>JACLAC010011023.1_pt1 | contig 57406 bp, 55 predicted proteins | sample 8027881 | NCBI WGS metagenome assembly JACLAC01 (sample SAMN15725517, study PRJNA655200) | protist metagenome | isolation source: fluorescence activated cell sorting (FACS) single amplified genomes of... | place: Spain: Blaines Bay Microbial Observatory, Mediterranean Sea | collected 2016-01-19
ACTATTGATCGCCTTTGGGATACTTATCTAGAGTCCAAAGGCTCTTCGCTCAAAGGTCTGGTCACTGATAAGAACCGCTATGAATTACATCTCAAAGATTCATTTGGTCAGAAAACTCCAGAAGAACTAGTCCCACCTGATGTAGACAGACTGCGTCTAGAGTTGCTCAAGGATCACAGTAATGGGACAGTGCGCAATGTACTGGAATTACTGCGTCGAATCATCAACTTTGGAGTCAGTCAGCAACTTTGCCCTCCCCTCAGTTGGGCCATCAAACTTCCTAAACCAGATCCGGACTCCGAGCGCATTGAAGTACTGACTGATGGGCAGTTCCAAAAGCTGCATGAGGTCTGGGCATCCTACCATGATCGACATATCGCCCACTTGCACCAGTTCATAGGCTGGAGTGGTTCTCGGCCATCAGAAGTACTAAAGCTGCTCTGGGTAGATGTAGATCTTACTCAACGTTTTTATATCAAGCGAGACACCAAGAGTGGAAAATCACTTACCTTTCCAATAAGCGATAAATTACATTCTATTTTACAACAGCAAAGGGAATTGCTAGACAGCAGCCCAGAAGCTATGCAGACAAGCGGCTTTGTCTTCCCCGGTCCAGCTGGTGGTCAACGAAAGTTACATTCTTACATTCGGCACTTTCGCCGGATACGCAACCATGCAGGTATACCTGAAGACTACCGGCCAAATTACTGCCTGCGTGATACGGTAGCTTCCAGGCTCTTATCTTCGGGTGCTACGCTGGATGAAGTTGCTTATCAATTGGGCCACTCACCTGGTTCACCCATGACTCGACGCTATGCTCGATACTCAGAGCCTGCTCAGCGAGAGATTACTGATCGAACCCAGAGGGTAATGGATGAGATGTTGGAGCGTATTGAACAGTCCTGAGCTAGCATCCACCAAGTCTAGAAGTATTTGATTTGTCCCCCAGAATTGTATCCCACATCAATGCTGCCATTTATTTGGTTCATCAAGAAACGAGTGAACCTGATGGGAATCCTCATCTGACTTTTAGTTTAATTACTGTACCAGAGTGTTCAGCATTCCTTGACACATTTCCTAGCTAAGAGTAGAAAGCTCAGTTGTCGCAAAAAGTACAAACTGTTGATCAGGTTTAGATATGATGCGTCGCTGGTTCTTGATTGGCCTTTGTATATTGCTTCTATTAAGTTGCGGGGAACCTGTCCCGGTCGACTGCACTCCAGATGAAGAACAATGCACCTCGGAAACGGAAGGTGGCTTTGAAACCGGCACAGTTGCTGGAGTAGCTGCCGGAGGAGCTGCGGTCATCGCTTTGGTTGGGGGAGCCAGTCTTGGTGGTGGGGACGATGGTGGAGGTTCTGGTGGTGGGTCATCAAGCACAGCTACTCCCACTATTCCAACAACAGCTAAAGTCGGAGTCCTGCTTGACAGCGTGGTAGCAGGAGTCAGCTTTGAGACCAGCAGTGGTCTGACTGGGCTTACCAATGCCAGCGGAGAGTTCTCCTACCAGACAGGAGATACGGTCAGCTTCCGTCTCGGGGATGTTGAGCTAGGCAGTGTAGCGGCCTCTCCGGTATTGACTCCTGTTGAACTGGTTGGTGCTGTCAGCACTGCCGATAGACGGGTAATCAATCTCTCCCGCCTTCTACAAAGCCTTGATGATGACGCTGATCCCACCAATGGTCTAAACGTTACCAAATCAGCCCGGACTGCACTCGTTGGCCGCTCTCTCAACTTCAACCTGCCCGTTTCCACCTTTGAGATCACTGCCAGCGTCGCAGTTCAAGCCGCCTCTGGTCGAACCCTCGTAAATGCCTCCGCTGCAATCAATCATCTGCATGGAACTTTGGGTGAGCGAGGTCTGGTCAGCCAGGTCGCCGAAGAGGACAAAATCCAGCAGGTAGTCCCCGCTTTTGTAGCCGATAGCACTCTAGCTGAGGCAGTCAACGCCAACCCCGAGCTCTGCCAGTTCAACAACACCCTGCTCAGCAGTGGCCAGAGTGTCATCGCCTATCAAAGTGCTTTGGTGCCCTTCGGACAAAGCTGCCTCTCACAAACCAGAACCTGCAACAACGGGGTCCTCTCTGGCTCCTACAGCTCTAGCAGCTGCAGTGCTAGGAGTGCTAGCAGTTGTAGCCTTGGCAGTCAAGCCGTCGAGCACGGAGCTAGCGTCACCGCCTATGCCAGCGACAGCGTGGCTTTTGGAGGAAGTTGTACATCTCAAACCAGAACCTGTAACAACGGAGTTCTCTCTGGTTCTTACAGTGCCCGTACCTGCCAAGTGGCTAGCGCAGCTTCCTGCACATTCAATGGGGAGACTGTAGCTCACGGCACCAGCTTTACCGCCTATGTAGCCAGCAAGGTGGACGCTGGGGGGAGTTGCAGTGCCCAGCTGAGAAGTTGCGCCAATGGAGTCATCAGCGGAAGCTATGCTTTTGCCAGCTGTGAGGTGGAGGAAGAAGTCACCATCCAGCCTGTTTGTTTCTTTGATGGAATAGCAATCAACCACGGCACCATTGTCACCGCTTACATCGCTCAGAATGTCCCATACGGCTCCGTCTGCAACGCAGAGCTGAGAACCTGCAATAGTGGCAACCTATCTGGCAGCAATGCCTACTCAAGCTGTCGAGTAGCCGATCCAGTGGCCTGTGCCTTCAACAGCCTCAGCATTGCCCATGGCAATAGTGTGACGGCATACAGAGACTCAGCGGTTGATTATGGCGGCAGTTGTTTATCAGAGCAGAGGTTGTGCAACAACGGAGTGCTCAGTGGGAGCAATGCCTACTCAAGCTGTCGCGTCAATGAAGCAAGTTTCTGCACTTTTAACGGTCAAACAGTCCGCAGCGGTGAGAGTGTAACCGCTTATGAGAGTGACTCAGTTAACTTTGGCTCAAGCTGCCAGACTGAGCTGCGTAGTTGCAACAATGGAATATTGAGTGGCAGCTATACCAATGCGGCTTGTAGCGTAGCCTCTGCTGCTTCCTGTACCTTCAACGGCCAAACGGTTGCTCACGGTACTTCGATCAATGCCTATGAGTCTTCCTCCGTAGCTTTCGGAAGTACTTGCGCTCCCCAGAGCCGCACCTGCTCCAATGGTACTTTGAGTGGCAGCTATACTAACTCCACTTGCAGTGTGGCAGGGGCTCAGAGCTGTTCTTTTGATGGAACGACAGTCAATGATGGCCAATCAGTAACCGCCTACCAGGCAGCATCAGTAGCCTATGGCAGTAGCTGCACATCCGACAGCAGAAGCTGTTCTAACGGCGCACTCAGTGGTAGTTATGCCTTCGGCAGTTGCTCCGTGCAGTCACCAGCAACCTGCAGCTTCAATGGACAAACGATTGCCCATGATGCCTCAGTACCGGCCTATCAGGCTAATTCGGTAGCTTACGGAGAGGAATGCAGTTCTGAAACAAGGAATTGTAGCAACGGTACTCTGGGAGGAACCTTCACGAATTCAAGTTGTTCGGTGTCTTCTGCAGCTAGTTGTAGTTTTGGAGGTCAAACAGTAACTCATGGCAGCAGCGTATTGGCTTATCTGTCTGATTCAGTGGCATATGGACAGACCTGCTCTACTCAGACGAGAAGCTGTTTGAACGGGACTCTCAGCGGTACGTATGCAAATTCGAGTTGCTCTGTGGCTGCAGCAGCCAGCTGTAGTTTCAATGGTCAAACAGTAGTCCATGGTTCAAATGTAACTGCCTACCAAGCAGCTTCAGTAGCTTATGGTACTAGCTGTAATAGCGAAAATCGTATTTGCAGCAATGGAACCCTTAGTGGCTCTCACAATCATGGTGCATGTGAAGTTGAAAATTGGACGCAGCAAATTGGAACTTCTGGGTTTGAAGATGGGCGTGCTATCACTACTGACATCTCAGGAAATGTGTATGTGACGGGATACACTACAGGTGAACTTGATAATAATACAAATGCGGGAGGCTATGATTTGTTCGTGATCAAATACAATAACAATGGAGCCAAGCAGTGGACCCAGCAACTCGGAACTTCTGATTGGGAACAAGGATTAGGTATCAATTGTGATCCCTTGGGCAACGTTTATGTGACGGGATACACCAGTGGTGGACTTGATGAGAACATTAACGCTGAAGGTGGATATTGTGGCAACCCAAATTGCATAAAAAATTCGGGATTTGGTCTTTCGATGCTGGAGGATGTCTTTATTGTCAAGTTTGATAGCAACGGCTTAAAGCAGTGGACGAAACAATTTGGAACTTCTAGTTATGATATTGGAAATGGCATCACGAGTGACTCGAGTGGAAATGTTTATGTGACTGGACACACGGGTGGTGGTTTGGAGGGCTACACATACGCTGGAAATTATGGGGGCTCTGATTTTTTCCTAGTTAAATACCACAGCAGTGGGACGAAGCAATGGACCAAACAACTCGGATTTTCAGAAGGGAAAGGAATCAGCACTGACTCAGACGGCAATGTCTATGTGACGGGATCCACTTGGGTTGGTCTAGATGGCAACACCAATGCTGGGGGTACTGATCTCTTCGTGGTCAAGTACAACAGAACTGGAGTCAAACAGTGGACAAAGCAACTAGGGACTTATACTACTGATAGTGGGCGTGGCATCACCAGTGACACCAGTGGCAATGTCTATGTGACGGGATCCACAAAAGGTGCTCTAGATGGCAACACCAATGCTGGGGGTTGTGATCTCTTTGTAGTCAAGTACAACAGTTCTGGAGTCAATCAGTGGACAAAGCAACTCGGGACTTTTAGTGCAGATTATGGGTATGACATCACCAGTGACACCAGTGGCAATGTCTATGTGACGGGATCGACCCAAGGTACTCTCGATGGAAACACACATGCTGGGGGTGAAGATCTCTTTGTAGTCAAGTACGACAGTTCAGGAACGAAGCAGTGGACGCAGCAACTCGGCACCTCTAATAATGATGGTGCGTATGGTATTGCCAGCGACTCCAGTGGAAATGTCTATGTGACTGGTTTCACTTGGGGTGATCTGGACGGCAACACTAGTGCTGGGGATACCGATCTCTTTGTAGTCAAGTACGACAGCGATGGAAACTTACAATGATTGATTCTCAACTTATCATACCCATGCAGGCAAAAAGGGGGGCACATGAAAATACTCATGGCCGCATTGATCTACCTATTTTTAGCCACAGCAACCCACGCTCAAACAACCCGCGCCATCCGCCCAGTAGTCCTACCCAATGAAAACGGAGAACAAGCTCAACTTTACCAGAACAGCCACGCCCTGTTGATTTCTTTTCAAGGATAGAGCCGTAACTTCCATCTAGGTAAACTGTCTTCAAATAGAACCCTCGTCTCCTAATTCGTTCTCAACGGCTGGACAAACCAAAAAAGTTCCGATAGCTTCAGAAATTACTAGTCCCTTACAGTCATCACAATAGTGAGACTGACCCTCACAGGGTTGTTCTAAGTAACTTTCCTGAAGCGATACTTCTCTTTGAAAGTAGTTAACAATCTACTGTCACTTCCAAAAGTCTGAGAAGCTCCCATGCGAAAGAATCCGGACCCGTCTAAATATCTTGAACTCCCACATTCCAGAGCGTACCAGCGCCACCGTTTTGAAGAAATCCAGCATGGACGCACCTTCGTAGACCGGCACTACTATCGGGTATTGATTGAATCAATGGTCAGTGATCTTCATGACCCAGAACAAAAGCGGCGCGAATTACTGCAAGAAGCTCTAGCCTCTGTAGATATTTCTAATCTCCCCAAACCAACTTAAGCATCTTCAAACCACCATCAACCTGCCTGAAATTCTTAAAAATCCCAAAACTGTTCCCTACTGAAATTCTATCCAAACTGCCCCAACCCCCAGTCACGTAAGTAAAGTCCTGCTTATTCACTCACCTCTTAGTTAAGGATATTCTAAATGTTTCACACGATTGCACCCAGTGTTATTGACCGCAGTAAATTCATGACCCTTGATGAGGCCAAACGGCAGACAAAACTTTCTAAGATTTCGATCGTATATCAATGTCGAGAGCTTGTGTTGGACTGTCGACCACTGGAAGAGAGTTATTATTGGGTAGGAATAGGAATCGTCGATAGAAGGCGCCGTCAAATGCCAGAGTTGAGTTTACTATTGGAAGAATCTAGGCAGCTAGTTTTGAGGAGACTTCGCTATAATTGTATTGGGTTCAACCTAGTAGACCAATTGAGAGTCAAAACAGGTGGGGGGATTTTGGAGCTAACTAGACCAAGCCATGGTCGCATTGGGAGTATACCTGCCCCTGATTTGCTCGTCCCTACTGACCTCGAACTATACAAGCAGGAAGGATCTCCTATCGGACAACTGATGGCAAAGGCTGAGACTGTAATGGATGAGGGTGTCCTCTGTTTAGTTTGGGATCATGAAGCAGAAAAGCTGGAGAAGCTTGCTAAAGGACTAGAGCAAGGGAGCTACATCGAAAGTGCAGAGATCTGGTGCCAACACTTTAGAAAACCAGGTGATAGTCCTCTAAAGAAAACCACCGCCCCTCCAATCAAATGGTGCAAATACAAAAAACTGATCCACATTGTGCTAGGGCAAACAGCAATAACGCTCAAAGGTAAAGACTGGAAAATCCACTTTGGGATTAGCCGACCTGGCGGGCGTGAGAATGAAGACGATGTTCTCTCAGAAATCATTAAGCAGGCAATGCAATAGGCAATCTCGTAGGCAGTAAGATCTGAGCGTTGGACAACTAATCTCTAATCAAATATCTAATATTAAATAATTATTTAACAAACTAAGCAGGCAATCTCGTAGGCAACATATTAGGCAACGCAATGCCCAATCAATTGCCTAACGCTCCCCAACTCTCCATGGATATGCTGGCCGAGCAGGACATTTAGTACCTGCGTTGATCAATCTAACCATGGATTCATATATGACTCCTCTCTCTACCTCAGTATTCCTTTCGGAATCTGTAGCGGCCGAGTATCTCGGTATTTCGAAGAAGACCCTCCAGCGTTGGCGCTTTGATCACAAAGGGCCCGCCTACGCCAAGCTCAATGGCAAACTGATCCGTTATCATCAGGCTGACCTCGATGAGTGGATGGATCAGCAGACCATCACCCATGAAGATAAGGAGTCTTTATGAAGACTGATACACCAAATATCAATCTTGACTCTGGACTCGGAGACGAACCAGAAAAACCTCTTCAGGAAGAGCCCCCCATTAGTAAAGAAGAACCACCAGCGGCTAGCCAACCGACAGACTTCAGCCAGTTCGCCTTCTCGCAGAACTTCGGCTCTCAGATAAAGGTCATCAAGAGGCTTACCACAGTTCCAGTTCGAAAACCTAGCAAGACCCAATGGTTCCAGATTCATCCTGAATATAAGTTGGACGTGCTGTTATTGAAATATGGAGACAGGGGCGATGACTACTACCTTATTGAACCTTCACTGGCCGATCAGTTGATCGATTTAGCGCAGGCTTTTAAACTTGTTGTTGCAGTCGATCGGCAGGGAGTGGTCTTCGTTTGGCCGCTTAGACTTCCGGACGCAGAACGGGCATTGGCCTGGCACCTTTCAGCCCTTGAGGCGGCTAGCCATGCTGAAGTTCAGTGGACTCAGATGAAGGCCAATATGGGTCTGGGGGCTTATGAATTTAGCGCAGCATCAGGAATAACCGATGAGCCAAAGTGGCCAAAAATGTTGATGAACGAGATCTTGGAGATCGCCTTCAAGAATAAGATTATCGATCGGCTGGATCACTTGGTTCTCAAGCAGTTGCGTGGAGAAGCCTGAACTTCCTGCAAGGGAATCACTTCCAGCAGATCTGGTGTGTAGACTTTGAGTTTGGTCAAAGCTCAAATCTCACGCCGGAAGCACGTTGTCTAGTTGCTCGTGAGTACTATAGCGGGCAACTAGTGCGTCTCTGGCTGGATGGTGTAGCTAAGCCGGCATGCCCTCTCCCTCTGGGAGAAAACAGCCTCTATGTGGCTTACTACGCCTCTGCTGAGATGGGATGTCATCTCGCCTTAGACTGGGACCTATCAAACTTTATCATTGATCTCTTCTGCGAATTCCGTTGCCAGACCAATGGTCTGAAGTTGCCAGTAAGGAACAACTTGCTAGGCGCTTTGAGCATCCACGGCCTGGAACATATCCCACTGGTAGAGAAAGAGGAAATGCGTGAACTTGCCCTTCGAGGAGGACCTTATAGCTCTGCTGAAAAACATGCCCTCCTAGATTACTGTCAAACAGATGTGGATGCTCTGGTGGCTTTGCTGCCAAAGATGGCCCCCAAAATTTCAATAGACCATGCCCTGATTCGTGGCCGCTACATGCAGGCCGTCGCCAGAATGGAGTCGGTTGGGATTCCGATTGACCTGCCATTGCTGGAAAGACTCAGAGCTGGTTGGGATTCCATTCAGGATGATTTGATTACCGATGTAGATAAAGACTATGGGGTGTATGAAGGCAGGACTCTTAAAAGAGATCTCTTCGCGCAATACCTCAATCGCAACCAGATCAGTTGGCCCACACTGGACTCGGGTTACCTGGACCAAAAGGATGAAACCTTCCGCTCAATGGCAAAGATTTATCCTCAACTGTCTCCGCTTCGAGAATTAAAGCATTCTTTGGGTCAGATGAGACTGAAAGAATTCAAGGTTGGTGCTGATGGACGTAACCGGACCCTTCTGAGTCCTTTTCGGAGTAAGACTGGGCGGAATCAGCCGAGCAATAACAAGTACATCTTCGGCTCTTCTGTTTGGCTACGCAGTCTAATTAAACCCGCTGAAGGGTGGGGCATTTCCTACATTGACTGGTCCCAGCAGGAGTTTGGGATTGCTGCAGCCCTCTCTGGCGATGAAGCAGTGATGCGAGCTTATGCTTCGGGTGACCCGTATCTGGAGTTTGCCAAACTAGCTGGAGCAGTACCCCCCGATGCCACAAAGAAATCCCACCCGAAAGAACGAGCGCTCTTCAAAGCTACTGTACTAGCTGTCCAATATGGAATGGGTGCAGAGGCTCTGGCAGAGAGAATCCAACAGCCGGTGATCGTGGCCAAAGATCTCCTGCGCAAGCATCGACAGACCTTTGAGGTTTTCTGGGAGTGGTCGGATAGGAATGTAGATTATGCCCTTTTACATAACCGTCTCTGGACAGTCTTTGGTTGGCAGATCCAAGTGGAAGGACAGCCCAACCCTAGAAGTTTGGCCAACTTTCTGATGCAAGCCAATGGCGCAGAGATGCTCAGGATTGCCTGCATCTTGATGACAGAAGCGGGGATCAGAGTCTGTGCTCCGGTGCATGATGCTGTATTGATCGAGGCACCATTAGAAGAACTTGATGACAGGGTTCGGCAAGCACAGGAGTTGATGAGTGAGGCTTCCAGGCAGGTGTTGGCAGACTTTGAGTTGACAACAGATGCAGATGTCTACTGCTACCCTGAGCGGTACCGGGATGAAGAACGGGGAGGCAAATTCTGGGATAAGGTGATGGATCTACTTTCAAAAATTAAGTTCAGTTGAGGCTGCTTTTAGACAACCAGCACGCCAGTGTGCACCTACCAGCACGCCAGTGTGCACCCGGTCCATTCTTATATTGTTTTTAATAATATATGTTAGAATTAGAAGGTAAAAAGTTGGCTTACCAACACCCTGATCTGAAGCAATTGGAGAGTAAGAGAGAAGCGGCTTACTTTCTACATCGTCAAGTATCTCTGCCTTGGATTCAAAGGGCCGCTTTAGAAGGGATACAAGCAGGCTTCATTGCCATGCTCATACAATGGAGATCAGTACTGACCAAGCGGCAAACGGTGAGCTTATCCACAGACTTTCTGAACCAGTTCGGGATTTCTCGTGGAGTCAAGTTGCGCAGTTTAAAGTTGCTGGAGAAAGCGGGTCTGATTCAGTTATCAAAGGCATCAGGCAAGAGCCTGAGGATTACCTTGCTCCCCTATCCTATCAAAAAGAATTCAATAGATCCTTAGCATAGGGGGAGGAGATCACCTAGCCCCCATACCTCTTTTTCTTACCTCCCCTAATTGATTTTCACACGCAGTCAAATCTGATTGCCATTCATCTAATAGCCTCTTAGGACCACCATGCATCAAGCTAAGAACCTTACTTGGAAGCAGGAGCGTTTCGTCTCAGAGTATTTACTGAGTGGAAATGCCGCTGAGGCTGTAAGAAGAGCAGGCTATCAGACCCGCTACCCGTCTGAGATAGGCTACGGACTCAAGAGACATCCCAAGGTCAGAGCAGCATTAATTGAAGCTCAGGAAGCTCGTGCTAGACGGCTGGAGATCCAGGCAGATCTTGTAGCAAGCAAGTATGTCGAGTTGATGGAGCGGGCACTGGAGGCAAAGGATTTCGAGACCGCCCTAGAAGCTCTAAATCAGCTGTGTCAGCGGCTGAGAATCTTTGAACGTCATCAAGCCTTGCCGCTACTGGAGATAATGGAGCAAGATCCCAATGATTGGGAAGGTATGCTGAGGGCCACTATCGGAGTGCTAGCGATTGCTGGTAAGTATGATGAGTTATTGAAGGCCTTGAAGCTAAAAGCACAGCTTGAGCAATCTGGGAGTGCTGAGGGTATGTATGAGAAAGCCCTGCTGAGCTTGGAGGTCTAACTTAGCTACTGATTTCTACATTGGGGTCAGTTGCCTAGGCTTAAAATCTTCAACAACTTACTACTTCACAGGGTCAAACTTGGTTAATCGTTTTCTTCAAAGTTACAGATTTTTAGTTGAGCAAGCATCCCACAACTTTGGGAATGACTTCAAAGCCGCCTATGTGACGGTGTACTTTGAGCTAATGGACCTGACGGCCCATATTGCTCCAAAGCCGCCTGCGTGGCAGTGTACTTCTCCGTATCGACCTGCAGTCCGTACTCGACCCCAACCAAAAGATAGATCAATCTGAGAACCGATGATCTTACACCTACCTCACGCTTCCACTTTGATTCCTGAAGATCTTCGGGATGAGTTCCTGTTATCAGATGAGGATCTTCAGGAAGAACTAAACCGGATTACTGACCATGCTACAGATCAAATTTTCCAGCAGGCCTTTCTAGAAGCAAAGGCAATCGTGTTTCCTGTTAGCAGACTTGTAGTTGATCCAGAGCGTTTCGCAGATGACTCTCAAGAGCCAATGAGCCAGGTAGGCATGGGTGTAACTTACACCAGAGGATCTTTACGTCAGCCGCTACGTGAGCAGCCTACTCAAGGAAAGCGTCAAGAATTACTGGAGCGATATTACATTCCTCATCACCAAAAGCTGACAGAGGCAGTTGAGGAGTCGCTCTTTGCTAATGATCATTGTCTGATCATCGATGGTCATAGCTTTCCACCTCTGCCTCTACCTTATGAACTAAACCAAACAGCTTTCCGACCAGACTTTTGCTTAGGTACCAATGACTTTCATACCCCTGACGAACTAGTGGCAAGGGTTGAGAAGATACTAGAGAGTTGCGGCTATTCGACCGCTCGAGATCAGCCATTCAGTGGGACCATTGTTCCGATGAAACACTACCGAAAAGACCAAAGAGTCCAATCACTGATGATTGAGATTAATCGTTGGCTTTATTTGAGAGAGGATTATTCGGTTGATTTGGAAAGGACTAAACCTTTAGTCAGTGTTTTGAGACGAGTTGCAGAGGTGCTAGAGGATAATTAATTTTTCAATGCGGATGGTCAGATTGGTTTAGCAAGTACCCCAGAGAGCATAGGGATAGACAAAGTTTGAGCAACAATCATAAGCAAAACTTTGTGACTTCTGATTAATCTAAATTAGGTCGGAACTGAGACTAAATTGCTTCAAGTACTGGGGTGAATTTCTTATTCTGAGCTTTTGCAACAGCCAAGGAAGTCAATTTTCCTTCATGGATATTTAATCCTTGACGAAGATGCGAGTTATCGTAAAAAGCTTCTTTCAATCCTTTATCAGCCAAATTCAAGACAAATGGTAATGTGACATTGTTAAGTGCAAAAGCAGAGGTTTTGGCCACAGCACCCGGCATGTTGGCAACACAATAATGTACAACGTTTTCATACAAATAAGTAGGGGAATCATGAGTAGTGGCTTTTGACGTTTCGAAACACCCACCCTGGTCTATTGCAACGTCAACAATTACTGAACCGGGCTTCATTTTTGAGATCGTAGTTCGATTGATTAGTTTAGGAGATGTAGACCCTGGGACCAAAACTGCCCCAACCACAGCATCAGCTTCAACTGCAAATTCTTCAATGCTATCCAAAGTGGCATAACAGGTTTTCAATCTAGTGCCAAAAATTTCATCTAGATAACGTAGACGAGACATATTTTTATCGATGACAGTCACATCTGAACCCAATCCAATACCCATTCGTGCTGCGTTCGTTCCGACAACACCTCCCCCAACGATCAAAACTTTGGCTGGCTGTGTTCCTGGAACTCCACCTAAAAGTATCCCACTCCCACCACTGTTCTTATGAAGTGAATAGGCCGCAACATGAATGGCCATTCGTCCTGCAATCGCACTCATTGGGGCTAACAAAGGTAAATTGCCGAGTGAGTCGGTGATGGTTTCATAAGCGATTGCTGTACAACCAGAATCCAATAACATATCGACTTGCTCTTCATCTGGGGCCAAATGCAAGTAGGTGAAAAGTATCTGTCCTTCTCGTAACATTTTGCATTCACTTTTTTGCGGCTCCTTGACCTTAACAATCATTTCAGCCTGGTTGAACAAATCCTCTGCAGACGGTGAAATGGAAGCCCCGACAGCTTGGTAAGCGTCATCGCTACATCCGATACCAATTCCAGCAGTTGACTGAACTACAACTTTGTGCCCGTGTGCAATGCATTCACGTACGGAACCTGGAGTCATACCTACACGATATTCTTGGTTTTTAACTTCTTTGGGAACTCCAATTATCATTTAAATACCAGAAATAAAAATGAGTATCAGAAAAATTTAAAGTGAGATTGCACATTATCAATGCTGATTTTAATTCAAAGTGCAACTTGATGCCCTGAAGTAACTTCTTTCAAATAAAGGGGAGTTGGGCGTTCGTTTAGTTGAAAAATCGGAGATTCAGACTCTACAAAAACTTCTTGGTGTAAAAAAGGGTGTTTTTTAATTTCTGGATCAGGAATAGGAACTGCTGATAGAAGTCGCTGTGTGTAAATATGGCGGGGATCGCGGAGTACCGCATCACGATGCCCATATTCTACGATTTGACCAAGCTGCATCACGGCTACATCGTCTGCCATCTGCTCTATCACAGCCATGTCATGGCTTATGAAAAGATATGCGATCCCGTCATCCTGCTGAAGTTCCTTGAGCAACTCTAAAACTTGAGCTTGAATTGATACATCTAGCGCGGACACGCACTCATCTGCAATAATCAATTTTGGTGAGAGAGAAAGTGCCCGAGCAATGCAGATACGCTGGCGTTGCCCGCCGGAAAATTCATGAGGATAACGCTCAATAGAATCAGCAGAAAGTCCAACCCGTTGAAATAGGTAAGCCACCCGGTCCTTCAATTCTGATCCTCGTGCTATTTTATGAACAACCATCGGTTCAGCCACTTGATCACCAACCTTCATTCTTGAATCTAAGGAGGCTCCTGGATCCTGAAAAATCATTTGAATATTCCTCAAAACCCTCTTCATATTGAAACGAGAGAGTCCAGTTATAGATTCTCCATTAAATCGAATCTGCCCTGAACAAGGTATTAGTCCCATCATCGCCTTCCCGATGGTCGACTTGCCACAACCTGATTCGCCAACTAAAGCTAGAGTCGAACCTCGCCGAATCGATAGGGAAACGTTCTCCACTGCATGAATTCGAGCTACTGGACGATTAAAGACTCCTCCATGTATGAAAAAATGAACCTTAAGGTTTTTGATTTGAAGGATACTTTCCAAGGTATCGGGCAGTGGGTCTTTTGGCTTAGCAAATCCAAGGCGGGGTACTGCCTTCAGCAACTTCTGCGAATAAGGGTGAGTTGGCTTGATGAACAATTGACGAACTGAAGCAGTCTCTACCTCTCGTCCTTCTTTAATAACCATCACACGATCTGCCATCTCAGCGACGACCCCCATGTCATGGGTGATCATCAGCAAACCTGTGCTATGTGCTTCCTGCAGGCCTCGAATCAATGCGAGAATTTCTGCCTGTACTGTCACGTCCAAAGCTGTGGTTGGTTCATCGGCAATCAGAATTTCTGGCTCACAAGCTAGAGCCATTGCAATCATCACTCGCTGGCGCATACCCCCAGAGAGTTCGTGAGGATACTGCTGAAGGCGCTGCTCTGGTTCAGTCAATCGCACGTCTTTCAACAAAGCTAGTGCCTTATCTGGAGCATCTTGTTTGCTACACTGTCTGTGCTCAAGCAAGGTCTCACAGAGCTGCTTTTGGATGGTTCTGATAGGATTTAAGGAGGTCATCGGTTCCTGGAAGATCATTGAGATCCGAGCGGCTCGGACTTTCCGATAGCTGTTTTCGGAAAGATGAGTCAACTCTAGATTACCAAGCTTAATTGACCCCTTGGTGATACGTGCCATAGGTTTTGGCAGCAGTCCCATGATCGCGAGAGCTGCCATCGACTTACCTGAACCACTTTCACCAGCCAGACAGAGAGTCTCTGCTCGTCCCAGTTCAAATGATAGTCCTTCAAGGACGGTTTTAGGTCCAGTTGCTGTTGCAACTTGAACATGAAGGTCTCGAACTGAAAGGAGTCTTCCTTCAGAATACTGATTTTGAGAAGAGTTTTGAAAGGAACGTGAAGTCAATCGAAGACCACTCTGGGAAAATAGAAGGAAACAACCCAATTAGGCATATCTACGATTTCAGAGATCCGTAGATCCCCGCAAACCGAGCACAGTAGATAGGCTTCTACCGGATTCAGCATATGATTGACCGAGAGCAATTCAATCATGCTGGAGACCGCATCACAAGCACTTCTCATCAAGTCCGGCCCGATTCCTGTTGTTACTTCATAGCCCTTAGAGTCCAAATGCCGAGTGACCGGACCGGGTGTGGTAAAACGCGGATTCGCCAGGGGTGTCTGCTTAATCAGATCCACACGAACGTCCACATCCATTGGACTCTCAATAGCAGTGCCACAGACCTCGCCATCACCCTGAGCTGCATGGGTGTCACCAATAGACAGCAAACCACCCTTTACCTCTACGGGTAGGTACAGGGTGGTTCCACTAGTCAGATCACGAATGTCCATATTCCCACCAACCCGTCGCGGAGGGACTACAGAATGCAGACCGTCCTCTGCAGGTGCGAGTCCGATTGTACCCGCAAAAGGCTTCAGTGGTACCCAAGCAATGTCTGAGTAGAGCGCACGTACCATTTTCTTTGTGTCATACTTCCAAATTTTAAGAAAAGGGTCTTTGAATTGGTCCGCTAGTAGACCAAAACCGGGAATATTCGCTGTCCATCCAAAGCCTGAAGGATCGAAGCCTTCAATCTCAAGCTTAAGAATATCTCCTGGTTCCGCTCCATCTACGTAAATTGGTCCGGTAACTGGATTTACCTTTGCGAAATCAAGATTGGGGACATCAGCAGTTGTACTTTGAGGTGTGAACTGCCCTGCAGAGCTGTCTAGGCAATCCAAGTGTAGCCTATCCCCAGGAGCCACCATTACAGCGGGTGAGAGCGAGTTGTCCCACCCAAAGTGATGATTGGCGCCATGAATAGTGTGATCACGATTCTGGCACATGAAAACCTACTTGGCTTGCGTTGAGAAGATGTAGTCGTAGTTGACTGGAATGTGTACTGGATCCACAAAAAGTGTTCCGTCCCCGTCAATCTTGTCAGAGCGGAAAGTAAAGCGTTGCTCATTAAATACCGGAACCCACGGAGCATCATCCATAATGTCTACGTAAATCTGTCTCCAGGCAGCTTCTCGCTCAGCTATCTTGGATGGATCCGTCATCGAATCCGCCTCAGCGGCCCTTGCATCAAGTTTCTCATTACAGTACCAAGACCAGTTCCAGCCACCCTGTACTGCACCGGCACAACCTAAAATAGGACCGTAGAAGTTAGAGGGATCTGGGAAATCCGCAATCCAAGCCATTCCTCCAGACCAAATCATTGGGGCCTGGTCAGGTTCACCACCAGCTGCAATTACATTTGCTTGAGCCAAGTTGCGGATCTCAGCTTTGATCCCAATAGCTGATAGATCCTGCTGAATTGCTTGAGCAATTCTTGGATTAGGGTCAGTGTTGTAAACAAATAATTCAGTGGAAAAGCCATTTGCGAGGCCAGCATCTGACAGCATTTTTTTTGCACCCTCGGGATCGAAGGGATATCCCTTGTATTCCTTGGCATAGCCTGGCATCGTGGGTGGCAAGGGTTGGTTGGCCGGGACTGCGCGACCGTTGATAATGCGTACGATACGATCTTTATTTACTGCCATGTTGACGGCTTTGCGAACCATCACATTATCGAATGGCGCCATTCTGGTGTTCATCGTGATATAACCGGTATGGAGCTGTCCGCCTTCAATCACATTTTTTGACTGGTTGGGATCATTCATAACTTGCATGAATTGTGCGGGTGGAATGCCATCACCCAGTGTGTCTGCCATCCCTTGCTGCAAGCGGAGCAGAGCAACCATAGGCTCCAGGCCAATCTCAAATGTGACGTTCTCCAACTTGGGCACTCCAGTTCGATGGTATTCATCAAATGCCTCAAACACAACACGCTGTCCAGGTGTCCATTCCGCCAACTTGAATGCCCCGGAACCAACTGGTTTCCTACCAAAATCTTCTCCTGCCGCATCAACAGCTTCTTTTGGTACTATTGAGGCGAAATTAAGTGCCATCACATGCAGAAAGGTTGCATCAGGACGGGATAGCTGAATTTCTACGGTCTTTTCATCAATCACTTTAACTCCTGAAAGTTCAGATCCCTTCCCCGCATTCCAAGCGTCAAAACCGTCAATCATTCCAAAAAACCCTGCCCCTGGACTCTGGGTTTTTGGATTGGTCACTCGTTCAATAGAATACTTCACATCCGCAGCTGTGATCTCACGGCCGTTGTGGAACTTGATTCCATTCTTCATCTTGAAAACGTGAATCGTCCCGTCAGTCGAAATGGTATTGCTTGCAGAGAGCTCATTACGTAGCTTGGTGGTTCCAGGCTCATATCCCATCAAACCATCAAAGAGGCTCTTGATCATAGACCAGTTTTGCCAGTCGTATCCGATTGCTGGATCTAGCGTTGCTACATCATCTTTGTAAGTGACGGTCATAGAGCCACCTTGAGGTGCCTTCTCGTTAACTTGAGCCAAGGCCACATTACCAAACAGAGCAATGCCAGCTAGACCTGCAAGGAAAATCTTAATCATAGTTATCCTTCTTGAATTTACTTGATCTTAATCCGGGGATCTATCCACGGTACAATCAAGTCAGCTAATAAATTACCCAGCACAATAGCTGTGGCGGAAACAATCGTGACTCCCATGATAACTGGGATATCAATTCGTTGAATGGCTTGCCAAGCGAGTTGACCAATGCCAGGCCAGCCAAAGACACTTTCCACAACGACAATTCCAGACATGAACAAACCGATGTCGATACCAACCATTGCAATGATCGGTAAGATGGCGTTGGGTATTACATGTCCTGTAATGACTTGGCGCTTGGCAATTCCCTTCGCTCTGGCCGTTCGAATAAAGTCTTGATGCAGGACATCAATCATAGAAGAGCGCATCATGCGCGAATACCACCCCGCCCCAAGTAGGCCCAGGGTTAGAGAGGGAAGAATTAAGTGCGCAAAGGTGCCATACCCCCCAATCGGTAACAATTGAAATTGAATTGAGAAAAAATATAACAACAAAATTCCAATCACGAATTGCGGAGCCGAAATCGATACAAAACTAAAAACCATTAGCGTCTGATCTGCTAACTTGTTCCGATTCAAGGCAGCAATAATTCCTATGGTCAGCCCTAGAATCAACTCTGTGACAATTGCGGAAACCATCAATAACAGACTGGCTGGCAAGCGCCCAGCAATCAAAACGCTAACTTCAGCACGCTGTAGATAACTCCGCCCCATGTCGCCCTGCACTAAACCCCCAAGATAACGAAAGTACTGAATCATGACTGGGTCATCCAAACCAAGTTGGGCCCGAATGTTGGCAACAGTTTTCGCAGTGGCACTTCGGCCAGCAATTTGACGGGCTGGATCCGCTGGAATCAAGTAAAGCAGGATAAAAGTCACCAGCGAGATTCCCAGCAATATTAACGCACTTTGCAGCAACCGCCGAAGTACATAATTACGCATTAGTGATGACCCTTGAGAGTTGATCAAGAATGTCTCTTAGAGCATCTCCAACTAGGTTGAAAGCTAGAGCCAGCAATAAAATTGCTGATCCTGGAAAAAAAATTAAATTACGCATTAGTGATGACCCTTGAGAGTTGGATCAAGAATGTCTCTTAGAGCATCTCCAACTAGGTTGAAAGCTAGAGCCAGCAATAAAATTGCTGATCCTGGGAAAAAGACCAACCAAGGTGCTGTGTTAAAGTAGGTCTGATTTTCAAAAATGATGTTTCCCCATGAGGGAGTTGGGGGTTGCACGCCAACTCCAAGGAAACTAAGAGTTGCTTCCAGCAAAACAGTTGTTGATATGCCCAGAGTACCGAACACAATGATTGAAGAAAGCAAGTGTGGTAGGAAGTGACGAAAGAGAATGCGAGATGGGCCCGAACCAATAGCTTTTTGTACTTGGATGAACTCTTGCTCAGCCAAAGAGCGGGCTTCAGTATATATAACTCGCGCCATTTGAACCCAATTTACCATTGCAATAACCAGCGCTACAATTAATAAGCTAGGTTTGAAAATAGCAGCTAGCACAATCGCGAGTAGCAAAGCCGGAAAGGCCATCATCAAGTCAGTAAAGCGCATCAGTATCATTCCCAGCCAACCTCCAAAATATCCCGATAAGATTCCTACAAAAGCTCCCATCACTACAGCAATGCCATTAGCCAAAACACCGATAACAAGTGAGGTTCTCGCGCCCAAAATCAGTCTGGAAGCCAGATCGCGGCCAAGTAGGTCAGTACCCAGAGGAAATTCTTCACTGGGGGGCAGCGGTTCGCCCATTAAGGTCAACCCATCAAAACTCTGTTCGAAAGGATCGTGAGGCATCAGCCAGGGGGCAAAAATGGCAGCAATTAGCATCAAAAAAATCAGAATCAGCCCAAAAATTGAGCTGGGCCGGCTGAAAAGTTGCCTTACAACACTTAACACTGGCCCACAAAATGGCTTGTTAAGATTTTTTGAGCATCAACTGTCTTGGCTTCCAAACTCAAAATTTTCATAAGACGCCTCTTCTGCATAAATCAATTTGAAAAAAACTGCTAATCTCACTATTCGATTCTTAACTGGTTATTTGAGGTGTGCTAGTTTTTCTGACGGTTGAAACGATAGCAAGTTTAATTTGCTCAATAGAATTGCCATCAAGTCGTATTTCACAAAAAAATTTAAAATTTTAGTCTAATTTTTAGTCATATAAAGATTAAAAAAATTTACAAAGTCCATCTGATCCAATTTCAAGTAATTTTGATTAAAATTTAATCAATCAAAGTTCAGCTTCAATCATCTTCGACAGAAATTTGTATGTAAAATCTGATCACTGAGAATGCCAGAGGAATCTGTATTTATCAGAGTGGTAAAAAGACTCAGTATACTCTGTTAGTCACTTTGCTCGAAAAGTAAACCTCATCAAGACAGCTGTTCTTGACAAGGTGGATTAGGGTCAAATACTAGTTTTTTCGTTTATTATTTTGTCAAATAATTATAGTGGAAATTATGGAAAAACTACTGTCAGTAAAGCATACTGGAAATTTTTCACTCATCTTCATGACTGGTTAAGTCTTGTAAATAATTATCGAGGTAATTGTAGATTAATTATTCATAATTCAGGTTAGGATAAGTGTAACCTACATTGCTGAATAACTTCCGCTGCTTCCATAAGATAGGGCAGCTAAGGTAAGAGTTAGGAATTACTGGAGCGATATTACATTCCTCATCACCAAAAACTGACAGATGCAGTGGAGGAGTCACTCTTGGCGAATAATCATTGTCTGATCATCGATGGTCATAGCTTTCCAGCTCTTCCTCTACCCTATGAACTAAACCAAACTGCTTTTCGACCAGACTTTTGCTTGGGAACAGATGACTTTCATACTCCTGAAGAACTAGTGGAAAGGGTTGAGAAGATATTAGAGAGTTGCGGCTATTCAACTGCCCGGAATCAGCCTTTCGGTGGAACCATTGTGCCGATGAAACATTATCACAAAGACCAAAGAGTCCAATCATTGATGATTGAGATCAATCGTTGGCTTTATTTGGGAGAAGATTACTCAGTTGATTCGGAGAGGTTGGAAACGTTGGTCGAGATATTGAGACGAGTTGGAAAGGTCTTGGAGAATAATTAATTTTTCAATGTGAAGGGGCGGATTGGGACAGAAAATCCCACAAATTGGTTGGGTATATGGTTGGGTAAATCGAAATCTGGGTGAAGACCAGAAAAGAGAGAGACTAGTTTAATTACTGATTTTACTGATGAAAAGTGTGGTGGCGGGGGCAGGATTTGAACCTGCGACCTTCGGGTTATGAGACCGAGAATGCAGTAGAGTACATACATACTCATAAGCGCCTCAGACTTACCCAATCAGCTTGATTTCATTTACTAATTCAATTATACTTCTATCCCAAAAGTGGACAAGACAACCCCAGACTTTCTCACCTCTTGGCTGGGCAGGTGGCTGGGCAGAATCAAACCCGATGGGACTAGGAGTCATTGGATGGCATCAGTCAAAAGAATCCCCACAGGCTACAAAGGCGTCTTCTATGTTGAGCGAAAGGGAGAGAAGATCCTGTGCATCTTCTATCGTAAACCAGGTGATCGCAAGCAGTATGAAGAAAAGCTTGGCACAAGCGCTCAAGGTTGGACACCAGCTAGGGCCAATGCAGAGCGCTCTCGCCGAATCAATGGTCAAGAGCTAACCAACAACGAGCGGCGCCAAGCACAGTTAGAAGCGAAGCGAAACGCAGAGTCTCGACCCACTATTGAAAGGCTGTGGCAACTGTACCTTGAGAGTAAGGGTGATCAACTCAAAGGTGTGGTGACAGACAAGAATCGCTTTGATCTCCACTTGCGTAAACCTGTTGGGAACAAAACACCACAGGAACTGGTCCCGCTTGATGTTGAACGATTGCGCAGGCAGGCTGCCAAGAGCCACAGCATCGCCACCACCCGCAATGTGCTTGAGTTACTACGTCGCATCATCAACTTTGGAGTTCGTCAGCGCCATTGTGCCGCACTCGATTGGACCATTGAGCTGCCAAAACCAGATCCGAATAGTGAACGTATTGAAGTTCTAACCCCGGAACAGTTTCAGAACCTACAGCAAGTATGGGAATCCCATCCGGATCGTCAGCTTGCCCACTTGCATCAATTTATTGGCTGGACAGGATCGAGGCCCTCAGAAGCTCTAAAGCTGCTATGGAAGGATGTTGATTTTGGTCGAAGGAACTATACCAAGCGGGACACGAAGAGTGGCCAGACGTTGCTTCAACCGATGAATGAAAAGGTTCGCGAGGTGCTGTTGCAGCAAAGAGAGCTACTGAATAACAGTTCAGTAGAACGGCAGGAAAGTTCCTATGTATTCCCAGCAAGCGATGGGGGGTTATGCAGATTAGATAGCTTAAAGAAGCGTTTCAGCAAACTAAGAGATCAGGCTGACATCCCAAAAGAGTTCCGACCAAATTACTGCCTGCGAGATACAGTTGCTTCAATGATGTTATCAAATGGAGCCACCTTAGCTGAAGTTGCTCACCAGTTGGGACATGCCCCCGGATCACCGATGACTAGGCGCTACGCCAAGTTCATTCCAGCTGCTCAACAAAGTATTGCTAACAAGGCTCAGGAGGCGATGAGTTCTCTGCTGACAAGTGATCGGATGAACAAAACCAACCAACCCCCTGGTTAGCAAAAGTAAGCGAGTCACTTGTTTGGTGACCCCCCAAGTTTCTAGCTACCTGGCAGTTCATTAAATTCTACAAACATTTCGATGCTTGTTCTTTTTCTAAGCTGCCTGTGCGGCAGTTCATCCGGTAACTTCAAGAGCTTGCCAGACTCTGTATTTCTAAGCTGCCTGTGCGGCAGTTCATAAGTCCGAGCGGTTTAACCAGGAGCCGATATTTTTCTAAGCTGCCTGTGCGGCAGTTCATCCAGTACCAGTGCGAGTCAAAGATTCTAATCTTTTCTAAGCTGCCTGTGCGGCAGTTCATGATCAGACATTCACAGGTGCGAATCGAGGGACTTTCTAAGCTGCCTGTGCGGCAGTTCATTGAGTAAGATTCTAGACCTAGTTTGTACGAATTTTCTAAGCTGCCTGTGCGGCAGTTCATAGCGAAAGCTACCATCGTTATGTGGTTGCTCCTTTCTAAGCTGCCTGTGCGGCAGTTCATGTTCACCTGCCATCTGTTACTCCGGTTTTGTATTTCTAAGCTGCCTGTGCGGCAGTTCATAGGTAATCAGCCGAGCGGTCTTGATTGCCACCTTTCTAAGCTGCCTGTGCGGCAGTTCATGAGTTTGAGCCTAGACACGAGTCTAGCCTAATTTTCTAAGCTGCCTGTGCGGCAGTTCATAAGCTATAAATGATGCTTGTGATGGTAATTGTTTTCTAAGCTGCCTGTGCGGCAGTTCATGAAGAGGCTTGCAGGGAGCTAATCGCCGAGGGTTTCTAAGCTGCCTGTGCGGCAGTTCATCTGCTTCAACCAGTGCATCTAATAGCCATTCTTTTCTAAGCTGCCTGTGCGGCAGTTCATCTATTTCAACTATTTCATTACGAACATCATCATTTCTAAGCTGCCTGTGCGGCAGTTCATGTTAGCCAAACTCTTAGGTTTGACCAATTTCAGTTTCTAAGCTGCCTGTGCGGCAGTTCATTCTGCACTAGCGGTTGTAATAACTCCATTTTGTTTCTAAGCTGCCTGTGCGGCAGTTCATGCGAAAGCTACCATCGTTATGTGGTTGCTCCATTTCTAAGCTGCCTGTGCGGCAGTTCATTACCACGGCACTGCAACATACTTTATAAGCTATTTCTAAGCTGCCTGTGCGGCAGTTCATTAACTATTTCCTCATCATTAGATGATTATTTATTTCTAAGCTGCCTGTGCGGCAGTTCATTAGAACTATTTAATTCTAAGTAAACAGTTCTGTTTCTAAGCTGCCTGTGCGGCAGTTCATTAAATTAGTAAGTAAATCACTGCTCTGAGTTATTTCTAAGCTGCCTGTGCGGCAGTTCATCTTTATCTCCTTGGCAGAAGCAAGGTTGAACATTTCTAAGCTGCCTGTGCGGCAGTTCATCACTGGTACTACGATATGATAATAGTTCTGGATTTCTAAGCTGCCTGTGCGGCAGTTCATGCAAGCGTATTGGAGAATTCATGAGCTACATTTTTCTAAGCTGCCTGTGCGGCAGTTCATGGTGATGTTTACTGAGCCACCCGTGAAGTTTGTTTCTAAGCTGCCTGTGCGGCAGTTCATGGTAATAAGGTAACGATAATTGTTGAATTAGTTTTCTAAGCTGCCTGTGCGGCAGTTCATGCCATCCCACTCGCAGGACTTGCAGCACTGCATTTCTAAGCTGCCTGTGCGGCAGTTCATAATGCTAGGATACTCCGGTTGTCGATCTCGTTTTTCTAAGCTGCCTGTGCGGCAGTTCATTCTGCCATATTTTAGTAAGCGTAAAGGGTTCCTTTCTAAGCTGCCTGTGCGGCAGTTCATCACAGATTTCTTCAAGCGTGAGTTCGCAGTTCTTTCTAAGCTGCCTGTGCGGCAGTTCATAGAAAATTAGCGGATTTAGTGCCTGATGGGTTTTTCTAAGCTGCCTGTGCGGCAGTTCATTACTGTCTTCTACAGATAAGTCAAAGTTAGATTTTCTAAGCTGCCTGTGCGGCAGTTCATGGCTAAGTATTATGAAAAACATGCACCAGATATTTCTAAGCTGCCTGTGCGGCAGTTCATTGTAACGATGAGCTACCTGGAAATTACCTGATTTTCTAAGCTGCCTGTGCGGCAGTTCATCACAAATCTCCTCTAAAGTAAGATTGCAGTTCTTTCTAAGCTGCCTGTGCGGCAGTTCATTTGTTGCAAGTTTAGGAGGATACGCCTTTTATTTTCTAAGCTGCCTGTGCGGCAGTTCATTGATATTTTCTCCCCACAAAGACCAGTAAAATCAACCTTTGTTAGAGGTTTTAGTGGCTAAACCCCTTTTTTAGATCTATTTCATAAAATAAATAAAATCAGTAATTTAAAAACTCTCCCAAAAAAAGGGTTAAAACCAAGGGACGGTGGCAGTCTTGCTCAGACCATAGGTGTTGAAGTCTCCAGCCACATTCTTTGGACTTCCAATGGTCTGACGCACAAAGAGCCGGAATCGTCTCCCCGTGGACTGACTACGCAACTCCAAAAAAGGAAGGCTTACCCGCTGAGCTTGCGTACAATCCAAAAACCGCTCTCGCTCTGATTCCTCCAGCCTTCCATTGTTCAGAGAACGACGCCACATACGCTCGGGATTGCTTTTCACCTGAACACGTTGAACGCGGCAGAAGCTATGAGACTCTGGGATGGCTTGAATCCCAGTGATTTCTGTATAATCACGCATTCCCTTGAGCCATCCCAAACCCAAGCGCTCTAGTGCAGTGGATTCCCCATGCAAGCGAAGCCGTTCTCCCAACTGTGTTTTGGCGTTGGGAAAGCTCACACCAACATCTCGGTGCTGTCCTGAAACCAGGGCACGGTGCAACTTGCCAAAAGCCGCGCTTAGCAATATTGATGTTACAAACTCGGGGTCGGGTAGTACACGCAGATCTTGATAATATTTCATTCCAATCTCCCTTACTCAGCTTTCTCACCAAAGACACCTCCACGAATCAAGGTCGCCATCACAAAATGTTGTTGTTCCACGTCAGGCACATGTCCTTTCAAAATCCAAGCGTCAAGTAATGAATAAAAGTCCATATTGTCCTTGGGCTGGCGATACGCTTGGCCTCGGCTGGTTACGGCTCCAAAAGGTTCCACCGCGATCGGTCCCAACTCCTGAGCATTGGGATACCAAGTATCTATGGTGCGGAGTGCGTTGCCGATTTTTTGAGAATGCATTGCCGCCACTTGTTCCACAGCATAGAGATACTTGCTTTTCTTACCCTTGTTGTTACTGGTGTTATCCAACACAAGCTCCTGTGACGGGAATACTTCCTGGCCACTACCAAGTCGTACAAAAGCTTGCACTTCCAACAAGGCAAGGGCGTCACTGTGGAGTCCCTGCTCAATAATCTTTGCGAGCTTCTGCAGGTTCTGACTTGGTTGCTTCTGGAAACCCCGTAAAGTGTATTCTTCACTACTAGCATCAAAGACAAACTCTTGCTGCATCTGTTGTCGATGGATGTGACGTATTCTTACCTCGATTTGTTCAGCACCAACTCGATTCCTCCATAGAAAGCGTCCGTTTGCGAGGTTTTCGGAGTATCGTCGTGAAAGTTCTATAAAATTATATTTAGCAGCATAGCCTCGGACGACTTGAACTAGTGCTTGTTCATAAGCTGGCTCATTACAGGCTGATGGTTTCTCCAAATTTCCCAACACCCGCAGAGAGAAATTTACGCGCAAGGTGTCTTTTTCAAAGGGCAGTGCCGCCACGTCTACTCGTTGCAGGTTTGGTTTTTCCAATTCGGCGTTGAGTTTAGCGGGGTCATTTTGAATGTTCGTCTTCTGCCGGTTCGAGATCGTGCCTCGAATCGCTTTTTCCTGCAGCAAGATCGGTTGCCAAGATTTGGGGTCTTCCCGATCACTCCAGCATCCAGCATGCATTTGAGCGTCTGAGTTGAGCAGCTTACGTTCAAATGCAAGTACAGATGCGGTTTTAAGAGTTACTGCTTTTGCCATAAGATTTCCTTTTACAAAACAGTTTTGGCATCAAAAAAATTCCGGCAGAGATACCAGCCGGTTTCGGGTTCGGCGTTGTAACGCCAAAGAAGTTGTTCAAAAGTTGTGGCCCGTAGAGGATTGAGCCATTCTCCTACGGAATGAATCGGCTCCACAAAGCAGAAGGGTGTTTCAGTGTCTCGAACGTTGACAACACTTCCAGGATCAAACAGTTCAGAAACTCTGCGGTAGCCAATCATTAACGGAACAAGCCAGCCAGGGTTTGGCTTGGGGAGTGGTTGCCATTCTCCATTCTCCGGTGCTTCAATACTCTCGGGTATCCATTGTGAACGCAGCGCAGCAAAGTCTAACCACGCTGAAAGTGCGTCTTTTATATTTTCTTCTGCTAATGTTTGGATGTGCTGTGCCAACACCGTAGACCGTTCAACCAAGGCGAACCCCGGCAGCAAGAGGCGCAAAAGATGTCGTTGGGCTTTTTCAGTGTTGAGCTTTGATTCGTCAAAAAACTGTACTGATTGGATAGTTGTGATTGCTCCTCCTGCTAAGCGCAGCTGTAGGGTTAGTTCAAATATGCGGTTCGCAAATTCTTCCTCTGGTTCTTCAAATTCTTCTTCGTCAAATTGACATTCTAACAACATAGAGACTCTCAAATGCATCCGTCCTTCTTCGACAATAGGGGAAGTATCACCTTTTTTTGTCAACGGATTGCGGGTGAGAGCAAATACTCTATCACTCCAAGGTTGGGGTTTATAAGACTGCTCGTCATGTTGATGGCAGATCACTGCGCAGCCCCCGAGCTGAAGCCCATGGGAATCTGTGAGTTTGCGTGAAAGAGCGTGAGTAAATCCTAAAAAATGTGTGATTGCTGGGAAACCGTGGGTAAACCCAGCGATAGCGTTGGCATTCTCCACACGCACATTTCGCAGCAATAACAAACTTTTCATAATGTTCCTTGTGTCCCGAGATCAGACAGCCTTAGTTGCTGCTCGAAGTCGCTGCGCCATGTAGCGTGTTCACCATCGCCAAACAGGCGATGCTTCTTTTTGTTCTCTAATTGCCGATTGAGCCACACACCAAAATCATTCGCGACCTGTCGCTGCCAATACCCTGCTTCCCTATGCTGTGCAAAGGTTGCATCCGTCAGCCCGCGCTGAGGGTCAAGCCACAGTTTTTGGTGCTCTGGCAACTGACAATCCACAGACAGCGTCCAGCCAGCCCAGTCAGATTTCCTTTGCAGACCAACAGCAAATACCATCGCCGAGTCGATTAATCCTTCTACGAGTCGCTGACGATAGCTTCTTCTATATTCTGTGCTGGGTTCACTTGCTATCTGCTCCAAATAATTTTTGAGTTGGTGCACTTGTAGCCGGGCTTGCAGCTGGAATACTCCTGCGAAGACATCTTGCTTCGGTGGACGCTCCTGTTTTTTCCACATTGGTGGCGCAGCAGAGAGTAGGGGGATACTGCCCCCTCGTCTCTTGTTGAGTTGTGAGACATTTTGCGCGTTACTGCCACCAAAGTGTTGCTCCCCAAGCTCTATGAAATCCCGAACCAGATGAGGGTTTGCAGCGTTTTCTCTTTTGGCTTTCCTCGCTTGCTTGGCATTTTCACTGTAACGATCTTCCTGAATAATCTCATGAAACGCCTGCGCCAGTGCTGAAGGAAACAGGGGTGCAAGTAAGTGGTAGCCACCTTGTTTTAGCGGGAAGTACACTTGTCTTGTGAGTGGGTGGGACTTGGGAATATTGTCCTTTAGAACTTTTTGAAAACTCTGTATCCATTCCTCAGCTTGGCCTTCCTGCTTTTCTAGAGATTTCAGTGGCGAAGTATCACCAGCCTGAACATAATCCAGTAATGTTTGACCGTTTGCTGCTAACTGAAGCAAAGCTGCAGTGCTGAGATCAGCAGCATTGTCACACGCAGCATCAATAGGTAAATTCATTCGGTTGTGGGTGCCGATGAATCCGGTCTTTGTTTCTTCGTTTAGAAGGTTTTGAGCAAGAATGTTGGTTCCCTTGGCGCTGGGGTGAATAAACTTTAATACGTGGGTAGCAAAGTGAACCCTCCCCGCACCCATGGCTGCCGCAGTAATCCATGTTGCTGGTTCATGCTCACGAATGACTGCCGCCAATTGTTCTTGGATTTTCCCTTGAAACACGGCATCAGTAGCTTTTTCAAGTTCTTTGTCGAGCTTGGTGATTTTACTATGTTTGCGAGCCTCAATGAATTTACAGATCACTTCTGTCAGTGGATGCCCCATTTGTAACTCCTGCTGCTAAATAAGCCTTCTAACAATGCTGCACAGGCAGCTCACTCTTGGAAAACGCCTAAAGCGGGGTGGTAAGCCCACACCGCACTCCCTCTCATTTCACGGAGTGTAATTTCACCATAGCGCCGACTTGCTCGCCGAAGTGAGATCTCGTCTCGCTCACTCTGCTCCTCCAGAGACTTTACAAAATCTAAGCTTGGCCAGATATGATTCCCAGCGGCACAGTTTAAAGACAAGGAATGAATTTGTGTGTTGGCTTCCAGCCATTCTCCCAAATTATCCCGATACCACTGTGGCTTTGCGCTAGCATCTTCAATCCCCATAAAGAAAGTCTCTTGCGGAGAAGAAGCACGAAAACGTGTTAATCGTTGCAGCTCGTAAGACCACGTTACCTGATGCTCCCACCATAGCTGGGCTGCCCTGTCAGCATCGGAGGTAAGTACCTTACGTAAATGTTCGTGCTCCAAATCGACGAGATTACGCTGTGGCTCCATAAGTTGCCGCTCTTGAATACGAGGTGTTGCCGCCAAGCCTTGCCACTGGGAAGGAATTAGAAGTTCATGTAGGTCAGTTGATAGTAATTGTAGTTCCGGGTCGTTTTGCGACTCAAAACCTGGCCTCACGAATGCTGGTCTGTTGCCTAAGAGAGCCCGAAAATTTCTTGAAAAAATCAAAAAATTTGGTGACTTAGCGACTTGCTGTCGGTGGCGTTGCAAGCGACCCGCAAGTTGAATTAGCGAGCGCATTGAACTTGGTTCTGCGATTATCCAGTCATAGTCGTGGTCTCGTCCAACTTCCGCAACTGGTGTTGCTAATACCAAAAAAATCAGATCATCTTGGGGGAATTCACGGAGTTTCGTTTGGATTGTGGGATGCTTCCAAAGCAGTAGGGGGTCATGACGCTGTAACAGACCGTCAAGTTCTCGCTCAATCCTTGAGCGAATCAAAAGAGGATGCTGACTGTGGTAGACACAGACAAATCGTTGTCGTCTCGACGGTGTGAGCTCGATGGACAGCAGATGTCTCGCTACAGCAACTAGTCTGCGAATGTTCGCCATCCGTACCAGACCAAACGAGACTCGTTGAGAAGTTTGGGGATGTTGTTGGTGATGACGAGAGTGTAGTTCCTTAATTTCATGCGAAATTTTGGCTGAGAAAGCTTGAGCAACAGCTTCAGTGTCACCGTTCTCAGAGGTAATGGGGCACAATACCACTTGCCGTAACGCAGGGAATTTTTCAAGTGCCGCGACTCTTTTTCCTACGAAGTCATGATGCCGCTGCACAAAGTCCGATGTGGTACCAACTTCATTGATGATACAGCTATGCTCATCTGTCCAGAGACAACAAACGGCTAGAGGAGCGGTTGGATTCTCGGCACGGTTGCGTTGAAATTCCCGCCAACCAGTCGCGTAGGCATCAAACATGGTTTCTACTAGCGCGGGTGGCAGCGTGGCTGATGAAAGCAGAACTCTTGAGCCAAGCACCCCCGCCCAATGGACTAAGCGACAAAGTGCGGGCAAGTCCTCAAGTCCAAAATCATCAGGTTCATCTAGCACCAAGTCTGAAGTCATTAGGCGCAGCATCGGGACAATCTGTTTGCCCCCACGCTTACTCTCAGTGGCAGGTATCAAATGATCGACCGTACAGGCCAGCACGGGTGAAGAAAGCAGTGATCCCAGTTTTGGGGAATGTTCCAACCAATTTCGCCACCGTTCATCTTGTAGTAATTCGCCTTCGTAGCGCACATACTCATGCTCAGCAAAAAAAGGTTGAGCAGAAGCACTACCAGTTGCCTCTTCGTATTCAATTACCTTTTGATCAGCATCCCCTTGATGTAACTTCAGTACAGCAGATGAACCAATCAAAACAGCCAAGTCAGTTTCACTTAGACGCAGATGATCTCGAAGCATATCACCTGTTTGCAAAGTCAAGGTTCGTAACCCAAGCGCTACACTAAAGCGGCAGCCCTCTCGCTCGTTGCTCAAGCCGTACATAATTCGAGCATTGGCAAAAGTTTTCCCACAACCTGTAGAGGCCATGTTTACCCCAAAGAACCCTTGTTGCTGACTCTTCCTTGCCACCCCAAGTGCTTTTTCATAGGCTTGGTTTTGCCAACGAAAGCGTTGCACAATAGTGCGCTGTCGTAGTGTGCGGTGACCACAAATGCCTGGAAGTCTTTCCCTCAAGTGGGGAAGTGTGCGGCTGAGTTGATATGCGGTATGTGCCACACCAAGGTTGTGTTCATCCAGCTGCTGCTTCAGTTCACCGCTCTCTCGTTCCGTGTTTGCATATGCTTTATATTTCGGACTTTGCCATTTTAAATTTGGTGGGCCTGCGGAATAGAAATGGTCAGCCAGCATCAAAACGAGCCGTGCCAAATGTAAAGGAAAGCGCTCATCCATCCATTTTGAAGATTGCCACAAAGTAGGATGACGAAGCGCACGTTTTGCTAACTGAAGTGCTTTCTGCCGCCAAATTTCACTTAACAGCGGTAGCCCGTCAGGGAAACTGAACACATCCATCAGGAGTTGGGGATCTTTTGCATTTAAGAATTGTGGAGAATTCCAAGTTGGATCTGGAAACTTTTTACCACTCAATCCTTTGGCAAGACGTTGTAGCGGTACTGCCGCTTGGTAGTCATGAACTTCTAATAAACGATGATGTGTCACAATCAGCCAGCCGACGACTCGTGCTAAGGGGGGCATATCTCGAAAGGGATTTTCCCTTTTATGCGGTTGGTCTTTGACTAAAGCTTCGATCAGCAGTTTCTGCTCAGAATCATCCGAAGGCAGTGAGTGAAGGGCCCGCAACCACTCTTCATCACTGCGGTCTCGGACAAATGCTTGGAATAGCCGCAAGGAAATCCACTCGTGGCGTAGGGGCTCAGAACGGGGTGCAGAGTGATTACGGAGCTTTTGCTGAAACAGCTTGTTGGCTTTACCGAAGTCGTGGAAAAGTCCAGCTAAGGAAGCCAAGAGCGTGATCACTTCCAAGGTGTGCCAAAGAGTGTCTTGAGATGATTTTAGAACGTTTTGGGTCGTCATATTGGTTGGAACGGTGCCGACTTCGTTGAAGCACCTGCGGTTCCCAACAATCCAAAGTAGCTCAGAATGGTTTGCGCTTTTTATCCAATGGCAGGCTACAGCCGTATTGCGACGCGCCCTGCGGCATAGCATTTTGTGTAGTGTTCGCAGCCCAGCCTCGGTAATGGGGGTCTGCCAGACACGATTGCCTTTTCGCTCTGCAAATTGATCTAAAATACGACGTGTTTCTACAAGCGCATTTTTATTGCACTGGGATACCAAGAGCACATTCATGGACTCTCCCCAGAGTTGCCATCAATGACATCTTTCAGGGCTTCAATCATAAGGTCTAATGCATTATGTCGTCTGAGTATTTCTAAACAGCGTATTCGGAACGCTTGTTCTTCGTCCCCTTCCAGGGCTCCTAAAAATGCAGTTGGCAAAACTAGGGCGTCCTTTACCACATCTGCGACATCAAACACTAACCCACCACGCCGAGTTTTACCGTGCATCACGGAAAGTCCATGAGGTAAACCGAGTACCCAAGTCGCTGTGGCTGCCATTCCATACGCAAGATAGTTCCCATGATCCAGAAAGCGATTCGCGGGGTCGGTTCCTGTGCCTTGCTTTGCTCTAGTAAATTTCCCATAACTACTGCAGTGGCAAAGTAGCCTGTAGAGTTTCTTAGTAAAAGTAGCCTCCCAAAGAAACAGTGCTTCAGTGCTAATACAATTAGCGACCTCTTCAAAAGCCTGCTGGATACCCTCGTCCAGTGCATTTGCTAGTATCCCTAAAGGGGGTGCTTCGTGTTGCAGGCGAGACCAATGCTTTTGGATGTTTCTGAGTCGCAATATTTGAAAACGTTTGGCGGCTTGCAGTCGCTTGAAGTCATCGAACCAAAAACTAACCCATTGTTGTAAGTATTTTGTGGGTCGGTACTCGCTCTGTGAGGTCAACCAGTGGACGTCACATTCCACGTCAGTGGATGTAAATAGTGGGGACCCGCCACCTCCACAAAAGCCAATGAGCACCCCAGCTTTGGCGAATTCACGCATTGCAGCTTGAGAAATTGATGTACCTGTTCCTAATAAAATTGATGTAGTGTTAGCAATTGGAATGTTCCAATAAAGTGACTTTTTCCCCTGATCAGTTATGTACTCCACGCGCCCTCCGTTCACCACCACCCGGCAATGTTCTAAGTAATAAAGATTGGCCCGTTTAGAATGGAGGATGGTCTTTAACTCCGATGATGCAATATAGTCCATATGAGTTTGTTCGGTTAACTAAGATTATAAACTACCGCTAGAACTCAGAGCCCTTTTTGGCTAAGGGTTTGAATTATTCGTGTCTTAAAACTGGACTTAAAATTAGAAATGTATTGCGGTGGCGGTACTAAATAAATCTTTATCGAATTTGTTTCTAGGATTGCCGAGTATTGTTGTACGCGTTAGCTTTGTGTTGAGCAAAGTATGTAACCTCGCAACCTTACAAGAAAACTGTTCCTGCTCGGGATCTTTCCGTCCTTGAATGGTCAACATACTTTTGGAAAAAACCAAATCAGGCTCCAACTATCTTAGTTTGTATATTGTCATCAACAGCATATATAGTTCGTCGAACATTTTGTAAAGTACAAAGTTTTGAGCTTATTGTTGCTCGGTAATTCCTCACTGGGTAATAAGCTGGTTCATGTCCAAGCGGAAGAACTGTATCTTTATGTGATGCACTGTAGGCATTGCAGGTGAGCTTAGACTCACGATCTATCGCTAGGTAATCCGACTTTTGTTTGCTTCAGTTGATAAGATGATTCTTTCGAAACTGAACCAACCGAATGGATTAAGATTGCCGAAATTATGGGGGAGGCGTGTTCTGGGATTTTGCAGGATCCGTGGGACAAGCCTTTGTGCATCTCACGAAGATAAAACGAGATTTGTTATACGAATCGAATTCCCGAATCAATCCAGGCAGTGAGTCTGATCCAAGCATGTCTACCAAGATTCTTCTGCAAGCTGGCTCAAGGGATAGAACAGCAATAGTGGTTTGCAATAATGCCGTGAGGGATAGAACTCCGGTTTCTGGGCGGAGACGCTGCGGGAGACATTTGCAGTTTTGCAACAGTTTCAACAGTTGCTCCGCCTAACAATGCTACGCATGGAACCAATTTAGTGCTGTAGTGTAGGGTTACCTAAAATCATTAGATCTAGTTGAAGTCCCCCGCGTCCTCAACCGCTTGCCTCTAGACAAACTAAGAAAATGCTTTAAAATCTAAATTTCTTGTGGTCCACCTAAGTCCACTTCTGAGGCTAGAAGGAAATATGCAGTACGAGCTCATCAGCTCGAAAGCTCATCAGTTTGATTCCAGCAAAGCTTAGACAACCCCCCCCTGAGTTATCCTCAATTACACTGGCTTAAATATCAAAGAATCCAAGCCTCCCAAATAACTTAGACTTCCTAGTTCCGCAGTTTATCTGCGACACCGATTTAAAGGGATTCTGTGTTATCGCGACTTCGTTACTTTTCTCCTCCTATGCCAACACGTCCTAGTCTAATCAATGACTAGTGATCAATGAGAACCTAAGTAGAAAATTTCTCAGTAACTTAGTTCAAAGTGCTAGAGCTAATATCTTTAGCCCTAAACTAAAATTAAGCCTTTTAATAAAATCTTCTGTCGCACTTCAACAATGTGGTTGCTCACAGCAAACACACCAAATAATGAGAGAAACTCATGGATGAAGTAATCAATGTTTCTACAAATGAACAGCTTATTGGTGAGCATCGCTCGCCTGATAGTTGTGTCTTCAAAAATTTATACGATGCTTCCTTAGAAACAGGATTCAGTGAAGCAGAGATCGTGTCTCGCTGCGGGAGGGTATGGATGGATTGTGGCTTGAATCGGGATGATATTGGCAAGGATTTTACTAAGAGCCTGGGACACACAAATATGTCTACTTGGTTGGGATTTGGGAGTGTGTGCGGCAAACGAGCCATGCCACTTTGGGGTGAACTAACCAGAGACTCGGTGAGCGCACTTGTTGGAAGACTTCGAAATGCAAACCGTGATCTCAGAGGACTATGGGTTCGTGAGACCAATTATCTCTGGGAGGAAGATATCAAATTGCTATCGTTTAACGAGCTGGAGTTAGATATAGAGCTGCTCACTTCTACTGAGAAATATTTCCCAGATCAGCCAGTTTTATATATTGATAGTGTGAAATTGAAGGAATTTTTAAGGGAATCTGCTGATCAGCAGAAGTTTACTACTACTCAAGAGGTGACTGTCAATGTGCTCAAACATGAGGAAGTGAATACGCTGATCCAGCACGCAGAATTCTTCCAGTTGCATCACAATCCCGATACGAAAAGCGATCCATCAAATGCATCTAGCAATGCCGATAAGAACACAGAAAAGCCTAAATCTTTAAGATTTTCCGAGCAATTGGACGCCCAGCAGAACCAACCGGAAACATTTAAATCGGAGCATTCAGGAGCCGGCTGTGCCAATCAGCCTTTGGACATTCAACCCCGGAGCCAAGAGAAAATCTCCGGGAATACTTTGCTTAAGTTAAAGTCCGATTGGCCTACGAAAAATCTGTATGAGGCTTTTGGGGTGATGGTCGATCAGGGTTGGGTAGAGGGTGTTCCAAAAAGCATCTTCCTGGGGCATTTTACAAATAGTATGCTCAAGGATCGCGTGCCGCAGCACATCCCAAAACTAAACTGGCTTGAATCAAAAAGTCTTTTGCACGCCGTCATGAAAAAACTGGAAATAACTCTCGTAGAAGTACATCAACATTTCCTAATTCGCGGAAAGGAAATGACCCCCATTAACTCTGGGCTCAAATATACACAATACAATCAATTGGACAAAGCGGCAGAATTGCTAAAAGAATTTCGACCTTGAGCATCCGCGCAAACTTCCGCGATTGATCGCGGCCATTTCTGAGACGCCAAAGCAATCTGTAAACTTTATCTTCTTGACTCAAGGCAGGACACAAAGCGCCTGCGTCCCCTAAACGAGTCACGGAGTTACCATGACACCCCAATCTTTCCCCGTATTTCTCTCTGAAGCTGAAGCTGCGCAATATCTAGGCTTGTCTGTCAAGACACTTAGACGTTGGCGTTTTGGTCGCACGGGTCCTATCTACGCCAAACTCAATAGCAAACTAATACGCTACGTCAAGAGCGATCTTGACGACTGGATAAGTCAGCAGAAAGTCAGTTTCGATTAAAGTCTGAACTCAACGACTTTTTGATCCCAAAGATTGCTTGGTGTTTTGATAGTCTTGTTTGGTCAGAGTTCTCTGAAAAATTGCATCATCAAAACACCTGGGCAAGCGGAGGAGTCTCGATCAAATCAAAAGAATTATAATAACTCTAATTAATCAATTCTATTTAGCCTAAAGGACTTTATGGAACCAATAAAACAGATCACTGAGATGCTTCGCGGTGACCAAACCAATCCTGAAAAAGTAACCCAAGCAGCCGATGCTCGCGTTGAAAATTTAACGGTAGATCAAACAACCTGTTCACAGGATAAAGCGATGAGTAATGAACAAAATACGCAGCCTACAATCCAAAATCTGGTGGTGAGTCAGCAACACCTGATTGAGGGTGATCCAGAGTTCAACTTGGAAGCAATCCGCCTTCCTCAGAATTTTGGGGAATCTAGTGGGATCAAAAAACTTTTGACCACTGTTCCTGTGCGCAAGCCAAACAAAACCGTGTATTTTCGCACCCACCCAGAGTTTAGGATGGATGTGTCTTTATTGGAATATGGCTATGAAAAAGATTTATACGTCGTCCCCCCCGAATTAGTTTCTGAAGTAGGTGTACAAACAAAGCCAACCCGATTGGTTTTAGCTGTAGATCGCTATGACAAAGTCTTCATTTGGCCGCTCACAATTCCAGACTCAGAGAACCCGCTCCTTTGGCATACCTCAGCGATGGAGGCTGATGTGGTGGCGCAAAAGGAATGGATCAGAATTGAAGCCGACAAAGCCGGGGGGTCTTACGAAGTCACTCCTGGGAAAATTCAAATTTACGAACCAGCTTGGCCAGATGTTCCCTGGAACCAACTAGTCAGCATCGCCTTTAAGAAGAAAATCATTGATAAGTTTAATCACCCAGTTTTACAGAAATTACGTGGCGAATTATGACGGATTTACTTAAGTCCCAATTTGAACAGGTCTGGTGTGTCGATTTCGAGTTTCGCCAAGAGGGCAGTGATCCTCCCATTGTTCACTGTATGGTCGCACGCGAGCTTTTCAGCAGGAAACTAGTCCGTCAGTGGTTAAGTGATCAGCAGAGTACTTGCCCAATCCCCTTAGGTCTTAGGTCTCTTTATGTTGCTTACTTTGCCACCGCAGAGCTGAAGTGTCACTTGGCTCTTGGCTGGCCTCTGCCGACTTATGTGTTGGATCTGTACGTGGAGTTTCGCTGCTTAACCAACGGGTTGGAACTGCCAGCAGGTAAGGGGCTGCTTGGAGCATCGAGTTATTTTGGCCTGACATCGATCTCATACACTGAAAAGAAATCGATGCGCGAATTGGCAATCCGTGGAAGTCCTTTTACCCCTGAGGAACAACGGGAACTGATTGACTATTGCCAAGGGGATGTAGATGCACTGGTAGCCTTACTACCTCATCTGGCAGAAAAGTTACACTTTCGCCAGGCACTTCTTAGGGGGCGCTATATCAAGGCAGTGGCCAGAATGGAGAACTATGGCATCCCAATTGACGTTCCAGCGCTCAGCCGGCTACAGTGCAACTGGGAGTTTCTCAGAGGAGCTTTGATCCATAGAGTCAATGCTGACTACGGAGTTTTTGATGGAAATACCTTCAAAAAGGAGTTGTTCGCTGAATATTTGTGCAGACGAAAAATAGCCTGGCCTACTCTGGCTTCTGGGCAACTAGATCTAAAAGATGCGACCTTCCGGCAAATGGCTCGTGCATACCCTTCGTTGTCGCCACTCAGAGAGTTACGGCACTCATTGGGCAAGCTACAATTGCACCATATTCAGGCAGCAGCTGATGGCAGAGCCCGGGTAAACTTGAGCCCTTTCAGCAGCAAAACAGGTCGAAATCAGCCTAGTAACTCTCGTTACATTTTTGGCAGCTCTGTTTGGCTGCGTGGATTGATAAAGCCGAAGCCTGGTTTTTGTGTAGCTTACATAGATTGGGCCCAGCAAGAATTTGGAATAGCTGCAGCGCTTTCTGGTGACCCGGCGATGAAGCAAGCCTATCACTCTGGAGATCCTTACCTGGAATTTGCAAAGCAAGCAGGCCTGGTACCACCAGAGGCAACCAAGCAAACCCATCCTCAAATACGTAAATTATGTAAGGCAGCTGTTCTAGCTGTGCAATACGGGATGGGGGCAGAGTCGCTGGCAAATAGCATCAATGAATCTTTGCAGATGGGCCGGGAGTTGTTGGCAAACCACAAGCGCACCTTCCCAGTATTTTGGAAATGGTCTCAAGGTGTTCAAGACTTTGCCCTTTTGCATCTGAAACTATGGACAGTGTTTGGCTGGAATCTAAAGGTAGGTGCGGAGGCGAACGCGAGAAGTCTAGCAAACTTTCCAATGCAAGCCAATGGAGCAGAAATTCTTAGACTAGCCTGCATCTACATGGTTGAGGAGAACATAAGAGTTTGTGCACCTGTTCACGATGCTGTTCTTATTGAAGCCCCGCTGGAGCAGCTGGCAAATCAAATCCAGAGGGCTCAATTGCTGATGGCCAAAGCCAGCCAGGATGTTCTTAGTGGTTTTGAACTTAACACAGATGTGGAGATTTTTAGGTACCCGGAGCGCTATCACGATGAAGATCGGGGTAAAGAATTCTGGGAAATGGTAATGGACGAGTTAGATAAGCTAACTATGTGAAGGCGACAATAGGTTCGCAGAATTGCGATAGTACCTGAGCAAAATCACGGAGGTACATTCGTGGTATTACGGACCCGGTTCAATTGTTTCTTTCTTATTCTTTATCTTTTGGATTAATAATTAATGGTTGGCTAAATGAAAACTCCTACAAAAGTACCCTATGAGAAAACTACGTAGATTCCAATAATATGGGAAACAAGTCTGAAAAACATTATTTTGTACATCGTGATATTTCGCTGGAGTGGGTTAAAGAACTTAGCTCTTGTGGCACTACTTGTTTCCAGGTGGGCATGCTTCTAAAGTATTGGTCAGTTTTGGAAAAAGCAGATATAATTTCAGCTACATCAATAAAATTTTCAAAATTCAACATTTCAAAGGACCAAAAGCAAAGAGCTTTGTTTAAACTTGAAAAGCAAGGCTTAATTCAAGTAATGCGCGCAAAGGGAGCAAACCCCAGGGTGAAGATAGTTGAAAAATGCATCGATTCACCAAACGGTATTGGACTGATAGAAAAATAGAGGGCTACGCCGAAAAAAAAACACAGAGAGCAAAATGAATTCAAAAGTAGTGGGTGTGGGAACGTCTATCCACCGGCCCTGGGATCTAGCTGATATTTGTGAAAGGTTAGCGGGTGGTGAGCCACTTTCGCAGATTGCGGAGAGGTATGGGAAGTCTAAGCAGGCGCTTTGGAAATGGCTTAATTCCAACGAAGTGCGCAGAGCTGATTACATTGCAGCGCTAGAGGGTCGCGGGTTTCTACACTTGGAGCAAATTGAAAAACTCGTCTCTGATGTCGAATCTGGTCGGATTGATGCCCGTGCGGGTGATGTGGCAATCCGGGCTCGGACTTGGATTGCTGGAAGGCTAAATCCCAAACTATTAAGTGAAAGGTGGAGGGGTTCATTGGAAGTCCAAACCAGTGATATTCGACGACTCCATCTGGAAGAGCTGAAAAGAGTTACGGCTCTGGGGAGAGTTTGAGCTGTCACGCCTGACGTCGCAAAAGTTGACGCTACGTGCGCGCGACAGCAAGTTAGATGCTTCATACAAGGGCTTTCACTTTGAGGACGAATTTATCCTCGAAGCTAATTCATTAAGCCCAGCGAATCTGCTTTTTTGCTTCACGGTAGGTGTCGTACTCATCAACACCTGCATCATGGAAAACGTAGTAAGTACCCTTGTACTCATATAAATCTACCTGCCATCCCGTGAAACCCGTGCCCTCCAAGCTGTCTAGATGGTCGGCGTTCTCTCGAAGAAAATCCCACCAATCCTCACTCTCTTCATTTGGCTCATCAGGATCACTCTCGGGCAATTGCTCAGGCAGTAGTTCCTCGGGAAATGAACTCCCAAGTAGCTCGCTACGTTCTGAAGATTCAGGGAAGCTGATGTCACAAAACCCCTCTTGCTTGTCCCAGCAATCTGGGTCCCTCAGAAAAGCTAGATCCCTGAGATAGAACCGGTCCAGAGTGTCCAGTAAGTAGTAGCAGTAGAACCGCTTGCGAATGGTCTCCCGGTCGGGAGTGAAGCTACGCCCCTTGCGTTCTGAATAGCGTCTTCGGCTGTTGAGGTTCCGGGTAATCCTGCGATACAGTTCCCGCACTCTTCGTTTCTCATAGGCTTTTAGATCCATCTTTAGCTCCTCTCTAAAGAGTTAGGCGTGCTCCAGAAAACCAGAGGGTGATGGTCGGTCTGGGCACTGAGGTTAGAATCCAATGGTAGAGAAGAGCCTTGATCATAGGGATTGAGATCTATTAGACCTAAACCCGAGCATGGCGATATCTCAACAAGGAAAGGATTCCTTTCACAAAAACTCTGCAGAGGGAGAACAAGGTCGAAGTGGTCACTACCAGATGGTAATGGCTGGAAAGTTTGTTCAGTAGCGATAATGGCTGGTGAGTACATAAGATTGTCTCCAAAAAGAAAGTTCGGAGAACAACCACGGGAGAGAGGTTTTACCAGTTGACTAGTTGGCAAGGGTGCCAAGAAGAACAGAAGCAGGAGGCACGGTCTCCACGGGTTGCTCAGGATACAGAGACAAACAGCGGGGTCCAAGGCTTGGAGACCGGCTGTCGCTTTAGCAGCGTTTATTGACCGCCCTGCAAGCTGCTCTTCAAATCGGCGGTGGTACAAACAAAAAGACCCGCCCTACTGGATTCAGCAAAGCGGGTCCTGAAGAATTCGGATTCCCTTTTAGCTGAACTTGTAATGCGCCCGCAAGCGGATCAAATCGGCGCTGAGTCAAAAAGTTATCGGAGTCGTTGCTCAAAATCAAATATTATTTCTGCTAACCATCAAAAGAGTTTGTGCTGGTCAGCTCAGTTTCTGCCTCCACCAGCTTTTCCTTGATACGCCGGCAATTGTCTAAGTCTATTGGCATCAAGGTAGAGCTTTCTTCCAAGGCCTTATAATCAAAGCTTGTGACCATGTGATGCAGAACTCTGTCCAATGTGATGTACTCAGTATCGTTCAGCGTCAAGGTGTATGCGTAAGTTGTCATAGCAGCAGCTCCTTAGTACGCAGCAATAGTCTTGGCCTGGGAATACAAAGGTTATGCTTTGTAGGATACTCAAGAACAACTATTGTATCACAACTAGCTAAAAAAATATTTTGGAGACTAATATTAGGTAGCTTTGGTATGTCACTCAAGAAACCTGAAATTTACATTTGGCTATGTCCGTTTCGATGATCCTTCATCTTCCTCACGCTTCCACTTTTATTCCAGAAGATCTTCGTCAAGACTTCCTTCTCTCGGATCAGGAACTTCAGGAAGAACTAAACCGCATCACTGACCACGCAACAAATCAAATTTTCCAACAGGCCTTTCCAGAAGCAAAGGCAATCTTGTTTCCTGTTAGCAGGCTTGTAGTTGATCCAGAGCGTTTCTCAGAAGACTCTCAAGAGCCCATGAGCCAGGTGGGCATGGGTGTAACTTACACTAGAGGATCTTTGCGTCAGCCGCTACGTGAGCAGCCCAGCCAAGCTAAGCGTCAGGCATTAATGGAGCGATATTACATTCCTCATCACCAAAAACTGACAGATGCAGTGGAGGAGTCTCTCTTGGCTAATGATCATTGTCTAATCATCGATGGTCATAGCTTTCCAGCTTTGCCTCTACCTTATGAACTAAACCAAACAGCTTTTCGACCAGACTTTTGTCTAGGCACGGATGACTTTCACACTCCTGAAGAACTAGTGGAAAGGGTTGAGACGATATTAGAGAGTTTTGGCCATTCAACTGCTAGGGATCAGCCATTCAGTGGAACCATTGTCCCGATGAAACATTATCGCAAAGATGAGAGAGTTCAATCACTGATGATTGAGATCAATCGGTGGCTCTATTTGGGAGAAGATTACTCAGTTGACTCGGAGAGGTTGGAACTGTTGATCGAGATATTGAGATGTGTTGGGGAGGTATTAAAAAGATAAATTATTTTCAATTTAAATGGTCTGGTTGGGACAAGAGATTCAGGCTCGGTGGCTGGGCAGGTGGCTGGGCAGAAAAAAAGAGGTGTCTGGAGGTCAACTGACTAACTTGTGTAAGAATATGATTTTACTGAGGAAAAGTGTGGTGGCGGGGGCAGGATTTGAACCTGCGACCTTCGGGTTATGAGCCCGATGAGCTACCTGGCTGCTCCACCCCGCGATGTTGTGTCAGGAGTGTGGTGTTTTCACTCTCTCCCCTCCTGAAGGAGAAAGCTGGAGCGAGAGACGGGTCTCGAACCCGCGACTTTCAGCTTGGAAGGCTGACGCTCTACCAACTGAGCTACTCTCGCGAAACAACAAAGATTAGTCGGGAACTACTGTACTTGTCAAGTGGGTTATTCAAGAAATGTTGGGGGTTAGTTGCAAAGAAAGCGTCATCCCGTAGTGGCAAAACTGCATTTCACTATCTACTCAAGCAGCTTGGATTGTTTCCTGACGAAACTGGAGTTCTGCTAGCCGACTGTAAAGTGGGGATGTCCTCATCAGCTGCTGATGGGTTCCAAGGGCAACCACATGGCCTTGATCCATGACAGCGATTTGATCCGCGTGAATCACAGTGGACAGTCGATGAGCAATCACAATGGTTGTTCTACCCTGCATCAATCGCAACAAAGCTTCTTGAACCATTCGTTCACTCTCAGCATCCAATGCACTGGTGGCCTCATCGAGCAGTAGCAACTTGGGATCGCGTAGAATTGCTCGCGCAATCGCTAAACGTTGGCGTTGTCCCCCTGAGAGCCTGACACCCTGCTCTCCAAGAAAACTGTCGAAGCCCTGGGGCAACTTGTTCAAAAATTCCTCAGCATTGGCATTCCTTGTTGCAGCAAGCATCTTCTCCTTCGAGGCATCGGGCTGTCCATAACGTAGGTTTTCCCAAACGTTGGCGCTGAAGAGTGTTGGCTGTTGGGGAACAAAAGCAACGTGACGTCGAAGCTCCTCCAAGGCTAGTGAGCGCAGATCAATTCCTTCAAAGTGTATGGATCCTTTGAGAGGATCATAAAAGCGTAATAGTAGCTCCAAAAGGGTTGATTTGCCGGCTCCTGAAGGACCAACAAGAGCCATCGTCATCCCTGGTTCAATGTGTAAATTGACTTCTTCCAGCGCAAGAGAATCAGAGCGGGATGGATAACAGAAATGCAGGTCTTGCACTTCCACAGACCCACTCACTGGTGAAGGCAATAGTTGAGGGTGTAACGGGTTTATGATTTCACTCTTGGCCTCAAGCAGTTCCATCAAACGTTCTGTTGCTCCCGCTGCTCGCTGGAGATCTCCAATGACCTCACTTAAGAAACCCAGAGAACTCGCTATAATCAGTGCATAGAAGACAAAGGCGGCTAATTCACCAGGTGTTACTCTACCTGCCAAAACATCTTGACCACCTACCCACAACATGCCGCCGATTGATCCAAGAACCAGTAACATCACGACAGCAATCAAAAAAGCTCGCTGTTTAATCCGTTGTATACCAGCACCAAATGCCGACTCAACGTGTTCAGTAAATATCTTCTCATCTAATTGCTGATGATTCATTCCCTGAACAATCTTGATATGCTGTAAGGCTTCCCCCACATAGGCACCAACGGAAGCCACCTTGTCTTGGCTAGTCCTCGAGAGCCTGCGTACTCGACGACCAAAGATGACAACAGGTGAAACCAGAAGAGGCACCGCAATCAATACGATGGATGTTAGTTTTGGGTTGGTCCAGAAGAGCCAACCGATGCCACCTAGAAAGAGGAGAATGTTTCTCAGAGCCACAGATAGAGATGAGCCAATTACTGTTTGCAGAACCGTAGTGTCCGCTGTGATCCGCGCTTGAATTTCACCACTGAGGTTGGTTTCAAAAAAACCTGGGTGTAACTGTAACAAGTGTTGAAAGACGGCCTTTCGTAAATCCGCACTGACCCGTTCTCCCAACCAGGAGACCATATAGAATCTTAAGAAGGTTCCGATAGCCAGTAAGGTTACAAGTGCAAGAAACAATAATAATGTCTGTGTCAGAGCCTCTGGAGATCCAGCTACAAAACCTTGATCGATCAATAAGCGCACTCCTTGGCCAAGCGAAAGAGAGACACCAGCGGTCGTGACCAAAGCTATTCCTGCGATGAGAATTCGCCATTTATAGGGCCCCAAGAAACGGAGGGCTGGAAGAAAGTTGGAGAGATGTTTGCTTTTTGCTCGGGAGCTGGTGTCAAGCATTGATGTTTGAGAGGTAAGGTATGGAAATTAGAGTGATTGCCTGTGTAAATAATATTTTAACACTATGTTCTCAAACTAGAAAATGCTGTAAATTCTTGTTCGGGGCTTTGTGTGACTTTTGAAGGAAGATCCTGAATGGTTTGAAAGTATTTTTCTGGAATCTTGGTCGGTTGAGATTCGATTCTGGTCTTAGTTCTGGTTGGCTGCTGTAGGGCTGCAGCCCGAATTAATTCAATTCAAATTCATGAGAAATAATGTGGGGACTATCTACTAATTTTTTTGATTGGAAAGCCTGAATTTTAATGGGAGCAACGCTGAGATGTTAATTTGCTGAATACAATAACCAAATCAGCTTTTCTCAGTAATCTTACTTTTCAAACTGTGGTTTTTCGATGGACCGGTTGGGTTGAAGAACTGTATCGATAGTTGTAAATCCTGCTTTCACTGTATAATAGCGATTGTTATAAGCGACCTCACAACGTCGCATTTCCAGAAAATCCTCGATGTAAGCGCACTCTTGGATGGCGGACTTGGGGATCAACATGGGAGGTTTTTTTTCAGCCACCTGAGGTGTGGGGTTACTATTGGAACAAGCTCCAAGGAGCGCAAAGTACGTCACTACAAAACCTATTTTGAACATTATTGGATATCTCATTTTTGTTCCGGAACTTAGCGTGCTTTGTGTTGAACACGCACTTCTTCGGCCACAGCACTGGTTCAACGATTTTTAAATTCAGTTGATCGATCTCAGGATCAAAGGTTTTCAAATGAGTAAGGACAACAACCAAAGAAGGCCACCAGATGACCCATTCGAAATGCTCTTTCAGGGCTTTTCTGAGTTGGTGGAAAACCTCTCACAATTGGGGGATACTGCCCCTGAAGAGTGGGAAAAAAGTTTTCGCAATCAGGCGAATCGGACAAATTTTAATTACAACTCAAATAATCAGAATAATCGACATTCTTCTTCGCCAAGTCCAGATCCTCCACCTACGGAAAAGCCAAAATATGACCAGGCCATTGGTGGTTTGGGAGAAAGAATGGACCGCATTCGGGAGTTGGTTGAACTGCCATTGCAGAAACCAGAAGTTTTTGAACGTTTGGGCATCAAGCCTCCTACCGGGGTGCTGCTCCATGGTCCACCAGGATGTGGCAAGACCCTAATTGCACGAACTTTTGCCAATAGTGCAGGTGTTGGCTTTTTCAGTATAAGTGGCCCAGAGATCATCAACAAATACTATGGTGAAAGTGAAGCCCGTCTTCGCAAGCTTTTCGATCAGGCTCAGCGGGAAGCGCCAGCGATACTCTTTATCGATGAAATCGATGCACTGGCTCCAAAACGTGATCAATCTTTCGGTGATCTGGAAAAACGAGTCGTGGCTCAATTACTGACCCTGATGGATGGTTTGGACGATCGGGGCCAGGTTATTATTATTGGTGCAACGAACCGGCCGAATGCTCTTGATCCCGCTTTACGGCGACCCGGTCGGTTTGATCGAGAGATTGAGATTCCAGTTCCGGACCAACGAGGGCGCAGGGGAATTTTAGAAATTCATGCGAAGCCAATGCCTCTGACGAGGGGAGTGGACCTAGACGATATGGCTCGTCGGACCCATGGCTTTGTAGGGGCAGATCTTGCGGCTCTTTGTCGTGAGGCCGCGCTGCAGGCTCTACGTAGAGCACTTAAGAAAACTCCGGTGGCCGAACTCGATGCCAGTTCTATCAAGGTTGGATTACCAGACTTCGCAGCCGCTTTTCGGGAAGTTGAACCCTCGGCTCTTCGGGAAACTGTAGTCAGTGTGCCTAATGTCAAATGGGACGAAGTTGGGGGACTTTCAAACGTCAAGTCACGTTTGATCGAAGCAGTCGAATGGCCGTTACGATATGGGCATTTGTTTGCGCAGGCTGGTTTGCGACCATCCCGAGGAATCCTGTTGGTAGGGCCCCCTGGTTGTGGTAAGACTCTGCTGGCCAAGGCCTTGGCAACTGAAAGTCAGGCCAATTTCGTGGCGATGAAAGGCGCAGATTTACACTCGAAGTATGTGGGAGAATCCGAACAACGACTCAGAGATATCTTCCGGAGAGCAAGACAAGCTGCTCCTTGTATTCTATTTTTTGATGAACTGGATGCGTTTTTACCAGCTCGTGGAATGATGGGTCTAGATGCGGCTGTCTCTGAAAGAATCCTAGCACAATTTCTTGTTGAAATGGACGGTATCGAGGAACTCAAGGGAGTACTGGTACTGGGCGCTACGAATCGTGTGGACCGTCTTGATGAAGCAATTCTGCGGCCTGGGCGCTTTGACGAGATCGTGAAATTTGCGCCGCCCGATGCGAAGGAGCGTGAGGAGATCTTGAGGATCCATCTCAAGCAAAAACCACTAAGTGAAGAAGTTGATACAACTTACTTGTCTGGTCTAACGGAAGGTTGGAGTGGAGCTGAGCTTTCTGCAGCCTGTAATCGTGCGGCCCTATTGGCAGTTCAAAGAGCTGTGCATGGAGAGCTTAAACGGATGAGCCCAATCACTCGTGAAGATCTTTTGCAAGCGCTGAGACAGATTCGTCCAGAGAATTGATAAATTATGCGGAGATGCTCACAGCTTCAGAATCATTTTTTGAAAGTGATTGTAACCATTGATGCTGAATCTGTCGAAGAACCTGACCATCTGGCGCAAGGCAACGCAGCAGGTGTAGTTTTGGCGCAACTTGATCAACGGCAACTTCGCTCTCTTTGGACCACAGATATGGTGCTGAAAATGAGTTGGGGACATACATCAATGCGCTCGCCCAGACCGGATATTTCCCCAACCGGAATGGATTGCTGAGACCTTGTTCACTTGGACAGAGCCTGGAGCGATCTAGATACTTCAACTCACTGCCAGCGAGAAACTTAGTTTCACTTTGTAGGAGTTGAAAACGCCAGGCTTCCCCATGAGCGAGGCGACCTGCCATGTAGGCTTCCCAAAAGCCAAGCTGAGCCCCTGCTTCTACTTCCAATACAGTCTGCTGGTTGAATTGAGACGCTGCAAAAGGAATCACCGGATCACTATAAATCGTCAGATTTGCTTCAGCTTGTAAGGTGTAATGTAACTTTTGCTGGGCAAGGTCACCATTCTGAGAGGGATGAATACGCAATGCTCCTTGTGTCGTCAAATGAACTTGTGTACCAGATTCTGCATGAATATGGATCTCCCACAAGTCTCCACCAAAGATACCCGGAGCAGGACTCATCAGAATCAACTGTAACCCTGACCCATCCGGAAGCGATACGGGTCGGGTGACTTTAAAAACACTATCGGCCTGAACATCTGTCAGCCGGGTTTGCCCTCTGCGATAAGCGAAAGTTAATTTCAGTTTTGAATGCATCAGACAGCGATGGAGTGGGGCTCACTCTCCAGCAATACTTCGGTTTGAATCCAACGAATGACTGTATCGAGTCCTGTTTTGTCTTTGAGGTTTGTGAAGACAAAAGGACGCTCACCTCGCATCTTTTTGGAGTCTCGGTCCATTACTTCCAGAGAGGCGCCGACCAGTGGTGCGACGTCAATTTTGTTGATGATCAATAAGTCCGAACGAGTTACACCCGGGCCACCTTTGCGAGGAACCTTGTCTCCTCCAGAAACATCAATCACGTAGATGGACGCATCAACCAATTCTGGGCTGAAACTGGCTGCTAGATTGTCCCCACCGCTCTCCACAAAGATCAACTCAAGATCTGGATGATCACTCAAAGCTTGATCAATGGCTTCAAAGTTAAGTGAAGCATCCTCTCGAATTGCGGTGTGCGGACAGCCCCCTGTTTGTACTCCATAAATCCGATCATCCGATAAAGCCTCACTGCGAATCAAAAATTCCATATCTTCGCGAGTGAAAATATCATTGGTGACAACCGCCATTCGGTAGTGGTCACGCATTGCCTTACAGAGGCGATCCAGTAACGCTGTTTTACCTGATCCGACAGGTCCACCGATGCCAATTTTAACAACTTTTTTCATGGTTTTCTCCGAAGTGCTTAGGGTTTATTCAAGAGCGAAACAGACGGGTGTAGAGACTGGAGTGTTTCATTTGCAGCAAATCGACTCTAGGGGTGAATGAGCGTAATGGTGAATTGGAATTCTCAATGATTTCATTCACGGTTTTTGGAATCAATCGCAACTGCTCTTGAAGTAGAACTTGTCCAGCTTGCTGACCTAGCGCAAATAAGCGCAGCGCAGCGGAAAGCGATTGATTCAAGCGACCAAAGGCGAAGCTTGCCAGCGCTATATCTTCTGAGAGGTGCTGGATTGCAAACAAGCTTGCTTGGACTGTCAGCACGTTGAGTGTTGGCAATAGCTCCTCTAGACGATCTGCAGGAAGATCTGGATAGAGATCTGCACAGGTCGTCAACAAGCGTTTTCCCAGGATGTGACTGCCGTCCCTTAGTACAGTTGCGGGCTTGAGTGCGGTCAGTTCCTGATTGAGAATTTGAACGTGTTGCCAATCATCGCCCTTTATTGCCTGCATCAGTTGACAGAGAGCAGGACCCTCCTGCCAGCGGAAGGTCTCTGTTCGCCAAAGTTCCCACCAAGTACTAAGGTCATCTGGAGTTTGAAGAGCATCGAGTTGAATTGCCGACTCAAGACCCTCGGAATACGCGAAGGCTCCAATCGGCAAAGCGCTATCACTCAGATGCAGTACACTCAGCCACTGCTCCAGTCCGACACTTTTAGTGGGTGTGTCCACTTTGCGGGATGGCTGGGGTGAAGGGGCGTTCACTGACTTCGTAATTAATACCCAGCTGCTGGAAGAGATGCTCTGCAGCAGCTTCATGGGGGCAGACCAGTTCGAAATCCGTGATCATCAGTGGCAAGTGACGATTCCCAATCTGGTAGGCTAGCCAAGCCCACTCTGGAGGAGTTAGCGGACGCAGAACCAAGACCGGCTCTGGAGCTTCCTGAACCTGAACCTGGCAGCGTTCTGGAGATAGTAGAAGTTGGTCTCCTTGTCGGAGGATACTTCCCGAGGGCAGTGCCAAGGCAAACTCGCGACCTCGGTCGGTTTTGCGTCTTCCATGACTACGACAGCGCTCCTCCCAGGGAAGAGTGAGCGTGTCGATTTCCCAATCTTGCATGACAGCCCCCAAACCAGCGGGCTGGACTTCTTCAACGATGATCATGTGATCTCCCAGGGTTGTTAAAATAGAAAATAACGCTGAGCCAGCGGTAACACTTTTGCTGGCTCGCAATGCAGATGCTGCCCATCGGCACGCACCTCGTAAGTTTCAGGATTGATTTCCATTTTTGGTAAGTAGCTATTCAGTGGTAGGTCCTGTTTCCGCAAGTCCCGACAACCACTGACAGCAACACAACGACGGTTGAGGCCTTGCAAGGCTCCGCTGTTCAGACCAGCTTTTGAGGCGAAGTGAACGCTGGTCGCGTTAGTAGCCTGCCCATAGGACCCAAACATTCCTCGGTAGAAATTTGGTTCTGGGGTTGGGATTGAGGCGTTTCCATCTCCCATCAGCGCACCGGCTATGAAACCGCCCTTGATAATCAGCGAAGGCTTGATCCCAAAGAAGGCAGGGCTCCAAAGTACTAGATCGGCCATCTTGCCGACTTCTACGGAGCCGATCTCGTGAGAAACACCATGAGTGAGCGCTGGGTTGATTGTGTATTTTGCAACGTACCGGCGGATGCGTAAGTTGTCATTGCCACTTTTGTCCTCGGGAAGAGTCCCTCGCTGCTGTTTCATCTTGCTGGCGGTTTGCCAGGTCCTACAGATCACTTCCCCAATACGGCCCATTGCCTGAGAATCAGAAGAGAGAATACTGAAGGCTCCAAGATCATGGAGAATGTCTTCAGCAGCAATGGTCTCAGCCCGTATTCTTGATTCAGCAAAGGCTACGTCTTCAGGAATCGAAGGAGAGAGATGGTGACAGACCATCAACATGTCGAGGTGCTCTGCCATCGTGTTAACAGTGTATGGCATCGTTGGGTTTGTGGAGGAAGGGAGAACGTTTGCTTCCCCACACAACTGCATAATGTCTGGAGCGTGTCCTCCTCCAGCACCCTCTGTGTGATAGGTGTGGATTGTGCGATCCTTGAAAGCAGCGATGGTATCCTCGACAAAACCACATTCATTGAGAGTGTCAGTATGAATTGCAACTTGCACATCGTATTCTTCAGCGACACTCAGACATTGGTCAATTGCTGCTGGGGTAGTCCCCCAATCCTCGTGTAACTTTAACCCTAAAGCCCCGGCATCCAGCTGTTCTCGCAGTCCAGCTGGACTTGAGGAGTTCCCTTTCCCAAGAAATCCAAAATTCAGTGGAAAGCTCTCGATGGCTTCATACATCTTACGGATGTTCCAGGCTCCTGGAGTACAAGTTGTCGCTTTGGTACCCGTGGCTGGGCCGGTTCCCCCTCCAATCAGGGTAGTGATTCCGGAATAGAAGGCCTCTGGAATCTGGTTGGGTGAGATGAAGTGAACATGGGCATCAATTGCTCCAGCAGTTAGGATCATGCCCTCCCCAGCGATGATCTCTGTCGACACCCCAACTGCCATTCCAGGGGTGACACCATTCATGATGTCTGGGTTTCCAGACTTGCCGATGCCCGTAATGCGTCCATCTCGGATGGCAACGTCTGCTTTGACGATGCCAGTGTAATCTACAATGATGACGTTTGTGATCACAGCGTCCGGAGTGCCCTGTCCTCTGGTGGCTGTTGGAGACTGACCCATCCCATCTCGCAACACTTTGCCACCCCCGAAAATTGCTTCATCGCCATAGACGGTGTGGTCTTTCTCAATTTCGGCAAACAACTCGGTGTCACCGAGTCGAATTTTATCCCCAACGGTGGGCCCAAAGTGCTCAGCGTAGTGATGTCTTTCCATGCGCATGATGTTTCTCCCTCAGCGTACGAAGTTGGTAGATCTTTGAAGGGCTGCCTGGCGGACTTCTGTCGTGTCCAAAATTCCCTCCACCAGACGATTAAGACCGAGGACTTCCCGACTACCTCCCAGTTCCACAAGTTCAACCTCACGGGTGTCTCCTGGCTCAAAGCGGACAGCAGTCCCTGCCGGTATATTCAGGCGCATACCGTAGGCTTCTTCCCGTGTGAAGCGTAATGAAGCGTTACATTCGAAGAAATGGCAGTGCGAACCAACCTGGATTGGACGGTCTCCCGAGTTCTCAACACGAACAGTGCTTGTTCGGCGGCCTGCATTGATTTCTATTGGGGCCTCCGACAGTTGGTATTCTCCAGGAATCATGATCATCCTCCGCTTGGATGTGTAGATTTAGTTATTGGATTGGGTCGTGAACAGTCACTAACTTAGTGCCGTCTGGAAAAGTTCCTTCGACCTGAATTTCAGAAATCATTTCAGGGACGCCTTCCATGACTTCTTCGGCTTTCAGAATTGTGCGCCCGAAGGTCATCACCTCTGTCACGGCGCGTCCATCACGGATTGCTTCGAGCAACTCAGAAGTGATCAAGGCTACAGCTTCTGGATGATTGAGCTTGAGCCCACGAGCCCTTCGCTTGCGGGCTAGTTCACCAGCCGTGAAGATGGTGAGTTTTTCTAATTCTCGGGGAGTTAGATTCATGGCATTAAATTGATTGAGAATAGGTGCGAGGTTTCGTTGAGTTGTGCGAAGTACCCCGTTGATGAGTTCGACGGATCGAAAAGTGGGATTTGAAAAGTACTAACCGTTGCATGACCTAAGCAACGTGTTTGACAATCGTCAGGCACGATAGTGTATTTGTGCTCGTAGGTAACTCTTGATTATAGTTACCTTTCCTAGGAAGCAATAGTTATGGTTGAAAAAACTATGCGCTATGAGTTGCAGTCAAGCAAACTAGACGGTTAGCCAACGGCGGACTTCTTTAGCTTTGACATCCTTGTGGGTACCAGCAAGAACAACCTCGCCGCGGTCCATAACTACATACGCATCTGCTAATTCACTAGCAAACTCAAAGTATTGCTCAACCAACAATATTGCCATTTCTCCTTGCTCCCTTAGCATTTTGATGACTCGACCAATCTCCAGAATAATGGATGGCTGTATCCCCTCTGTTGGTTCATCTAACACTAGTAGCTTCGGTCGAGTAACTAGTGCACGAGCAATCGCAAGCTGCTGTTGCTGACCTCCTGAAAGGTCTCCCCCTCGTCGTCCTAACATTTCTTGGAGTACAGGAAATAATGAGAAGATCTCTTCATCAAAACGTTTGTTCTCCCTCGACAAAGAGGCGTATCCCGATCTTAGATTTTCTTCGACAGTGAGTTGTGGAAAAATTTCTCGTCCTTGGGGTACGTAAGCAATTCCCGCTCTAGCTCGCCTGTAAGCCGGCCAACGCGTGATGTCTTGATCTTGCCAGTGAATGGAACCCTCTAGGAGTGGCTGCTGTCCAATGATGGCTCGCAGTAAGGATGTCTTGCCAACTCCATTTCTTCCCAGAAGACAAGTTACAGTTCCAATTGCTGCCTTCAGATCGACTTTGCGTAGAGCCTGGCTGGCTCCGTAGTAAAGGTCTGCTTGCTTTACTTGTAACATAGTTATCTACCCAGGTAGACTTCAATCACAGAGGAATTGGATTGGACCTCGGCGTGAGTACCTTCAGCCAGAACAGTTCCTTCATGTAAGACTGTGACCTTACAATTCAGAGCCTTGACGAATTCCATGTCGTGTTCCACTACCATGACAGACTTGGTGTCAGAGATTTCTTGAAGCAATTCAGCAGTTTGCTCTGTTTCTGAGTCTGTCATACCAGCAGCAGGTTCGTCTACCAGCAGCAGCTGTGAGTCCTGAACAAGTAGCATCCCAATTTCTAGCCACTGCTTTTGGCCATGCGAGAGTGACCCTGCGAGATCATCCTGCTTGTCATTTAGTTTAATTTTGTTCAGTGTCTGTTCCACGACTCCTTGTTGTTCTAAAGAGGGATTGAAAAATAATGTAGCCCAAATCCCACGATTTGCTTTGAGAGCCAGATATAGGTTATTTTTTATAGTTTGTTGATCAAAAACGGTTGGCTTTTGAAATTTTCTTCCGATTCCGAGTGAAGCGATTTGACTTTCGTCCAATGCAGTTAGGTCGATTGTCTGATTGTTATAAAAGACGTCCCCAGCGTCAGGACGCACCTTACCTGTAATGACATCCATCAAAGTAGTTTTCCCTGCTCCGTTGGGGCCGATGATGGCACGCAACTCTCCAGATTCCATAAGTAAGGACAAATTGTTTAATGCTTTAAATCCTTCAAATGAAACGGTTACCCCATCCATGTACAGTAAGCTTTGATTAAGTGTTTTCTCACCGTGGGCTAGAACTTTTTTGGCCATGAAATGTGCTGAACTAGTATTAAATTGTAGAGATTGACTATGTGGCTAGCTACGTTTTCTCAAACGAATGCCAACAATTCCTTTGGGCAGCAAAACCGTTACAATTATAAACATGCCACCTAGTACAAACAACCAAAGTTCAGGCAGCACACCTGTAAACCAAGTTTTTGCAAAATTAACAACAATTGCACCCAAGGCCGCTCCATACAGAGTCCCCCTGCCTCCTACGGCTACCCAAACTACAATTTCAATTGAGTTCAAAGGAGAGAATTCTCCAGGGTTAATGATACCTACTTGGGGAACATACAAGGCTCCCGCTAGTCCAGCCAACATTGCTGCCACAACAAATGCGAAAAGCTTGTAGTTCTCTGTCCTGTATCCTAGGAAACGGCTACGGCTTTCCGCGTCTCTTACCGAAATAAGAACTTTACCGTAGTGGGTTTGCAATAGCCATCGACATAATATAAAGCCCCCAGCCAAGGCCAATGATGATAATATAAATAGGCCACGACGTGTGGAATCAGCTTGAAGATCAATATTCAGTACATCTTTGAAGTCGGTTAGCCCATTGTTGCCACCGAAACCAAATTCGTTTAAAAAGAAGGCAAGCATGAGGGCATAAGTCAAAGCTTGCGTGATGATAGACAGATATACGCCAGTTACCCTTGAACGGAATGCAAACCAGCCAAAAATCAAAGCTAGTAGACCTGGAACCAGAAAAACCATAAGTGCCGCAAAGATGAAGGAGTCAAAACCCCACCAGTACCATGGCAATTTGTCCCAGTTTAGGAAAACCATAAAGTCTGGTAGTATTGGATTTCCATAAACACCCCTTTCGCCAATTTCTCGCATCAGGTGCATTCCAAAAGCATAGCCACCCAAGGCAAAGAAAGCTCCATGGCCCAAACTGAGTATCCCGCAAAACCCCCAAACTAAATCGAGTGAAAGCGCTAGCAAGGCAAAGCATAGATACTTACCTAAAAGTGTGACAATGTAGGTTGGAAGGTGGAATGCAGACTGAGGTTGTACGTAGGCATTCATCAAAGGTACTAAGACAGCTATTGTGATCAAGCACCCTAAAAACCATCTGGAACCTAGGTCGTTGAATAAATTGGTTATGGAAAAGCTACCTTGGATGTTTTTTCCTTCAATTCTCATCTTTGAAGTTCCAATTCAATTAGCTCTCAATGGATCGTCCTCGAAGTGCAAACATTCCGCGTGGACGCTTTTGGAGGAAGAGAATGATTAATACAAGTACCAAAATTTTGGCGGCAACTGCGCCGGCGAAAGGTTCTAAGAGTTTGTTTGCTAGACCAAGGCTCATCGCACCAAAAAAGGTTCCCCACAGATTGCCAACACCTCCGAAAACAACAACCATGAAAGAGTCAATTATATAAGATTGCCCGAGATTTGGTCCTACGTTAGTTAATTGGCTCAGTGCTACGCCGCCAATCCCCGCTATTCCCGATCCCAGTCCAAAGGTTAGCGCATCAATTCGATCAGACCTTATTCCCATTGCCCCAGCCATCATACGGTTCTGTGTCACAGCCCGCACTTCTAGTCCAAAATGGCTTTTCTTGAGTAGGAGAAGCAAAGTAGCCAGCACAACTGGTACGAAGATGATGATAGTTAGACGATTGTAGGTTAGTGACAAAAGAGGGTTGATCTCCAGAGTTCCTTGCATCCAACTTGGAGTCAGCACGTTTTGATTTAGAGGGCCAAAGATGCTTCTTACAATTTGCTGAAGAAAAAGACTCACTCCAAAAGTTGCCAGCAATGTTTCGAGGGGACGACCATAAAGTAAGCGTATAACGGTACGCTCTAGTAAAATGCCCACGCATCCAGCTACTAAAAATGCAGCTGGGATTGAGATTAGCAGTGAATATTCAATAAATTGTGGGAACAGCTGTTGGATAACAAAAGTAGTGTAGGCCCCTAGCATGAGCATCTCACCGTGAGCCATATTGATCACACCCATTACCCCGAAGGTTATGGATAATCCGATCGCAGCCAACAATAAAACTGAGCCGAGGCTCAATCCAAAAAACAAAGTTTTGATTCCACTGTAAACAACTTCCCAAAATTCTATATTTTCCAATTCCTTTGCAATCCGTTCTCTTATATCGGCTTCGGACTCAATCCAGGTTCCATCACTATTTTTTTCAAGTGCGGTTACCATGAGATTTTTGACTTCAGGTTCCAATGATCCACTAAGTAGGCTCAAAGATTCTCTTCTAATCTCTGGATCAGGATGCTTCAATTGTAAAGTAGCTAAACTAAATCGAAGAGATTTACGTACATCCTCCGACTTTTCGTCAAGTAGAGCCTGCTTCAAAAGCGGTGTGACTTCTTTGGGATCTCCTTCCCTTAAATTTTCTGCTGCTTCCTTACGGTTCTCCGGATTTGGATCATTGAGAGCAATTCTAGCTAATGCATTTTTTAAAGTTGAGCGGATCCGATTGTTGACTCGAATTCTTTTCAGTTCTCTTTTTTTGACTCCTGAAGCTAATTCTTTGCCTGTAAAAACATCATACGTTTTGAAATCATTGCGTTTACCTTCTGCGCGGACCAAAATCTTGCTGCGCTTCATTTGATATAATTTGTTTTTGAGCATTGTTGCCAGCAATGGTTTTGCTCTTGGATCATCTGAACGTCCTAACGCTTTCACAGCTGATTCAACTTGAGCAAATTTTTTATCTCCGAGCTGCTTTAGGGCGGTTTCCCAATCTAAAGACCAAGCTGTGGGGACAATTGTCAGAAAAACTAGCTTCAAAATTAAGAGATAACGAATCATTTGGCTGGTGTGAGGCGTCGACGATCTGAAAATCCGATCGTCGACGTGGATGGAGGGATTAAATTTTAAAAGTTATGGGGTTCGTTCAACCACCAATTAATCAGTAATTCTGCCCAGAGCATTTGCCAGTACTGATGTTGTAGTTTCCACAGGAAATTGGAGCCGTCCAGTCAGCGACAATTGGCTTGCTGTCCGGTAAAAAGTCTGACCATGCATCTCCAATGACTCCACCAGGAGTCTGCCACACTGTCTCAAATTGACCATCTGCCTGAATCTCCCCAATCAAAACAGGTTTTGTCAGATGATGATTTGTATTCATCACTGCGGTTCCACCTGTCAAATTTGGGTAAGTAAGCCCATACATCGCTTCACGGACTGCATCAACATCTGTGGTACCTGCTTTCTCGACCGCCTCAACCCACATGTTGAAACCTATATAATGAGCTTCCATTGGATCATTAGTTACACGTTCCTCATTGCCAATAAAAGCATGCCATTTTTCGATAAAGTCATAGTTGACGTCCGCGTCAGCACTCATGAAATAATTCCAGGCGGCTAGATGGCCGACAAGAGGTTCGGTGTCAATTCCTGACAGTTCTTCCTCGCCTACAGAGAAAGCGACTACAGGAATATCCTCTGCTGAAATCCCCTGATTACCAAGTTCTTTGTAAAATGGAACATTTGCGTCTCCGTTAATTGTGGAGACCACAGCAGTCTTTTTTCCTTCAGAACCAAATGTCTTGATGTCAGAGACAATGGTTTGCCAGTCAGAATGGCCGAACGGAGTGTAATTGATCATGATATCTGATGCAGCGACTCCGCTGTCTTTCAAATATTGCTCAAGAATCTTATTAGTTGTTCTGGGATAAACGTAGTCTGTTCCAGCTAGAACCCATCGTTCCACTTCTAGTTCGTCCATCAGGTAGTTTACTGCAGGGATTGCCTGCTGATTAGGTGCGGCACCCGTGTAGAATACGTTTTTTGAAGATTCTTCGCCCTCATATTGAACTGGGTAGAAGAGCAATCCATTTAGTTCTTCAAAAACGGGCAACACAGATTTTCTGGATACTGAAGTCCAACAACCAAAAATTACGTCTGTCTTCTCGGCACTTATCAGCTCTCGGGCCTTTTCAGCAAATAGCGGCCAGTCGGAGGCTGGGTCCACGACAACGGCCTCTAATTGCTTGCCCAACAGACCACCTTTCTTATTTTGTTCGTCAACAAGCATCAGCACAACATCTTTGAGGGTAGTTTCACTGATCGCTAGAGTTCCTGATAGTGAATGTAGAACGCCAACCTTGATGGTGTCTGCAGCATTGGCTAGACCCACTACTAAGCCTGCCGCACCCGTTAGCAGGAAGCGCTTTGCAAACAAAGAATACTTTTTCAAATTCATGATTACCTTAGGGGTGAAGGTTTAAAATCAAGGTGATTGCCTATTTAAAAGGCAAAAAGAAATCTGCAGTCAGAATGCCAGAAAATATTTAGAACAAAAATTTTCCTTAATTACTGAAATTATTA
>JACLAC010012861.1_pt1 | contig 57260 bp, 46 predicted proteins | sample 8027881 | NCBI WGS metagenome assembly JACLAC01 (sample SAMN15725517, study PRJNA655200) | protist metagenome | isolation source: fluorescence activated cell sorting (FACS) single amplified genomes of... | place: Spain: Blaines Bay Microbial Observatory, Mediterranean Sea | collected 2016-01-19
AATCCGATCCGATGGTTATGCTTTTTTGCTAGAAAGTGTGGAAGGTGGAGAGAATGTAGCTCGTTATTCTTTTCTTGGGAGCAATCCATCTCTATTATTTGAAAGCAAAGATAACTCAGTTACTATAAGAAACTTTCAAGATAACAGCGTTGATAATTTCGATAGTCAAGATCCTTTTGGAGACCTCGAACGCTTGATGGAGGATTACAAACCAGTTTTAGTTGAAGGATTACCTCGGTTTCATGGTGGAGCCGTTGGGTTTCTTAGCTATGATATAGTTCGTTTTTTCGAAGATCTGCCTGATAGTACGGTAGATGATCTGAACCTTCCTGATTGCAGTTTTATGATCACAGAAACTTTGCTAATTTTTGATCATGCGAAACACCAAATCATGGTTGTTGCTAATGCACATATCGAAGGTGATGTTCGCTTAGCCTACGACAAAGCTGTAGCCCAAATTGATTCTATTATTGAGAAACTGAACAAGCCCCTGCAAATAGATGAACAACAAGTATCAAACAGTTATGATAGTTTAGTATCCAATTTTGTCAGACCAGACTACGAATATGTAGTCGAAAAAGCCAAAGAGTATATTGCGGCTGGTGATATTATTCAAGTAGTTCCTTCACAGCGGTTTAGTAGACCTATAAATGCTGATACTTTTTCAGTGTATCGAGCCTTACGAGCAGTTAACCCATCCCCCTATATGTATTACTTGCAACTAGGCAATGGGTTGCAAATTGCAGGGGCTTCCCCAGAGATGATGGTAAGAGTTGAGGATGGATTGGTAGAGACGTGTCCAATTGCTGGCACTAAACCAAGAGGAAAAACACCAATTGAAGATGACGCTCTAGCCCATCAATTAATTTCTGATCCCAAAGAACGCGCTGAGCATGTGATGTTAGTGGACTTGGGACGGAATGACTTAGGTCGAGTCTGTGAATACAAGAGTGTCCACGTCAATGAAATGATGATAATAGAACGCTATTCACATGTAATGCATATCGTGTCCCGTGTAACTGGAAAATTGCGTTCTGGCAAGACGGCATTCGATGTGATCAGGGCTTGTTTTCCCGCCGGTACCTTGTCCGGTGCCCCCAAAATCCGAGCCATGGAAATTATTGATGAAGTTGAACCCACTCGCCGCGGCACTTATGGTGGAGCAGTTGGCTATTTTAGTTTTAGTGGTAATGCGGATACCGCTATAACCATACGTACAATCGTAGTAAAGGATGGAATCGCACACGTACAAGCTGGGGGGGGTATAGTCGCTGATTCAATATCAGATGCGGAATTTGAAGAAACTGTCAATAAAGCGAAAGCCGTTATACGAGCAATCGAGATTGCACATCAGGAACTGGGAAAACAAACGTTCACTTTTCCATCTGATCTCGATGGAAAGATGGACAGGAAAGACTAATGATATTAATGATTGATAATTACGATTCCTTTACCTACAACTTGGTACAGTATTTTGGTGAACTGGGAGCTGATTTGCAGATTTTCCGAAATGATAAAATTACCATCCGTGAGATCGAAGCACTTCAGCCAGAAAAAATCGTCATTTCTCCTGGTCCTTGTAGTCCAAATGAGGCTGGTATTTCTTGTCAAGTCGTCGAACATTTTTGTGATCAATTACCACTTTTAGGAGTTTGTCTGGGCCATCAGTGTATAGGCCAAGTGTTCGGTGGACAAATCGTTCGTGCCGATAAGCTAATGCATGGTAAAACATCGATGATTCAGCATAAGAACCAAGGGATTTTCAATAATTTGCCGAATCCATTTGAGGCTACTCGATACCACTCATTAATACTTAATCCTTTGTCGAAGCCTGATTGTTTGACGATTACAGCTTGGACTGAAGACGACGAAATCATGGGTGTTCAACATACGGACCTACCTGTTTTCGGAGTGCAATTTCACCCAGAATCAGTTTTAACAAAAGAAGGGAAAAAATTACTGAGTAATTTCCTGAATTTCTCATATTAACAACTATGGAACGATGACTTTCAACCGTTTAGGTAATATCTGAATTTGTTTCGGTGTATTGCCCACGTATTCACCGTCAGCATATATTTTCATTGGTGGATCAGTCGAAATTGATAAGTTAGTAGTTCGAAAAATCTTGACAGCCTGATGGTTCTTGTGTCCTCCCCAAAAAAGTTTTGCCAACATAAATAAAACGGTCCAATTTGACACTGGTTTGATAATGCAAACGTCAAACTGTCCATCGTCTAGTACAGCGTTGGGTAAGATGCGCATTCCTCCACCATAACTAGTTGTAATACCTGTAGAGCAGATTAAGATTGGTCCTTGGTAAATGCCAAAATCTCCCTTAATCATAGCCGTTGGTGGTTGAAAAATAGGTAGCGTAGTAACTGCTGTCACCACATATGCAAGGCTGCCCCAAAAATGAGAAAAAATCTTATCTTCCGTAACTCGTCGCCCAACTTCTGCGTCGAAACCGCAAGTGGCAATAGTACTGAAATATTTTTTGGTTGATTGACTATTTTCAGTCGTTAAGCTACAAACTTCGCCGACATCAATATATTTGGTTTGTCCTGATAACAAAATATCGATGGCGCGTGTTGGTTGACTAGGTATGTTAAGTTCCCTAGCTAAGTCATTACCTTTTCCACTAGGTAGAATACCTAGAATCGAGTCTTTTTCGGACTGACAAATAGCATTGAGGACTTCGTTTATTGTACCATCACCACCACAAGCTACGATGAAACGATAACCTTCCTCTAGGGCAGTTTCGGCTAGTCGATAAGCATCACCTATTGATTCAGTGAAAGACAACTTACCTTTTGGTTGATATCTTAGCAATTTCTGATAGGCCATCATTGCTATTTGGACTGATCTTCGGCGACCCGAGATAGGATTGGCAATAATAGTGAAATCAGGTATATCAACCAACATAGGAGTCAGAACGTAAAGAGTAACTTAGGAAGAATGAATAGGAATCATATTATGTGGTTTAAAACCTGGAAAAGATATGATATTGGCAAGCAGGTCAAGACCATAGTGTCCCAAGTCTGGTGGAATGTATATTACACTACCGGGATCAAGTGACATATCTTGGTAGTAGCTAGGATCATCTAATTTGGGGTAAATTCTTAAGTTTCCAGATCTGCTTTTCGGCTTTACCCAACCCTCAGTGGCTGGAGTTTGAGTGGCGTCCATAATCAAATAAATCTGGGCTTCCGCTGAACCGCCTCCAACTGGACTTGAAGGATGGTAATGGGCAAAGTTACTTTGGGGCGTTAAATAAACTACATGATTATTTATACTATTTACACCATCTGGTTCGTCTTCGTTTTCTGTATGAGGATACCATGTTAGAGGTAGACGACGAAACTGATTGCTTGCTGAGGACGCACTACTATTTCTCAAATAAGACAACCTCCGAGTAGCAGTAGTATGAGTCATAAATATCTGCGTATTTTCGATCCAAAAATAATCAAACTCACCTCTAACAATGATTGGTTCATCATCGGTAACGGTTAATTGATCTCCAACGCCAAATGGCTCAAATCCGGCGACTTTTTTGGTCGACCATCCGAGTTGAGAATAATTAACCTGCAAAATTTCAAGAGCTCTACGAACTTTGGGTCGAGTTGACCATTCGCGCAACGGCAACCCAATCTCCATCATTTGACGAACTGGATAAGAAATATCTCCAACTAAAACATTTCCACTTAATCGAGTTAATAATGAATCAATAGCGGGTCGAATTTTGTCGTGCATAGTGTCCAAATTTTCGGACAATGTGTTTAGGATAGGTTGATTTTCACTGTCGCAAATATCTGGTTCATAAAATGAAGGTAAGGGTTGGCCATCACCTTCCTGAGTACGATAGCTAATATCTAGGAAGATTTCTCCTTGTCCGGACAAGATGAATAAATGTTTTACACCATTATATTGACTTGTGATTTGTTCTCCATTCCCCGATAGAGATGCTGAAAAGTGATCGTGACCAACTTTTAGATTATGATAGTCTGTTTGACAACGATCTATAATGGGAATTAATGTTTGCAGCTTGTGGATATGACCAACTATTGGCTGTTCCATCCAAGTTATTCCTTTTTAATTTTTATTACTTAAACCCACCAGGTTTTTCAAGTTTGTTGGGTTTAAGCTGCAATCGAAGCATGTCTGCTTGCTGCTGTGCGTAGGCGGAAACTACACTATCGCTATATTTATCTGCTAATTGAGTATATAGCTCAAAAGCGTTACGATTATTTTTAAGATCAAACTGGTATATATCAGCGACTCGCGCCTGCGCTTCGATTGATAACCCACTCTCTGATTCTATAATTTGGCGATAGGTTTGAATGGCGCTTTTATACTTCCTCTGATAGAGATATAAGTCACCTAACATCCACAGTAAGTCATCAAAAATTAGAGATTGTGGATGTTTTTGAATCGCCAATTGAAGATGGCCTACAGCTTTTTCTATCTGACCTTGCCGTTTTAAATATTCACCTTCAATATATACGATTAAAGACTTTTGGTTTGAAGATGAATAGGTGTTGATTCGGATCAACCAAGCTAAGGCTAGATTCGTATAGTCAGTTAAGAGTTGAGCCACACGCTGATAATTTTCCTGAGCCTGTTCAAAATTGTATTCAAATAGGTAGCTATCTGCAATTAACTTAATTGCTCTGGCTTGATATATCGAATTTTTGTTATCTGAAATTGGTTGCAAAATGCTTCGAGCTGCAACCGGTCGGTCAGACAATAGAAGTGTTTCGGCTAATCCAAGATTAACCTGAGTCTGATAACGGGTAGGTAAATGCTTTCGACTCAATTTTTTGTATAGTCTCTCGGCTTCTAAAAATCGGTAAGCATCATGAAGTAGTAGCTCAGCGATTTTTAGCTGCACTGGGGTATCTTTGTTCTCGATACGCTGCAATACTGCCAAAGAAAGCTCCCATTCATTGGATTCCTGATACCGATTAGCTAATCTGAGTTGACTTTGGCGCTTTATTAAGCTATCAGGATAAAAATCAATCAATGCCTGATAAAATTGATCGGCGGAAACACTTTCGTTCCTATCTAAAATTTGTGCGTATTTTTTCAAAAGCTCTCCCTTATCAGCAGGATACTGCTGACTGAATATCTGAAAAAAAATTAGAGATTGATCGAAATTTTTAGCGTAAAAGTGAATTTCAGCCATAGTAAGTATTTGTTTGGCTGATCTTACGGCATTTGATTCCAATTTTGCAATTACTTCACGTAGTAGCTGGTGTTGACGATTTCCTTCATAAATGCTGTTTAACTCTTGTAGTATGATATCGCGATTATTGAAGCTATAATCCACCATCGATAAAGCTTGTAAAAGGACATCAACCATTTGATCTATTTGCCCCTTGATTTTGTATATACCGGCTAATTCAGCGTAAAGATAAGGACTCGTTGGGTTCAATTTCAATGCAGATTGGTAAGCTGAAATTGCTTGATCATAAAGTTGGTTAGAAACATAAATGTCAGCCATTTGTTGATAACGGTAATATTGGTCGGGGTTTGAAGATACAATCCGAGACCATAGACCTAGGGCTTTTTGCTGATCTCCTATTTCGGCATACATTTCACCCATTTTTTTTAATAAATTTGTATCGGTTGGTGATTTGTCTAATGCAGATTCATAGAATTTTAGTGCTAAATCTAGCCGACCTTGAGCTTTATAAAGGTCAGCGATCAACTCAGATAATTCAGTGTGGTTTGGAACAGACAGTTTTGGACTAGCTAATAGATTTTTCAGTAATTTTTCCGCGGATTCAAATTCCTTTGTCTGAATCCAAATCTGAACCAAACTTTGCAAACCACTACTACGATAAGGCGACTCTGGATAATCGACTAAGAATTTTTGGTATGCTTGAACTGCTTTTTTATCTTGATTAGCATAATGCCAATACTGGCCTGCCAAATAACTTGCGATAGCCCCACTGCGTGTCTGTGGATGACGCTCAGCAAGTTTTTGGCAGGCACCGCCAGCTAGGTCATATTGGTATCGTGAAACGAATAAATTTCCAATTTGGTAGACAGATTGAGTAGCGTATGAACTTGTTGGGTCGCGACCAATTACTTTACTGAAATTTTGCAGCGCTTGGTTATCTTTTCCTAATTCGGTATAACAACGGCCAATATTGAATTGGACCTCATCCAACTCTCGATCATCTAACCCTTGATGTTCATCAAAAACTACCGAATACACATCCAGAGCTAATTGGTATTCTTTATCGTAAAAATAGTCCCGAGCTCTTTGTAGTTGTTGTTCAATACTCAAATGGGTGTCTAATAGTTTATCTTTCTCTGCCCAAAGAACAACATGATGAGCCAATAAAACATGGATCAAATATACGATCAAAGTCTTTGAATTTATGAAATTACTGTACAACTGATTCAACAAATCCATAGGCCTCAATTTCATTGATTTTTGCAAGAGCCTTGGTGTGTCCACTAAACATCGAAACACCTTGAATTTTCCGTACATTTTGCCTTCGTAGGGCATCATCGTCCGAAGTTTTATTGACTCGGATTTTTAAACCGGCAGTATAGATTGGCACATTCAGAATTAAATTGTAAGGACGTTGTATTATATTTTTTACTTCTTTTGTATGCTTCCAATTACCGTTGCTTTCCAGAATAAATAGATCAAATGATTGAAGGTTCTGAGAGTGAATAATTATTTTTTTAATTGTCTTTGGTTTGGGCAACATGACTATTCCTTCTGAAGGAACCATGAAACCACGTACTGTTTGCTTGGAAGTCGATTCGATGTACTTCGTTTCGCCGATTGTTTCTAAATTTCCATCAATCATAGCTGGGTCGTTAGATGTCGTTCCGCTGTTCAAAACATAATTCTCGCTCCATTTTTGACTCGTAGAAAGAATCTTTAGTACTTGGCAGCCAGTTAGAGAAAACCAAAGAAGACCAGAAAAAAAAAGGACAAGACTAACTGAAAGAAATTGACATATCATCCACCGACTGACAGGTAAATTTCTTCTTTTGGTTCTCAAATTGGGCTTCAAAATTTTTTACCTCCTTAGGGTTTTGTTAGCTGATTTAACAGCATCAAGAATTTCATCTTTGGATAACCTTTTAATTTTGAATTTAAGGCTTTCAAAATAAGGTACTAAATCTTCACCAGCTGCTTGGCTCAAGTAGTAGACCAAAAAACTAGTTGTCATCTGACCAGGTAAACGTTGGTACAGCTTATCAGCCTCCATCAGACTAAAAAATTTTGGATAAAAATCTTCCCCAAAACGTTCTTTTAATTCAGCAACAATTGTATAACAGTAATTATATCTCCATTCAGTAAGTGCGTCAGCTCCAGCATCCAAGTCGCCACCCCACTCTTGAGCTGCATTCAGACCGTCTAGTGTTAACTTCATTTTGTTGATTTCTACTTTCCGATGATCTCTTCCTTTAGCGTATTCAACCTCCACCCAAACCGCAATCCCCTCAGCAAACCAAGCAGGCAGGAGATAAATTTGTGTAAAAGCATGAGTTAGTTCATGAGCTCTTACTGGTAGTTGCGCGAACATATTCATAGGGAAATTCATTTCAATTCCACGAATGATTTTCACAACTTCTCCATTTGATTGAAGGCGATTTTGAGAATGGACAGTCGTTGTTGCCATTAACTTAGTTCCCCTATAGATTTCATGGAGAATAACATGAATTTTGTGTTCCGGCTCAAAACCAAAAATTTGATATATAAACTGATACAGACTTTCCATGAAGACCAAATAGCCGTGTCCAGATTGCTGTCGCTCTGAAACAGTATCATATTCAGTATGTTGTTGCAGATCTTCACTAAAAGATAAGCTATAATGGGTACTGTCGATTTTTAGCCCATCTCCGGAGACGTTTACGTTTGTATCACTCGGTTTCTCGAGGGTGACATACTGATCCTTCATGCGAGCATGGGCATCTTGTTGACGCTTCAAATTTGCTTTTTGTAGTTCCTGTAAACTATTACAACTCATCAAAAAAATCAGCCAAATACCTATTAGTACACGAAAGATCAACATTTGAGTACACCATCTATCTGATTTATTTTTTTTTTAATCCACATCGGAATTTCCCCTCCCAATTTTCTCTAAATAAGAGTTCAGAGTGCATAATCTTTCGTTTCAATTACATTTTGCAGTAAGCAAAATACTTACTTTGCTAGGTGCAGGAAATTTAAAGGTGATTTTTGATTAATCAATTCCAATATAAACGTAAGAGCTAAGGACATAAGTTGATAATGAGCAAATCGAATAATTTAGCGGGTTTCAATAACTTCATAAGGAAGAGGTTCACCCTTCAGTCCAGCCAAAATATTATCAGCAGCCATATTTGCCATTTTCATTCTTGTTTGGTGAGTCGCACTACCTAAGTGAGGGCAAATAATCAAATTGTCAAGCGTTAAGAGAAGATGATCAGGATTGATTGGCTCAGGCTCAGTGACATCGAGTGCAGCCCCGGCAATTTGTCCATCTTTGAGAGCTCGATAAAGAGCTTGGCTATCTACTATCGGGCCACGAGCAATATTCACTAGGATTGCGTTCGACTTCATTAATCCTAACTCTCTTTCACCAATCAAGTGATAAGTTTCACTACTCATCGGTGGATGTAGAGTAACAAAGTCTGACATTTTTAACAATTCGTCGAGTTCTACATGTTCAATCCCTAGATCAACTTCCCAATCTGGGCGGCGGGTTCGCTTGTTGTATAATACTCGCATGTCAAAACCCAATGCACGTTTAGCTACGGAGTAACCAATCCGTCCCATACCAACAATACCAATAGTGGCATGGTGAACTTCTTGCCCCCATAGTATATTTGGATCGTAATAACGCCACTCCTCATTTTGTACAAAGGTATTGCCACGAACGATATTGCGAGCTGCACTGAGTAAAAGAGCAAAGGTCATATCTGCCGTTGTATCGCTTAGAACATCAGGTGTATTCCCAACTGAAATCTGTCGTTTTTTAGCTTCGATTGCATCGATGTGGTCATAACCAACACCGACAGCAGTAATGACTTTTAAATTCGGGGCACTATCCATCATGTAAGCAGTTACAGGTTCATGTCCGTAAGTCATCAATCCATCGAGGTTGAAAATTTTTTCGCCTATAGGCGGCAAAGTTTGGCTAGTCGGCCACATGTCAACTTCACAGACTTCGGCTAGCCGGTTGACAACAGTGTCTGGAATCGGCCGAGAAATGAAAATTTTAGGCTTCAAATTCAACTCTCCTAGCTTATTTTACACGCTACATGTAGAAATAAACCCTAATATAAGTATATAAATTATTTGCTCTGATTGCATAAAACATCCAAGATTCCACATCAAAAGCCCTTAGCATGAGGCCAAAATCAATGGTTCACTACTGGTGGTCTAAGCTTTGCAACACCAGTGGCTTGTTGGAAGGCATATGCAAATTGTAACAAACCGAAGTCATTTTGATGACGACCAACAATCTGAACGCCAACAGGCAATCCATCTTCAGTGAAGCCACAAGGTACCGAGATTGCAGGTAACCCTGTCACCGTTATATAATAACAAGACTTCATCCAGTCAATGTACGTTTTCATAGGCTCACCATTAATTTCGATTGGGCTTCGAATTTGAATATCGAATGGGGGAAGTTGACTAACTGGCAAGATCATAAAATCGAATTTTTGCATAAAGACTCTTACCCTATGGTAAAGTTCTGTCCGCTTAATTTCAGCTTCAGCCAAATCAGTTGCTGATAGTTGTTGCCCTTGTTCGATATTCCAAACTACCGTCTCCTTCATCTGGTAGCGATGTTTTTTTAATAATGGGCCTAGATCAAGGGAAAATTTCCAAGCTCGCCAAGTTTTAAAAATCAAGTCTGCATCGGAAAAGTCTGGACAAGCATTAACAACATTCTCACTTAAATCCTCGAATATTGATCGGTGTGATTCTAAAACAGACTTCACTCTGGGATCAACTGGTAATTCCCCCAAGTCTCCTAGCCAAGCGATCTGACTTTTACGGAAATCCCGTTCTATCGGTTGCAGAAAGATATCAGCTGATTCAGAAATTGAGATGGGTGATCGATAATCGGGGCCGGAAATGGCAGACATAACTAATGCCACATCTTCTACAGTTCGAGCCATGGGACCAACAACCGAAATTGGGAACCAAGCTGTTGAGGATGGCCAAGAAGGGACACGTCCTGGTGATGGCCTTAACCCTACTACATTGCAGTAGTTAGCCGGATTACGCAAAGAACCTCCCATATCACCACCATCAGCAATTGGTTGCATTCCACAAGCCAACGCTACAGCAGACCCACCGCTACTACCACCACAAGTTTTTGTAAGATCGTAAGGGTTTAGTGTCTCTCCAAAGATTTCATTGTATGTTTGAGACCCTGCACCAAACTCAGGTAAGTTAGTTTTTCCCAGTGTAATAACACCTGCTTTCTTGAGTCGTTCAATTATAAGAGAGTCATGATCTGGAATATCATGACGAAAAATTTCTGACCCTTGAGTCGTTCGAATACCCACTGTTGCAAAAGAATCTTTATGAGCAATAGGCAAACCAGATAAACGACCGACAGGTTTTCCTTTTGCCAAAAGTTGATCTATTTTTTTTGCCCTGTTAAGTGCTTGTTCTGGCAAAAAAGTGACAACAGCATTAACTATTGGATTGAGACTCTCAATTTGTGCAATGTGAGCTTCCACTACCTCATACACACTAACTGACCGGCTACGGATCAGTTTAAGCAGCTCAGTAGCTGTAGCAAAGCAGAGATCTGACATATAGCATCTTTCTATTCAACAATTAACTCAGGCCGATTTTCTAGCATCCACTCGGTGTGATAAACAACTGCATTTCCATTTTTATCGACAATAGTTTCACCTTGCTTATCTACTTTGTGGTATGTATGTGCTCCAAAATAATCGCGTTGAGCCTGAATCAGATTAGCTGATAGTCTATCACTCCGATAACTATCGTAGTAGGCTAAGGCAGAACTGAAGGCTGGCGTTGGTACACCTAACCCAACAGCCGTCGAAATTACGTGTCGCCAATTTTTTTGTGTTGATTCAATTACGTTGCGGAAGTAATCATCTACCAGAAGATTGGAAAGCTGAGGATTTCTTTCAAATGCTTCTGCAATTCGGTGAAGGAATTTGGCTCGTATAATGCAGCCACCTCGCCAACCTAAACTGATTTGTCCTAGGTTCAATTTCCATCCATGTTCCAATGCGGCTTCTTTCATTAAAGCAAATCCTTGAGCATAAGAGCATATTTTAGCTGCGTATAGAGCATCTCGGATAGCAGTAACAAATTCAACTTTATCTCCTTGAAATGTCTCTGTTGGACCAGATAGAATCTTGGCGGCTTCTTTTCGTTCAGATTTAACGGCAGAAATACAACGGGCAAAAACAGCTTCCACGATTGTTGGCACAGAAACGCCCAAATCTAGTGAGGAGATACCAGTCCATTTCCCAGTTCCTTTTTGGCCTGCTTGATCTAGGATAGCGTCAACCAATGGTCTTCCATCGTCCTCTTTTTGAGTGAAAATATCAGCCGTTATTTCAATCAGGTAAGAACCTAATTCCCCGTGATTCCACTTGTCGAAGACTTGGTGTAGCTCGTCAGCATCCATTTTCAACACATTTGACATTAGAGTGTAAGCCTCGCAAATTAACTGCATATCGCCGTACTCAATGCCGTTATGAACCATTTTGACGTAATGACCAGCACCACCATCACCAATATAAGAACAGCAAGGGATTCCATCAACCTGAGCAGATATTTTTGTAAAGATAGGCTCAACTATGTGATATGCTGACACCGAACCACCAGGCATCATGGCTGGACCTTTCAAGGCTCCTTCTTCCCCGCCAGAAACACCGGTACCAATAAAACCAAACCCTTTTTCATTCAAAAATTTGGTGCGGCGTTCAGTATCAAGAAAATTGGAATTGCCACCATCGATGATTAGATCTCCTGATTCTAAATGCGGTATCAATAAATCAATAAACTGATCAACAGCCTCTCCCGCTTTAACCATTAACATGATCCGGCGAGGTTTTTGTAGTACATCAATAAACTCTTCAACTGAATGCGTACCAATCAGATTTTTACCGGCGGCTCTACCGTTAATAAAGTTGTCTACTTTAGAAATAGTTCGGTTAAAAACAGCAATGCTGAAGCCTTTACTTTCTATATTCAAGGCTAGATTTTCACCCATCACAGCTAAGCCGATCAATCCTATTTCAACCTTCTGCTTATGCAAGTCATTCACTTTGGTATCCTCCAGATAGTTGCTTCAATTCTTGATGAATAAATTAGTGGTTGGTTTGGAAAAATATTTAGGACTAGTTACTTCGTGCTATACTTATCAAGCCATCGGTATCCTATACCATCCAAATTATATCAAATAGAGTCTAAGTTTTCATGATCTTTAGTTTTTCAGTATAAGCCATAAACAAAGTTTTCAACCGAGGTTTCTAATATGAGCAATCAAAAAATCCGTATTGGTATCGTCGGTGCGGGCCAAAATACGACGTCCAAGCATATCCCTGGGCTCCAAGCCATCGAAAATGTGGAAATCAATAGTGTTTGCAATCGAAGTCAGAAATCGTCTGAGAGGGTAGCTAATGAATTCGGAATCCCCACAATCTATGAAAATTGGAAGGATTTAATTCTAGCAGATGATACTGATGCTATTGTTATCGGTACATGGCCTTATATGCATTGTCAGTTGACAGTCGCTTCACTCGAAGCAGGTAAGCATGTAATGTGTGAAGCTCGAATGTCAATGAATGTACAACAGGCACACCAAATGCATCAGGCTTCTCAAAAACACCCCGAACTGATAGCGCAAATCGTTCCGTCACCAATGACACTTGCTGTGGATCGTAGCATTCAACATCTTATTTGTGACAGATACTTGGGTGATATACTAGCAATTGAAGTAAGAGCTGGGAATAATTTCATAGATCCAAACGGAGTCTTTCATTGGCGGGACAACGTTGATTTGAGTGGCTTGAATATTATGAGTATGGGCATTTGGTATGAAGCTATTATGCGTTGGGTTGGAGTTGCTAAACGAGTATCGGCAATGGGAAAAACGTTTGTCACAAACCGAATTGACGAACATGGCATTCGCCAAGCTGTTCATGTTCCTGATCACATTGATGTTTTAGCTGATATGGCTTGCGGAGCTCAACTGCATATGCAAATTTCGAGTGTCACTGGACTCTCTGGAGTAGCAGAAGTTTTCCTTTTTGGTTCAGATGCAACACTCCGTTTTTCAGCGGGAAAACTGTACGGCGGGACAAGAGACGATTCATCCTTGAGTGAAATCGCCATTTCCGAGGATAAAATTGGCTACTGGAGAGTTGAAGAAGAATTTATCAATGCAATTCGGGGAATAGAAACAATTAGTCATAGTACATTTGACACTGGTGTCAAATATATGGAATTTACAGAGGCTGTCTCTAAAAGTCTTCAATCAGGAAAAGTTGTGGCTCTACCAATGTTGTAGCCTTGTTAATCAATATGGGATACAAATCAATGGAAACTCAAGTTAATCAATCGCTAATCCGTATTATACAAGGAAACATCACAGAGCAAAACACGATGGCAATTGTGAATGCTGCTAACAGTCAACTGATTGGTGGAGCTGGTGTAGATGGTGCAATTCGTAATGCCGGAGGGCCGACTATCACTGAGGAATGTGATCGGATTCGGCGTAAACAGGGTGGTTGTCCAACTGGCCAGTCAGTAATTACCACTGGTGGTAATCTTGAGGCTACGCATGTGATTCACACCGTGGGTCCGGTCTGGAGAGGTGGTAGTGCAAACGAAGCCAAACTACTGGCTAATTGCTATCAATCGTGTTTAGAATTAGCAGTTACGCATGAAATTACCAGCCTCTCTTTTCCTTCTATTAGCACTGGAATCTATGGTTATCCTATTGAAAAAGCCGCTACAACCGCATTGGGTAGTGTGGGTGAATTTCTGCGACAAAGTAATATGCTTAAAGAAATCAGATTTGTTCTGTTTGGATCAACCGATTATTCTATTTACCAACAGATAACCACGGGAATATTACAATGAAAAAAAATCGGAAACATTACCTGTTTACCTGTTTACTCTCATTTCTGATTTTTCACTTATCGACGATGATTGAATCCAGTATCTTATTTGTATCTGATAGAGATTGGAATTCGGAAATTTATATCATGGACTTGACTGGGAATAATCTTCGTAATTTGACCAATAGTCCAAAAGCAGATAATAAGCCATCTTGGTCGCCAGATAGGCAACAGATTGTCTTTCAAAGAAGTTCGAATGCTAATGCTGGTAAAAACAAAGGGAAAAATGAGAGAACTGACATATATGTAATGGATAAAGAGGGTAAAAGTCTGCGCCAATTAACAGATCATCCTAGTAATAACTATGATCCGGCATGGTCGCCAGACGGTCAAAAAATAGCCTTTGTCTCTAATCGAGACGGGCATAAACAGGTTGCAATTTACGTTATGGATGCTAGTGGTGAAAATTTACGCCAACTAACCAGAGGTATTGAATTCGTTTCGATGACTTCACCTAATTGGTCACCAGATGGACGGCAAGTTGTTTTTGTCTCATGGGTTATCGATAAGGGTGCAAAAGCCAAGAGCTCTGGAATTTTTACTATAGACACGAATGGTAAAAATATACGTGAGGTTACAAAAAAAGCAAAACTTCAATCCGTAGAGACACCCCGTTGGTCGCCAGACGGAAAACAGATTGTTTTTGCCGCTGGTACAGGAGATAAGAAGGGGAATGAAATCTATATTATCGGCATCAATGGGAAAAGTTTACAACAACTAACTGATAGTGGATGGAATAATAATCATCCGACCTGGTCGCCAAATGGCAGAGAAATCATCTTCAGCTCTAATCGTAGTGGAAACTACGAAATCTACATTATGGATAATCATGGCAAAAACATTCGCAACCTAACGAATCATCCTGCCCCCGACTATCAACCCGCTTATTTTGTTGCTTCCTTGCTGTCAGTTAAACAGATGAAAAAATCAAAAGTAACTGGCTGGGCAACAATTAAATAATTTAGCTCGCCAGCATCCGTTCTCGTTTTTCGTTCAGTATGTAATAGGCCGCCAGGTTGAAAAATTGAAACTAGGGGGAGAGGTTACGCTTTAATAAACATTAGCTTATAAAGAAAGAAGGTTTGGTGAAATGCCGAAGAGGGGACTCGAACCCCTACGAGCATAACGCTCACTAGATCCTGAATCTAGCCTGTCTACCAGTTTCAGCACTTCGGCCCGGGGACCTAATTTTACCAACCTCCCAGTCTTATTGGCAAGCCAAATAAAGTTTATGCTTACGAACACTGTCCTTGACGCTTGTCCAGTTGCATGCTACATTCAGATGGTTAGCTGCATAAATTAGATGGAGTAAATCAAAGGATAAAAAATGGAACTTTCGACACTACTAACTGTCCTTGATTCCGTGACAACTATTCCGGTAATACCCTTCCGTGGTAATGAAATTGACTACAATGGACACCGAAAAAATGTTGCATACTTAATGGAGAATAACTATCTTAGCCAGAACCGACCTCGTATAATCGCGATTGGTGGTACTAGCCTGCTACATCATATTGGCCCGGTTGATCAGGTGAATCTAGTCGATGTAACTGGCCAACAAATGGGAAAAAATGGGGTTCTGATTTCAGGTGTCGTCCCTAACCCGATTTCACAAGCGGAGGAACTAATTTCACAACAATCAAAACTGGATCGAGCTCCTGATGCCTACCTGCTAATGCCCTTGTTTGGCATAAATAATCCAGAGGGTATTTATCATCAGTATAAACAGTTTACTAAACACTGCGGTGAAAAGTATGGTGCTCGCTTCATTTACTATTTTCGGCAGCCACGTGATCGAGATGTAGTTATCCGTTTGGTGAATGAATCCCCACATTGCATTGGTGTAAAGGTTGGTACAGACGAAGAAGACATAAAATCGTTGGTCACTGGAATAGGTGATAATGGGTTGGTTATCTGGGGCATCGGGGATCGGTGTACTAAGGCTAACCGTCTCGGGACTACAGGACACACCTCTGGTATAGCTGTAGTTTTTGCGCGCGCATCGGATGAAATCAACAACGCTCAAAGAATTGGTGATCTGGAAACCTCTCAGAAAATCGAGGATAAAATTGCTGATCTGGAAGAAATCCGCTTCCGTAATGGTAGGGTCTACAACTACTCCGCAGTAGTTGAAGCCATGATTTTGAGTGGATTTACCGATATCGATGGTGGTAGTGGTGGTCCATTTAACCCTCGTGTTTCTCAAGAAATCATAGAGGAAATAGGTGCAGCGATTGACCATTTACGACCTTATCACTAAACAATTCGCTAATTGATTGGAGAACGAATGCTAGGACTATTGCCGACTTTACTTACCTATACGGCTGACTGTTCGTTAGAAAAACAAATCAACAACCGTGACAATAAAACCAATATTGTATTTATTTTAGCTGATGATATGGGTTATGGAGATCCTGGTTGTTACAACGATCATTCAAAGATTCCGACACCTAATATGGATAAATTGGCTAGTGAGGGGATGCGTTTTACCGATGCGCACTCACCTTCTGCTGTTTGTACACCAACACGATACGGCCTCCTAACAGGTCGTTATGCTTGGCGCTCCCGAATGAAAAATGGTGTTCTAAATGGATACTCTCGTAGTTTAATCGAGGATGGTCGGCCAACAGTAGCTTCTTTGCTTAAGGAGCAAGGCTACCAAACTGGTTGTGTTGGTAAATGGCATCTCGGTTTTCAACCTTATGACGCAACTGTTGATGAGGTCGATCCTGTCGATTACGATCAGCCATTAATTCCTGGTCCTAATCAATATGGATTTGACTATTTTTGGGGTATTCCAGCTTCACTCGATATGCCCCCCTACATATACGTCGAAAACGGGAAGCCAATCGAATTACCTACTGATCAAGTTGAAGATAGTGGTCATCGACGACAAAACGGCGGTGGGTTCTGGCGGGGTGGTCCAATTGCACCTAGCTTTCGACACATTGATGTTTTGCCTGAGCTGACAAAGCAGGCCGTTAGATATGTTGAACAAGCAACACAGCAAGACCAGCCATTTTTCCTCTATTTCCCACTAACTGCTCCACATACGCCTTGGATGCCAATTCCCGAATTTGAAGGAAAAAGCGATGCCGGCTACTATGGTGATTTTACCATGCAAGTCGACTGGTCGATTGGTCAATTAATGGCAACTCTCGAATCCGCTGGTGTTGAAAATGAAACTTTGATTATAGTAACCAGTGATAATGGTTCACATTGGTATCAAAACGATATCGAAAAATTTGATCACCATTCTAATTATCACTGGCGCGGTCAAAAAGCTGATATTTGGGAAGGAGGTCATCGAGTGCCATTTATTGCTCGTTGGCCCGAAAAAATTGAGGCCAATACAGTTTCTGACCAAACAATTTGCCTCACGGACTTATTTAATACAGTGGCGGATATTACAGCTTCGTCTCTTTCTGCAGAAGATAGTTTCAGTATACTACCAGCTTTGAAAAATTCAGATTTCACAGGTTCTATTCGTTCAAGCATAGTTAATCATTCTGCCAGTGGTATCTTTGCCATTCGAAAAGAAAAATGGAAACTCATAGAAGGATTAGGTTCTGGCGGATTTAGTAGCCCACGAAGTGAAGAAACAAAACCTAACGGTCCCAAAGGCCAACTGTATAATTTAGCTCAAGACCCAGGAGAATTAACCAACCAATATCTAGATCAACCCAAGATTGTTCAAGACTTACTAGGGTTATTGGAGACCCAAAAGACGCAAGGCTTTACGTGAAAATAGAACAGAGGTACATATAATGAGAATTTCTGTTTGGGATCGCGGATTAGACGATAGTTACTTAAAACTGATTACTCAACTTGGCGCTAATGCGATAGATTTTGGTACCGATAGCTGCTTTCCTGGTGTTCAAGAACAAGGTTATCCTGATTTCGATGAACTATTAAAAATTAAGAAAAAGATTCACTCTTGGGGGCTGGAAATTAATCGGGTTACTTTACCGAATATCAGTGAAAAATTCATGAGTGGTCAAAATGAGAGCGAAATCGAATTAGAAAATACTACAAAGGCTTTACGTGTCTTTGCGGAAGCGGGTTTTCCATTGGCTCGGCAACGTTTCGCAGGTGATACCTTCCCACAGTTGATGACACGCTATCAGTCAATACACCGAGGTGGTTATAAGTCCCGTGGAGAGAGTCGATACTTAACGAAGGGGCAGCCTGAAACTCCAGAATTACAGGATTTGGAGTTGTGGTGGGAACGTTTTTGTTTAGTATATCAAGCGCTAGTCCCAATTGCTGAGGAAACAGGAATTAAATTAGCAATCCATCCCAGTGATGTTCCAAATCCTGATACACCACTTGGAGGAATCGGTTTTCACCGAGTAATTGATTTTTTCCCTAGTAGAAGTGTGGGCTACCTTTATTGCTGTGGAACCCGGTCTGAAGCTGGAGGTTCGGCTATAGTTATAGACGAAATCAATAACTATGGTCGGAAAGGTAAAATTTTCATGGTCCACTTACGTAATGTAAGAGGTAGCTTAGCCACTGCAGGCGGATTTGAAGAGGTTTTGCTAGATGACGGAGATATGAATCTTTTCAAAATTTTGCGACATCTGGATAAAGTTCGATTTGATGGTTGCATTAATGCTGACCATATTCCAACACTTGAAGGAGACCGAGGAAGTTTGAGTCATGGTTTATCTTACTCTATCGGTTACATTAAAGCCCTTTTTGCAGCGTTAGCGGAATGAATCAAATCAGGAGAAAAGAAAATGCTAACCCCAGAGCAAGTCAAATTCTATCGTCAGCGAGGTTATTTGGCGGTTGAAAATGTGATACCCAAAAAATTGTTGGGTGATTTACGTAGAGTAACTGATGAATTTGTGGACAAATCCTGTTCGGTCGAAACACACACAGATGTTTTTGACCTAGAGCCTAGCCACACAGCTGAAGAACCCCACGTTCGTCGTATCAAAAGTCCAGCTAATCATCATTCAGTTTACGACCAAGCCATGCGACACCCTAATATTCTTAATTTAGTTAGCCAGTTAATTGGTAGTGGGATCCGCCAAAATGGGCATAAGCTGAATATGAAAAACCCAAGATCTGGTAGTCCTGTTCAATGGCATCAAGACTGGGCTTTTTATCCACATACTAATGATGATCTTCTAGCTGTTGGTATTGCTTTGGATGACATGAGAATTGAAAACTCTTGTATGATGGTAATTCCTGGTTCTCACACTGGTCCAGTATACGATCATCATCAAGATGGTGTTTTCGTCGGTGCAATCACAGAAACCGATTTTACACCTCAAGGTGCAGTTCCTGTGGAAGTTAACGCTGGAGGAATTTCATTACATCATGTTCGAACATTACATGGTTCCTCTTCTAATACCTCAAGTAAGCCACGGCGTTTATTCTTAATTCAATATTGTGCTATCGATGCATGGCCTATCCTTGGAATTACGGAATGGAAGCAGTTTAACGAATGTATTTTACAAGGTCAATTGACTTATCAACCCCGTATGATTGATTTACCAATTCGAATACCTAGACCTTATGGAGAGAAAGAAGGGTCCATTTACGAAGTCCAAAGTTTGCTGGAAGATCCATTATTTCAACAGAAACGAAAGACCCACTACAGGCAGAGCGAAATTTTGGAGTAAAACAAAAATGGGCTTCCAGTTTAAATCAGAGATGATTGATCAATACTTATCACAAGGGTATCTGGTATTTCGAGGGATTATACCTCCGGCATTAATGACTGACTTACGAGTTGAAGCCGACAAAGCTCGTCAGTTGGCCCATCAGCTGAATGGAGCTCAGGCCCAACGAATCCAACCATTATCTAATTATGCCGATGATCTCAATTTAAGCCCGTTCGAAGATTACACCAATTTGCCCGAGCTTAAAGATGCGATCCAAAAACTACTTGGACATTCTTACACACACGGACACCTTGACATAATGGGTTTGTTGGTAGAACCAGTTAATCATCCCTGGCATATTGGGTGGCATCGAGACGGTGTTGTGGAAGTTCCACCGGAAGCATACGATGACGAAATCAAAAAAGAGCTGAGCTCGGTATGGCACGACTTGCGCCACTACAATCAAGTCAACTGTGCCATTTATGCTGACTCTTGCACTTGGTTTGTTCCGGGCAGCCATTTACGACAGTTTGATTTGCCCGGAGAACGCCAAACAACACATCAGGCTAACTTACGGAAGCCACCTGCAGAAATGTCTAACGCCCAAGTTGAGCGTTACTATCTAGATCACTGTCGTAGTTTTCCATCCGCGGTTCAAGTCCATTTAGGGCCAGGTGATTTCATGATCTATCGTAACTTAGGATGGCATACAGGAAATTATATCACCTATCAGCCACGAGCTACCATTCATGATATCGTCCGCTACGAAGGAAAAACTAGCTGGCGTAACCGTTGGCAAGAAATAAAACACAAAGCAGTCATACGTTGGAAGGAGCAGAAAACAGCGAACAAAAAATGATAACAAATCACAACAAGTGCCTGTTCAATGAATGAAATCATACATTTGAAATCAACATAAACTGGCTTACTACTAATCCTATTTTAAAGCTTTTTTTGCTCTCTGATATTTGTTAGAAGCAAATTTATTCCACTCTTTGAGCTTCTTATTTCGTAAAACATTGTCGTTGAATTTTTCTTCTAACTTGACCGCTTCAGATTCGGTCAATGGAAGTTCACATAAAATAGATATCGCTGTGTTTCTTTTGTCTTCATTTTTTGATTTATGGATAGCTCTCCAAGTTTTGACCAACTCTTTGTGTTGATCTATCAGCAATGCTCCCATTAGATCATTCAGCACTTTGGTACGTGAGCTCCCTTTAACGGGGTCATACTGAATAGGGGTAAGCGTACTCTCAAAAGGATTACTTACGACTGACCGCTCTCCAAGTTCGTCATAAAGAGATGGCAAAACACTAGCACGGTTGAGTCCTCCTTTAATTTTTGGGCCTTCCGGGTCAGTATCCCTCAGTAACCATAGTTTCTGACCTGCTTTAGACATAACATAAGTTACAAACATTTCAGCAATTTTTTTGTTAGGAGCACCTTTTAAGATAGCAATCGAGTCAGGAGCAATGACCGTTGCGTCTGGGGGTAAAGTATACTGAATCTTGTTTGGATCACTCTGTTGTGCAATAGCCCCATAGGCATAGAAGTCAATGGCCATGCCATAGATCACTTGGCCAGCCACTACATCCTTTGGGATTGCATTAGAACCTGCAGAAAAGCCACGCACATTAGCTGCTAGTTGGGTTAAGATGGAAAACCCATCTTGCCAACCATATCCTTGCAAGATAATTTCATAGATCATATGGGCACTTCCGCTTTCTCTCGGGTCAGCTGCACCAACACGACCAACTAAACGAGGGTTAGTCAAATCTTTCCAATTACTAACTCGAGGCAACTTAAGTCGGGAGCGAAGAGCTTCGTTATGCATGACACCAAAACTAGATAACGCGGCTCCATACCACCGGTACTGACTATCGTAGACGGGAATACCATTCATGTCTGTGGGTAATCCCATGAGTTGCTTTTCCGGTAGCTTGTAAGCTTCTAAAAACCCCTTTTCAGCCAATTTCATAAAAGCATCAGTACCACCACCAAATAACAAATCTATATTGATCCCATCTTTGAGACGCTTGTATTCAGCTTCGATAAAGCGAATATCAGAAGACGTGCCTCCCTGATCCAACCAATCCATTTTGATAGTCCGACCCGTTTGTTCTTTATACCAAGATTCGAACCCGCGATTGAACTCCTGCTCTATACCTTCCCAATGTGGTGAAATGATAACTAGTTTGTCTTGATCTGTTTGCACAGAAAAAGTGACAAAAAATAAAGTTAGAACTAGGCCAAAACCTACTTTCAAGTACCGTGACATAAATCCCTCTTCGAAAGAAATTTGAGCGCAAATATGCGCTCAAATTTGATTTTCATTTGATCAACTGTCAAAAATGCTTAGTAATCGAAATCATGTTGTTCATTGCAATTATGATTCCAATCAGCAAAATTGTATACCAAATTACCCGTCCCCAACCAGGAGATGGACGTCTTTGTCGATGCTGTATCATACGACCTGGCTCCGTTTTGATATGATGACAAACTATTTTCTGATAGCAGGAGGATTAGATTTTTTAGCATGAAGAACAGTAATACCATAGCTAAAAACTTCTTCTACTTCAAATTCAATACCATCGAAGTTGATTTTGACTCCTTGAGCAGGCAACTCTCCTAAAAGTTTAAGAATGAAACCACCAATGGTGTCACAACGATCCTTAGGAACTTGAATTCCAAGCTGTTCATTGACTATGTCAATTGGGGCACGAGCGTCAATCACCCAAGTCCCATTACCCAGAGCTTCAATTTGTAGGTTATGACGTCTTTGAGTATGGGAAATAGTACCAACGATTAACTCAATAATATCAAAAAAGCTAATAAATCCGACACAACCACCATGTTCATCAATAATAATAGCAACTGGATCTTCAGCAGTCCGTAAATCTTCTAGAAGATCACTAGCAAGTTTGGTTTCAGGAACGTAGTGGGCTGGGCGAATAAAGCTGGTTAGCTCACTTTCCTCACTATGAGCATATAGAATATCAGTTAAACTAACAATACCGGTTAGGCGGTCAATACGCTGCTCATAAACTGGTAAATGTTGATAGTTGCTATTTTTGACCATAGATTTGACTTGGTCAGTTGGAGTACTTATATGGACGGCCATCAACTCAGAAAGTGGTACCATCAATTCACGAACAGTAGTATTGGAAAGAGCAAAAATTCCTCTCAGCATCTTAGCTTCCTGATCGGGCATGCTACTAATCGATTGAAATAGTAACTCTTTGACTTGGTCTCTTGAAACTAAACCACTGCTCACTTTCTTTTTCCGGCTACCAAACAATCCACCCTTTTTAGGTTCAGATTCTACAGGGAGGCGGTTGTTGTATTTGATAAGAGTGTTGGCTTGTCCCACTTGCCCATCAGGATAAGTAGGCGGTGCTGATTTCAATTTTTAGGTGTCTCCTATTTAACTAAGGTTTTGTCTAAATTCAATACAACAGAATCAGATGATATCACAATCGATTTAACCTGTTAATACTCAATAAAAGTAGTAATCTTTTCAATAATTCATTTTACTATCATCATAGACCGGATCGGAACTACTGTTGATTGTGGCTTATTAGTGCGTAACTGGTAGTAATATATACCACTGGGTAGTTGTTCACCCTGCTTATTTTTACCATCCCAATAGGCCGCTCGCCCCTTGGTCAGATAAGAGCCTGCATGCTGCATACCTAAATACAGTTGACGAACACATGCACCAGCTACATCATAAATCTTGATTACTACTTCGGTTGTTTGGTGTAACTGGAAAGGTATCCATGTTTCAGGATTAAAAGGGTTAGGATAATTGGGGTACAGACGTATACATTGAGGTGAAATCAAGGATGATAATAACTGGCGAGTTAGCAAAAAGTCTGGGTGGTTTGCCATAGGGTGTTGTTCTAGTTCGAGTACAATTGGAATGAGGTCAGATAGATCAATAGTAGGTTGACCAAGAGCTGTGGGAGCTGTCAAATCGTCAGTTTGGTTTACAGGATTAGGTGAATGGGTTCGGTTATAGTTTGCACCGACTTTGACGAAATCAAATAGATCAACTTTTCCATCTCTGTTAACATCGGGATTCGGACGTGGTTGTCCCAAAATCTCTTGACCTAAGTGGCTGGCAAGAATCACCAAATCAAACAAATCAACTACGTAGTCTCGATTTATATCCCAAGGTGGAGCAGCGACCACCTCTATTTGTTTGGAATACAATGTAGGCAAAGCTGTTGTTTCCAGTGGCCCACTTAATAATCCGTCAGACAAAGTAAATTTCAAATCGCCTCCCTGATGTATTCGGAATTTAAACAAAGTATTTTGAGTAATACCACGAACTTTGTTAATATCGAATACAAGTTCAGGTTTATCCAAAGGAAGTAACTCTAGCTGTGAAGGATAATTAAGATCGACCTGAAAACCATATACATTGACAGGAAACCCAAGTTGAACCTCAGCTAAAACATTAGGCCCGTCAGTCCAAGCGTTGACAAAAATATCAGCAGAAACACGAATTGGCATATTAACGGTAACACCATTCGCATACGCGACAATAGGTTTGCTCTCTTCGTTAGATAACTGAAAATTAGTAACCTCGATCTGGTTATCGAAAGTTTGTTTGGGTAAGAAACTCAGACGGGCTAACTGACCTTTTCCGATAACTTCACCAGGCGCTAGACGCATACCGAGTATACGATGAATGACACCAGAGGAGTCGTCAACAGTACCTGGCATCCAATAAGTGTCGCCACCCACTTTTTTCAGAAAATTTCCCTCTGTAACCGATTGTAACGTCAGGATTTTGGAATCGAATTTGAGGTCAAACTGAAAACCATATAGATCACTAGCATTAGCAACGTTTATGTCAATTTCAACAGATTCAAAAGTTGTAGAAACAACTTCAGCCTGCAAGATTGTAGGGTTGAGATATGGTTGGATATCCCATATTAGAATAGTACGATTATGTGTTCCAGTTGCAATGGATCGACCATCCGGAGAAAAGTCGACAGAGTGAATGTAATTTTCTCCATCCTTAAGTCGTGCAACTGTAGACATACCAATGACTGACCATAGGCGGATTTCACGCGAAACAGAAGCAATAAATTGGCCATTCGGCGAAAATTTAGCTTCCGAAACATCAGACTCATGTCCGACTAAAGATTGAATCTCTTTACGATCGCTAGCTCGCCACAATTTGACCTGGCCATTACTCTGGGCTGTTAGAAATATATCGGCAGATGGTGAAAAGTCGATAGCCCAAGTCCAACCGCTCGTAACATTCCAAGAATCTAATTGTGTGAAATCAGAAACCTCCCAGAGTCGAGTACTATCGGACCCCGTAAGCAGTCTTCGTCCATCAGGGGAGAATTGAACCGACTGTACTAGATTACGTTGCCGATCCAAAACAGCAATAGCCTCTAGTGTTTCAGTTGACCATAACTTGACTGTATAGTCCCTAGCCGCTGTTGCAAAGAGTTTTCCATCCGGAGAAAAGGTAACATCATTTACACCATATTTGTGAGCAACAATAGTAGCTATTTCCTTTTGTTTAGATAAAGACCAAATACGGACAGTTGCATCACTAGAGGCTGAAATAATTAATTCCCCGTCAGGTGAAAACTCGACGGCATTAACCATTGACATATGACCAACAAAAGTAGAAACTTCTTCACTGTCAGCTACAGACCAAACTCTGACTGTTCGATCACTAGAACCAGAAACCAAAAAACGACCATCAGGAGAGTAATCTACAGAGGTGATCCACCCGTCATGACCAGAGAGAGCAATGGTAGGCAAAGCACGGTGATGATGTAGCTGACTACTAGCCAATAGAGGCCAAATCAGACCAAGCGCAAAGCCAATCAAGTTGAAAAGTAATTGGGTCGTGGGCAATGATCGATTTGACATTACATCTTCCTTCTGCTCAAATTCTGATAGTATCATGTACTAATTTTTTGAAAAATTGGTGAAATCACAGCCTATTCTTTCGTAAAACTGGCACCATTGACAATTCGGATTAGAATCAGGCAAGCAATCCTGCTGCAAAATCATCAAAGCTTGATCAATGGCTACCTCGACCATTTTTGAATCTTGTGATATACGGTGCCATTGGATCTCACCTACAATCCCACCTTTTCGCGGCGGATCAAAACCAAATCGATGGCCAGTAAAGGTCAAAATGCCCAACTCCTTGACTGGGGTATAATTAAGGTTGCTGTCGTTTTTATTCAACACTGCTGGATGGTTTAGGCAATAAGCGTAAACATTCAGTTGCAAAGAGTAATTAGCACGAACATATTCTGGTCTATCAGTCGTTTTTATATCGATGATAGCGTATCCACCAGCGTCAAGAGCCAACAAGCCGTCTAGATAGCCTGTCAACTCTACATTTTTGTATGGCTGAGATCGGACTGATAGCTCACTTTTTACCAGACGGCCAGCAGGTAGTTGAGGCAGACTGCGGTTATCTAGATATTCATACACCCAGTCGTGGATTTGTTGGTGAATCTTGCCCAAACCAGTATCCGGATGTCGAATTCGATGGCGAATACGCAACCAAAAACAGCGAGCACATCCCCACTTCTTATTGACAGCATCCTTGAGAGCTGTGGGCGAAAGACGAAACATGAGTCCGATTTTACCAAATCTCGCCTTTTTGCGTCAACCCGTCCACTTTCAGTCTGATAACTGATCAGCAAGCGTTTGAGCTACCCGATATCCTTCTAATCCAGGGTCAATAGCAATGATTTGATCCACAGATGTATTATTTCGACGAACAGGCTGAAAAGCTAGATCAGTCCCCATCCTCAAAGCTAACCGAGCAGATATAGCACTTCCCGCTCTTAAGTGATCAATTTCAATTTTCTCCAATGTATCATAAGCTGTATGGCCAAACCCTCGACCTTTAGGTCCTGATTCTGGATCCCCCATATGTCCACTAGGAACACCAGCTAGAAAAAAAGGAAAATGATCTGAGTACGAATGTAATTTCTGCCCAACTGGCAGCTTAACCGACATTTCCCGGTAAGCATTCTCAAAGAAAGATGTTAGTTCAGCCCAACGATGTAGAACTAAACCTTTTCGGCTACTCCCACCAGCAGCATCTAGATTGTACATGAATCGTAATTGATCCATTTCAGTCTGGTGAGCTTTGACATATTGGAAAGCTCCGGTTAAGCCGATTTCTTCGGTTCCAAATGCAATAAAACGAATGGTCCGTTTGAGGGCTGAACGCGCATATTTCGCCAATACACGAGCAGACTCAATCATAAGCACTAAGCCTGAAGCTGGATCATGTGCTCCCTGTGAAATATCGTGTCCATCATAGTGGCAACCCAATACAATCTGCTCCTCATTTACTGCGTCGGGTCCCTCTGCAGGCAGATCAGCAACTACGTTCCAGGATATACGAGGCGTATTAACATCAGTAGTTTCAATCTGTAGTTGAATGCAACTTTTTCGGTCTATCAGACGCTGTAAAAATGCACCATCCTCCTTACTAATGGAGATGCCGGCAATTGGAGCCGGTCGATTATTTTGTAAACTACCAGTTTCTGGGCCAACGCCTGCATGTTCGCTAACGAAAATAAAAGCCTGAGCTTGAGCTAAAACAGATCGTTCATATTTTTCTTTTCGATGAACCCAGCGTCCTATTTCAGGAGAGGACGCGCTACTTGCCAAGACAATCTTGTCTGACAGTTTACCTGATAAGCGCTCAAAATCATCGGGGCCACCAAAACCAACCGAAATTAATTCACCATTCACAGATTGAGAAGGACAGTATGGGAGAGATATACAAGGTATCTCACGTTCAATTGGAGCGGTGATTTTTAAGCTTGCATTACCTCTTGACCAACCTGCATAGGGATAAGTTTCCAACCGAGCTTCTGATAAGCCATATTCTTGGAAACACCCCAATATAAAATCGGCCGCCTGCTTTTCTTCGACTGTACCGGCAAAACGAGAGCCAAAGTCATCACACAAAACAGTTAGGTTATTCATAACTTCACTGGATGTATAAACATCACCTACTATCTGCTGGTCAAGAGACAAGTAAGGATTATTCATTGTAAGTTACCTTAAAAACGACTGATTAAACCACCTTCAGCATAGACGATTTGGCCAGTCATAAAATCTGAGGCATCAGTCGCTAAAAAAACAGCAACAGATCCTATATCAGTCGGAGTACCCCAACGGGCCAATGGTGTTTTTTGTAATATCTGTCGAGAAAAGTCCTCATCTTGCCAAAGTGGCTGCGTTAGCTCGGTAGTGATATAGCCCGGCCCAATTCCATTGACGTTTATTTTATATTTGGCCCAATCAATGGCAAGAGATTTTGTGAGCTGGCGAATAGCTCCTTTCGATGCTGCATAAGGGGCATTATCTTCTCTTACGACTTCACTCAGAACTGATGCAACGTTAATAATTTTACCACCAAGCTTGCGGTGAATTCGATCTTGAGCAAAGGCTTGTGATAACACAAAGACGGAGGTCACATTCAGGGTCATCACGAATTGCCAATCATCAGTTGATATTGATTCAGCGGGCCCACGCCGAGTCCCGCCAGCATTATTAACTAAAACATCTATACCATTCATGTCGTTACTGATTTGGCTAAATAAATCAGTAATAGAATCAATTTGGGTCATATCAAATGGATAAACATGAACAATAGTATCAGGAGATAATTCTTTTATCTGAGACCGCGCGTGTTCCAGATCATTCTGATTACGAGCCACCAAAGACAAATGTGCACCCGCTTCGGCTAACGAAGTTGCTACACCAAATCCAATACCTTTACTCCCACCAGTAACTAGTGCAGTCTTTCCGTCCAAACGAAATTTAGACATAAACCAATTCCCTCAAACTAAACATCGAGAAGTTGTCACTCAGCTGTGTCAGGTGCTGATGATAACACTTGACTCAATTCGGGTCAAGATATACAAAGTTGGTATCTATTGAAAATACAACTTAGTGGCAAGAAAGAACAGATATAAGATAATATAGGCAGGAATTAGGATAGTGGTATTGTTGATGAAAATTGGTGTCATGGGTGGAACCTTTAACCCTATTCATCTAGCTCATCTGATCAGTGCTGAGCAAATTCGTCAGGGGTTGGCTTTAGATCAAGTTTTGTTTGTTCCTTCTGCCAGACCGCCACATAAATCTCCTGATGGGATTGTCGACCCAGAGCACCGCTATCAAATGGCTAAACTCGCTGTAGCGGATAATCCGTATTTCTTTGTATCCCGAATTGAAATAAACCGAAAAGGTCCATCGTATGCAATTCAAACCATTCAAGACCTAAAAAATCATTATGGTCCTAGATGTGAGCTGAGCTGGATTATTGGCAGTGATTCGTTGATTGAGTTTAAGATTTGGAAGGACTATGACCGACTGCTCGACATGTGTCAATTTGTTGCGATTAATCGTCCCGAATACCCACTCTCAGAAGTGCCGCCAGATATTATGAAGCGAGTAAAAATATTTAAAATTCCGTTCATGCAAATTGCAGCAACCGATATTCGAAAACACATTCGGTCTGGTCAATCTATTCGGTATCTAGTTCCATTAGCTGTGGTAGATTACATTCAGCAGCATAAACTCTATCACTAGGAGACATTATCATGGAATCTCGTTGCAGTGTCTGTGGACAGGGTTATACTTTTGAATATAAGCCCGGTAAAAAACTGCCATCCCACTTCCCTTTTTGCAGCCAACGCTGTAAGTCCATTGACCTTGGTAAATGGTTAAATGGTGAATACCGTATTAGTACCTCACTACCCCATATCGAATCCTTAACTGACACAGAAAAAGAAGTTCTTGCTGAATACCTACTAAAAGATGGTGAAGTAGATGAAATTTTGAGCGAAGAAGATGCATAGACCAAACACAGAAATTGAGAGAAAATTTCTGGTTCTGGGGGAAGAATGGCGAGGATTATCAAATGGTGTCTACATCCGTCAGGGCTATCTATGCTACGATGAAACCTCGACTGTCAGGATACGACAATTTGGAGATGAAGGGTTTCTTACTGTCAAAGGCCGAACAATTGGTATTACTCGTACTGAGTATGAATATAAAATCCCTATCGATGAAGCTGAATACATGTTGACTAATTTATGTCAAAAACCTTTGATACAAAAACATCGATATCATGTTCCATTCGGGGGATTGGTATGGGAGGTTGACGAATTTCATGGATCAAACCAAGGACTAGTTCTAGCCGAAATTGAGTTAATAAGCGAAGATCAAAAAATTCATAAGCCTATTTGGGTTGGTTTGGAGGTAAGTCTAGATTCACGATATACCAACTCAAATTTAGCTAAAACTCCCTACCAAACTTGGTCGTAGGCTCTGCTAATGAAACATGTCGCCACTAAAGATCAGATAATCCAGTTCTTAGAACAGAAATTAGAACCAAATCGTTTTGATCATGTCATTTCTGTACGGGATACTGCAGTTGCGCTAGCTGAGAAATACGGTGTAGAACGACAAAAGGTAGAGCTGTCAGCACTGCTTCATGATTGCGCTAAATGGATGAAGAATGATCAACTAATAAAAATCTGTCAACGAAATCAGATAAAAGTAGATTTTATTGAAAGTCGAGTTCCATCACTACTTCATGCAAAAGTAGGTGCACTCTTAGCTCACATACAATTTAATGTTGCAGATTCGTCTATTTTACAAGCTATTGAGTCTCATACGACGGGAATGCCTAGTATGTCCGAATTGGATCAAATTCTTTTTGTCTCTGATTTCTGCGAACCACTGAGAAATTACCCCGCAGCTTCAAAAATAAGAAAAATAGCAAACATTAGCCTGAAAAAAGCAACTTTTGAGGTTTGTCGACAGAAGTTAAAGAGCCAGATTCGTGGTCAACGGATCATACATCCACGAACAGTAGAAGTTTTTAATCAATTCTTAATAGAGATATAATGCGATTAACAAATCTCAATTTCACTATAACACTTCTTAGAGTCAATTACCTTCTGTATCATCAAACTAGAAATAGCTTAGACCCAAGAGAACCAATTTAGAACTATCGCTGCACGGAATTTAAAACCTCATTCTAGAATAGGAGAGCCGAAATTAGGCCGCCCATCCCATTTAACTTAGTAGGCATCGAGTCTGTTTACTTTGATAGATTAAAATCTAGGGGTGTTTTAGAAAGCGGAAGTGTATCTGAAACACAAAACCATAAAATAATGCCATGAAGAGTTGGGCTACCATACCTGCTCAATCTCATCAATTTTTTAACACGATGAAGGTATAAAACTTAGGAATAAATTGAGACTTAAATATTCTCTACCATTTCCGTCGTTTTTACCTATAATCAGTTCATCTTCAATGTAAACATGGAGAAACTTGGTTATGAAGACAATTGGCTTTTTTATTAACACCACTAAACCTGCAACTTTTGATATTGTCCCAGCTACTATTGCTTGGCTAAGAAAGCAAGGAATTCAATCACTAGTGGCAAGCGATGAAGCTAAAACGATTGGATTATACCAACCAGAAGTGGCCATCAACTTGGAATCAGAAGATAAGGGAATCGATCGAGCTCAAGTGGTTACTGATAGCGACTTGATATTAGTATTAGGTGGCGATGGTACTCTTCTTAATGCTGTCCATACTGCTGGCATCGAGCAGGTCCCTATTTTAGCTGTTAACGTCGGCCATCTCGGTTTCTTGACAGATGTAGCTCGTGATGAGTTGTACCCAGCATTGCTGCAAATTTTAGATGGAGATTACCAAATTGATCAACGCATGATGTTAGAAGTCGTCCTGCCTAATGGCGAGAAGCAACAAGCACTCAACGATGTTGTAATTCGTCACCCAATGCGATTGATTCATCTTAAAACACTCATCAATGGTCAGCCTTGCATTAATTATACTGCTGATGGGTTAATTATTTCGACGCCAAGTGGTTCAACTGGCTACTCTCTTTCTTGTGGTGGATCTATCGCTGAACCTCATCTGAACGCGATTCTTATGACTCCAATTTCGCCTCATGACTTGACGGTTCGTCCTTTTATCACACATGGCGACTCTGAGATCCAAATAACGATTCAAGAAGACTCGTTTGCAACTGTAGAACAAAATCATCAGGCAGAAGCGAAAGTCTTGGTCGATGGCCTAAGAGAAATTTACTCTGTTCAGCCAAATCAATCTGTTTGTATACGTAAGGCTGAAAAAACGATTCAACTCATTCGCTCACGGCGTCGTAATTACTACGATGTTTTACGAGAAAAACTAATGTTCGGTGAAGGGGTCAGCAGAAAGACTGGCGAACATTCTGAATAAGATTGGGATAATCATGAACCAAAAAACAAATCGGCCGACTCATCGAATATGCTTATGGTCGGGGCCTAGAAATGTTTCAACTGCGTTGATGTATGCTTTTTCTCAACGTAGCGACGCACAGGTTGTCGACGAACCTCTGTACGGTCATTACCTAAGAGTATCTAAAGCTAAACATCCAGGGTACTTGGAAGTACTATCAAAAATGAACACTGATGGAAGTCAAGTGGTTGCTGAGATAATTTTAGGTCCTTCCAAACAACCTATTTTATTTATGAAGCAAATGGCTCACCACTTAGTAGACATCAATCTTGATTTTTTGTCTGAGACAATTAATGTGCTTCTAATTCGAGACCCATTTGACGTACTACGTTCGCTTATCAACCAGATCCCCAACCCGGTTTTGCATGATACAGGTCTTAGGATTCAGGTAGATTTACTGAATACATTCCGAAAGCTAGGACAAAATTTGCTTGTTATTGATTCTATTGATTTACTGAAAGACCCATCAACTATTCTATCAAAGCTATGCCAAAAAATCGATATTTCATTCCAAGATCAGATGTTATCTTGGCCTAAAGGTGGGCGTCCTGAAGATGGAGTATGGGCCCCTTACTGGTATAATAATGTCCATCAATCAATGGGTTTCAAACCCTATATTCCAAAAACCGAACCATTTCCCTCACACCTAGAGAAGCTATTGGCTGAGTGTAAGCCTTTATACAACACTTTAAGGTCTCATGCGATCACTTGAGGAAGAGAAAAGAAAATTCCATCAATTAATTCATCCTTGGGTAGTACCGTCGGTTATTTTTGCAAGTCTTTCTCTTTTAGCAGCTTGGTTTGGGCATCATCAATCACAAGGGCAACCTGAAGTAAACGTTGTCTGGTACAGTGTTCTACCACCTTTATTTGCAATTGTAGTCGCAATTTCCACACGTCGTCTTTTTGTTAGCTTTGGTTGCTCAATTCTGTTGGGTTTAATCCTATCATCATTTTTGACTGCAGAGCAAGCCGAGCTTGGTAGTTGGACACAGGCTTTCGTTAATCAATCAGCACAAATAATTGATAACACTATTGGGACTTCCTTGTCTGGACAATCTGTTAGTCTGTTCAATGGTCAAGTAATTATTTTTGTGATTTCAATTTTGTCTATGATTTCAGTGTTGATGGTAGCCGGAGGCCTTCAAGGCATTGTACAATCGATCTCCAGACTAGTGAGTGGTCGCCGTTCAGCCCAACTGGTTACAGTATTATCTGGTTTGGTTGTTTTTATTGATGACTATGCTAATACTATGATTGTGGGATCAACTATGCGACCATTAACTGACCATCAAAAAATTAGTCGAGAAAAGTTAGCTTTTTTGGTCGATGCCACTACAGCCCCAATTGCAGGCGTTGCCTTCATCAGCACTTGGATTGGTTTCGAACTTTGGTTGTTTTCAAGTGTTTCCGAGACCTTGGGTATTGATCGAGATAGCTATACGATGTTTCTGGATGCACTACCGTTTCGCTTTTATTGTTTTATAATGATTATTTTTGTCTTAATAAATGCAATAACAGGACGAGATTTTGGTCCAATGCGAAAAGCTGAAGAACGGGCTGTTATATCAGGACAACTATTTGCAGAAGATGCAGTCCTCATGACTTCGCAAGACCTATCTAATCTTAACCACCAAGCTACGACTCATATTTCTTCTCTATCAGCTATAATTCCTCTTTTTTCATTGTTCATCACCATTTTTATAGCTTTCTGGGTTTTTAGTGGTAGTCAAAATTCAATTTGGTCATTGAATGCTTGGCAGATAGCAATCTCAGAAGTATCTGCTCAAGAGAAAAATTTGACGGTATTAGCAATTGCTAGTGGGGTTGGTTTGCTCACCGCAGTCTTTTGTGCAATTGCGATTGCTCGACTAGATATTGGTCAAATCACACAAGCATTACTATACGGTTTGAAGAGTGGGCTATTACCAACGGCTATTTTATTGTTGGCTTGGATGTTAAAGTCAGTTTGTGACACGTTACAGACAAGCGAGTTTTTAAGTCAAATGATTGGAGGAAACGTTTCACCTAAATGGTTCCCAGCTATCGTCTTCTTGTTGGCAGCACTTACTTCCTTCACAACGGGTACAAGTTGGGGAACAATGATGTTGTTAATTCCGATAGTCGTTCCAATTTCTTTTTCTTTAGAAGGGGGTAAATACAGCTTAACTACAATGATTTGTTTAGGCGCTGTACTGGATGGTTCTATCTTTGGTGATCACTGCTCACCCATTTCAGATACTACTATTATGAGTTCTATATCTAGTGCATGTGATCATCTACACCACGTACGAACCCAGCTGCCATATAGTTTGGTGGTTGCATTAGTGGCCTTGGTAGTTGGTTATTTACCGGCTAGTTTAGGTCTTTCACCCGTAATTAGTTTTGTTTTGGCAGCTATACTGTTGTTCATTGTCTTTCGTTTGATTGGTTCAGTTCCAAAGACAAACCATTTATAGCAATATCGCCAAAAAATAAAAATATCATGAGCAATTTTCGATTTGATATTGACATCAATTAAGTTGTAACTCTAAAATGCTCAGGCCACGTAGATTGAGTTACCTCATCCTATTTTTTAAATCATCGGAGAATTAGTAGATTGAGCAACAATAACAAAAAGATCGTTTCTAGTCCAGAATTAGCAACACTTTCTTATACTACCTCAGAGCGCTTAGTTCAAGACTTTGCTTGTCGAGGAATCGTAATTTTATCGCCCGATAGTTTAGATATTCCACTTGAAACTCATGAGCGGATTTATCAACAAGAAAAACAAGCCATGAACGATAGAAAGCCCATTACTCCGTCTTCCATACCAGATGTATTGACAGTAATCAATTCGCCAGGTTTGGTTCGTGCTTGTGACCAGTTAGTAGGAAAAAATTGGGCGATTGTGCCCTTCACGCATAATGCTTCTTTCACTAGTGGGAGTAATGACCAGCATTGGCATAAAGATGATAACGGGCCTTACAACAGCCGTAAGCAGCGACATCATCAGTCTATACAAATTGAAATGCTTTACTACCCACAGGCGGTGCGTGAGGATATGGGGCCAACAGCAACTATACCTTATTCACATTACTGGACCTTTAATCATGAGGAAGATCATGATAACTTCGCTGGGGCCGATCATCTTGATTTTAATTATCAACTCAGTCGTATGGAAGCACAACCGGTTAGTGGTCCTAACTCCAAATACGAGATCGAGGATATTGTTAACCGACGTACAGAACACGATATTCGAATGAAGTCTGCAGTTACTGATCTTAATTGGCCTCTGGTTGATTCTCTTGAAGCTGCTCCATTGAGAGCTGGAAGTATAGTTTTATATTCACATAATACTTTTCACAGGGGCAATCACCGGCGCGACGATTGGGAGACGTGGAAAGACAATCCACGTTTCATGTGGAGATTTTGGCTCTATCGTACGAACGAACCACCGATTAGAATTAGGGAATCTAATGAAAAACCAGTGCCTTCCGTTGATTGGCCGTCGTTGGGTATTGACCCACTGACGGGGGTTGACTTGAGTTCTGTGGATGATGATTTGACTGCCGTTTGGAATTACCATTACCACTGGATTCATACAGGGCAAGGTCAACCGCCTACAAATGGAACCGCAGGAGAAAATGAGGTTGAGCGAAAGAAAAAAGTTGATCTATTAGCTAACCAAATAACTAAAAAAGGTAACTCAGCTGAACCGGCTCGTATTGGTGCAGCCTATAGTCTCGCTAATATGGACGACACTAATCTGGCTATTGAAGCCCTCGGCCAAGCTTTATACAACGAAAGAGAAAGTGTCCGCAGGGCTGCGACCTACGGATTGGCTGCGGCTGGGCCATCCGCAACCGAATTTTTACTTACGGCCGCACGGTCACAAATTAAGTGGGTTCGAAAGGCAAGTATATATGCCTTAGGTGATGCGAGTCATTTGAATGAATCAGTTTTAGAAGTAATAATAAATTGTCTAGAAAACGATCCATCTGTTTACGTCCGATCAGTGGCGGCAGGAGCACTCGGCTGCCTTGGGCGTCGGGCTGCGGGTACGAACGACGGTCAGTCGCTAATCCCCCAGTGTCTCGAAGCATTGATTCAAAGTTTAGAGCGTGAAGAAAATCGGTTGGCGATGGACAGAGCTCAACAACGGAGTATCAAATTTGTTCGACCTACTGACGATTGTGATGTCTGCGAAGGTAATGGAATTGATTTTGGCCGCGACCGATTCAAGCCAGTACGTTCCGCAGTAAGAGAAAATGTTCTCTGGTCTATGGTAATCCTGTGTTCCCAAGGTACTGAAGTCATTGAAAATATTTTAGAGCCAACGATAAAAACACTGAAAACAGTAATTGAAACCGATGAAAATGTTATCTGTGTTGGTTTTGCCATGGATGCGCTAGCCCGTTTGGCCAACATACAGTCAACGAGCGAAAACATACCGATGGTAAATCAATTGAAAAAAGATTTGGTAAATATACTCAAATCTTCTCCTATTCATAGTTGGGAGGCTCTAGTTCGGAGCGGTTTATCTCGTGAAGCCTTAGCAGTGTTTGAAGCAAAGGCTTAATTATGCGACCTAACCTGATTTTGATCATGGCTGATCAGATGCGAGGTGATTGTCTAGGGGCTGATGGGAACACGTACATCGAAACACCTAATCTGGATTTTCTGGCAGCAAATGGTACACGTTTCCGGCACGCTTATACCGCTTGTCCTTCGTGTACACCAGCCCGAGCTACACTAATGACGGGTATGAATCAGTGGCATACAGGAATACTAGGAATGGGGCGAGGTCAAGGTCCAATGCCCAATGATTTTCCTTTTACATTGGCCGGTCAATTGTCTTTGGCCGATTATCAGACCCACTTGGTTGGTAAAGGACACTTCACGCCTCAGCGGTCAAAAATGGGATTTGAAAGCCACGAACTCGATGAATCAGGTAGAATGATCAAGGATGGTCTGGTAGACGAATATCGACTTTGGTTTGACCAAGAAAAGAAACGTGATATTAGTCCCGATGATCACGGTGTGGATTGGAATTCTTGGGTGGCACGGCCTTGGCATACTGAAGAGTACCTGCATCCGACAGCCTGGACAATGAGTCGGGCTATACACTTTTTATCGCAGAGAGATCAAGACCGTCCGTTTTTTTTGAACATTTCTTTTGCTCGACCGCACTCGCCTTTTGTACCACCTCACAGTTATTTCGAAATGTATCAAAAAGAAGAACTACCTTCACCATTTTTTGGAGATTGGTCAAGTGTTCATGATCGACCGGAGACAGCGGTCAATCCGAATGCTTGGAGAGGAAAAAAGACAGATCGACAAATCCAGCGAGCCAAAGCTGGTTACTATGGTGAAATTTCTTTTATCGATACACAGATTGGTCGATTGATGAATTGGTTAAGTAGGCACCAAAGCAAAACCTTGGCCAATACATGGTTCATTTTTATTTCCGATCATGGCGAAATGTTAGGAGATCATCACCTGTGGCGGAAAACTTACGCATATGAAGGAAGCGCTCGCATTCCATTCATTGTGGCCCCTCCTCGTGGAAGTGGAATAATAACCCGTCCAGTTGCTGATGAAGTGGTCGAATTGAGGGATATTATGCCCACACTATTATCTGCAGCCAATATTGATGTACCACCAACAGTCGATGGTGAGAACCTAATACCCTTGGTAAGTCAGCCAGCGGTTGAATGGCGTAACTACATTCACGGAGAGCATTGTACTTGCTACTCGAGTGAACAAGAAATGCAATATGTGACCAATGGCAAACGGAAATTTATATGGTTACCTCGAATCGACGAAAAACAATTCTTTGATCTTGATACCGACCCGGGAGAATGCCACAATCTGATAGATGAGCCTTCACGAAAAATTGAAATTGAGTTATGGGAAAGCTACCTGATCGACGAAATAGAAAGGCGAAATTGCGGTTGGGTTGATGCAAGCCAGCTTGTCTCACCCCCACCAACAGCTCCGTTGATTTCAAATTATAAAGAAGTTCGGTACCAGGGTTGACTATGGTAAAACAACAGTTAAGGATGATTCGACCAGAACTCACCACCTTACCACCGCTGCGAATCCCTCGCAGCTATGGTTTACGCACCTGCCAAGTGGGTGATGACCAACATTGGGCTGAAATTATCAACGATTCATTCGGGGGGCAAAGGACTACGGAGGATGCGAGGCGTGAGATTATGAATCAGGACATTTTTGATCCTGAGGGCCTGTTTTTTGTCACATATCAGGGGCAACCTATTGGTACAGCCTGTGCTTGGCGATGGCACGATCCACACGAAAAAGAAATTGGCCAATTACATATGGTCGGTGTACATTCAGACCACTCAGGGGCCAAGTTGGGTATGTGCGTTTCCTTAGCGGTTCTTCACTATTTGAGAGAGCATGAGTATACTTGTGCAATTCTGGGAACTGATGACTTTCGGTTACCTGCTATCAAGACCTATCTGAATCTTGGTTTTCTACCTATTTGTATTGATGGTGATCAACCTGAACGGTGGAGATCCATTGGACCAAAGTTGGGATTACCACCACTTGAAGATAAAATCGATCAAGTCAGGTCTGAACTGACAGAGGCTGTTATCCGCCGAGCTATTGGTCCGTAGTTCGGTTTAAAGAAGATAAAATGAAAATTATTAATATCGGTTTCATTGGTACTGATGTTCATATACATGATTATATTGATGGATTCCTTTATCATCCACGAGTAAATATGATGGGTTTTTGCCAGACAGAAATTCCATCTCAAAGGACTACCTCTCAAGTTTTAGAAGTAGGAAAAACTTTTCAAATCTATAAAAATACTGAAGAATTAGTCGAGGACACACAGATTTCAGCTGTTGTAGTTTGCAGTCCTGATTACTTACATGCTGAGCATACCCTAATGGCACTCGAAGCAGGAAAGCATGTATTATGCGAAAAACCACTAACCGATAATTTACGGAATTGTCAAAATCTTATAGAGAAAGTCAAACAGACTGGACTAACTTGTATGGTTAGCCAATTCATGCGATTCCAACCCATTTATCAACGTATCAAACAGATTTATGATCAAGGTCAGATCGGAAACGCTTTTTTTATTGAGGGAAGTTACATCCACGATATGCGCCCCTACTATCAACCAATGACTTGGAGGTCCAATCCCAATAATCCGCAAAATATTTTGATAGGCGGGGGATGTCATCCGATGGATTTAATGCGGTGGACAGTCAATTCAGAGGTGGTATCGGTCCATGCTTTCTCTAACGGGTATGCGTTGCCGGATTTCCCTCTAGATGACTGTTATATACTTAGCTTTCAGTTTGAAAACGGTTGTGTAGGTAAATTGCTGGCCACTAGTGGTTGTCGAGGTCATGGGATGGGTGAAGGGTTTTTATCAATTTATGGTACTGAAGGCACAATTTGGAAAAACCAACTCTATACCACAGAAAACTCTCAGCCAGAAACAATCGAAGTTACAGACGAAAGTTCAGCCATTCACACAGCTGTTGAATACTTTTTAGATAGTGTTGCAAATGGCACACCACCCCCCATTGATGTTATGGATGGAGCAAAGACCGTTTCAGCACTAGTTGCAGGCGTGGAATCAGCAAAGACAGGACAACGAATCCACGTTGACCAGTTGACTTGATTTCTCTTACTTGAGCATGATCATTTGGTGAATGGAACTGAAATTGTCTGCCTGCATTTGATAGAAATAAACTCCACCCGCAACTTTTTGGCCCGTTTTGTTTCTACCGTCCCAATAGGCCGCATTTTGCCTTGACTGGTAGGAACCGGCTAATTTCCAGCCCAAGTCCAATCGATTAACTACCTGTCCGTTGGTGTCATAGATTGTAATAGTTACCTGAGAGGGTTGAGCTAAATAGTACGGAATCCAGGTTTCAGGATTGAATGGGTTTGGAAAATTCTGTCCTAGTTGGCTAGCATGTGAAATTGGTAATGTATTATTTTTAGCTTTTGTTTCCAATTTGGATAATATTTGCTCTAACTGCGGACTGGCAATGGTACCACTTCCAAAATGCCGAGCAACTAATATAATATCGAAAATATTAACACTTCCATCACCATTAATGTCTGGCGTTGGGTGAATAATCGGTGGGCGTAGCTGACCAAAGAATTTAGCAACATAAACCAAGTCCATAATATCTACTAACCCATCTTGATTTAAATCCCAAGCTGGAAAATCTTCTACTAAAATGGGACCGAATATCTGGCTCCAGTTACCCTCCTGTCCTACACCGTTGACTGCTTTGATTCGAGCATAATACTTGTAACCGGCGGTGCCTAAAAAAGAAAAATCTACGTGGCTTTCATAATTTTTTAATTCTGCAATTTTGGTGTCAGCCCACAATTTATTTGGATTCGAAAATGTCCGATCATCGACATCTATCTGGACAAGATAATGATCAATTCCACTTACTTCGAGTAGCATTGGCCAAGACAAAACGATTTCTCGTTGCGCCGGTGCTGGTTGATTGGGAGGGTCTAAAATTTCTGGCACTGACCATTCTATCGATTCAACTAATCTTGGTGGAGTATTGTCAATTTTTATTTTGAAGTGGCTAGTATCAGTCCAATAGTCCAGCTCATCTTTTGCTCTTAAGTGTAGCCACCATTCACCATCATTCAGGCCTTTTAGCGTGAGTTGGTTATTTCTAATCAAAGGGTCAGGAATAGTATCTGGATTAGTCTTGGCATCATGGTCAAGTACGAAACTATAACGGCGGCTACTCATGACCTCAGGAGTGGTCAAGAAATAAAAAGTGGGTGAGCTATTTTCGTACCACAGGCCAGATTCAGGGTGGGTTGGGGATTCGATTTTTGGTGGCAACAAAGGTGTATGATCCACAATCACCATTGTCTCAGAATAAATACTGGTTAACTCTCCTCTTTCATCTTTAACTCGTGCCAAGAGATAATATTGTCCATCAAAGACAAAAACTGTATTCCAGTTAAAAACAGAAACTTTGGAACTTATACCAGTTTTAATCGGATTAGCACGCTGCGTATTTTGGTCAATATCATAGTAAAGATCTACAAAAAAATTGTCTCCATCAGGGTCATCAGTTTCCCATTCAATTTGTAGTGAATTATTGATGAGAATAGTATTTTTACTGGGAAAAATGAACCTGAACTGAGGCGGTTCGTTAGGCTTAGATAATGCGTAATGAGTAGCGTAAATATCCTCTAAATCATCTAATTGTGGAAAGTTTTTCTTTCGCCAAGACATGGCTATTTCAGTAATTGTTTTTGGCTTATCTTCTACCAAAATTTTCCAGATTAAGTCGAATCGGTTGTGGATCAGGTCATCATCCTCATTTGGAGTTAAATCTATACTTTCTTGGGTGTCAAAAATATCCCATAAAATACTAGCCACACTACCTTCTACAATCCCACCGTCGCGATTACTTCCACTACCATCATTACTTCCCGTCCACCATGTGTTGGTTTCGATGTTGGGAAATTGGTCTTCCCACCGGCCCGTTACGTTCAAGGCTCTATTATCTATAGCCGCTTCCAGAAATTCAGACCACCCCTCACTAAGAGCAAAGCCTGTATCAGAGACTGTTTCTAATCTATGCCCACCCTGGTATTGCCCACGTGGGACACTATTATATTCATAGTCGTAGGCTGCCATCATTACTGCATGACCATATTCGTGGTACATAGTTATACTACGCCATTGGTCGACACCACCGGCAATAGTCAATGTTTCACGCGTTACACGCCCACCAAATTGAGTAGCATAGTAATATGAAACCTTACCACTACCAGGCCAAGTAACTTGGATTGGTTTGGAGCGTTCCCAACCAACTTGATCTATAAAGAAAAGGTGGGTTTTCATAATTGAATCAATGATATTTCCTACACCACGGTCAGCATTAGTAGCTGATAAGGTTAAGTTAATCGTCACCTCTTGGTCATCAGCGATCTCCGTAGTTATATCAGATTTGAATTCGTAGGATCTCCAGCGGCGGTTGACAACTGTTAGCACCCGGTTATCAGTGGTAATAATTATATGTAGTTGAGGTGGCTGATTAGGGTTGATACTGACTGACTGAAATTGGTATTGCCCATTTTCATCAGAAAAGGTCCGCCCAAGTTCCTGGCGATTTTGGTATAGGCTAACTCTCACCTGTTGAAGGGGTTTGAAATTACGTTGATTGTCATTAAAGTACTGTAAATGACCATTAACCAAAAGACCTTGTCCAGCAAGTCTAGGCTGAATTTTCACCTGTGTAGGAAGGATGACATCTTGATTATGGTGTTCATGTTCAATCGGATCATTTGAGATCTTAGAACTGTATAAGTCAGTTTGTAAATAAAGATAGAAGTGATCAACAAATTGACGCCCTATCGAGGTGGTAGCATAGACCGAAGCCTGAAGCGGATAATTCCCCTTTCGTTTAACCTTTATAAGCAAATTACTGGAGGAAAATCCATAAGCTGATAGGTAGGCTTGACTTTCTATCAATTCAGGTAGCTCTGTGATGATTCCATCGGGTAGACGAAAAACGATCTCAACTCGTACCGATTCGGCTAAATTGGATTCCAATCTAAGTCTAAGTGTCGCCGTTTGACCAACCAAAGGCGAAGCCGTCAAATCTAGATGCCCGTTAAGATATGATGGCCAATCTCGCCCTGCATAAATTAACTGATATGATAAAAAAGCCAAGAAATAAACGGCAAACCGTTTACTTAAGGCTATTCGTTGCGAATCCTTGCCCATTTAGTAGATAACTTTGTTTTTTGGGAAACCGCTGTTGTAGCTGTTTTAATATTATGTCGGATTAGTTCAAATACGATGTCACCAGAATTAATTAGTTTGACTGGGCCTAAATCGGGTGCAAGCCACATAGTTCCTGTTAATTCCATTCCCAAAACTGGGGACTTCAGAGCGTTATTCTGTGTGATTTTTAAGCAATCTTCGAATTTGCCTGCTGGCACGGAGACAGTTTCCACCGCTACAACTTTTTGACGGTTTTCAGCTTGAATTTGTCCCAAAAGAGGAAGTTTGACGGAACCTTTGACTGACCATTCAGCCCCCAATTGAATAGGAATAGGTAAAAAAACTTGGGGCGTAGTATAAGGAAGATCAATTTCACCAACCAATCCAAAAGTGAATGTGGCTTTGATGATTTTAATACTATTTATTCCGGATTGAATAACGAAGCGGCTATACCCGGTTTCCTCTTGAGGAGGACTGACTTCTCTTGTTTGATCAATAAGCTTCCGGTAACTTTTTTCAGCATTGGCCTGAATATGTAGGATTCGTTCTTCAAGACCGTCGGTACTCAGAAAAACCCATTCATTACCAATATTATCCGGATAGTAATCTTCCGCTGATAATAAGTTACTATCTACCCCAATTTCAACTACCAGAAGAATACCGATCACTAGAAAATTGATTAGCCTAATTAGCGATCTTCTAGAGTCTAATTGCAATGTTGTTTCCTATCACAAGTAATATTACCGTTCAACGGTGATCCACCATCGTACAATCTAGTATACAGTTTCATAAAGAAGAATTTCAATCAGGAGAAGGTATTATGCTACTTTCTCTCCCTTGCTATTCATCATGGTTCTTGATAGTATTATGATTCTTGTTTAGCTTTTTCTTTTTCTACTTTTCTACTTTTTCGTTTTACAAACCTTCGCAATGTCAACTAAGCTGATTTGTCTTTTCTGCACGCTATTATTCTCGACAATTGGCCTTGGGCTGCCCGCGGCAGACCATTACTCGCCCTATAATTCTAATTTACTTCTTCGGATGGATAACCAATTATTCGATGCTGTTTACGATGCCAATAGTGTTGAGACCGTTCCATACAAGTTGATGCAAGGTGTCACTCATTTTGGAGATCCTGTAGCTGTATTGGGTGTTTGTGCATTGTTGACGACATATGGTAATGATGATGTTAGAAAAACGGGTAAATTATTGACTTCGGCCTTTACATTGTCAGCATTGACCATATGGTCTAGCAAAAAGATCGTTGGTCGTCGCCGTCCACTAGATAGACTGAAAAAAAAAGAGCCCCCCGAATCATTTCCTTCTGGTCATACTAATTGTGCATTTGTTCTGGCGACAACACTATCTAATCGTTATCCAAGATGGAAAATTCCACTTTACTGTGCTGCGGGTCTTGCTGGGTTTTCACGTATCTACTTAGGCAGGCATTACCCACTCGATGTGTTAGCTGGGGCACTCGTTGGTCTTAGTAGTACTCATCTAATTTTGAAATATAAACAACCAGTTCTAAGTTGGGGGTTCTAAGTAGTTGGAGGTTTAACGCCAAGTCCGACAAACACAACTGTGCCTCTGTCTTAGATTGGATTAGGCACCCAGTTGCCTGAGTATCTCGAAATAGGTAGGAAAGGTTTTGTCTACACAACGAGGATCTTTAATTTTAACACCTGCTTGCCGTACACCCACAAGTGAAAAAGCCATTGCAACACGGTGGTCGTTGTAGGTTTCAATTTCGGCAGGCTGAATTTGGTCAACTGGTTGGATTTGTAGACCGTCGTCAAATTCAACCACCGTCACTCCAAGTTTCCGAAGTTCTGTCACCATAGCTGTTAAACGGTCAGTTTCTTGCCATCGAATGTGTTTAATATTCCGGATAGTAGTTTGGCTTTTGGCAAAGGGAGCGATAGCAGCTAACGTAAGAGATGTATCTGATATAGAGTTCATATCAATGTTTATTCCCTTGAAAGAATCACCTCCCGTTACCTGAATACCATCAGACAAACATCGAACGGAACAACCCATTTCCTCTAATACTCGAACAAACTGAACATCACCCTGTGCCGAATTAATATCGAGATGGTTGACAGTCACTTGACCTCTAGTGATTGCAGCTAAAGCAAAGAAGTAAGAAGCACTTGAGGCGTCTGGCTCAATTTCGTAACTCTGGGATGAATAACTTTGTCCACCATTGACCGAAAAATGGCAGTAATCATTATTGGTAACTTCAACTCCAAACTGATTCATGATAGATAGTGTAATATCAATATATGGCTGTGAGATTAATTTGTCAGTCAGCTCAATCTGCAAGCCCTTCTTCGTAACAGGAGCAACCATTAGCAATGCTGTCAAGAACTGGCTGCTTTTGCTGGCATCTAACTTTACGGGACCACCATCTAATCCGTTAGCAGAAACGACTAGAGGAAATCTTTGGTTGTTTTGCTCTGATGTGATTAATACGCCAAGTTGCTGTAATGCGTCTAATAAGTCAGCTATCGGTCGACTCTTTCTCATAGGAGAAGCACCATCGAAGCGGTAAGTTCCATTTCCCAATGCAGTGTAACAAACTAAAGATCGTGATGCTGTTCCAGAATTTCCGATATCCAAATTAGCTTCTGAAACTGGTATACGTCCATTATTACCGTTAACGCGTACTAGATGATTAAGGCGGTCAATTTCGAGGTAAGTACCCAGTTTTTTCAGTGAATCCAGCATCCGTTCGGTATCATCACTAAATAGGATCCCAGAGAGTTCGGACTGTCCCTCTGCTAGAGCAGCAATCAATAGAGCTCTGTTAGAGTAACTTTTGGATCCTGGTACATCTATACTAGCAACAACAGGCTTGGAGATCGGTTGGATTTCAATCGTATCTGACATTATTTTTTACTTAGTAAACCTATCTGTTTGGGCTATTCTGAAAATAGACTGGATCAGGTTTGACCCATTCTTCTTCACCATCACACCATACTTCTCGTTTCCAGATTGGCACAATCTGTTTCAGACGATCCATTGCATATTGACAAGCTTCGAAGCCATCTTTACGATGGGGGGAGGCTACACCAACAGCAACACTAACTTGACCAATTTCTAGTCGACCAACACGATGAATCATCGCCATACGCTTAATATCCCACTTGTCTCTTGCTTCGTTGGCTATTTCAGCCATTTTCTTTTCCGCCATTGGAGCATAAGCCTCGTACTCTAAATAAGCGGTAGCTCTACCCATCGTGTTATCTCGAACTGTACCTAGAAAAGTAACCACAGCTCCCGCGTCGTTTCCTCGTATTGGTTTGGTGACATCTTGTACTGTAATTGTTGTATCGGTGATTTTGAATAAACCCAATTCGTTTGAGTTCACATTCCCACCTGAAACTGGTGGAATTAATGCAACTTCATCTCTAGCCGACAGTGGTGTGTCTAAAGAAACGAATTCCATATTAACCGAAATCTGCGCAGTATTTAATGCATCCTTAACCCCGGGGTAAATGGTTCGCAAAGAGTTCAAAAGATCAGCTACAGTGGCTGGATTTGGCAAATTAATTTCATCACTAGTACGACCGATTTGCTGACGAAAAAAAGCAAAATACTTAACTTCAATTTTCATTAATTAATCACCATCTAATCATTTAGTTATCTATCTACGGGGATTTTTATGGGTTATTTGATGGGAAACAGGTCGTTATGCTAAAATCTAAGTCGGATTAGTCAAGATATAAACGTAGGTGTCTCATATGTGTGGTCGGTATACGCTAACTGCGGATTTTCCAGACTTAACTCAAACATTTCCTCACTTTTCTTTTTCAGACGATCATTCTCCTCGCTACAATATCTCCCCGACTCAGTCTGTTTTAGCTGTTGCCAATGATGACAGGTATTACATTGAAAACTTTCGCTGGGGGCTTATACCTTACTGGGCAAAATCTCAATCGGTCGGCAGCCGAATGATTAACGCACGAAGCGAAACGTTAGCCGAAAAACCGTCCTTTAAAATACCTTATCAAAAACAGAGATGTCTAATTCTAGCTGACGGATTTTACGAGTGGGTAAAAGACAAGGACGGCAGCAAAACCCCCTTCTACATTCATCTCAGTTCAAACAAAGTATTCACCTTTGCTGGTTTGTGGGAGAGTTGGCTGCCGCCCAATGGTGATACTAAAGTAAAGTCGTGTACAATCATCAACACTCGAGCTAACAAATTCATGAGCAACCTACATCATCGAATGCCGGTCATTATCGAGAAGGAGAACCACGACCGATGGCTGTCCTCGAGAAATTGTAAGCCAGACGATTTAGTCGATTTACTCACGCCCTACCAAGATGACGATTTGGTTGCTTATCCTGTTTCTAAACGTGTGAACTCCCCTAGGAACGATGACCTCAAATGTATAAAATCATCCCCTGAACATAACGTACAACCTCTCTTACCATTCTAACACAAGAAGAATATTCCTTCAAGCTACAAGGGCATGCCAAAACATTGCAAGTCGAAGCCCGTCTTGACTATGTACAGGTTAGTATGATAGAGTTAACAGCTGTTCAGTTAGTTGGCTGGTTGCGTAGTTATTGCCTTGGGTAGTTGTTGCTAGATACAGTTTCAAAGCCGGCTCGAAAATTGTATCGGGGCGTAGCGCAGCCCGGTAGCGCGTGTCGTTCGGGACGACAAGGTCGGAGGTTCAAATCCTCTCGCCCCGATTCCATACTTTACTTTATCCAACAAGCCGCTGGCACTGACACAACGTAGTGTCGATTCGTTGTAAGCTTATCCACCCCTCATGGCAATTCGTCAAACAGAAGCTTTCTTGATCCGTACTTACCCCCTAAGCGAGTCATCCATGATTTGTGTTTTTCACACTCAGGATTTTGGTAAAGTACGAGCCGTGGCTAGAGGCGTTCGAAGTACGAAGAGCAAATTTCGAGGCCAACTTGATCTTCTTAATCTTGGAGAGTTGATTTACAATGAAAAAGCCAATCGTGAGCTTCAATCAGTTCGCGAATTTGATCTTATTGATAACTTTGATCGAATAAAGGCTAACTTTAACTTATTTACCTACGCTTGCTATTTTTCTGAATTAGTGGATGCTATGGAATCCGACGGGGCGGATAATCCGGATGTTTTTCTTTTACTCACTCATACCTTCCGGAGTCTCCAAAAGATGACGGATCTAAGACTCTTTGCTCGTGCTTTTGAATTGCAACTGTTACAGATTTCCGGCTATGCCCCAGATTTTACCCGTTGTGGTACCTGTGGAAGGTCCTTTACTGTTAACGATGTTAACCTTCACTATTACGACCAATCTGGCGAAATCGTCTGTACAAGCTGTAGTACACCTCAATTAGTTTCTTTATCCCGTGGCAGTTGTGAGTTGATGAGGAGAATTCAAGAAACCAATTTTGATCGATTAAAACGCATTCGCACTAGTCAACGAAACCAAAAAGAAATGAGGTTTGTTTTGTCGTCTTTGATTAGTTTTCATACTCATAGACGACTGAAAAGTCTTGAATTTTTAGATTTAGTAGAAAAAGATAAATGGTAACCAAACGTATCATACCTTGTCTTGATGTTCGAGAGGGACAAGTAACGAAAGGTATAGCTTTTCAAGGTAACACTAACGTCGGTGATCCCGTAGATATGGCCCATTTTTATTACGAAAATGGAGCGGATGAGCTGGTATTCTACGATATAACCGCCAGCAATGAGCAACGTGATATTATGATCAACGTCGTTTCTGCTGTGGCAAACCAAATATTTATTCCTTTCTCGGTGGGAGGTGGCCTGAGGACCTTGGACGATATGCGTAAAGTTTTGTGGGCAGGTGCGGAGAAGGTGTCCATTGATTCTGGGGCCATTCGGAATCCTGACTTGATTGCTCAAGGTGCTAGGGCCTTCGGCAGTCAATGTATTGTTCTAAGCATGCAAGTAAAAAATGTATCTGCCAGTCCAGAAATTCCTAGTGGATATGAAATTTACATTGATGGTGCAAGAAGACCTATGGGAATTGATGCTATTGAATGGGCAAAAAAAGGTGTGGAACTTGGTGCGGGAGAAATTGTTGTTAATAGCATTGACCAAGATGGAACTAAGGCTGGGTACGAGTTGAAACTAACGAAACAGATTTCTGAGACTGTATCAGTACCAGTTATTGCTTCTGGTGGAGCCGGAAATCCACAACACTTGAAGGATGTATTTGTAGAGAGTCGAGCTGATGCCGCAATTGTAGCATCAATCACACACTATGGAGAGTTCTCAATTAATAGTATTAAAAACTATTTAGGCCAGCAGGGGGTTACTGTCAGAAGTACGTGGAAATAGTAGGGTAGGTTTTTGGTAATTTTGACTGGTAAGAAGAGATAATAGGAAGATGTTATGCAAATCCTTAATTTGGAAGACGGTGTTTTTTTTGAAATGGGAGATGGGAAAAATTGGCGGGTTGTCCATCCAGAAATGGGAGCAACCCAAATCACACTCAATCATGGCATTCACGCACCTGGTCAAGAATTCACACAGCATATTCACGACCAGTCAGAAGATGCTATCATTTGTCTGGAGGGTGGGGGATCGATTCGACAAGGGAACACATACACTCCAATCACGGCAGGCGAAGTGATGTTTGTTCCAGCAGGTGAGGTTCATGGAACCAAAAATACAACCAGTGAACCCGCTAGAATGATGAGCTTTCAGGCACCTCCCGACATGGCGCTCTATCGAGGAGAACGAAACCATGCTTCTGGCCAATCACCAAGGCCTGAAGTTGGACATATTAGCGATGTACAAGTAATCGAAATGAGCAAGGGGGGACCAATTTTTGGTCGCTCAGGGAATTGGAGAAACATCATTTCAGACAAAAAAGGGGCAAAATACCTTTCGTTGGATTTTATTCAACTAGAAGCTGAACAGTCATTCAAACACCACCCGCAGCATACTGAGTCAATTTACGTTGTTATCGATGGATCAGCTTACGTGAAATCGAAAGAAAAAGAACGGGAACTAACCTTCAAAGACGTAATTTTCTTAAATGCTAATGGAACTTTTGAACTGACGGCAACAGTTGATAACAATGAAAATCAATTGACAAAAATAGTCCATTGCCGCAGTTTGCCTTTTGAAGATTAGGATTAGTAGTACACATAGGAACTATAATAAATGAGCTTAATGTTTGAACGCCGAGGCAATTTAGCGATAGTGCAATCTGCACACTATCAGATCAACTTTGACCTCTCAACTGGCACTTGGCACTACCATGATAGAGATGGATATGGTGTTATAAGAAACGCGTATACAAAGATAATACTAAATAATGGTACGTTTTTGACAACCGTGGATGCAAAGTACCGGAAATTTACTACACGACAACCAAGTGATGATATTTTGGGCCGATACCAGCAAATTACTTTCTCCCACGAATCTCGTTCACGAAAACTTAAAATCAACCTTCACCTGAAATGCTATTTCGATCAACCTTATCTAGTTTTTTCTGTGGGAGTTCAAAATCTATCCCCAAAACAGATTAGACTCAGCCAAATTGACCTAATTAATACTTCACCCTTAACTCAAGCAAGTGAAACGTCTGGTGGGCTATATCTGTCAGGTAAACCAGAATCGTATCAATTATTCCTAGACACTCACCCACTTTACAAAAATGAGATTTCGTCTTTGTACAAGGGTGTAGAAGTTAATCAAAATCACGATAGCTTTCCATGCTACCATGGTGAATTTTATCACCCACAGAGCAAAAAATCGTTATCCTTTGGTTTGTTAACTAGTCAAAAATGGTGGTCGTCGGTTCAGGTTGGATACAAAGGTCAAACAACCCCCGACGAAAATGGGAATTTGGGAATCGATGATTGGTCAATCTACCACAATTGTGAAAATGCTATTTGTCCTAGTAATAACTCGGTCAGTAACCATTCCGGCTATCGTGGGCGAAGAAAGAATAGCCGCGCGACGGAAGTTTGTTCAGAGTCTATATATTTGAATTTCAGTCAAGATCCAGCATCTTCCTTTGAAAATTATGCTCACCTGATTAGTAAGTTATCTACATTGGGACATTCTTCTGAGTCAAAAACGAGTTCAGCAAAAATACCATTAGGGTCGAGTTGGAATTTACAAAGTGAAACTTCACATCAAGGTTTTCAGAAGACATCTATTATTAAAAAGGATATCAAGAGAAAAATTGATTTTATCAGTAGCCAAAAACAAGCTGGTTATTTGGATGATGTGGAATACGTTCAATTGGCATCACTACCGAGCTTATTTGCTAACGATGAAATGAGTTTTGATAAAGAACCTAAAAACAATAAAGATGTCAAATTGACGGCGAACGATCAACTCTTGTCCATGCTAAAAAATACAGTGCCTGAGATACACGAGAAGGGGCTGAAGGCTAGCTTAAGATTATCTCCGTTCTGTCTACTAGCTTCTGACAAATCAACAAATAAGGCTGATGACCTTTTACTTACTGACGAACGACAAAGGGAAACAACACTGTTCTTACCTGGAAGTGGTTTGGAGGTTGGCTTACTTGATCTCTCGCAACCAACTGCCAGAGAAAAAATTCGCCAACAGATTCAAAGTCTTGTTGATGATTGTCGAATTGACTGCCTGTATATTGACGTTTTACCATACGTTCAGGGACCATTAAAAAGTCCAGAAAATTTCACTTGGAATAACAAATCATTAACATCGATAGAGCTATATAAGAAGGGGTTAGAACTACTGGTATCGACAGTTAGAAGCTGCAAGCACGAGGTTAAATTGATCGGCGAACACTCACCTTTCGTTCTTAGTTCAGGTTTCTTTTCCGGGCACCAATTTGTCAGCCAAGAAACTATTGGTGATCAGTTATGGATTTCACGTCGAGATATTAAACAAACGATGTTTAATTTTGCAAAATATTTACCTCTAAATCAATCGATTGGGAATACAGAATTGGGAGCTATTACTATTGATGAAGCAAACCCGACTAACGGTGTTCATTTGACCGCAACACTTGCGGCTATTGCCGGTGGTTCAATCATGATTAATGACGAACTCGACCAAATGAAACCCGATCGTTTAGAGATATTGGACAAACTGTTTCCACTATCCCTAGGCCCAGCAAAAGTGATTAACTTAAATGACAAGACTGACATGGTAAGCAATTACCCACAGGTCTGGAATTTATCGGTCGATAAAACCTCATTCGATAAAAAAACTCACGGCAAAAAGTTGGCTACGGACGAAACCTGGAATATTTTAGGAATCTTTAATTGGCAGGAATATACAGATCAAATAACATTTGGGCTAGCTGATATTGGATTAGATAAGTCAAAAAACTATTTGGTGCATGATTTTTGGAATTGTCAATTTTTAGGAACGGTACAGAACCGTTTGACATTGATGGACGTACCTCCTCAATCAGGACGTTTGTTGTGTATTCGACTGAAACAAGACATCCCACAACTACTGGCAACGGATCTTCATTTTTCGCAAGGTGGTGCTGATGTATTATCAGTTGGATGGGATGAAGACCAACAGACCTTTTTGTTAGTTTGCCGAGCACCGCGAGAAGAAGGTGATATTTTTCTTCATTTACCTGATGATTATTTACCTACTGAAACTGCTTGTGTAGGTGCCAAATACACTTATAAATGGCAAAAGCCAATCCATAAAATTACTTTTAGCCAAGCTCAACAGAAAGTGATTCAACTCAGTATTCGATTTTCTAAAACATCATCTGGATAGTAGTATTTAATCCAACAGAAGTATACTGAAAATGTTAAAGGAATGGGGAGGGGAAGCCAATTGAGCATGAAAAATCCCTGTGTACAGTATCTTGGGATTCTTAGTTGGTTCGTCTGCTCATCTGTTTGGGTAACATTTTTTTCGCCGTTTACAGAGGTACTAGCGGAAAGTCAGAGCTCATCTGATTTCGATAATAGTCGACGAATAGTCTCTATCAACGCACACCTTGGAGGATTAGCAGAAAACATACAAATTTCCGATGGCTTCCTGTGGAATCCTGCCAATTTGGCTTTTTCTGAAAAAAGCCAAATTACTCTGATTGGTACACCAATTTTATCCCAACCTCAAGACGCAAGGGACTACGTTCCGATCAGGCGTGCTAGCGGTCTCTCCGCTACAGCTAGCGGGCAACAGCTTAATCTAAATTCTGCTGGTGGCTTTTCTATTGCTTTTTGGCGAGAAGATTGGTCAGGTCAGCCCACTAATTTATCAAAGTATCAAATTGGTGCAGCAGTTAGCTACGGTATTCCTTGGAGTGAACAACTCGGTATAGGATCAACAATTCGATACTTTAAAGCTTCAAATCAGCCATTTAACACTGATTCGGATGAATCAATGAATGCTCAGATGGCTCTAGATTTGGGATTACACTATCGCCAATCGAATTTTTTATGGATGAACCGAACCGCAACCTTCGATTTCGCATTAATGGATCTGGGAAATCTAGCCGAAGAGAATAATGGTCCAACAAATCCTTTTGCTCAACTTGGATCAATCTATCATCTAACACCTCGAACTCATTTATCTGCCAGTTGGAATTTAGGTGCATCGGTGAATAACAACAATAAAGTACAACTTGGTATTGAGCAGTGGTTCTTTGCATTGCCTGATTCTCTATTTAAAACTAATAACATGGGAATTAAAGTTGCTGATGGCTACTTCGCTTTGCGTGCAGGGTTAACTATTCCAACCCAAAAATCCAAATCTAATCTAAGCTATCCTTATCAGATTGGTACAACCTTTCAGACTGGTAATTTGCAATCGAAAAATAGAAAAACTATAGCAACCTTAAGATTGGAATACGCCTATACTCGATGGTCTCATTTGCCCCGAACAGTTGATCATTGGATTGCTGCTACCATAAATTGGGGAAAAAACACTACAATACAAACGAAGAATCAGAAAGTAGAAATAGGAGAAAATATCATTGACATTGAGCCAAATCTGATACGATCAGCTGAAACCATTGTAACCAATTCATTGCCAGCTCCACTAGACTTTAGTTCACGTCTGATAGCTTCACCATCGATTTTTTCGCCTAGCCTAAACGGAGGCAGTGATGTTGTGACTTTTACATTTGGGGCTTTGCATAAAGGGATTGAAAATAATCAAAAAGTAGATGATTGGATACTAGAAATAAGGGATGAATATCAGCGAATCGTTCAGAAGTATACTCACTTTCGTCAAAATACAGATAGATACCAAGTGATCTGGGACGGAACCAATTTTGCTCAGAACCCATTAACAGACGGACAATATACAGCAAAGGTCATTTGGCAGAAACCCAATGGGGAAAAAGTAGAACATAGTAGAGCAACCATCATTATTGATACTATTGCTCCAACTTTTAGTTTATCGGCGGAACCAGTTATTTTAGTAAATGACGCTCTGTCTGTAGAAGGCCACGCAACTCATCGGTCTGGAATTGACCTTAGGTATGAAGATTCCGCAATTTCTCATTGGGAAGTTAAATTAGTAGAAAATGGGAAAAAGGTTTTAGAAGAAACCAGTGGGTATGGCTCTCCTCCTAACCCATTTTTCTGGAAGCTTAAAATGACTACCCTGATCTCTGAAAGCAACAATAACGAAGGCGCGTATCATTATGTTGCAACCCTCTGCGATTTAGCAGGTAACTGTCAGACAAAAACTATCCCAATTTCTGTGATTGACTTACGAACGGTCTCTAGTCGACAGGAAAAGCGCGGGTTAGTGATTTCTCTGCCGTGCATTATGTTTGAGACTGATTCATACGAAATAGAAATTGAAAGTTACGTTAAAGAATTAGGCGAGATTTCACAGGCCATTGCTGCCTACCCTGAAGCTCAAGTAGTAATTGAGGGACACACCGATGACGTAGGAGATGAGAATTACAACTTGGAACTATCTGAGCGAAGAGCAGAGGTTGTTCAACAATATTTAATCGATCATTTTCAGGTCAATCCAGATAGATTATTAGCTATCGGCCGAGGAGAACAGTCCCCTATTTTGCCTAATAATTCTAATACGAATCGTCAAAGAAACCGAAGAGTTGATATTATTTTACTCACAAGGGAAAGTGAGACTTCACAATCTTCGGATTTTATTAATGAAAAAGATCGATTAATGGATGGTGAGTATTATACCCTGTTGGTTGGCTCGTTCCAAAATGAACAAAATGCAATAAAACTGGCACGAAAATTAGAGGAAGCAAGTTTACCGATGCCAATTCAGGTTTCTAGAGTTACAACTACTGGTTCTCGACAAGTTTGGTACCGGGTAATGGTAGGAAAGTTCTATAAAAAATCCATAGCACTAAACAAGGCCAACGACTTACCTCAGTCCATAACAACTAAACCATTATTGATATTAGCTAACGACTAATTGGTCTACCTATCATAATTACCCTTTTATGAATGATAGGACTAGTATAATACATCGAAAAATGATGTGGTAGAACATGAGCAGTAGACAGCAATGAGAGAAAGAAGCTACTCGAGGATTACTGATGGTTTGCAACAGTAATTGCATGATGCACGGTAAGTAAAACGTTAACAGGCTCTTATTGTGATAGGTGTGCCTCCAATACTAAGTAACTCTATAAGCATTAGGTTTTACATGACAGCTTAAATTTTCCAACAAAAATTAAGAGACCAGTCATCCTTATACAAGTGAGTTTTAATAATCACTCTCTGAATGAGCTGTTGTTGTCTCGGGTGAGTTGGTCTAGGGTAGGAACGTAAACTACTGCACCGCTCGAAATGCCACTAGTAATTTCAAAATGCGTATTATTTCGCTGACCAACCTCAACTCTCGTTCTGATTCCTTTTAATTCTTCAATTTTGTCTTTTTTTCTCTTGCGCTTTTTTGTCTTGTCTTTTTTGAGTTTAGGAGCGTTTAGGTCATCAAGCTGAACAAAGTATTTTCGTTCGGCTTCAATATTTGTTGACAAATCACGGAGATCAAATTTCCCTTCAGAGGTTAAGTGTATAGATGTCGGTCCTACTCGTAATCCATTTGAATTTTTATCCAGCAAAACTTCAACATTATGACGGTCAATGTTTGCATTGATTTTGCCAACTGTAGATTCGTATTTTTTCCCAACTAGTGTTTCGAGAGTAACCGATTGATTCGGTACTAACAAACCAAGATCTACGTTCGACACAGTCACGTTAGCGGTTAGCATTTCAGACACAATAACAGCCTCAATCGGTAATTGTAGAACTGATACTTCGTCGAAAACAATAATATCAACATTCGCCGACATTCCAGGTAAAAGTTCATATTCTGAAGTCGCGATTTCGATAACAACTTCAAAAGCTACTACACCAGAAGAGCCTTGTCCCGTATTTGCACTCGGAGCAATTTCAGTAACTTCTCCACTGAATAATAGATTAGGATAGGCGTCTATCGTTATTTCTGCTTGTTGGCCTAGGGCTACTTTCGAAATTTCCGCTTCGTTGATCCTTGTTTTAACAACCATCTTGGACAGATCTGAAATAACCAAAATTGCTGGGCCTTGAGAGCCATAACCTGATCGGGATCCCATAACAATCTCGCCTTCTTCAAATGCCAATCGCGTGACACGGCCTGACAGAGGTGCCTTAACCACAGTCCAGCCGAGCTCATCGTCAATTGACTGCAAAGCACTTTCGGCACGTAGTAATCCCGATTGTGCTTGAATCTCTGAATTGATACTAACCGAGGTCTCTTGCTCAACCGTTTCAAGTGCCTGTTGTAATCGGATTTTAGCTGATTCCAAATCAGCTTTGCTGCGTTTGGTATTGGCTTCTTGGGATGTCTTTATCGTTCCCAGATTCTGTTCTTGTAATCGAATTGTTGCTTGTCTGTTAGCAATAGCTCGATCTCGGGCTTCGATATTCCGCTTCTGAGATTCTATAGATTTGGTTTGAGAAGTTACATTTTTCTGCGCAGTTTGATAAGAGGATTTGACCTGAGATAAACGAAGCTCAGCATCTTCCAAGGATTTTTTAGAAACATACTTTTTGGTGTATAAGTCTTTTTGTCTTTCGTATTCAGCAGTAACATTATCAAATTCAATTTTCGCAGAGGATTCGTTGGCTTGATTCTGTTCAAGCTGGATGTCAGCTTGTTGAAGAGTTATTTTAGCTTGGCTAAGAGCAATCCGGTCTTGCTCCAACATATTTCTGCTACGTTCAATATCAGTTTGAGCACTGCTCAATTGCTGCGTAGCAGTAGCTTCTACAGAAGCTAAAGAAGCCTCTGCCGATTTAACAGTGTTTTTGAGTTGTTGGATATCACTAGATTGTCGTTTTTCGGTCAAAAAAGTTTGTGACCGAGCCTGTTCCAAAGAAGCTCTGGAAGATCCCAGATTTGCTTGTGCCTGCTTTCTTCGTTCAGAAACCTGCTCATCATCAAGGCGTAAGAGCTTTTG
>JACLAC010001190.1_pt1 | contig 57249 bp, 56 predicted proteins | sample 8027881 | NCBI WGS metagenome assembly JACLAC01 (sample SAMN15725517, study PRJNA655200) | protist metagenome | isolation source: fluorescence activated cell sorting (FACS) single amplified genomes of... | place: Spain: Blaines Bay Microbial Observatory, Mediterranean Sea | collected 2016-01-19
GTTGGCTTAACCCTCAGGCAAGCAAGTGAACAAATCCAATGATGATAAGGTACGGTTAAGCCCGGTAGTCTTTTTCCTGAGTACGCTGGGGTTAATTGCAGTTATTGCTGCTATTTTTCCAAGCTGGTTTACTCCCTATAATCCTCATGGAATTGATGCTACAGCTATCTTATCTGGGCCAAGTTGGCAACATCCTTTCGGAACTGATGAATTGGGGGCTGACGTATTAGCACGGATTATCTATGGCATCCGTCTCGAATTGGCGATTGCCTCAGGTAGTGTAGCTATTGCAACCATTTTGGCGATCCCCTCGGGCCTTTTTGCGGGCTATCAAGGTGGATGGACGGACTGGCTCTTTACAATAATAGCGGACTCGATCCAGAGTTTCCCAATTGTACTTTTTGCAGTGCTGATTGTTGCAAGTCTTGGGGCTTCAATTGGAACATTGATAGGAGTACTTGCATTTGTTTTTTTGCCTCGAATTTTTCGTTTGGTGCGTGGCCAGACCCAGACAATCAAAGTAACTGGCTATGTCCGTTCGGCTGAAGCAATGGGCTTGCGAACTCCGATTATTCTAATCCGACATATTTTGCCTAATACTCTGGGACCCGTGTTGGTGATTGTTCCTCAACTAATGGCTATTGCTGTTCTAATTGAAGCTGGTCTCAGCTTTATAGGCCTCGGTGTTCAGCCACCTAACATCTCATGGGGGGCGCTGCTACTGGTATCAAAAAACTATTATATCGCTGCGCCCTGGTATCCTTTGGCTGTCGGCATAATAACAACACTTACATCCGCAGCTCTTGTATTTAGTGGAGATATTGCCGCAGCTAGCGTTAACCCCTCGAGGCGGCCATGAGGATCGATTCTATTTTGGTAGTCGATAATGCAAGCGTGTTTTTCCCAAAAAGGGTGGGACGCAAGGTTCTAAATGTTCGTGCAGTCGATCAGGTCAGCTTCAGTATTAGCAGTGCCGAGACGTTTGGTTTGGTAGGAGAATCTGGATCTGGCAAATCTACCGCAGGCAATGCTGCGATCGGTTTACAAACTCTTACAGCGGGTAATGTTTTTTATCGGGGCCTGCCAATTCCGGCTCGGAGAGATCCGAAATGGAGAGAAATGCGACGGCAATTGCAGATCGTGTTTCAAGATCCATATTCAAGCCTAAATCCTAGGAGGATAATCGCGCAGGTGCTCACCGAGCCACTGGCTTTACACAAACTCGTAAAGCCATCCGAATATACAGATGAGGTCGAAAGGTTGTTAAAATTGGTGGGACTGCCGCCTGAAGTAGCAAAATGCCACCCTAATGAATTGTCTGGGGGTCAGCGTCAACGGGTTGGTATCGCGCGTGCGCTTGCAGTTAAACCAGAAATTATTGTGTGCGATGAAATCACTTCTGCTTTGGATGTGTCGACTCAGGCCCAAATTATCAGCCTCTTAAGCAACCTCAAAAAAAATACCCACATTGCGCTTTTATTCATCTCCCATGATCTTGGACTGGTACGCACCATCGCTGATAAAATTGGGGTTATGTATCTCGGCAAGATTGTCGAGACCGGGCCAACTAGCGAGGTTTTCTCAAAGCCATATCATCCCTACACCCGTGCTCTAATAAGCGCAGCCCCTGTGCCTGACCCCGACCGGGAGACACAAAGGCATCATTCTCCTCTCAGAGGTGAAATCCCAGATCCAGCAAACCCACCATCTGGTTGTTATTTCTCTACCCGCTGCCAGCATGTGACATCACTTTGCAAGCAAAAAGCACCAGCTATGACTGAGATCTCTCCCAGCCATTCGGTGGCCTGTCACCATCAAGATGTTATCAGGAAGGAGGCTTTGTTCTGATGGGTCACCTTTTGAAGATTACCAAGCTAGGAGTTTCATTCAAAACAAGTGAAGGTAGAGTAAATGCTGTTGTTGAAGCTTCGCTTGATGTGAAAAGAGGTCAGCGCATCGGAATTATAGGTGAATCAGGTTCTGGCAAATCTGTGATGGCACGTGCCATTATGGGGTTAAATAATCCTCGCTTTACAGACTTTGCCGTTGATAGCAAGATCGAACTTGATGGCATAGATATACTATCTTTGAACGAAAGGGAGCTCGGGCTTTTAAGGGGAGAAGTGGTTTCGATAATCTTTCAGAATCCAATGAATTCGCTCAATCCAAGTTTTACTATCGGAACCCAAATGCGATGTGTGCTTCAAGCACACCGCAAAATCAACCGTACTTCAGCCAGGCACATTATTGTTAGCGCCCTCAAGGATGTCGATTTGCCAAGTGCCGAATCGCTTGTACACCGCTATCCGCATGAATTATCTGGTGGACAAAAACAACGAGTTATGATTGCAATGGCAATTTTGTGCGAACCTAAATTAATTATTGCTGATGAACCAACATCTGCACTTGATGTTACAGCGCAGGATACAGTGCTCAATGTCCTAATACGCCTCAGCAAAGAGAAGGACATTGCCATTTTGATGATCACACATGATATGGGTGTAGTCGCACGCTTCTGCGAGCGCGTCAATGTAATGTACGGTGGTCATATTGTTGAACAAGCTGATGTCAAAACCTTATTCTCAAATCCTGCTCATCCATACACCGCTGCATTATTGGCAGCCACACCGGATCCTTCGCAGTCAAAACAGGTATTACAAGCCATCCCCGGTATCCAGCGTACACGAATTGGAATGCAGCCTAACAGTTGTCCCTTTATAGATCGATGTGCATTTTCCAAGACAGAATGTAAGACTCCCCCGGTGCCAGTTGAGATTGTAAAGGGACACAAAACTACCTGTCATTTTGCTGGGCAGCTAGATTTATCAGTGTAATTTTCTGAATAAGAATTAATGATTTGTAATGAGAACTACTGGCTTGTTTACACCTGTTTCCAGCGGGTATGATCAAAGTTGATTAGCATCTACTATTAGGTGATCCAAAAAATGTATTAAAAATAATTTATAAGTACATTTATAGAGTTTTAATTAATTTTAGACTTAGTAATAAGTTTTAACTCGATTGTATGTTTTCGGAGATAGAGACTGAAAGTTAAATAACATGTGATCATAGCATTATATTAAGAGCACCATTATCTGAATTTTGTTTAAACTTGTATGGTAGCCGGAAAATTTGATCGGTCGTATTGCGTAGTACATTGTGAAATTAAGCTTAAATTCTAAATAAATTTTCTGGATTTAATAATTTTTTTTGCACTCTTATGTCAAAATCTTTGGATAGAGGAAAAATGAAAGAGTTAAAGATTGGAAATTATTGTATTGGGCCAGCGCACAGACCCTTCATTATTGCAGAAATGTCAGGGAATCATAATCAATCCTTGGAGCGGGCTCTAAAGATTGTTGAAGCAGCTGCTAGGGCTGGTGCAAATATGCTTAAGCTTCAAACTTATACATCTGATACAATGACTCTGAATATTAGTAATGATGAGTTTTTCATCAGCAATGAAAATAGTCTTTGGAAAGGGAGTAACCTCTACGAACTCTACAAAATTGCTTATACTCCGTGGGAGTGGCATGGCCCGATCATGCAGCGCGCCAAGGAATTAGATATGCTTTGCTTCAGTACTCCTTTTGACGAAACAGCTGTGGATTTCTTAGAGAATTTAGATGTCCCCGCTTATAAGATTGCTTCCTTTGAGAACGCCGATCTACCTCTAATTCGCAGAGTTGCTAAGACGGGTAAGCCTATTATCATTTCTACGGGCATGGCAACTTTAGCTGAGCTGGACGAGACAGTCCGGACAATCCGTCAAGTAGGGTGTGAGCATTTTGTGTTGCTTAAGTGCACTAGTACCTACCCAGCGACACCCGAGAATACGAATTTGCTGACGATCCCCCATATGCGAGAACTGTTTAATTGTGAAGTAGGGCTTTCAGATCACACGATGGGAGTGGGCGCTTCCGTAGCTGCGATTGCTCATGGTGCAACTGTGATTGAGAAGCACTTCACTCTCAGACGAGCCGATGGGGGGGTTGATTCTGTCTTCTCACTAGAACCCGAAGAGTTAAAGTTGCTGGTTGTTGAAACCGAAAGGGCCTGGCAGTCGCTCGGAAGTGTATTTTATGGTCCAACAGAAGCTGAAAAAGCATCTCTTCAGTTCCGTAGATCAATCTACATAGCGGAGAGTGTCCAAGCAGGCGAAGAACTTACGCGAAGAAATCTGCGAATCGTACGTCCAGGACTGGGTCTTTCACCAAAATATTATGATGTTTTGCTCGGCCGAAAAGTGAACCAGAATCTAAAGAAAGGCACAGCGTTCAAATGGGAGATGGTTGGATAAGATTTAGACCATAGACTGGTTTAACAACAGTCTTTCAAGACCTCACAAAGAGAACTTGGGATAATGAGTAGTAGCTTTCAACCATCTGAAGTTTGACTCCGGGCTCTAGTTTAATCGCTTCGATACAAAATACACCCAGAGATTTACAAGCTCGAAAAGATTTAAGATATTCTCTGGTACCAGTAGACACCCTTGTTTTATCATCTTTTAAGCTGAAAACAATGTTTGATTTTACCCTTACCACCAACGGGGTTTAAACTAAGCTGCATTAGCATAGCCTCAAAGGTTGGTGGCCGAGTTCGAGCGCAGCCATGAAGCACTGGTGGAGCAATACAAAACGGTGATCCGGCTTTGTAACAGGATGCTGGTGGCAGAGGCTCGCACATTGAACGATTTGGACCACCTGCTTGCAGAGAAGAAAGGGCTACCTCCTCCAGAGCCTATTGAGAAAGAGGGGTTTTATGGGCGTAGGTGTGCTAGTATTTATCGTGAATATAGCGTTGAGTTGAGTTTTCGAACTCGCCTATACCGTGACCCTCTGAGTGATGGCCAGTGGCGCACCAAGTTCTTTGACACCCCGGCAGAAGCTGTAGAATTTGAACAACAATTGGCTGTGAAAAAAGCTCAGCGCAGAGCTGAAAAGAAAAGAAAAAGTAAGGAGCGTCTTAAGCGTTGGGTTCAAGAGAGATTGCAGGTTTCCCATGACGAAAGAACAGAGTCTGTTTCGAACCACTGATGCTTACGAAGATCTATCATTTTTTTTGGTAATTTTGAGCAGTCCAATTCCTATTGGCGATTGTCGTATCCACCCAACCCCTTTTGCTTAGGTTACCCGGGTGAGGGCTATAAAAGTATTTAAAACTAGCAGTCACGATTGTTGATGAATCCGTCGGGCATAGTGGTGTTGCAGAATTTAGTGTAGCCAAGGCTAGCACCGCGAAAATGTTCAACCCCGATCAAATTAACATCTTTTAAGTTTGCATACCAAAGGTCAGCACCTTCTATATTTGCTTTATGAAGAGTCACCCCGCTTAGGTTTGCTTCACGCAGACTAGCGTTACGAAGGTTAGTGCCCCCTAGATTGGCCTCAAAAAGATTAGCTCTTCGAAGATTTGCATCTCTAAGGTTTGCCGCATATAACATCGCTCTAACAAGATTTGCATCTCTAAGGTTTGCGCCGGTAAGGTCAGCAAAGCGAAGATCTGACCCAGTAAGATTTGATCCCTGAAGATTTGATCCCTGAAGATTAACTGCAAGCAATTTGGCCTCTGCTAGGTTGGTATAAGAAAGATCAATTTTAGTCAGACTAGTTCCGGTCAAATTACAACCAGCACACTCTTTGGTCTCTAGTAATATCTTCTTTGCTACTTCGCCACTCAACACTACTACAGGTTCTGGCTCCGTTGAAGGCAAAGTAGTATTCTGCACCCACTCGCCGTCTTTAAAATAGAGATTCTTAATTCGCCCATCATTGTAGGTGGCAGTCATCCACTCATTAGGGAATCCGTTTACAAATTCACCGACCAATTCCGCTTCTTCATCCTTGAGTGAGCCACGACCATTAGGTAATCCGTAACGGACTGATCCGGTGTAGACAAGATCATCGACTGCGATTCTCTTAGTTTTCCAACTGTTTCGATCGGAAAAATCCGAAAACGTATCAATGTATAAAGTCTTTACTACAGTAGGCTCCTGCGGCTTCACATCAACTGTGGCAGGAGCAATATCTCCCGGCGCAAAGTAGAAGTCACCGATCACCGAGTATTGAACCCATGGGGCCTGGCGCTTGTTGCTAGCACTGTAGACATCCGCAGTCGTGCGCTTGAATACTTCCTCGATTTTTAATCCTGGTGTTCCTATATGATCGAGGAGCTTACTGGTAAATAAGCCGCTACTACCCTCACCGTCAGCTACGATTTGACCAGGAGCTGTTGCAAATGAGATAAAAGTCCCGGCAGCAGCATTTACCTGTGCTAATCCCGGATTCAACGTGCGGAAGGATCTAGAGAAGGGGTTATTCCGGCAGGCATCGAGTACGACGACATTCATCGCATTATCTGCAGCCCGCATCTGCGCCAGTAGTTTGCCGAGTGGTACTGCGTCGTAGCGTACGTCCTCTTCTGTGCTGGGATCAATATCGGTTGGTAGTAGGTAGTTCTCACCGTCAAACTGTACCCCATGACCGGCGTAGTAGAAAAAGTCCAACCCCTTTACTATCACGCAGTTGACGGCCGAATTGTTTGATAGAGCGATCCATTTTGCGCTGATCAGCATTGGTCAGTGTAGTTACCTCGAAGCCGAGCCGCTTGAGAGTACTGCCAATTGCTCTGGCATCATTCACCGGGTTGCGCAGTCGACCAGCATACTCATACTCAGAATTACCAATCACTAGTGCTTGTCTGGCACCTGTGCTGGCTTTAGAAGTAGCAGGACGAATTGCACGTTCTTGGGACCAGGCGAGTGGCGCAAGGAGTACGCTTACCAGGAGGCACCATGGCAGTAGTTTAGCGATCACTAGGGTCCCCGTTATTCGTGATGTCACGCTAAAATCACTGTTGAACTTCGTATATAACCTCCCCTCCAGGCATTATGGTGTTGGAGTCCACTGACCGGCTATTTGCCTGCTGATCGGAGGAAACGTAAATGACAATACCCAGTAGGATCAATTTGAAAAATAGCATTTGCGTCTTAGAAAAAAGCAATTTCTTGCGGGTAAATTAGTTCTTCAGTCAACATCTGCTCCAAATATGATTATCCCCACTCTGAATCTTTCTAAAGATAACCCTCATCTGAGCCGTAAAAGAGGTTATTGAGTAAGAGACGTGTAAGTCAGCACCGCTTCTGCACCATAGTTCTCTGGCTTTTTCTTTTTCGGCCGCTTGGCTGCTCGGGTCTTGACCAGTCCATCTCTGGGATCCTTGCCAACCAAATAAAACTCCGATTCCTCATCAAATCTATACTTGGGTAAGCGCTCCACCAGGTCTTCCTTCGAAGCAATCACCTGCAAATGCTCCAACCCTAGTGGGGGGTAGATTTCAAACTCGCCCAGACTGATCCAGCGGTTGACGTCATCAGCATTGACGAATTGAACAAAACGCCTGGGGACACTGGCCTCTTCTGCTAACTCCAACAGGTAGGAAAACGGCTCTTCCCCCGCAAAGGTATGTCCCACGATGTAGAAGTAACCGGGCTTGTTGAGCTTTACATAGAAAATCAAATCAGAGTTCTCCAAAAATTGACATCCACAAAACCTCTTCATTCTCTCCTGCTGAATCTCTCAGTGGATTTGATGCTGAGGGCTAGTGATTTACTGAAGTTGAAAGTTTCTGATGTCTTGAATGAAGACATAACTGTGAAGGAATTTGTACAAGTCACTTAGAAGAAAACAGGGACGGCTACAATCAGAATTCCTTTAAGTTACAACTCAAAGAAAGTAATCAAGGAACACCTGACACATAAAGACTTTCACCGATTCATTTTTGCTGGTCAGAAGTCTCATTATACTGGAAGGGCAATTCCCACCAATCAGTATCAGAGAATTGTCAAAGGATGGATGAAGGAAATTGGCATTGAAGATACCTCGACTTTTTCAACTCACTCAATGAGAAAAACCAAGGCTACTCATCTCTACAAGAAGACTAATAATGTAGAGGCAGTTAGAAGACTTCTTGGTCATCAGTCAGTCACAGCAACATCTGCTTATCTTGGTGTCAGTGATGAAGACGCAGCAGAATTCGCCAAGGAGTATTCTATCTAATTTGTATTTTGCATCTTGTATGTAGGTGTGAAACAAATTGCAAATTCTAGTTGTAAAGAAAAGTTTGGACTTACAACTTTTTCATACTTCCCAAGCAATTAAGGTCTGGTCATCACGTTGAATTGCCTCTTCTCTCCAAAGTTGGATAGCAGACCTTACTTTGCTTGTCAGTTCCGCCAGAGATACTTGTTCATGGTGTTGTAAGATAGACTTGAGGCGATGTTTACCGAAAGAAAATCCTTCGGGGTTACCCTCGTCTGGAATACCATCACTAAATAAGAACAGTCGGCTCCCTGAAGAAAGAGTGAACGATTGCTCCTCCCACTGCTGCAGCTTGGAGGGCTGACCTAGTATTCTGCGCTGTGGCTTGGTTTCCTTAATCACGCCATCAGGTTGCTGTACCCAAAGTGGCCTTCGCGCACTGGCAAAATTTAGTTTCTTTTGTTGATGATTCAGACAAACCAAAACGCCTTCTGCACCACTGCTAGAGAACTTATCCTGCTCTGCTTCAAAGACCTCTCTGAGATATTGATCCAGTTGCTCCAGCAAACGAGCAGGCGAGGTGTGAGTAAGATTGTTTCCTAACCTTTGGAGACCAGAGAGCAAGACCATAGTGATAAACGCTCCTGGCACTCCGTGTCCTGTACAGTCAAAAAGTCCCACCCAAGTCTGTGCGGAATTGGACTGTACCCAATAGCAGTCACCCCCAATCTGTTCTAGAGGTTCGAACATTAGAGCGATTTGCCCAGAACTGTTTTCAATTGATGAGAGATCTGGCAATAAGGATTGTTGAATCCTGCGAGCTGCCGTGATGCTGTCCTGCATCTCCCGTTGTCTTCTCTGTAGACTCCCCAACTGGTCGATCACCTCTGTCAAGGTTTGCAGATCAGAGAGAACCTCATCGGCATGTGTAAATATATTGACGGGGTTGTAGACTTTGCGAAGAACTCCTTGGGGATCTATCAAAAAAGATTGGCGGCTTGCTGCCATACTGAAGTTACCAAATCTCTTTGAACCCGTGTACTGGGAGATCATCTTGAGTTCTGGATCTGCCAACAGTGGAAGCATCAGTTCATGATTTTTAGCAAACTGAGCATGCTGCTCTACTGTATTTGAACTGATACCAAAGGGCAGTGCAGTGAGTTTGTCAAATTGCTTGAAGCTCCGCACGAGAGCCTTGATCTGCGCCGTTCAGAAGAAGCTCTCATCAGAGAAATAACAGGCAAGTAGTAGCCACTTTCCACGATGGTCAGCTAATGAATGCTCTTTACCATGCTGATCTTGCAAACAAAATTCAGGCGCTGGTCTGTTGATGTTTAAGGGGGGTGACTCATGAGTTTCTGCTTCAATGCCTTCTTTTTTTCTCTTTGCCGCACCTGCCAAAGCTCCTGCAACAGTCTGACAATTACCTGTTAGAATTTCTTCTGTAGTTTCAACTGATAGCGAACAGCTTGAGTAGCTCTGTTCGAAGCTCAGAATAACACCACTCTCTTTCTCTAGTATCTTTGTACTAGTTACCAAATTCTGGATTGGCAGGAAATGAGTCAGTGCACTTACTATCTGTTGCTTCAATTGTTCGTCCCGATTTTCCAGACGCTCTACAACAATACTACTATTCATCTCAAGTATACGAACTGCACCCGGTTCATTAGAGTCTGTTCCGCCTTGGATTTTGATTGGAAGAATCTTGTCGAAATTTTGAAAGTCTGACCAGATTTCCCAAGCTAATGACGCATCAGCATCTATTGGGATTTCTATCGAAAAATTTGGCATGCAAACCTTTCTGAAAACATGATTGGAGGAGGTAGTATGGTTGGTTATTAGGACACCTCACACCTGCAGAATGGTAGGACTGAAGGCAGACTTTAGCAGATTGAATGAGTTGCGTGAAGTAATAGTTTAGAAGCAACAACGATCTCAAAGATATCCCCCTCGTTGAACATCAAGTCCTGATGCCCCTTGTTGCTGCGGACAGACACTCGAAAGTCTCTCTTGCGCCAGAGGTCCGGATTATTGCGCAGTTGCTCTTCAAAGCTATTCTGTGATGGTTTGGCTTGCAGACCCTGGTAGGCGGCCTTGGGTAAAAAGAGGGATCTGGATTGCTCAATTCGGTGATTGTTGGACTGGGCTAAGTGGGCTGAGAGTTCCAGCCCCTGCTCTGTGATCAGGTAGCTGCCATAGAGCCACAGCCAGGCTTGATCAGGTTGGCGGACGGTGCTCAGTTGCTCTTGCAGACGGCCTCTCAAGGCTGCTGCGAAAGGAGTAACTTCCTGGGAGCCGCCTGTGAGGAAGGGGTAGACGTAGATCCCTCTGCGATCCTGCATATCCTGGGTCAGGATTCTAGCTGCCTGCTCGAGTGAATCAGGCACATTTTGAACCTGGCGCAGTTGAGCTTTGAGTTCAGTTTCCGTGATTTGCAGCTTCGGTAGATCAGTATCCCCAAGTACCAACAACACTGTCTGGTGACGCTTAAAATCCCCGAGCTTTTCCAGGATGACCTGCAGGAGGGCTTCCCGCTCCACGTTTTTCTCAGCTGCTACCAATTGCTTGGTGGCCTGCTGGATTTCTCTTTCAATTTCCTTAAGTTGATTGCGATAGAGCGGTTTGGCTTCCTCAGCTGAGAGCCGGGCCAGGGCAGAGTAGTAATCCACATCTTCGACCACAAAGCTCTCTGTACCCAGGAGAGGGAGACGGGATTCTACTTGAATCAGGCTGGTGGCGCCCTGTTGGAATTCCTGACCCATCAGTTCTGATAACTGGGTCTGAACAGATTTGACTTCCACCGAGATGTTCTGGGAAAGATCTGCCAGAGCCTCTTTCTTGGCTTGGTCTTTTGTCGGCCCTACCCTCTCACCAGTGATTTCTTGGGCCCAGCCAGAAGGGACTGCTACTAAAAACAGTAGAAGGCTCAGCAGTAATCTAGACACGTTAACCCATCTTTCATGGTCCTGGAGTATGGTTGTTCCTGTCAGACTTGCACCTTTAGTTCTGGGGCTTAGCAATCATCGTTATTGATAGAGCCGTCAGGCATTGTGGTATTACAGAATTTGGCGCTATCTAATGCGGCCTCAAGAAGGTCAGCTTTGCTTAGGTTGGGTTGATTGAACTTAGGACTGTATAACTTAGCGTTATTCAGATTGGCTACGCGTAGATTAGCTCCAAGTAGATTAGCTCCAAGTAGATTAGCTCCAAGTAGATTAGCTCCAAGTAGATTAGCTGCAGACAAGTTAGCTCCAGCCAGGTTGGCATTACCAAGATCAGCGTTCCACAGGTAGGCACCACTGAGATTAGCGCCACTGAGATTAGCATCTCGCAGGCTAGCTCTATGCAGGTTTGTACCGCTGAGGTCGGTACCGCTGAGGTCGGCATTACTTAGAAGGGCTGCATACAGGTCGGCTCCATTCAAATCACATCCAATACACTCGTTTGTTTCCACTAGTTTCTTTTGGGCAGCTTCACCAGAAAGAACCTCACTGCGTTGGTTAGTGTCTGCTTGGGCAGCGTAACAGTCTCTGTTGGCGATGGAACCATTGGGCATTGTGGTGTTGCAGAATTTAGCTCCACTGGAGTTGGCATTGCGAGCATCAGTTAAGTTGGCCCCACTTAAATCAGCATGACGCAGATTAGCACTTATAAGTCTTGCCTCTCTTAAATCTACCCCACGGAGATTAGCTCCACGGAGGTCGGCACCACAAAGGGTAGCTTTACGTAAATCTGCTTTGCTCAAGTTGGCTGTACCTAAATCACTGTAACGCAAGTCAGCGTTATACAGTATAACTCCTGCCAAGCTTGCTTTAGCGAGGTTGGCTCCACGCAAAACAACTCCTTGCAAATCACACCCAACACACTCCTTGGTTTCCAGCAGTTTCTTTTTAGCTGCTTCGCCACTGTGTAACTTACTGCTTTGATTTGTTTCTTGTTGAGCTGGATAACAGTCTCTATTGGCGATGGAACCATCGGGCATAGTCGTGTTGCAGAATTTAGTATTTATCAGGTTAGCACCCTTTATGTTGGCCTTGTTTAGGTCGGCATAACGCATTTCGGCATTAGAAAGGTCAGCCCCATGCAGGTCAGCTCTTTGAAGATCGGCCCCACGCAGATCAGCTTCACGCAGTTTTGCTTCATACAGATCCGTCCCACGCAAGTCAGCCCCACGCAGAGAAGCTTTTTTCAGGTTAGCTCCACGCAGTATAATTCCACTTAGGCTGGTCCCATTCAAATCACACCCAACACATTCATTATCCCTGAAAAGTTTCTCTTTGGCTGCCTCACCAATCAATGATTCAAACACTTTTGGTTCTGCCACTGGTGCAAAAGGCTTTTCTTCAGCTAGTTCATTGTAGCTTTCAGGAATTGTCTCGTCCTGCTTTTTTGCCATATCTGGGGGCGGTAGTAGCATCAGTTTAAGCTTTGCAAGGCTTGCCTGAGCACTTTCTGGAAACTCCTTAAGAAAAAGTTCAAAAGCTTTTGGATTCTCAGAGTTCTCGATCATGCTCCAAGCTTGAGCAGCCAGATCCATTTCTGGTTTAACTGGAGCAGGCTCTGGTGTTGGAGGCTCTTCCACCACTGGTGACTTACTGAGCTCAAAAACAAAGTCCCCCTTATTGAGATTGGGATCCTGCAACTTGCCATACTGTGGAGTCAGATCTCCCTTCCAGTCTTCGGCTGTCCGCTTCTGGATGTAGGTGCCCAACTCTGATCCAGTCAGATAGCCGTCCTTGTCGAAATCAGCACTACCCTCCAAGGCATCAACAAAAGCACGCCTAAAAATACTATTGTCTGGCACTTCCTGGTCAGCACTTCCTGAGGTAATGAACTGCCTCACCGGCTCCTCGGTAAACACTTCAATGTAGGACGGAGCCGCTCGAGTGGCTAGAAAGACTGAACCAGCAAAACAGGAATCGAACATGAAGAGCACATGCTTGGCGGAAGTGTTCTTGGCGAAAACTTCAATTTGCTGCATGCTCATCACCTTGCGCTGGAAGGCAATGTCTCGGCCTTTTTTCGGCAGTGGTGCATCGGCAGGCACCAGATAGCCCATCTCACCACCATAGCCCAGCGTCTTGGTGTGGCCGTGCCCGGCATAGTAAATCAGGAGTCGATTCTCTGGATCAGCCCCCTTTTCAAAGATGAAATCCTCTATCGCTATTTCTAGTTCATCAAGTGTTGGATCCTCAACCACCTCCACCTCAAAGCCATTTTTCTCCAGTGCCCTGCTAACTACCTCCACATCTGTCTTGACCCCAGGAAGCTTAGCCCAGCCGTTGGTGTAGTCACTCACACTAATAATCAGAGCGTGCGATTCTTCGTAGATGTAGGAGATTGATTCATCATGAGCGGTTTTTGCTTCAATACGAACGGCTTGATTGCCCTGGTTTGGGACCAGACGAGAGGAGCCAACAGGAGACTAACAAGTAGAGAGCAGATCAAATGTTTCATGATCGCCTACCGTTTGGTAGTTGGGAAATGAGTAAATTTAGTCGATGAATTACCAGCAGTGGTGATAAATATCAAATATTGAAATTGATACAATTTGGAAGAAGGTGGATTAAAGCTGCAGAATCAACAAGATTATTGGATTCGGCATCAAGCGAAAAAGGAGTGGCTCGTTATGACGTCTCTGCTGAGTCCTACCTAATAAAGTTTGAGTTGGTATGAATATTTCAGCATTTGTTAGATAGCTGGATATAAACTGAATTATCAACTGAATTTATTAGATAAACTCATATCATTCAGAGGGCGTATGGGAGCCAATAAGGACGGCAGGAACTTCTTTTTGTGGCTAGTCTTCATGGTGTTCATATTTGTTGGGATGGCTGTGCTGGAGAAGGTACTGGAGGTTCCAGCTGTCTGACAACAAGCATTCGACCTGTGCTTTTAAAAAAGTGTTTGACACAAAAAAACTTGAATCCGGTCAGCCTACATTTGAGGCCATCAGGTTATGTAATTGAATTGGTAGAATACTTGGAGATTATGGCGTGGGGCGTTAATGCTAGCAATCATCATTGTTAATGGAGCCATCAGGCATTGTGGTTTTACAGAATCTGGCTCCACCCATGGAGGGAAAGTATCCCATATTGGCTCCCTCCATATTGGTGTCATACAAGTAAGCTCTACGCAGGTCGGCACCACGCAAATAGGCTTTACGCAGGTTAGCTCCATACAGGTAGGCATCACTGAGGTCGGCGTCATATAGGTAGGCATCACTGAGGTCGGCGTCATATAGGTAGGCTCTACGCAGGTCGGCACCACGCAAATTGGCTTCACTCAGGATGGCTTTCGTCAGGTCGCCCTGATTCAGGTTGGCATCACTAAGGTCGGCATTCTCTAGCAAGCATCCTCTGCATTTCTTAGTTGTCAGCAGTTTTTTTATAGCTGTTTTTCCAGATAAAACTTCACTGATTACTGAACTGACAACGGATACAGGCTCCTTTGATGAAGTTGATGCAGCCTTTGCAGGGGCTTCTTTTGACGAAAATGATGAGCAATCCTGATTATTAATTGAGCCATCAGGCATTGTGGTATAGCAAAATGTGGCTTTGGTGAGGTCGGCGTCATACAGGTAGGCGCCACTGAGGTCGGCACCACGCAGATTGGCTTCACTGAGGTCGGCGCCATACAGGTATGCATCACTGAGGTTGGCTTCTTCCAGCTTGGCTTCTTCCAGCTTGGCTTTAAACAGGTCGGCACCACTGAGGTCGGCACCACGCAGATTGGCTTCACTCAGGATGGCTCCACTCAGGGAGGCTTTTTACAGGATGGCTTCACTCAGGTCACATCCAGTACACTCTTTAGTTTCCAACAGCTTCTTTCTAGCTACTTCTCCAGAAAAGGTTTCACTGATTGCAACGGTAGGTACTGGCGATGACTCCTGCAATACAGGTTCTGTCTTCGTTGTCGGAGTATTCGCTACCGGGGTGTTTTTCGAAGCAGAGGACTCCATTGCCATTAACTTCAGTCTTGCTAAATTGCGCTGAGGGGCCTCTGGGAATAACTTAATAAATTCTTCTAATAATTCTGGATCCTTTGAGTCTTTGATGACCTCCCAAGCCTGAGCGGCAAAGTCCTGATCAGATAATGTATTAGATGGATCAACTACTTTGGGCTTTGCTGCAACAACACCTTCCGCCGGAACAAAGAAGAAATCACCCGTTACGGAAGATGAATCCCAAGGGACTTGCTTGTTGCTGCTGTCTTGTTGGACATCGGCCCTTACCCGCTTGAAGACTTCTTCCAGCTTCAGTCCCGGTGTGGTCATATGCTGAAGCAATTTTTCGGTAAATAGCCCATTGTCCCCTTCTCCATCGGCAGCCACATTTCCTGGCGCTGTCGCATATGAAATGAATGACCCGGTAGGGGCAATCACCTGGGCCAATCCTCTACTGCTACTACGGAAGCTTCTGGCAAAGGGATTGTTGCGACAAGCATCAAGAATCACGATGTTCATCCCATTTTCCGCTACCTGCATCTGCCCCAGTAGTTTGCCAACCGGGACTGCATCATAGGTCACATCAAATTCATTGCTTGGATTGATGTCCGTGGGCAACAGATAATTTTGCCCCTCAATCTGCATCCCATGGCCAGCGTAGTAAAAAAGCCCCACACCGTTGCTGCCACGAAGTCGTCTTCCAAAGTTACGGATGGCTTGATCCATCTGGCGTTCATCTGCATCCGTTAGGATTGTGACCTTAAAGCCAAGCTGCTCTAGCGTTCTGCCAATGGCCTTGGCATCGTTAGCAGGATTGCGCAGTACACCTGCATGGGCATAGTTCGCATTACCGATTACCAATGCCTGCCGATTATTGGTTTCCAGTGGACGGATGGCTCGCTCCTGCGCCCATGTCAGTGGCACAATTACCAACAAAAGTAGCTGTATGGTAGTCGCAATGGCAGGTCTACAGATCATCTTGGCCTCTTCATGAAAACATTACATTGGGCTGCCTTTATAACAACCTTGAGGCTAAAATTCAAAAGATGAAGAAGTGTGCAGGGCAGGGGATGATATGGCAGTCAGAGTTCCAGTATCAAGATGCGGGGGTGCTTTTGCTGCCCCCGGGAGCAAGGGGATGGAGTCGAAAATAAGGTATTCCTTGAATGAAGAGTCAAAGACAAAAAAATACAGCCAGGAGACTGCAAAGGGTATAAAATATTAAGCCCAGAAAATTAAACTCCGAAGTATTTAGTTAAAAAGAGAAAGCTCTTTGAAAATGGATCTGTAAGGATTTTGTCCGGATTGCTGAGAGATCATTTCAAACCTAGAATCTAGTTACTGAGTTGGTCAAACGCTTCAAGTCAGTTGATCCAGAGCAGGCTTTAGCAAATCTTTAGAATCGGTGGGAAATGGAGGAAACTCGCACCATGAGAGAGGCTGAGTTTTTTAGTGTGCTGTGAGGTGAGAATTCTTAGATAAGGTTATTTCAAATGAAGACACTTAGTCTGTCCGAAATGATTTTATCCATTCATTTGATAATTCAGTATCTATCTTTGGACAATGATAGACAGACATTCTTTTTACCTTTGGACCTGCCCACTCAGAAATCATTAATTCAAAAATCGGGGGTCCTTTATCAGGCCTCGGTTTAACCAATTGAATTACCGTTACATTACCAAACTGTACTTCATTAATTATCTCAAAATTTGTCTCCCAAGGTCTGACTTCTTCTGCTGTTGCCTTCACAAGTGATAGAAAATCGTTCTTATTGAAAGTCATTCCTAACCAATGCAATTCATACTTAAAATTTTCTTCTAACATATCAGCCATCATTTGCCATTCTAAATTTTTTAGATGATTAAAAAATGTAAGTAGAGTCCTATCAGACATATAATTCTTAGTTGTTTATTATCAAAATAAATTACTTTAATATTGACTAATAAAATTTTCAGTTACGTGATCTGGTGGGTGAACAATTGTATCAATAGTAGTAATCTTTAATAACTTTCCACTATTCCATTCTAAAAGGATTGCTGTCTTGAAAAGATTGACTTTGCGGAGAATTCTGTTTTCTCTTCCCCAATTTTTTGGAATTGGAGATTTAAGAAAACTTGTTGATCTATTTGAATCTAATTGGATTACTGCATAATTATCATCTGCTAAAAATTTATTAATTGTCGTGTTGTAACTAAACGATGTTTTGGAAGCTAACTTTAGTATGTTTAAAACATTATTTTTACCCGCAATGCAGGGGTCTATTCCTAGAATTGTTAGTTCAATATCTTCTGATAAAAGTTCCTCAAGAGAATCCCATTCAGCCATTTGCCAAAGCTGTATAAGCTTTTTCGATAACTCTGTTGCTGTCATCTATATTCTCTGTAATTGCTATTTGTTTTTGCCAATATCGCGTGAGCAATCCTGAAAAATTCTTTGACCGTCTGGCGTGAAGGTATTGTAGGGAATGGCGTTATTCAGAACTGCGTAGTCAAGTTCTGCGTCATGCAATACAGCACCTGATAAATCAGCTCCGCGCAGTTCGGCTTCGGTCAGGTCGGCTTCAGTCAGGTCGGCTTCAGTCAGGTCGGCTTCAGATCCAAAAGCAATAGCTGAGGAGAGTCAGAACCTTTTGAAAAACTTGGAAGTGAAGAACCGCAACCGATGGAAAAACCATCCATCAAATCACGGCTATTGCGAGGATCAATGGCTTAGATTTAAGATTGCTACTCGTAAACCTCCATTATTATTCTTTCAAAAAATTTCCCAGTTTTAGCAAACTTTTCATGCCATTCCTGGGCTCCATCGGACTTGTGCCAATTCTCCAACGTTTGTAGGTCTGCCCATGATTCTAATTTAACCTGTCCAGAAAAAATTCTTTTACCAGTAGCATGATTTCGAACTGCAACCTCAATTACACCTGGAAGTTTCGGAACTGGACAAGCCTTAGCAATTTTGAAGTGCTCTTCAGGGGCAAAAACACCTTCGCTTGTTTCATGATGCAAGTACACAACGACGATAGCCATAGGGCAACTCCTCTGATTGATCTGCAAATACAATTTCTAGAAAACGCCCTCATTGACGGCCATGAGGAAGGTAGTGTAGGGAAGCGCCATATAAAAAACGCTTCCCAGGGAGGACTCTACACCAGGAAGAATTTATCAAAACCACTGGCGCAAAGTCGTACATCCGTACTTTGGAGTTTTCTAAGGCAAAGAACAGATGAAGGCACTAGGCAGCTTGGGGTGTGTGGGGACAACCTTATCGCTTTGGCCCAAAGCTATCTATCAAATGGTAATTATAAAATCAATCATTAAGTTACACTTTAGATAATGTTTCTAAATCAAAAACTATCTTTAAGGCTTCCTGCAGTGGGTATTTCTGACCACAAACTATAACTGAGTTTCAAACTGGCCTAGGTTCGTACAAGGATACCTTGGGGCAATTTTACTGTGGGTATTTCTGACCACGAAGTCGACTTTTATCCTGGCAAAAACCTTTTGGCATTTTCTTAAACAACCAATTGATTCAGAACCCAAGATTTGAAAGCGAAACCTGCTAAATCCCAAGTAATACGGCCTAGCTTGCGCCTACGCTGATTCGGATATTTTAGGTTGAGCGGTATTTCTGCCACCTTCACGGATGAGGCGTTTTTCTGCGCGCCTCATCTACCGGCCGTACCTGTGTAAGAGCAAATATTAAGATAATTTCTAATAATCAATTATGTGCAAGTACTCTTTTTTATTCACCGATTCAGCGGTTTCATTAATGCGTTTTCCAAATTCTTGAACCGAAGTATTGGTTTTAAAATATTCTTCCCACTTATCTTTACCAGACCAAGAATCAAAAATAACATCTGCGATATAAATCTCTTCCGAGTCGTGCTTATATAATTTCATGTCAACAGCACCGGCATTTTTCAAATGATGGTCATGAAACTCTCTATGGCATTTGACAAATTTATCAATATCCGTTGGCTTTCAGTAATGCCTGCTGACGATAGCCATATTTGCACCTTTTGAAGTGAAGAAAATGAAAAGTGGAAGCAACACGAATCATAAAGTTTATCTAGTTGGTAAGTAGCAATTATCTGAAATCAGCCCAACTCCACTCCTGATTATCAGAGGGATCGTAATTCAACGACTCTCCAGTACTTTCCTGACGCAAAATTTTTTCATCCTGGTAAGTGATAGCAGTAATTATTGAGTAGAACTTCACTTCCTTATCCGTGAATTTCATGAAGCGGTGAAGGCAGAGAAAGGTAGGGCCTTCAAAAATTACACGGGATGGTCCCATGGTAACCATGTCTTTGGCTTGGCTGACCGATTCTTTGTCAGCTTCAATATTAATTTGGTTGCCTGTCCGATGATCGATTGTCATGTAATCAGGATGATAGAGAGCATCTACTAATGAAAAATCATTCCGCATTCCCAATTCCCAGGCTTTATTAAATCCATCTGCTTTACTCATTTGAAGTTCTTATTTAGGTGTTATTGGAACTAGAGTGGGGAAAAATCTTTATCACCACCGACTGAATGTAAAACCAAGTGAATTAAGGACAGCTAATGCCTAACATTACACTGCACCTCCGATCGAGCTGATGAATATAATGCAAGTGGGTGCGGTTGTAAATAGGTGCAATTTTAGCGTTCTGAGTGAAACCAAAAACCCAGACAAACGGATTTGGATTCTGATGCTGGTTAGCGGGAGTCATTCAGTGATCAGGTATGGAGGTAGGTGGAATCCAAGATGCCACTTAAGCCAGGAGCAAACTCTAGGCTTGTCTCCTAGCCTTCTTTTCTTGGGGTAGCAAACTATGATAAATAACTTCGTTCAAAGGAGTTGCAACATCGGCTTCTTTCCCTAATCGAACGACCGCACCATTCCAATATTCAAGTTCTGAAGGTTTACATGCCATGATCTCCTCCTGCATTGACGTCATATGGTCTGTGGGCAACATGTCGATGCCACGATGAATCATGTCAATACCTTCTTGTGGAAGTGAAACTCCATTAGCTGCTGCAACTGCCACTACTTCCTGAATAGAATCCTGGGCAAATTTACGAATTTCTGGGATCTTGCGCCAAACACCAGTTGATACGCGTGTTAATGTGCCAATACCCCCTAGAGTTGCCGCTCCAGCGAATTTCAACCACAACCAAGAATGTATGTCATCAGGGATCTGAACTGATACTTGAATTGAGGAAAAAGCAGCATGGATAGAGTCCACCCGTTTAGAAGCGCGATTGTCAATCTCCCCAAGGGTAAGCTGTGGGTCAATTCCACCGACATGTTTTAATCTTCCTGGAGTTTCAATAAAGCAACGTACAGGTGAAACTCCAACAATGACATGATCATTCCCTAAAACATCAGCAACCTCTGTCGGTGCCTCCACACCATTTTGCAACGTGAGAACTCCTGTATCAGGGCCAATCATCGGTCGAATCTGCTCAGAAGCTGAGGGGACATCCCAAGCTTTGATACCCAAGATTACAAGGTCAACAACACCTATCTCCTCGGGAGATTTAGTTGCTATGAACGGTGTAATGTGAAAGTCTCCGGTTGAGCTTTTCACAAAAAGTCCGTTCGCTTGAATAGCCTGTAGGTGAGATCCTCGCGCAACAAGGGCAACATCATTTCCCGCTTGGGCAAGCTGCGCGCCGAAGTATCCTCCTATTCCCCCTGCACCAAAAACTGCAATGCGCATTTTAAATCCTGATAGCTTAATGATGAACCCGTTACATTTGAGTACAAAAAAATTTATCTTCTGATTGACAGTCAAAAGCAAGAAAATCTTTTGCTGATGATAAATTGTTTAAACTAACGGATTAAGATTCCGCCACTCTGGTTGAATAATTCCGCTTATTTATTGAGATGTGTTTGGGGAACTGCGACCAAAACAGAAAAAATAGTAAATAAACAGATCCAAATCAGTCAGTGGGAGGGCATAAAGGAGGGTGGGATCCAATTCGGTTGGATCCCAAGAGCAATTTTTAAGTTAGTTATTCAACAGGCTTAACATGGTAGACAACTTCGCCACTAGCAACTTGTCGAACGAAGTTATTTATCCTCTTTGTGGGGTTGCCGCGATTGAAATGATTGAATGTGAGCCAGTCCGATTCAGTCATCCTATTATTGGTCAACCCAAAAAAAACCTGAACAACTTTGGTTTTCCGCTCAAGGTTCAACATGCCGCTTTCCATCAAAAACCATTGGTGGTTCTTCATAGTCTGCGACTGTCAACACTATTGACTGGGGCGCCAGCGCATTTCGATAACTTTGAACTTGACGAAGGTTTGGCCAAAGCGGTTGAGTTGAAATCCAAGCGCAATACGCGAATGCCGCTCAAGCTTTGGGAGACAGGTTTTGAACACGGGCTAGGTCTAATCATCAGAGAATCACTGCTTTAGCAACTAACGGGAGAGAGAAAAGAGTCAGAACCTTTTGAAATATCTGGAAGTGAAGAACCGCAACCGATGGAAAAACCATCCATCAAATCACAGCTCTTGTCAGGATTGGTGGCTAAGTTGGATGTGAAAATTTATTCAACTAATTCCAAAAAATTAATCCATTTTTTCAAGCATGATTCGCTCAAGAAACTTACCTGTTTTACGGAATTTAGCTGACCATTCTCTACCTTCTGGACTCCAGACCCAATTTTCCCAACTGTCCAATGCAGCATAATTCTCAAGTTCAACATCTCCAAATATCAAACGTTTGGCAGTATCTCGATAAACATTGCAACTCACGACTCCAGGAAGCTTCATTCCGGGACACTCTTTTTGTAGTTTACGATGTTCTTTGGGGTCCAGCACTCCATCATCTGTTTCACCAAGCATGTGCGTTAAAACAATACTCATGAGGTAACTCCTGTAAATTTTTTTCAAATTACGGTTTCCGATCAACTTCCAACTAATTGGAAGAAGTATTCTTTATATTAATACAAAGTTTTTGTCCAATTTAAGGCGAACAATAAACATAGGTTCTTTTCAAGACTTCTGTGCGGGCAATTAAGACCGCGAACATTAACTGAGTTTCAAAATCACAAAGGCTTCCTGCCGTTATGAATCTAAACCCGCAGCAACTCGCTGAAACATTCGGAGTATCTGATAGAACAATTCGGCAATGGCAGAATGAAGGTTTGCCGGTTGAGCTTCAGGCTCATGGTGGTAACCGCTACCGATTGAGCGACTGCATTGAATGGGTAGTGCGTCGACGTTTTGGCAACGAGCTTACCTATGAGAAAACCAGACTGACGTCAGCAATGGCAACCAAGACGGAACTGGAAACCAAACGACTACAGCAGGAGCTGCTGCAAACCAATTTGGTGATTTTCAACTGGGGTATGTTTCGTCAGGATTTGGAAGAGAAGGTGAGAGCAATGCCAGAACAATTGACTGAGGAGCTGCTACAGCAAAAGACCTTGGTGGATTGCAAGACTCAGCTCAAGGAGATCTTGAGGTCAAAGCCTGGGTAGTATGGAACGCAGATTCCAAGTGCGAACTTTGTAACTCTCAGTCTTTTCTCGATGACAATTGGGAACCGTATTTAGAGTTGCATCACGTCAAGCGTCTGGCTGATGGTGGAAGTGACACAATTGAAAACGCTGTTTGCCTTTGCCCTACTGCCATCGGGCATGCCATTACGCTGCAAATCGGGAAGAATCAAAGGACCAATTATACAAAACTATAAGGCGATTACGTAGGAAGTAATGCAGGATGGAAGCTCTTGAAAGTAAACGTATGTTGGCTAAATGCATCTCAAAGAAATTGAAGAAGATGAGCGTCTTGATTCAGAGGGTGTGGGCGCCCAAATACTATCATTCGGATTAATACTTTTGGCCTCCGGGGTGAGGGAATATGGGTCAAAAAAAGGATTCCTTGAATGAAGAGTCAAAGACAAAAAAATACAGCCAGGAGACTGCAAGGGGCATGAAGCGTTAAGCCCAGAAAATTAAACTCCGAAGTATTTAGGTAAGAAGAGAAAGCTCTTTGAAGATGGATCGGTAAGGATTTTATCTGGATTGTAGAAAGATCATTTCAAACCTGAGTGTAGTTTTACCCTTTTTTTTAGGTTGTCAATTTTTGGAACGCTGCCCACGTATACGCCCACGTGTTGCTCTATGAAGCAGTTAAAAGCTCAGTGGAGACCTGAGTTCAAGTCTCCCCTCTGCTACCACTACTTATTAGTGTTTCCGGTTCTTGGTGTCCTTCTTGGTGTCCATCGATGCCAATTATAGAATCAAATAATTCTCTCCAAATTTCCCCTGACACAAGTCATCTTTCACTGACTTGTTATAGCCTTTCAAATTCAGCATTGCTCCGCACTATTCCCACTAGCTCCGCTGACTAATCAGCCCTATTCCGTAGCCAACAGCTAAGGGTATTCATCAAGGTTGGACAAACCAATTTTGGTGGTGATTGTTTTTTAAAAAATAGCCCTCATTACAAAGCTTTTGAACGGAGCTCCGATAATTTCAAATCACGAACATTGATGACAAGTATTTGCATATCACTCTTAAGCAGCATTGTTGAATCCCAAACAACATAAACATTTAAAAAATTAATCTGCTGGAGTTGACCATGCAAGAACCCAGATTGCTAATTCGACTGCTACTGGTGCTCGGCTTGTTTGCAATCGGAACCCATCTGGCACGGGCTCAGAGTGGAGCAGTCCGTCCAGTGAACATTCAGATTCCGGATCAAGGACAGATTGAACTCTATCAAGGTAGTCATGCACTGGTAATTGGAATCAGTGAATACCAAGACAATGCATGGGTTGATTTAGAGAGTGTTGGTGCAGATGTAGAAGCAGTTAGAGAGACTTTGGAAGAAGAAGGGTTTGCGGTTGAAACACTGTTGAATCCTACAAAGAATAGACTACTCAATAGTTGACAAGCAAGCAGAACAAGGTTTGTATTGACCGGAGTTTATATAACGTAAGTTGGAATGGATTGTAATGTTCAAAATAAAAAAATTTTAAGTAATTAATATACTGGATAAAGGATTAATATGCCTAAATTAGATTTGCTTTTAGATGGTTTCATCGCAAATGGACTCGTAGGATGTTCATTATTAGTTTTTAAAGGAAATTCCGAGAAATACTACTACCAAACTGGTTTTAAAGATATCGAAAATAAAAGATCTATTCAGCGTGATGATATATACAGAATATATTCAATGACTAAGTCTATAGTGTGTTTTGGAATGATGATTCTTATCCAGAAAGGTAAAGTTTCTTTAGATGATAGCGTGGCAAATTTCATCCCAGAACTCAACGATCTAGAAGTTTATATTTCCGGTAAAATCTCCAATCAAATTGTAGAAAAAAATCGAAAAGAAATGACCATAAAGAATTTAATGACTCACCAAGCAGGACTAACTTACGGTTCAGAAATTACACCAGTACACCAATTGGTTCATGAAAAACTTTGGATGAATCCTGAAACAAACCTGATGCTAGACTCTGATGATATTATACAAAAACTAAAGGAAATTCCTCTTTACTACCATCCGGGTGAAAATTGGCACTATTCGATTGCTATTGATGTTTTAGGCATAGTCATTGAGAGAATTTCCAAAAAGACGCTTAATATGTTTCTTGAGGAGAATGTGTTTGGTCCCCTTGGAATGAAAGACACTGGTTTCTCTATAGCAAAAGATCAAGTTGACCGCCTTACAAATTTATATAAAAAATTAGATAGTGGATATGAATTAGTAGAAAATAACTCAGAAAGTTTATATTTAAAAAATCCACTATTTTTTTCAGGTGGAGGTAGTTATCCACTTGGATTAGTATCAACCATAGATGACTACATGAAATACCTAAATGTATTAAAAAATAACGGAAAATCCTTTGATAAAATCATTTTAAATACCAAATTTATTAAAGAATTTATAAAAAGTCAGACTGGCAATTCTTCTCTAGATATACTTGAGAAAAATAAACGAGGAGATGCATTTAACTTTGGAAATGGAAGTGGATTAGGACATAGCCTTGGAGGAGCAGTTGTTACTAAACCTAGTGAGAGTATTTTTAAGTCATCCCCATCTGGTGAATTTTTCTGGTGTGGCTATGCATTCACTCACTTCTGGATTGAACCAAAAGAAAGGCTATCTGTTGTGTTTATGACTCAAATGGCAAATTTATATCAGACTAAGTTTGGTAATAACATGCTAATATCTTTAAAAGATACGATTTACAACTCATTTTAATAAAAACTAATACTCGTTGAAATTTCTTACGTCACCTGCAATTCATCCCCAAGCAGTGTCATTGACTGCCAAAACACCTAGAAACTATTCTGTTGGAGTTAATTATGAAATGGCGCCATTCCCTAATCAGCCTGCTAGTGCTCGTTGGGGTGCTGTTAGCTGCAACCCAACTGGCACTGGCCCAGAGTAGAGCCATTCGCCCAGTGAACCTCCAGATTCCGGATCAAGGACAGGTCGAAATCTACAAGGGTAGTTATGCCCTAGTCATCGGATCGAGTGATTATCAGGACAACTCGTGGGGTGATCTAAGTAGTGTCAGGGAGGATGTAGCTGCTGTTCGTCAGGCACTAGAGGAGCAGGGCTTTCTGGTGGAGACCCTACTGGACCCCACAGAAGATACCCTGATCGACCAGATCAATGACTTTATCAATCAGTATGGCTACGAGCAGGATAACCGGCTCCTGTTCTACTACGCAGGGCATGGCTATACTCAGGAGCGTAATGGTCGAATGTTTGGCTATCTGGTGCCCATAGATGCTCCTAACCCCTATGACAATGAAAGGGCGTTCTATCAAAAATCTTTGAAGATGGAGCAGATTCATTCATGGGCAAAACAGATTGAATCCAAGCACATTCTTTTTGTGTTTGACTCCTCCTTTTCTGACTCAGGCCTGCAAACAAGTGAGGTCACCTTCCCCGATGACATCTCCTACCAGACCCCCAAGCCAGTCCGACAGTTCATTTCATCAGGAAGTGCTAGCTACACTATTGCTGAAAAAGGTGTGTTTCGTCCTTTGTTCATACGTGGAATCAACGGAGAGGCAGATTTAAATCAAGATGGCTACGTAACAGGAACTGAACTTGGCATGTACCTTCAACAGCAGGTCCCTCAATTCCAAACAGGTCAGACTCCCTATTATGGCAAACTCCAAGATCCGGATAATGAAGGAAACTTCGTCTTTGAAGCAATCAGCAGCAACGGGTCCAAATTAAAAATAATGAAGCTCTACATTGGGGTAGATGATTTTCTAGCAGACTTGGACTCCCATCAAACCAGTTGGAAAACTATAAAATCACCAGATAGGTCTCTTGTCTATGTGGGGGAGGTTAGAAACGGCTTACCCAATGGCAAAGGGACCTACACCGATCCTGATGGTTTCAAATACTTTGGGGAGCTCAAGAATGGGAAACTACATGGTCAGGGGATGTTGGTTGCACCCCATGGAGATCAATACGTTGGTCAGTACAAAGATGGCAAATTACATGGCAAAGGGACCTACACTTGGTCAAACGGAAAAAGATATGTAGGGGAATGGAAGGAGGGCAAAGCAAATGGTCAGGGTACCTTCACTTGGCCGGATGGGCGGGAATATGTTGGAGCATTCATAGATAGCAAATTCGGAGGATTAGGTAGCTTCACTTTCCCTGATGGGCAGAAATATAATGGAGAATGGAAGAATGGTCTTCTAAACGGTCAAGGTACCTTTAATCATTCTGACGGAAGTGTGTATGCCGGAGAATGGAAGAATGGCAAACTACATGGTCAGGGGACTTTCACTTGGCCAAATGGTGAGAGATATGTTGGATCTTTCAAGGATAACAAATTTCATTGGCAAGGAACTCACCTCTGGCCAAATGGAGAGAGGTATGTTGGTAATCATAGGGATGGCTTGGCTGAGGGTCAGGGGACTTTCACTTGGCCAAATGGAGAGAGGTATGTTGGTAATCACAAGGATGATTTAGCTCATGGACAAGGGACTCACACATGGCCAGATGGGAGATTTCTAAGAGGAATTTGGGAGGGGGGAGAATTTATTGGCGAGCGCCCACTGCAGAGGGAACAACCAAATAAAAACTATGTTTGGAGGCCTAAAGCAGCCCAAAATGAAATGCAACGAACTATAGATTGCGAAGATTGTGATTACAAGAAAGCTAACTTCACAAAACAACAAGTGCCGCTAAAAAGTAATGCTCTAGAGTCCTATCAACAACAGCCACGCCGATTACCAATTCCTGAGTGGTCATTAGCCGAACAAAACCCCATCGAGGTTACCTCAACACTGCTTTCTAGATGAGAGTATCGGCACCAAAACGTATCAAAATCTACAGCTAGTACGTTTAAATGTACATAGGCCGGTTGATCCAGTTGTAACTCTGCTGGCAAATACTTAGCTGTGTACTGATTCAAATGGCACCCATCCATGATAAATGAAGTAATCTTAATCTCCTCATGATCTTGAGGAAAGATGTAGTAGTTTGCCTGAGCCCCGTTTGCAGTGCTCAGCGTATAAATGCTAAAGCGATCACAGCTATGCATCTTTTCTAAGATAAAGGTATTTCGGGTCACGGACGGTTTTTGGCGACTATTACTTTCACTCAACATAGATCTGCTCCATCAGGAATTGATCAACGTCTTGGATTCGATAACGGATCAGCCTGCTAAGCTAAAAGAAGTGAAGTACTGGAGTAACCCAGTCCTTATTTTCGTTTCTGGCGCCAGAGCTGCGATACCTGTGCGGAGATGCTTAATCTGTCTGCTGCTTAAGACTCATCCATTAGTACCTGCTTTGGGATCTCCTAGGCTATTTTGAACTTGGCTGCATCGTAATTTTGCATAAATTCTCATTATGCAAAAAATAATAAAATTATATTTTATAGACACCAATAATACTACTTGTAGAGTGATAATTGTTAAATAAACACTATCCTGTTCAGCGATTACGGACAACCTACCTCTAAAAGAGGTATTTCAGTACCTGATTTTACATAAATATCTGTAATATAACAATAAATTATTAATAGCCTGTCTCTCAACTCCTCAATACATTTGGGCTAGAGAGTATTAAGGTACCAAGAAACTATTTTCGCAAGGATTCCTCCTGCTGATCCTGTAAAAAGTCTTTTCCTGTTCCTTGAACTCCATTAAAAAACATTCTTCTACTAATTGTTTGATATTTGATAGGGCCTCAGATCTAATCTTAGATGACTTTTCTACCCCATTACGAATCTTATGAGCCTGAGCTTTTCTAAGAGACTTCAATTTTTCGTAGATCTTTTGGCACTTCAACTCACGAACATTCAGTTCCAACTTTCCATAAGCTCTCTTCATCCACTGCTTATAGAATTTAATCAACTTGATCGTGCTCTGAACAGTAATAGAGCTAATAGTGTTTCCCTCCAGTTTACTCTCCCTCAGATAGTGGAGCAGAAGTGCAAGCCTGTGGCATTATGTCACCAGCTTCGGGTAAGCGGCGTTTTCAGCCAACGATCCCTGCTTATGTTTACTCTTGAGGGAATCTTCAAATTCACCAATTAAAAGTCCTGCTTTTCCATCATATTCGACGGTGTATGCGTCTTCTCTGCTGTCATCCAGTTTTTGCAATACATTGTTGATCACACTGGCACCTTCAAGATTTCCCTTTTCCTGACCAAGACAATCTCGCCTTGCCTTGGTAGTTGTTTCTGAGTTCTCTTCTACACAAGGAAGTAAGAAGCGAGCCGCTAATCCAGCCTGTTGATGTTGTTCGTTGAGTAACTTGTCAAGCAGTGCTGTCTAAATTCCACCCATCAAGCAAACAGATGGATTCGCAACTCGCCAATCAGATTGCATCGTCGGGTTATCAATTCTTACTCCACTCCATAGCGATAAAATCTTTGCTAATACTGCTGAATTAGATTTGTTAAACTGAACCATACCTTCGATACACATCAGGACTTCATTACTGTAGGTCCCAATTCCCAGAATGTTTTTGGTATGGAGTTCTGTGAGTGTTTTTAGTGTAAGTGAGTTACTCAGTAACCGCTTGAGGTACAACTTTTTACTCTCACCATCCTGACTATTGATTGCATTCTGATATTCAATATCCCACTGGTTGTGAAGGTAATTTAAGTTTTTCCCACCTGTTTCCATCATCAGAGGTGTTTTGCCATCACCAGATTTACAAATTAAAGCATTCCAGAGGATGACTCTATCAGTGCGTTCATCTTCGATCTTGATCCATTTATTGCCCCCCAAAGCAAAGGCAGCATTGACTTGGACGAGACCGGAGTTAAAAGTCCGAAAGGATTTGTGAATGGATTGTTCCGGCAGGCATCGAGTACGACTATATTCATACCGTTATCTAAAGCTCGCACCAAGGCCAGGAGCTTACCGAGTGGAGCTGCGTCGAAGCGAGTCATCTTCTGTGCTGGAGTCAATATCTGTCGGTAGTAGGTAACTATCCCCGTCAAACTGCATCCCGTGACCAGCATAGTAGAAAAATCCATCGCCCTTTGTGTTCTGTAGCTGGCTGCCGAATTACGGGATCGAACGCACAATTTGATGCTGGTTAGCATTGGTCAGCGTGGTTACTTCGAAGTCGAGCTCCTGCAGAGTACTGTAAATTGCCCTGGCGTCATCTAGGGGGTTGCGCAGACGACCAGCATAATCGTACTCGGCATTACCAATCATTAGTTCTTTTCTAGTACCTGAGTTGGAGTCAGAAGTAGCTGGACGTATCACTCGCTACTGTGACTAGGCTAGTGGGCCAATGAGTATGCTTACCAGGAGGAACGATGGCAGTAGTTTGGTGACCATTAAAATACCTATTTTTGATGATGTCACACTGAGATCACTGTTGAACTTCGTAAATGGCTTTCGCTCCGATTATGACGGGGTTAATGCCTGCTGATTGTTCACTTGTCTGTTGATCAGAGGATACGTCTACGTCAAAAACTCTGTGTAGTGAATTTGATAAAAAGAATCAGCAGTCACGATTATTGATGAACCCGTCAGGCTGCTAGGTCATGTAATGAAATCCAAAACCTTCAATAAAATTATTCATTGCTATCAAGTTTAGATTTCTTGGTCAGATTTTCTAAATTATAAGCACCTAGTAACAATTAAAATAAGCACTTAATCTAATTTAGAGTTAGCATATAAAAACATAAAAATCAATAACTTAAAAGAATTATTTCTTGAATTAAATCAAAATAAATATAAACTAATGCTTAGTTTCTATAAAGACATTAACTTTAAAGATTTAATGTCAAATTGGCTAATTTGTCTTCAGGAAATACTATGAAAGGCGATCTAAAAGTTATCGAGCATCTTAATATCGTTTTGACTAATGAACTTACTGCAATAAATCAATATTTTTTACATTCTCGCATGTTTAAAGATTGGGGTCTAAAGCGACTCGCTGACTATGAATACCACGAATCTATTGATGAAATGAAACACGCTGATTGGCTCATTGAACGAATCTTGTTTCTGGAAGGGATACCTCAAATGCAGCGCTTAAACCCTTTGGTAATTGGCCGCAACACTCAAGAGATGCTGGAGAACGATCTGAAACTCGAATATAAAGTACATCCTGATCTGGTGAATGCAGTTTCTTATTGTGAGGAAGTTAAAGACTATACTTCTAAGGAACTTTTCGTAAAAATTCTCAGCAGCGAAGAAGAGCACATCGATTGGCTAGAGACCCAAATTGGCCTGATCAAAAAAGTCGGCCTTGAAAATTATCAACAAGAAAATATGCATTCTAACGACTAAGAACGATTGAAATCACTCTCATGGTTGAGTAATCGAGCAGCACCCGCTCTTAGAATTACAGATCACGAGTGCTTGTCTGGTTATCAAGCTAGACTCAGAAGTAGTTGGACGTGTTGCTCGCTCCTGTGACTAGGCGAGATGGCAGAGTAGTAAACTTACCAGTAGGTAGCTGGCTAGTATAATGTGGTTTTTCTGGATATCATAAAAAGTTCCTACCACTCACTCATAATCTTTCCAGTTCCAGCCCTAATCATTGCTGGGGTCTAGAGCACAATTTTCAATAGCACTTTCTGCCGTAACAATCAGACTGCAATGATAGGTAACATTATATATCCCGATGCTGAAAACTGGTTCGCAGGTTTACATAGATTTAAATGTTCTGTACACACATAAAAATTTAGAGTCCTCGAAGATTACACGCATCTTAACTTGAGTTATATTTTCATCCAAAGTGGTAATAATAACTTTATCAATTTCAAGGTTAACTTCTACTCCTGCCCTTCAATCAGAAGCTGAATAGTCTGTGTGATAAATCTTAGTGACTAGTGAAAAGTCACCATTGAAACCCAGTCTCCACGCTTTATCGTCTTCTTCCGCTTTTGTGATTCTAGTTCAATGTACTGCTGCTATTGATTTATACGATATTGTAGAAAGTAACTTCCAAAACATTCGAAGTCTCCCCCAGTTTCAGGCCTGGTCTTTGATGGAGTCTTCAACTAAAGGCTCCCTGATAGTTTCTTGCGTAATGACGTTCCCATCTTTATAATTTTATATTAATGATCAGTGAGAAGATTACTTCATCGTCGATTACTATTGAAAACTGATGAATACATTTAAAACGATCATTTTAATAAATTAATCTGTAATGGTGATAAATACCCATTTCCATATGCCTATAAGAACAGCCTTGCTGACGACATGATTTATTGTGACTCCATGATTAGTGAATTCGTAATAAGAGTGGATAATCTCATCATGTAATAATAACCACCTTTTATTCAAAGTCTCCAAGTTTTATCAAATGCTTCTGCTTAAGTCACTGTTCCCTCTAATTTAACCGTTGATTATGGTCGGCGCTGTTCATTATCATACAACGAATCGCATGGAAGACTGCAAGACAAACTATCCAGTAGACAACTTAACACACTAGGGAGTTTTTACTAACATATCTCAAAATGTAGATTTGTTATTTGAAGGTCATCAGGATTACTTAATTTGTGCTACGCTTTCAGATAAGTTTCTTTAGTGAAAAATTGGGAACTTGTTTAAAATTTCACTAATTTTTCCCAGAAATTATTTCTGGTACAAACTATGGTTCAAGTAGTAATTGATATTCAGAAAATTTTGATTGTAAATTTTCAACTTCTTCCGATCTTCTTGTGGTTTTTCTTCTCTCTTCAATGATCTTCTCTTGCTTAAATCTTCGGTCAGATAATTTTCTCCTAGTACTTTTCAAAGATCTTCTTAAGTTAATTCTACGATCTAACGCAACAAAAATATTTTGCTGCCTACGTTCATTTATTCTTCTCATTTTTTCTCAAATTGTAAATATCCAACCGAAATTCAAAATAAGTATAGTCAGTGTCGATATAACACTAATGCTGTGTAGAAACTTAAACATAGATTGATTCCCCTCATCCCTCGACCTGTTTGTTATTGGTATTATTATTAAGCAGAAAATCGCTAGGGTTAATGAAAGAATACCAGTTACTAGTTTGGTACTTGAATACTCCTCATTAAAGAAATTAACGGATAAAAAAGCTATCGAAAGAATTATTAATAATTTAAAAAACTTAGGGAAAATACTACGGAGTAAAACTGAGGATTCTTCTGGTTTTAATACTTTAAAAACGGTGGATGCTATAGCAGAAACCTGAAATATAATTACTCCACAAATGATTCCAGAAATTAGTACTGAAAAATTAGCTAAAATATTCACCATAAGTTCTTTAAACAATTGATTTTAAGTACTAAACTCTACTAAAGTACAGGACTAATCTACTTGAAATCAAGACTAAGAAGAGTTTTCTCAATCCTTCTCCCCATCAGTAATTGATCGACCTACAAAAAGTCTGCAATTGCTCATCAATGTACCACTGTCTCTGGATCATTTCGTCTCTTGTCTGATCTGGCGTTCAACCTCGCAGCAAACTGTTTAGAACGTCGAGTAAGACTACTACTTGGTGATCTGTCGAGTTCTTGATCTCCTCTTCCGGTACCTATTTCACTCTATTCAAGAAAAGTTATGATTAGGCTTTGTCAAATATTTGATAATTACACCAGGATCTCAAATCATTCGATGATTTTTGGTGATATCTAGCGTATCGGCCTGTTCGGTTCAGGGATACGCACTGGTCGCTGCTAAGCTGCTGTGTCCGAGTATCTGCCGTACAGCCTCAACTTTCTTGGTTGCATCGTAAATTGCGCTAGCCTTGGCCTTTCATAAGCAATGAGTACTATAATAATCCGTAGCAACATTTAGTGAACTTCAGCCACCTTTTAAATATCCGCTGATACTGTACCTGGCTGAACGTTTGCTATTTCAACTGCTTATCTGCATAGTTTTTTGTCTTGCTGCTAAAGAGATATTCCTCGCTGCTCTTTTCACTAATTTCAATACAGGTCTGTAGTGCCTCGAGAGTCATGTCGCCATAAAGGTAACGGTCTTCTTGGTCTTCTGCTGGGTGATACTGTATTTATCACATACAATACCATTTTTAGTCGGTAACGTCGTCCAATTTCAGGAATTGCAGATAAGAACCACGCAGCATCGAATGAATACCCACGTGGATCAGTGCTCGGTCACGGAGCTTGTCGAGCAGAAGCTTGGATAGAGATTTATTCTGTTTAGGACTCAGCAGCTTTTTCTGCATATGAGTTATCCATTCATAATTTATAAAGTGATGTATTGTGTTCTACTTTAATATTTTTAATAAATGAGAACATAATAATATACATTAAAAAATTTATTAGCTAAAAAATTTTGTTTAATACTTGATGTAAACTATTAAATTATTTATATACATTATATGTTTATTACTACTAATAAATATTTCTGCTGAAAGTATATATTAAGAGTCTCTCATCACTCAACACTGATAGTAAAAATAATCAACAATTAACTACTAAACTCAAAAAGTTCACTGTTTTACCAGAAGGCCAAAGCGTTATGTTGGTATTCTGATTTTTTCCTCTTTTTTAATTATTTTAACCCTGGTACAAGATTAGGATCATTGGTTGGATTTGGATCGAACCCTTCGGCTCTTGTCTGATAACAGTTCCTGTATACTACTAATTTTAAATTATGTATTCTTTTCAGAGCGCCATCATATCGAGCATGATAAGTTTTAGCCAGATTCAACTGTCTGCGAAATTTGATTTTGACAAGGTCCAAGTCCTCATCACACCTATGTTAGGAGGTTTTATTATTATAATCCTTTAATATATTATTTTTGACATGCTCAATGAAAAAATGAAGTCCTTACTATTTTGATCTTCAGACGATAGCTTTGAGAAAGTTTGTTTATAGAATTCTGTTTTGTGGAATTGTACTGGTTCAGCAGTAGTGATAGAAGCAGCTAGTATTACCATGGGAGATATATAATTTCTCTTATTTACCTTGCATCAAAAATCAATAAATTTTCCTATAAGCACACCACAAATATTTTTTGGAATTAGTTAAGTGCCTAACCTAAGTATGGTAGAACCCATACTTTCAAAAGAGTAAATCAGGAGTATAATACTACGCTATATAATAGGTAGAATCGAGAGTGAGTTGAACGCTAATTACTATTTATAACTTTTTAGTTTTTGAGTAATTAGGCTGAAACAAGGTCTGCTGTTCGATGATAATGAAAAATCTGTTCAGTAAGTTCAATTTTGGTGTAGAGATTTGTATGCGTATACTCTCCTCTACTTCACTCCATTAATGCTTTCAGCGCGCCAAGGAATTAGATATGCTTTGCTTCAGTACTCCCTTTGACGAAACAGCCGTGGATGTCTAATAGACTCTAGCTGTCCCTGCTTATAAGGTCGCTTCCTTTGATAACGCTGATCTTCCCCTAATTCGCAGAGTTGCCAAGACGAGTAAGTCTACTATAATTCCTAAGGGCATAGCAGGCTTGGCTGAGTTGGACGAAACAGTGAGGACAATCCGTCAAGCGGGATGTGGGCATTTTGTGTTGCTTAAGTTTACTACCACCTACCCAGCGACACCAGAGAATGCGAATCTGCTGAGGATCCCACACATGCGAGGACTGTTTAATTGTGAAGTTGGACTTTCAGATCATACGATGGAAGTAGGCGCTTCCGTAGCACCAATTGCTCGTGGTGCAACAGTAATCGAGAAGCATTTCACTCTCAGCCGGGCCGATGGAGGAGTTGATTCTGTCTTCTCACTAGAACCCGAAGAGTTACAATTAATAGTTGTTGAAACAAAAAGGGCCTGGCAGTCTCTCGGAAGCGTGTTTAACGGCCCGACAGAAGCTGAGAAAGCATCTCTTCAGTTCCGTAGATCAATTTACGTAGCTGAAAATATCAAAGTAGGCGAAGAACTTACGAGAAGAAATCTGCGAATCGTGCGTCCAGGACTTTGTCTTTCACCAAAATATTATGATATTTTGCTAGGTCGAAAAGTGAACCAAAATCTAAAGAAAGGCATAGTATTCAAATGGGGGATGCTTGGATAAGATTTACATATAATGTGTTTTAACAACAGTCTTTCCAGACTTCACAAAAAGAATTTGAGATAATGATCAGCACCTTTCAACCATCTGAAATAGGACTCCAGGCTATAATTTCACCGCTACGATGCAAAATACACTTATAGATTCACTAGCTCGAAAAGACTTAAGATAATCTCGGATACTTGCAGACACCCATGTTTGATCATCTTTTCAGATGAAAACGGTGTTGAATTTTACCATTGATACCAGGGGTTTTAAACTAAGCTGCAAATCTGCAGGTCCTTTAACTGTCTTAATTAGATCTAAGATGACTTGAATTAGAATTATCAGAATTGGCATCTCACCTACCAAGTCAAATTTATTTTTTAAATAAACAGGCATTCTAGATTATGATACATTCTTCATCTCATTTTGATGATGATCATAATATTCGATCATGCATCTAATTGTTTTGCTTATTCTTTTCTCATCAGAATCATAATCCTCAGAAACATACGACGTAAAAATTTCCAGTAGCTCATTAAAAATCTCGGACTTTACATGCAATTTCACGCAAGGTTCGGCATTGAAGCACCCTGAAGAGCACTGCATGTTATCTTCTCCAAATATATCCTCTCTCTTTTCGCTTGCTAGTGAGTTTTGGATAAGAGCCAAAATTGTTTTTTCTAGAGACTCAAACTTAAACTTTTCAGTGAAACTATTCAAAATATCTTCTTGATGAATTTTCAAACTTACTTCGATCTCCATTTCTCCCTTTCGTGATATTGCTACATAATGGTACTATTATTTGAAAAGATAATAACCAGTATTAAAACTCAATTTTTCAAAAAAAACAGTATAACAAAAAATTTTCTCCAATCCAACATTTCCAGTAATTAACCCAGCATATGCAATACCGAAATATCTGTCATCGTGTCCTGCATTGGAAAAATCTCCTTTACTATCTTCGGCAAGTATCACTCTTTTCGTCCCCATCACTGAAACATTGAACCTTCGAAAATACTATTCAGTTGGACGAGCGGGATGACTCGTGGCTTTCAATTAATTCTCATTCACTTAGAAAGCATGAATTTCTGTCAAAACTGGAATGTTGCCAACCTATACGGTTGTTGATGATTTACATGTGTAGAAAATTGTCAAGCAGTTAGTAGATTTAAGTCTTTCATTTACTATCAAAAAAACAAATACAATTTAGTATTGAATCTACATTCATATGCAATAGATAGAGAAATACTTCAGGATAAATCTTTCCGTTTTTGCCGAAAAAAAGACTAACAAAAAATTACCCTTTTTGGCCAGCAAGGCGCCCAACAATTTTGAAGAATCAATCGAGTAGCCAAAAACTCCCATCATGTTGATAAGTACTAGGTGAATGGAGTAAATCTACCCAAAAATTGCTTAACAAACTGTATTTTTGATTGATTCTGCCAAATTAACTTGTTGCATTATCCCTGCTAAATAATTGTTAATACAGAGAATTATTGTGGGCACTGGAACGTAGTGTCAGTTCAGGTTTGTAGAGGGCTTATTCAGATTGGATCAAATAAAGGTGGGTTTTGTGATGTCCCAAATTTCAAATGATTCTCCATGAAAGTACATCTGATTGAATACTGGTATTCCGATAGAAAAAAATTCGGGATCGGATGGGTCCTATTAGCTAGAGGTTGAATACAGGTTCCAAGAAATGATGATCCAGCGAGACGATTAAAACTCCACAGTTTAATAGCACGGCGAATTTGAATGAAATATTCAATTGGTACCTGATCCTGCCTAAAACAAAAAGTAAGCGTGCCTTTCGTGGGATTGGGACGATAATAAAATTCTTAACTCGTCTATCAAATACTGAGGACGAGTACAAGAATTAACAGTACGTCAACTAGAGTTTTTGAAAGTACAAATAACTCTGAAAGATTCTCCAATAAAAGGAAAGAAGATTGTGCCCAAAACCGTGAAGGAAGAATGGAGTCTGCTGAAAAGTATGTTTAGGAATGCAGTGGAGTCAGGTAAGCCCGCAGAAGTTTCAATCAGAAGAAAATTCTTCCTAATATCGAGTTGAATAAAGCCATAGGGAAGATTTTTCAGAAAGAGAGCCTCATGGATTGTTGTAAGTAGACTCCCTGGATCTGCAGAGCATCATTATCATGGTTTAATGCACATCATGTAACAAAATGAAATCATTTAACTAACTTGGGATACTGTTAATTCAGAAAGGGATTTTGTTTGGCTAAAGGGGGAAAAAAAAATAACGACGACCAGAACATTCAAAATCTTAAAACTTCCGCTTCATGTGTTGAAGATGCTTAGTGGAATCTCTAGTGTGAGCTACACAAGAAAAGTGTTTTTATCGGCAATTGAAAAATCTTTCTATATTGGACTATTTGCTCCCATGACACATGAAAAAACGCACTTAATAAGTACAGGAAACACGGATACCCACTTTAATGATTTTGACATGATTTCATCACTTAAGCGATTAGAATGGATACAAGACTGTTCAGAATGATGTTGTAGGTTGGCCTAAAAGCGATCCATTACCAAGGACATATTAGCTCATTGATGAAGATGATTTGGAATTAATGGAAATATAGTTTGTAAAGCCAACTCCCCAGATTACTTTTTTGACCAAGAGACAAACTAAGGTCCATGTGACTTTACTATTGACAATTCTCAATTCTAGCAGGCTCATAAAAAAGTACTTTCTTCTCCCTTATGAACCTCTGAATTTCAAATCAGCGCACTGTCTCCTCGGGGTGGCTCTAGATTCAAAGCTATCAAAAAATGTTAATTGAATGAACGATCACTTGATAATTCATTCTATAGATTTTTGTTCTTGCATTAGCAGAGCTTTTTGATACTTTTTTGAATAGTATTTCTTATCGAACTCATCAAACATCTCCGACATTCCATCTTCTGCATACTTGTCATATTTTTCATGATTTTCTGTTAAATCCCACCAAGACCTACAGATATTTCTGATTGAATCTTCCAAAGTCTCCTTCAAAGATAGAATATAGGCAGGGCGGCATTCACCTTCGGGATAATTGAAAAATCGAATGGATACCTCCTTTATGAGAAGGCCTCCAGTAAGGCATGAACCACATTGATTAAATTCGAAATTATTGAATATGATTTTAAGTTGTTGATTAGACAAATTTTTTACTATTGATTCTGAATAGACAGGATTAGATAGTACTGCAGGGTTTGGTTTTTTTAGAGTACAACCAACACTAAGAAATAAAAGAAAAATTAATAATAATTTCATATTTAAACTGATCTATAGTGAATCAAATTCGCATTTTAAGTGCTCTCTATTTATTGCTCTGAAAGGAAGAATTGACCTTTAATTTCTACTTAATACTAAAGGCTTCAAAGTCTGATTGGATAGTAGCAAAAAAGCAAAGGTTATGAGAGCCGATGAATTATTAAATTTCTTGATAAAGCAAACTCAAGATGAAAATCACAATTCGGGGAGAGACACTTCTGAAGTCGATGAAAAGAATGATTTAGACACCGCCAGCGAAGATTTATAGTTATTGAGGATTTTTATCTGTGTATTCTAGGAACTGCTTACGAAATTCTAGCGGATCATTAATATTATCAATATAAGTTTCACTGCCTCCTGTGCCAATACAAATTATATTTCCAAATCTTAAGATTCTTCCTAAAATTGATTGTTTAATTTCAATTGTTTCCAGTTTTGAAAGTTTCAGCTCACTTGTGTCTCTGCGCACGAAACCTTTTTTGGAAATTACTCTTTTATTGGTCATTGCCAATTCATTTACAAAATAAGGCAAGGCAGCATTAAATGACAAAATGAAGAAAAATATTGTAATTGGCAGTGACAAAAAAGCACTAAATGCGAGGAAGACAAGTGAGAATACTCCCAAAATTCCATAAAAAAAGGATGGTATGAGAATAAACCAATGAGTAGAAGCCTGATATAAAATCTCCTCACTATCGATTAAGTTCTTCTTAACATAGGACACCGTAACTCCTGCTTTTTTTATTTTGGTTAATTACACCTAAATGTTCCAAACCCCATTATTACCTTCTGATGTCAAGGCTCAGAAGAAAAAAATCTTCTTCTCTGGACAGATCTTAAGCTTGATTCTAAATCAATCAAGGCCATCCAAACCACTTATATCCGCTTATATCCGCTTATATCCGCTTATATCCGCTTATATCCGCTTATATCCGCTTATATCCGCTTATATCCGCTTATATCCGCTTATATCCGCAAATTTAGTGTCTCTAAGAATTACTTCAGCAACAAATTCACATAGCCATTCAGTCAAGCTTAATACTAATAATCCACATGATTTGCCGGTGTCCCTTTGGCTTTGCTATCAAAAGTTTGATTGCCCAACTGGTAGGAGCTCCTAACCTGTTATCAGGATCAGGCACCTACCAATTTCATCATTTTGGTCTCCGCCTTTAGAAATTTGGCCATTTAAGAGGTTTCGGGATTACAAAAAATGAAAGCAGAACTTAATCAGGGCTGAGGAATCAGGAATATTAAATCAAATGTCTTACCAATCCTCCATTCATGTGGATCTAAGGTAAAGCCATTGGTTTGGTAAGTTCTCGAAATTTTGAGTCATTGATGATGAATGTTCTATAATTTCTGAACTAATCACCAGCAAATAGAAAAACAAGAGATGAGATTAGTTGTAAACTGATTTAGAAAACGCATTTGAAAACCTGAGGTATAATAAAATACAAAAAGCTAGGTGATGAAAATGAAAAGATTACGCAGGCCTAGTCCAACTGTCACCAGAATTGGTGCATCAGAACCAATTGTTGATGAATCAGGACCTGAAGGACAACAGGAATCTCAGCAGATCAAAGATCAAGCAGCAGCGCTTCAAAAAATAACCAATCTGCTCAATTGTAAAAAGCTCTAGCCCTACTATCTAAATTTGAAAAATGAGCTACAAAGCAACACTGGAGCAACAATATCTCCGAAGTATTCCTCAAGAGGGTAAGATTGAATGGATTGGAATCCGCCCTAAGCGCATGGCTAAGGTTCACTATGTCAGTGAAGTCTTGGCCAATCCAGACACGGGGCTGAAAGGCGATCACTTCAGAAAGTCCTCAACTGGCAAACGACAAGTAACGCTGATCCAGCAGGAACATCTTGAAGTCGTAGCCCGAATACTGAGCAAGAGTAGGATTCCACCTGAGTTGCTAAGGAGAAACATTGTGGTTTCTGGGATCAACCTGCTGGCCCAGAAAAAACAGCGAGTTCAGGTGGGAGAAGTACTACTGGAAACTACAGGTATTTGCGCACCCTGTAGCTGGACGGCAGAGAATCTTTGTTTGGGTGGTTATAGCACTATGCGTGGGCATGGAGATATCACGGTTAAGATTATAAAGGGTGAGGCAGGTTAAGATTGGTGATATTGTCCGAATGGCCTTGATGTCTTAGTGACTGAAAATTGTGAAATGGCTTGGATAGATCTAAAGTTGTGTAGCAATCGAAAGCTCTAAACACACTTTGCTAGCATGGAGCAATTTACAGATCACCATTAATGGGGTGCAGAGATAGGTAAGCAGCGTGAACAAATAATAACTCTGGCCGAAAAGCAAGAAATTGCTGATCAGGATAGATGACTTGGGCATCAGAGTCAGTGAGAAGAAATGGCTCAGGAACTGGGTGTGAAAACCAAATTAAAAGAAGTGTTTGACGATGATTAATTGATAGCATGACGGTTAGAAGCAGCAGACTTTGACATTGTTCAAAAGTTAATTCGAGAAACAGCAGTGGGAGCAACACTGGAAGGTAAGGGATGTTTGTTTGCCTTTGAGGGCAGTTGCAGCCTCCTTCATTGGGTTAGTGCCCCCATGGGCCAGCGCAGGATCAACGTTATAGATATCTTTATGCTTTTTGTGATCAGGTAATTTATATCTTTTTCGGCCCAACACTTTAAGTAGGCAAACATTTCAATAATTGATGTGCTAGTCACAGTTTACCGATTATTTATAATCGAAATGCGGTAGGCTCTCAAGCCTCGCCAATGATGGTTGACAGATCAATCCCCGTCCCTGTTAAGAAGCGTCGGATCGGTAGTGTCTTGGGCTACCCCGGTAAAGCTATTAATCAACTGAAGGTCAGTTACAATTGTTTCAGAATCAAGAAAAGTGCTTCCGGCACGAGCAGCCTCTCACCCACGTGCTTGAAAAGTTTTGGTAGGCTTTATTTCCATACTTTTTCAAGCTCAGTAAACTTTCTTAAGAATTAACTGATCATCTTATAACACCCGAAAAGCAGCCTGTAAATTATCTTCGACATTAAAGGCCCTAGAAATAACAGGAGATTGGTGCCTTCTAGTTTTTTATTATATCTATGAGTGCAGTTCAATTATCTGGGGAATGTAAATCCTCAGGGTCACCCCTCCAATATCATTATTACTCAATTCAAGAGTGCCTTGAAGATGTAGGTTGGTCAGCATTTTGGAAATGAAAAGCCCTAGCCCTGTATTGTTGCGGTCTTGCTTGGTCGAGTAGAAAGGCTTAAATACAGTCCAGAAATCTCCATCTGCAATTCCCCCTCCTGTATCCGAAATCTCAATCTTCTTACCTAATTTGTAGTCTTCAACTCTGAAAATGATCTTTTCCTCTCTTTGCTTGTTACGTTTGGCATTTCTTTGAATTGCTTCAATAGCATTATCCAAAAGTTCCGCAAAAATTCTCTGAATACTGCGTGTATGTGGAGTGCTGAAATCATCTAAGTCTTGAGGAGCTTGGATGTAGTATTTGATCTCTTCTTGATCCATGATTTCTTGATGATCCATAAATTGTTTTTGAATCTGCTGTTGAAAATCAAAGATGCGATTCTTCTCCTCTGGAGCAGTAATGAAGATTTTACGATAATCCTGAATGGTATTAGATAAATCTCTGGCTGATTCTTGAATATCATTCAGAGCGTCTAATAAGGAAGAGTCTACTTCCTCTTTGAGTTCATGAGAAACTGCTAGATTAGCAGCTTTCAGCGTTATGATCTGGAGTGGCTGTTTCCAATGGTGTCCTAAGAGATTGAGCATTTCCCCCATTGAATTCAGTTCTTCTAGGGATTTCTCAAACTCTATCTTTTTGTGATCAGTAGTATCCATAGTTACCCCTGTCATCGCTATGATGTCCCCTTTATCATCAAGAATTGGAAAAATACTGGTATGAACCCATCGAATTTTTCTGTCATTTTGGCGGATGATCCTAAAATCACAGGTAACCTGCTGCTTACTAGCCATCACACCTTGGCGGACTTTTTCAACTACCCAAGTGTCTTCTGGCACAACATAATTAAACAGAAAATCCTCATATTTGACAGGCTGATCCTGCGGAAGACCATACAGTCTATAAATGCCAGCTGAGACATAGAACGTCATAGCTTGCGTATCAAAAGTCCATACCCCTGCATTGGTCATTGCTTGAAGTTGGTTAAACATCTCCTTTTCAAAGATCTGTTGTCCAACTCCAGCTTCTTTTCGTTCATTCTTAATTTCTTCTAGTCGCTGCTGCTTTTTTTCACGATAGTCGTCTCTTGCTTGAATATCATTAGTCATGTCATATGAGTTTTTTAGGTTGGGAACCAAATAATGATCGATTTTTTGAAATCTAAAATACTAATATTAAAAAAAGATTTTAAGTTAATTTATACTCAGAATCCCTCTCTGCGAAGGTCTACAGTTCCAATAGGCCACTGAGCAGTAGCATGATATATCATTGCGTATTCATCCCAAAATGGATTAGTGAAGGGGTCTTCTTGATTACTGGAATTAATGAATTTGTTCTCAATAACCTTGCACCCAAGCTTTTCGTAAAAATAGGGGATTCCCGTTTGGAAAAGACAAAAAGGATATTCGTTGTTGTCTATCCTGATGAAGACGGCCTCTACAATTTCTCTTCCATATCCTTTTCCCCTCCAATCCGGATGTACATTTAGTCCTCCAAGACCCAAAACCTTTAACCAACTGTTTTCAAATTTAATCATGACCGGAATTGACTCAGCATAGCCAACCAGATCTTTGTTTTGATAGAGGCAGTAGCAAATTTTTCCTGGTAGATCTTCATAAAATTCTGCTACTTTCTCTTCAACAGATTTCTTGGTGTCATTATCAGGCCATGTGAGATTCATTAGCCTTAATATATCAACAGCTTGATTGATCTTAATATCTAAATTAGAGCTCTCGATAAGTTGCATTAATAACTCTTGGGCTATGACTGCTTCTAAAGGAGGGTTATAGGTTACGATTCCAATTATCTATCCACGAAATTTTTAACATTATTTTAGTACCACTCACCTAAATTACCAATAAAAGTGTTGTGCCTGAAGTAATAGAGAGCAACAAGTCAGATTGACAATGTAAGATGATAAGCAGTTCAACCTCTACCCTCTCTCTACAGAAGATCAAAATATTTATTGGAAGAAGTTGTTCCTAAATCTGTAAGCGAGCATAATTTGTTTTTGTATGCTTCAGCTTCTCATAGAATTCGTCATTGTTGTACGCTTCTGTTCAAGCGTCATGTACCCTCTTGCCATAAGTAGTCAGTTTGGTATTACGTCCCCCAGAATTGATGCTATCAACCATGCGTACTGATTATTCACAAGGAATAATATCATCTCTTTTGTCATGAAAAACCAAAACTGGAAGCTCCTTGAGCCTATCCATCAAATAGGGACTACAAATAAACCACCTGTAGCGACAGGAGCAACAGCAGCAAATTGATCAGGATACTCACCAGCAATTTTCCGCATTCCTAGCCACCCATGTTCTTCCTAGCCAGATAGAGTTGACATGTTTCGATGAAATATCTCTCATTAATCTCAATTAGTCTTGCGATGAAATTAACCCTCCATCAAAAACCAGACTTGCACTGAAGACTTAGTACTACAAATGGTAACTGCTTACCATCAACAACTAATTTGAGTAGACTATTTTGTTTCACAGTTTCAAAATCATTACCACTTTCACTTTAACTATTAAGGTAAACCAAAAGTGGCGTATCGGTTTAATCAGAAAAATTTTTGAGCAAATTAATTACGTAATAGCTGCTGACTTTTTGAGCAAACGGTCGCTTGAAACGCAACTAAAGCTTTTGGTCGAGTTAAAACCTAATTGCCTGGGAAATGGCTTCAATTCCAGAAAATTTTCTAAACCAGATATTCTGCACTAGGCTTTGTGACTTCAAGCGGTGTAACAATTGAGTATTTTAAAACAACCTGTAATTCGCAGATATAGTCCGCAGCAAGTGAACCCTTCTATTTCTTAGTACTTAGATTTTTTTCATCTCTAAACAAACAATCAGGGCTTCTTGAAGTGAATCTCTTGGTTAAGGTTCGTAAATCTACGTTTTCTATGGCAGGTGCGTTGGTTAGGATGTTTTTCAATTGCGATGATTTCAGAAGTAGATGGACGGTTTGGTAAAGACGATTCACCTGTTCCGTCAATTAGTTATGATAGTTCTTTCATTTATACGAATTGTTCTTGTAGCTACCCTCTAAGAAATTTGATCAGATGATGCACGATTTCTCACGTTTTTCCAAAATCAAATTATCACCCAGTGCTTTTTCAATCTGATTTTTATGTTCGAACAAATATGTAAAAATTAATTTACGTTCTTCCTTTCTTAGAAGAGTCCAAATGTGTATACCGATCAATAAAGCTGTAATTCTTTCGCACTCGGTAATAAAAGTATGACCCCCTAAGTCTCTGCACGACGGGACCAATATGGAAGACTACATCTGATAATTTGATTTTTGTGAAGTTTCACACCTGGATGTTGCGCCAGCACTGTGAACCATGACTCGAGCAGTTGATGGGGGTCTTTCCTTTCCTGTTTAATTCTGTACACAGACTTTCTGATCTCCAAAGACCCAACAATTAAGTTCAATATCGGTGCTGGATTCGACTCGCCAATTCCAATTGCTTCAATTTTCAGTAAATAGAAATCTTAATTGTTTGATTTATTGAGCCAGCTGATGGCAGCTATATGTTCTGAGCGAGATTAGGAGACAATCCAGACAGCTTTTTGCGCCTGCATTGCTCTGAGGTATGTGATCAGTTTACCCAAGTAATCGCAGATAATCTTTTTGGAGTTGATTCTTAATAATAAAAATTCCGTCAGTAGCTTCTGATTTCCAAACTGCTGAAGAATTTGTTTCTTCAGTGGGGGCAGAATTATCAGCACAGGGCTATTCTACTTTGCACAATGAGCCGTTCAGTGAAACACTTCTACTTGTTAAGCATTACCTGAATGACTAACGTGCCCAGTTATTGATGATTGAGATTGATCGTAAACTATACCTGATTGAAAATTTTATTGTGGATAAGTCTAGACTAAAAATGTTGTCAGTATGCTGAGGAAGCTTGAAGATTGCGTCTTGAGTAGAATTTAGCAATTACAGTTAGAGAATTGAAAAATTCTTTATAAGTACAGTTCCCCTCCTTTCTGGATAATTTTCAGATGAAAGCCTGTACAACTTTAAGCTTTTTCGCTGCGTTGAGACCCGAATTGGGTTTTTAATTTTTCAGCAAGCATGTCCAAAATACGCCCAACAAGATTTCATTTTGATGATAAATTTTAAATTAATGTTTAATAAAAATAATTTATTCTATATTTTTAACTGCAAGTTCAGAAGTTCAAGTCTCCTCTATACTACCAAGAGAATCTGTTCTTCGTCTCTCTGAATAAAGAATCCAATGCCTTTGAATCTCAGAATTCATTTACCAAGTTTTGCCTCTCCGTTCTTTTTTGTACTCACTACAAGAGCCAAGTGCTGATTACGCCAATGTTGTCGATTCAACAATTTATCTGCTGCTAGATCCTGACGACGCTCCTGTTCTACCTTTGCAATTAGAGATTCTCTCCAAATTCTAGGATCTGCCTGTTCTTTAGCCAATTCGTAATAGAGAGGTCCAAAATTTTCGCAATACCCTCTTATTCCTTTTGGCGAATTGAGATCAATTGTTTCAAATGGTCCCATGAAAGACCAACGTAGGCCTAGTCCTTCAGAAATAGATATGTCGATATCCCTAGCAGAGCAGACTCCATCTTCAACAAGACGGAAAGCCTCAGCGAGCAGAGCTCCCTGGAGTCGATTGGCAACAAATCCTTTGATCTCTTGATTTAATCGGATAGGTGCCTGACTCACTTGGTGCATTAGTTTAGTGGTCCTGTCGATAACGTTCTCAGCTGTCCAAGGAGTGGGTACCAATTCAACCAAGGGCACAAGGTGAGGGGGATTGATAGGATGAGCGACGAGACATTGTTCTTTAGCGTTGAGGTTCTCTGTAAAAAGGGAAGCAACGATGCCCGAGGTAGAGCTAGCCAATACAGTTTGGGGATCCACTAATTGGTCGATTTGTTGATATAGTTTCTGTTTAACCTCTACCCGCTCCGGGGCGTTTTCCTGCATGTGGTCTGCTCCATCAAGAGCATCTTCCAAACTGTTAGAGGCATGAACCCTTGCAAATACTTGCTCTACGGAACAGCTATTTAAAAGATTTCCTTCTGCTAAGTGTGGTAGCTCTTCCTTGATCAACTTGATGGCAGTTGACACTGCACCATCGATGGGATCCCAAAGCCACACCTCGAAACCTGCCCTCACAAAGACAATAGACCAACTTCGGCCAATCAGTCCTGTGCCAACAATAGCGACTTTCTTCGACATAACTTTCCTTTAATCAAGTAAATTATGAGCTGACTTTTGAAGTATTGGTGTTTTGCTTAAATTTCTTAAATGACCAAGCTGAAAATAAATATAATTCATCCCATAGAATAGTCCCCAGTTGATTTCCGAATAGACCTGTGTCTATGATGCGTGTTTTTGTTGGTCCTTCTTCTTAATGAAGCTACTAGCTGAATCTGATCAAGATTGATTGTGGGGAATTTTTATACTCTTTAGTTACTTCTTGGAGCTGGCAAGTAATGTCTGAAGGCTCACGCGCCTTATCGATCGCATTATAATTCAGCAATTCAAACCATCAATTCGCGAACTATTATGGAAAAACCGAAGCACATTGTGTTGACCTCACACCCTGGCCGTCTTGACCAACGAGGACCACAGATTCAATGGGGCCAAGCGGACCCCAAGAAACGAGGTCCAATCATAGGTTCGGTCAAAAATCCCTCGAAGCGAAACGTAATTGGTACTCACTCCGGTTCATATGCAGTTTATCGTGCGCTTGCAGTAGCTGCTGGACAGCTAGATAAGGACCATGTTCCAGATCTGACCAACACAGCCCCCATTGTACCAATTGGCCCGAACTCTCAGTGGGGTGAACCTGAAAAAATTGTGTCGTTAGATCCCTATGGTCACATGATCGGGCAGGTTTTCACGGAAGAATTGGAGGATGGAATGGATATCCGCCCCACAATAGCTGTGACTAAGGCAAGGTTGGAATTGATTGAAATGAAGGATGCTATGCGACATGGCCGCCTCAAGCCGGATGGTTTGGTCTTACTGGATACAGGTGAAGTAAATGTCACTAAAATGGCTGTTGAACCAGTTTGGTATCTACCAGGAGTTGCTGAAAGATTTGGAATTACAGAATCCCAACTTCGGCGCAACCTCTTTGAACAGACAGGGGGAATGTACCCTGAACTAGTAACTCGTCCAGATTTGCAGGTCTTTCTTCCTCCAATTGGTGGAATCACAGTCTATTTCATGGGAGATGTTGCCAAGGTTGGAGACCAAGACTGCAAAGTCGCCTGTCGTGTCCATGATGAGTGCAATGGCTCGGATGTGTTTGGTTCAGATATATGCACTTGTCGACCATACTTGATTCATGGCATAGAAGTGTGTGTTGAAAATGCACAAAATGGTGGTGTTGGCATTATTGCTTACTTCCGCAAGGAAGGTCGCGCGCTAGGGGAAGTCACTAAGTTCTTAGTTTACAACGCTCGTAAGCGCCAAGAAGGTGGAGACCGAGCTGAGACCTATTTTAAAAGAACTGAGTGTGTAGCTGGTGTCCAGGATGTACGCTTTCAACAACTGATGCCAGATGTTCTCAATTGGTTGGGCATAAAGCATATCGACACCTTGGTCTCCATGAGCAATATGAAGTACGACGCAATTGTATCTCAGGGAATCACTGTTGGGGAACGCCTGGCGATTCCCGATGAACAAATTCCAAACGATGCGAAGGTGGAGATGGAGGCCAAAAAAGCTGCGGGCTACTTTACAGATGCCTCATTGGATCCCGATGCTCTCAAAAGCACTGTAGGCCGAACCCTTGAGCAGTTTTAAATGCTTATGTCCTACGATCTGATGGAGATTTTAAACTCTCCAAAGACAATCCGCGAACGGTGCAATCAACTGTATCTGCTAGGATTGGAAGGCCGATTGGAGCACTTCCGAATCAGGGAGGATCGGTTACCAATCTCTGTTGAATTGGTTAAAAATGAAATCTTAGCCAATTATCCAGATCTGGACATCCCTCCCCATAGCCGATGGCAGCATTTTATCGTCAGTGGAACGAACCACTGGACCCCGTTTAAGTCAAATTTCCGGGATGATCGAGAACTTCTTCTTGCTCAAATTGATTTGGTAGTGACAAGTGTTCTATTAGATGCAGGCGCAGGACCCAGTTGGCGCTTTAAAGATCCCCTCACTCAAAAGTACCATTCTCGTTCTGAAGGTTTAGCACTTGCGAGCTTATACCTCTTTTCTGATGGAACCTTCTCGAGTGATCCCAATGTGCCCTTGAAAGCTGATGCAAAGGGGTTGCAGAAATTTAGTGTTGAGCAGTTGACAGAAGGTTTTCAAGTTTCTGCAGCAAATCAGCTTGTTGGGTTGGAAGAACGAGCTGCTCTACTACGCCGATTAGGGGAGCAACTTGGTAGTTTTCTTGGGACTGACCAAGAGTCAAACCCAAGAATAGCGAATATTCTCGAACATCTTTTAATCAAAGAGGATCGTGTTCTTAAAGCCGATCTCTTGTTAGGGACTTTGCTTAAGCTGCTGCAGGATGTCTGGCCTACAAGATTGACTCTAGGTGGGCAAAACCTCGGGGATGTGTGGCGCCATCGATTGCTTACAGATTCTGAGATTACTGCTGAACTAGTCCCTTTCCATAAGCTTACTCAGTGGTTGACCTACTCGCTATTAGAACCACTTGAAGATGCGGGCGTTAAAGTCCAAAACATTGACTTGTTGACAGGTCTACCCGAGTACAGAAATGGTGGTCTTTTCTTGGATACCGGGGTACTGGAATTAAAAAATCCTACTGAATTCAGTGCCCTTCATTCTGTTTCCTCCGAACTGATCGTTGAATGGCGAGCCTTGACTGTCATTTTGTTGGATCGAATCGGAGAAAAACTCAGGGAAAGTATAAAGCTTACAAGAGAAGAACTTCCTTTACCTCAGATCTTACAAGGAGGTACTTGGAGCACTGGCCGCTTACTCGCCTATAAACGTCGCCCAGATGGATCGCCACCTCTACGTGTAGAGAGTGATGGCACAGTCTTTTAAAATTTATAATTTAGGTTTCCATGAACAAGATTCTCAAAGAGATCAAACACCCACTGGTTCAGCACAAGCTTTCATTGATGAGGAAAAAAGAAACTTCAACACGCAGCTTTCGTGTCTTGGTCCGTGAGGTTGGACTTCTTCTGGCTTATGAGGTTACCCAAGATTTACCTCTTGAATACGAAGAAATTGAGACTCCATTACAGAAAATGCAGGCTCCTTTTTTGGAAGGAAAAAAACTGTGTTTGGTACCAATTTTACGGGCAGGAATCGGCTTGTTGGATGGCTTTCTAGAGTTAATTCCTTCAGCTAGAGTGGGACATATTGGGCTTTATCGTGATCCGGTGACCTTAGCGGCAGTGGAATATTATTTGAAATTGCCAGAGATGATCGATCAGCGCTTGGTTATTGCCCTGGATCCGATGCTGGCAACAGGTCACTCCTCAGCTGCAGCTGTTTCTCGTCTGAAGGAAAATGGGTCCTCAAATATCCGTTTTGTATCTTTACTCGCTGCGCCAGAGGGTATTGACTTTTTCCAAAGTGAGCACCCAGATGTCCCAATCTATACTGCTGCAGTCGATGAAAGATTGAACGACCACGCCTACATTTTACCGGGGTTGGGTGACGCAGGAGATCGGATTTTTGGGACCAAATGACACTGAAGTGTCAGTACAAGATTTAATTCTTAATTGCTTACAGATAAAAGCATGTAGTCAGTTTTCGCGACTAGGGAAAGTATTGGGTTTGGAGCCAAAAATTTGAAAGAGAGTTAGCCTCACATATTATATAGATGAAGAAATCTCTTGCATTTCAGTTAGTAGCTTAACAAATGAAGTGTCAGGCTAGATCTATCAAAATTGGAGAACCCGTCTGCAACTGCTTTGCGATAATTCTCCCCAGACACTTCTGCAATTGACAACTTGGATCCGACTACTTCTACTTGTTTCAAAGCCAATTCCATATCTTTCAATAATTCAGCAAGATCAAAGGTTCCTAGCTGGTCAGTTCTATTTAAAGTGTCGATCACTACACTTGCCCCCACTTCTGTCAGGCAATCTTCCGCACAAAGTCCAATTCCATGTTCACCCCCGCTAACCAAAGCTCGCTTCTCAGTTAAATAAGTAAGTCATTTGTACATTAAAAATTCTCAGAATTTTCTAAATTTGTTAGTCAGGAAAAATAATTAGGCATTTCTTCTCAAAAATTTGGTCCCATTAGATTTGCTCTTTATCAAAAAAACATCGGTAATATCTTCAATTCAATCTTTCTTGTCATTCATTAAATTCTTGATCCCATCTGCTCAGAAAATTCTCGTTCAAATCAACTTGCAAACAATTGATCAGGGTTTTGGAAGGATTTGAGCTCGATTGCATTGTCGGAAGGATCTAGCAGGAACATGGTTGCCTGTTCGCCGACTTCCCCTTGGAAACGGATATAGGGTTTAATCAGAAATTCAACTCCCTGAACCTTTAGGGAGTCTGCGAGTTGATGCCAATGATCCCACTCTAAGACTGCGCCAAAATGCCGAACGGGAACAGACTTTCCGTCTACTCCGTTGGTCTCGACTCGCTGGGTTTCTTCAGGCTTCAGATGCGCAGAGATCTGATGTCCAAAAAAGTTGAAATCAATCCACTTCTCATCCGTCCGTCCGACTTTACAGCCCAAACGATTAACATAGAAATAACGGGTGGCGTTCAAATCTCTGACTGCAAAAGCTAGGTGAAAAGGGGGCATTCCCATGGGATTCCTTAGGTTTTCGTGTTTGAATCTTTGGAAACTACAGCTTTGCTAACTGAGCAAAGCTGCTCCGCAGAGCAGGATAACTCTCTAGAAAAATCTTAAACAGATCGTCATAGTTGTTAATTTGGTCAGAACTGGGCAAATACGCTTTTTGAATTCGTGGTTCTGGAGTAGCACTCTCCTGCTGACAGGAAGCCAAGGCACCGCGGAGGCCCGTCAATCCTGGTTCTGCCAGCACCTTGATCGGAACACCAAGCACATTGGCGAAGAGTTGACAAAAAGAATCTGAGCGACTGGTTCCACCGGTTAGGATCAACTCCTCCACTCGAACCTCAGATACGGCGTGTAAAGCATGGCGGAAGGCAAAGCAGGCTCCTTCCAAAACTGCTCGGGTCAATGAAGCTCGGTTAGATTGCCGATTCATTCCTAGCCAGACTCCACGGGCATGGGGATCAATGAAGGGTGAGCGCTCTCCCTGCAGATAGGGCAAATAGAGTAACTTTCCTGCTGGTTGCTCAATAGCGATTTGAACCATCTCTTCATAGCTGTTGAAGCCAAATAGTTCTTTGACCCAAGCCAGGTTGTCCCCTGCAGTGAGGATTGGGGCAACCTGAATGAACAAGTCTGCAGCTGGATGAGCCAAGGTCCACGCGCCACTTTCCAGTCGTGCGGGTCGTTTTTCAGTAAGACCCACCCAGCCACTGGTTCCACAGTAGGCGTAAGCTTTCCCAAGTTTTCCACAACCGGCTCCTAATGTGGTCGAACCAGCATCACCGGGACCAAGGTAGACGGGTAACCCAGCAACTAATTTCAGATGCTGACTCACTTCATTTCTGAGCGAACCTAATAGCGCGCCGCCGGGAACCAATCTAGGTAAACTTGGTAGGATCGAATCCAGACCAAGCTCTGCAAAAAGTGCTGTGTGCCAGGTTCTTGAGGAGAGTTTCATCAAACCGGTGGTCGCTGCAGTGGTAGTATCAGTTTGATTTACTCCGGTCAGTCGGTAGCCAATGTAATCTGCTGATCCAATGAAGATCTTTTCTGTATTTTTTAGAACCTCTGGCTGGTGTTGCTGAAACCAAACAAGCTTTGCGAGCAGGCTTGTTGGACCCTGTTCGTTGCCTGTTTCGAGCAATTGTTCCTGAAGTGATTTCTTATCATACCAACTGGCAATTTGCTCTGCACCCCTTTGATCACTGTAGCTTACTACAGGATTTAAAGGTTCTGAATGCGAATCCAGGAAAATCATATTTTGCATCTGACCCGTTAGTACAAGCCCCCGTAAGGTAACTTCAGGATTCATCAGATTATTAATCACAGCTATGAATCCATTCCACCACGTCTCCAATTCCTGATGATGGAAACCCTCATCAGTTTGCGTTTGTTTGTTTGGGTGAGAGGTCTCGCGGATCAGGTTGCCGTTACTGTGGAATAATCCACCTTTGATACTGGTTGTCCCGAGGTCAATCACCAACCAAGTGGATTCATCTTTGTTTTCAGCAGCTTTTGAATTCATCTTTTTCTCAGGGATAATCGGCTGAACAGTACTGCCGCGATGATGATCAAACCGGTCAGGATCTGTTGAACGTAGGTGTCGATTCGGAGCTGGGTCAAGCCGTTTGAGAGTACGCCGAGGATCAACACACCCGTCAAGGTCCCAAAGAGGTTGGGTTCCCCCTCTTCGGACATCGTCATTCCCACAAAAACGGAGGCGATTGCGTTGAGCATCAGCCCATCGCCCTGTGTTGGGTTTGCCGAGGAAAGTCGACTGACCAGCATCAAGCCAGCAATCGCCGCTCCTACTCCATTGACGGCAAACGCGATTAGGCGTAAACGAGCCACAGGCACTCCAGCCAGCAGGCTGGCCTCCAGATTGCCTCCGACAGCATGCAGATTTCTACCAAAAACCGTATTCCGCAGAACGATGCCCATGAAGATCAAAACTGAAACCGCTATTAGAGTCAAATTTGGAAGTTGGATTCCTTCAGTTAATGAAATTCTACCACGACTGAAATCCCCAACAATTTCTGGAATGGCTCTACCAAAAATGGTTTTGCCATCGCTCACCAGTAATGCCAAGCCACTAAAAATTGTCAGTGTGCCGAGAGTCGCTACAAAGGCAGACAAACCAGCGTAGGCAACAAGCACCCCGTTAAAAACGCCACCAAAACCACCCACGAGTACAGCAGCCCCTAAAGCTCCAAATAAACTGACTTCTTGTTGCCACAAAACTGCTGCAATCATCCCACTCAAGCTCGCCATAGAGCCAACGCTCAAATCAAAATCTCCTCCCACCATCACGAGCGTCATTGTCAAGGAAATCACACACAAAATGCTGACCTGCTGTGTGATGTTGAGCCAGTTCCGGGCCGTCATGAAGGTGTCTGGGCGCTGACTCCAAAAGAAACTGACAATCAACAAGAAGCCCAGAAAAGTGCCGTAACGTCGGAGTAGGGAAGCAAGTTGAAAGGAAACAGTCATTCATTAATCTCTGCAGCACGAACTCCTTGGCAATACGCGAGCAGATCAGCCTCTCTCAAGCCTGCAGTCTGCAACTCATGGTAGATTTGCCCATCCCGCAAAACAAGAATACGATCACAAAGCCCAATCAGTTCTCCCAACTCTGAAGAAACCATCAGCACTGACTTTCCTTCCTGACTAGCTTGACGAATCAAACTGTAGATTTCCTGCTTTGCGCCAACATCCACTCCTCTTGTTGGTTCATCCAACAACAGTAATTTCGGATAGTCCCAGGTAGCCCGTGCAAAAAGTACTTTCTGTTGATTTCCTCCACTCAGTTGCCAAATTCTCTGGGTAATGCCAGTCCCTTGAACCTTCACTCGGGACCAGGCCTCCTCTGATTCCTGTCGTAATTTTTGTTGAAAAAGCAATCCCAAGAAGTTGCCGAAATTGCTAATGAAAGGCAGGTGACTGTTTGTCGCTACGGTCTGGTTCAGTACCAAGCCCTCAGAACGTCGCTCTTCGGGAATGAAGGCCAAGCGTTCTTGCCAGAAATTTTGGAGCTTAGGTTGCCAGGGATTTCCTTCTAGGCTCAAAGCTCCGCTGAAATCTCGAATCCCCAATAAAGTACGGAGGACTTCTGAGCGCCCAGATCCTCCGAGCCCAGCAAGTCCCAAAATTTCACCCTTGTGAAGCGTAAAATTCAATGACTTCAACTTAGCGTTTCGCAAATCTTGGACAGAGAGTAAGACTTCTTTTGAAAGAATGTTGGAACGACCTGGATAGTGCTGGCTGATTTTCCTGCCTGTCATGGCTTCCACAACAGTTTGTGGTTTCAGTATCTTTGTTTTTTCAGCCATAGTGTTGCGGCCATCCTGCAGCACGGTGATCCGATCGGTGATCTTAAAGATTTCATCGAGACGATGCGAAACGTAAAGAATGGCGCTCCCCTTTTGCTTTAGACGTTCAAGAGCAGCAAATAGCTTTCCTGTTTCGGAGGGCATTAGCGAGGCGGTCGGTTCATCTAATACATAGAGTTGAGCGGCAGGCTTGCCGGATTCAACAACAAAGGCGCTGCCTAACTTGACGAGCATCTGATCGCCTGCGCCCAGGTGGCTCATCCTTTGTTTGGGATCAATGTAGGTAATCCCCAGTTCAGCAAGCGCCACCCGAGTTATTTCAGAAAGTTTTTGCTGGTTAACAAATAGTTTTGCCCGAGTTGGTAGCTGCTTTCCAAGCATTAGATTTTCAGCAACCGAGAGATGCGCGATGCTGTTCAGTTCCTGATGAATGAAGCGCATGCTAAGCTGCCCAGATTGCCTAGCCTCAGCCAATGACAGAGATTCTCCATTCAGCGTGCAGGTGATGGAGTCTGCCACCAGGTTCCCCGAGAGAATTTTGATCAGGGTAGACTTACCAGCCCCGTTTTCGCCCATCAATCCATGGATTTCTCCAGAAAACAGGGTGAGTTCTACCCCACGTAGCACGGGGACACTGCCAAAGCTTTTTTGGAGGTTACTTAGATGGAGAAAGGGAATCACGGGTAGGAGGAGGACGGAGTGTTATTGCTTCGCTCCGCCATGTTGGAATCAAAGATCCTCAGCTGTGACCAATTTGGCACTGACATAAATTTGTGAGCGGGATACGGAACCAGAATTCAGATACTGTTCAACCGTGTTGGCAACTGTGTTGGCGATTCCGTTGAAGTCTTGGGCAACCGTGGCCTTCAGATTCCCTCGAACTGCAATTCGATCACGGGCCTGCTCAGTTGCATCAATTCCGACAATCACAATATCCTCATCTTCACGGCCAGCATCACGGATTGCTTGTTCTGCTCCAAGTGCAGGATCATCCCAAGCTGCCCAGATTGCTTGGATGCTGCCTTTCATGGGATTAGCTGTCAATACAGCTTCCATTGCGTTGCGGGCGCCCTCCAAGGGGCCACGATCAAAGCTTGGAGTGATCTTCTCTATGATCTTGATGTCGGGTTCATTGTTGAAGATCGACTCAGCAATTGCTCCGCGTTTCTGTACGGGGGGATAGGGATCAAAAATGAACATAACCACATTGCCCGCGCCGTTTAACTGATCAACCACATAGGTAGCTGTCTCTGCCGCCATCACATAGCCATTACTCGTGACGTTCGCTGTCAGCAAGGGATCAGCTCCAGAGTCCATCCCAAAAACTGGAATTCCAGCGTCTTTGGCCGCGAGCAAACCATTACGAATTTGGGATGGATCGACATTGATCACCATCGCATCAACTTTTTGCAGGGCGACATCTTCCATTCGGCTGACCAGGGCAGCAACGTCTCCGGAGGTGTCGATAACATCCACCTGCCAACCCTTGCTTTTAGCGGCTGCCTCAAAACCCTCCACCATGAGTTGAGTCCCTGGTTGTGCCAGAAAAGGAGTTAGCACGGCCAATGTGCGAGATTGGGCGAACAAGAATTGGGGAAGAGCAAGCAGGAGGATTCCTGTGAAAATGAACAGATTCTGCCGCATGGGTGTCTCCTTTGGATTTTAGAAAAGTTGTATGAGCCCGTACCAGACAGAAAACGTCTGATGAAAGAATGAAACCGGTATCGTGTGATAAGGTGAAGGAGCGGTATTGTCAAGTATTGCTAGCGCAGAACTATTCGCTACTCAAACTCGACTCAGTTTTTTCTCGGCTTGGTAACGAAGCTACTGCACCAAAATGCTGGACACTGAGCGAGGCAGCGACATTCCCATACCGTGCTGCTTGAAGCAGATCTTTGGTGCGTAACCACTCTGTCAGGAATCCTCCGTCAAAACAGTCACCTGCAGCGGTGGCATCCACTAATTTGGACTGAATTCCAGGGATTTGTTCTCTCATGCTGTCCTGTGTAGCCAAGAGCACACCTTGGTCTCCTAAAGTCAGTGCTACCACTTCAACGCCCATCTTCAAATATTCATCAACAATACTTTCTGGATTCTTCAGACCCGTCAATTGACAAGCATCATCCAGCCCAGGCAGGACAAAATCTGCTAGGGATGCTACATGTTGGATAATTGCTTTAGCCCGTGATAGTGACCAGAGTTTGAGCCGAAGATTGGTGTCAAAAGAGATCTTCACACCATTTTCCTTAGCCAATTCAATTGCTCGTAATGAAGCTTCACAAGCGTTGTCGCTGATTGCTAG
>JACLAC010006946.1_pt1 | contig 57199 bp, 55 predicted proteins | sample 8027881 | NCBI WGS metagenome assembly JACLAC01 (sample SAMN15725517, study PRJNA655200) | protist metagenome | isolation source: fluorescence activated cell sorting (FACS) single amplified genomes of... | place: Spain: Blaines Bay Microbial Observatory, Mediterranean Sea | collected 2016-01-19
GGTAAGAAAATCTAAAATGGTTTTTTGTATAAATAGATAGTACTTCAAAAACTTGTTTAAATATTTGAAAATAGAGATAGAATTTGATATTTAGTACAAATTGTAAAGAGAATTTGAAAAATATAATTATATATTAGCATTTTATTGAAATGCTAATATAAGCTAGGATAAATGATTATACAGAAAGGAGTGTAGTGTGAACTACAGCTCAAGGCACTATGTGATTACATAAAAGATTATTGCAGATTTGAGCTACAGACAGTTTGCAGATATGTTTAGAGATAATACCGCAGTGGTGGAAAAAACATGTTGGTATTTGAATGATGAAATGCGGAAAGTAGTAGCAATGGCTAGTCATTTACGAAGAGAAGATAGGACGATTAATGTGACTTAAGAAATGGTAAATCGTGTTAGCTTAACAAGCTACACCATCTTACTTTTAGATAAACTAACGTATACTAATTAAAGATCAAACTGCAAAGTAGCTTTCGATATAAGAGAATGAACGAAATATCTTTCAAGATGATTCTGTAAATTTCTGTTATTTATTAGAACAATTTAACTAAATTTTGTGGATTTAATATGAAATATCTTTTGTCTGAAGCTCAAAAAGATTCTTATTTTCAAAAAGGTTTTTTAATAATTGAAAATCTTATATGTAAAGATGATATCAGGAGACTCCAGCTTCAATCAGAGTTGATCGGCGATAATAAAATAGATCATGTTCCTGTATCTAGTACTCAGGTAGAACCTGAGGTCAATATAGAATCTCCAATTGAAAAAAATTTAACCCTTAGAAAACTCTATGACATTGCGATATATGACCAAATTTTTTGGAATCACGTAGTAAATGAAAAAATAGTCGATGTTATTTCTCAATTATTAGAAACTAAAGATATAAAGTTATATGGTGACCAGTTATTTATGAAAAATCCTGAGGTTGGATCTGAAATATATTGGCATCAAGACTCTGCTTCTTGGACAGATATTTTTCCGAGAGATTTAATAACTGCTTGGACAGCCCTTGACGATTCCACGTTAGAAAATGGATGTTTAAAATTTATACCAGGTTCACACAGATTTGGAACTTTAGGTCTTGATAGTGATTCTCGAGAAAGAAAAATGGAAAGATTTTTACCACTTTTAAAATTTAAACAATGGGAAATCGAAGATATAGAATTAGATTCAGGAAGTGTTAGCTTTCACCATAGTCTCCTAATTCATGGCAGTGGAAAAAATTTGTCAACTAAGAGAAGAAGAGGCTATGCTGCTCATTATATGAGATCTCTTTCTTGGAAAGACGAAAGAGTTACAAATGCTCCGGTGATGCCAAAATTTTGTCAGGTCAGAGGTCAATCATACAAAAATTGTGTGTGATATTATTAACACCAGTATACCATAATTGGGTCAGCTTTGATTAGTTTAGATAAATAAATGTTAAAACTCTTTGTGTAATTAGCAATTTTTTTCAAATTCTATGTCAACGAATGCGCTCAATCATGGACTTGCTGCATAAGTATATCTATTCCAGCTTGCCACAATCTGAACAATATAGATTAAGCTATAACGTATAGACTCAATTGCAAAAAAGAGAATCTAAGTTTTATACTAGTTTGGTAAGAAGCATTATAAAGTGAGAACGACAAACCTTAATTAAATCCCTCTCATTCACACGGTAGTTTCACAAATTGCGTTCACAAAATTCAGACTGTAGTTGCTAATACCCTAATCTCTAAAGCAACTATTCAGTGCCTGTTACTATTTTGCTTAAACACCCAATTTAAATATACCTGATTTATGGTTCATCCGTCTCCTAGAGTTCCCATAGGCTTGAATGCGAACGTGCGCATTGAATAATCATGCAACTTCTGAAATCATTCAAGCTCGTACGGTACAAGCGATCTAAGCACTGAGCTCCCACCCTGGATACTGGCACGCTGTTAGCCAAGCTTGATGAAGAGTTGAATGCTGTGAAAGCCAGTTACGCTTAGCAGCTGAGAATACACTGTAGTGGCAAGCCGATTGGACTGGTCAGGTTCTGAAATTCCTTTAAATTAGTCATTGAGTCAGAATTGATTTTCACGCCGAAATTGATACTTACTGGAGCGGGATAGAGCGAGCTAGACAAACTTATTGAAGCTTAAATAGTTTGGCAATCGTTTTAACACTATCAAGGTGGGTAAGACTAAAACTTAGTCAGCTGGGTAATACGTCGTTATTTAGTTGTGAATAAATTGTGCTCAACCATTTTTGCATTTTATTAAGGAGTAATTTTCATACCTAAAACATATTCCTCTGTGTAAACTAGCCAAATAGATGTTGAGCAGGAGTAGTGCGTTACCATTAAATTTGTAATCTTTGCAGTAGCTTTACAAGAAGTAATTTCATATGGAATATACTGAAAATATAATGGCTTAGTAACAGTTATGAAGTGGTAGATTAGATTGCCAAAAGTATGAAAATATTCTCTGACAATCCAATCAAAGGTTAGTCAATAATTTACAAAAAATTATTCAACTTTTGAATCTTGTTTAGCTGCAGCCCAGATTACTAAGCCGAAAGCCATCTTATTTATTAGATCAGCATAATTATAAATTATATTTACAGCTTCTACATTTGCACTATCAAGCATATATCCCCAAAAGTAACCAATGGGATAAATAGCCCATCCCACAGTCACGATAAGGCGTAGTGCATGGAAAGCTTTTTGACAAGATGTATTTGCAGAATTTGCATTGATTTGACTAGCTTCACCAAAAAAGATTTCATAAAGAATTAGGAGCCATCCAACCATTCCTAGAATAAATCCCAGAGTTACATCTACAAAACCAGCTTCACCCAGATAACCAAAGATCAGCATAATGAGAGAATAGACTAGAAGCCTCCAAAAAAGTATTATTGGCACAGCTGCAATTGCCGCCAATATCAAATAAAATTCTACAATTTGTAGTGGAACCGTCAGTAACCAGTCTACATACCTAAAAACTGTTGGGCTCTGTCCAGTCGTAACCCATACATCTCTCATATAAAAGTAATGAACTGCTGCTATGCCTGTTATCAAACCTGCTACAGTCACTGAAGTTTTCCATTTTCCAGCTACACTGTCTCTTTCTAGAAAAAAGAAAACAGCTGAGGCCATCATTGCCATTGTTGCAACGAAAAAAGAAATACCTACAAAATCGTCTGGCTTTAACAAAGTTTCCATTTCACTCCCCTGAATGAAGAAAATAGTTTTTGGTTGCGCATGAATAGAAATTGAAAGCCTACAGTTTTTTTCAAAAACTTTTCCGCTTCAGAACCAAGTTTCTATTATACCCAATCACATAGAAGGATTTGTTAGTTTTTCGGAAAATTTTCCAGCCTCTGAAAACTAACTTTCTCACCACAAAAACATGAATGATTAGCGTATACTAAGTTATTGATAGAGTAAAGAGATTATTATAAAATTTAAATTAACAGATAGCAACTCTCCTCTACGAAGACCTAATAGAATATGAATTCTATTAGACAAATGATTTTTTTACTAAATTATTGCTCTTCAGGAAGTATTTACCAACTATCTTTGGAAGTTTTAGCGAAAATAAAAACCTAACTACAGTAGGATTCACCCTAAATATATGTTATAAATAATCTTAGACTTAAAATTGAAAATATTTGTTATCAAATTAGTATTTAATAGAATAAAAATAATATAAAAAATTTTAAACTTTCTAGCTACAAATATCTGATTTTTTTTGTTTCTTTAATCTATCGAATTCTCATTTGTCCATCTCCTAAAGTGAATACATAATATTATTGAACACTTGCTAATAAGGAGGCAGCCATGGAACTACTGAAGACACTGAAGCTGCCACAGTATCAGCGAAACAACACAAGCAATCCTGTGCTACAACGCAGAGTCAAGCTTGCTGCTGGTATAAGTGAGCAAATACAGCTTGCCCAAAATCCAAACTATAAATCCGTAAATGTGCGTGCTGTTGCAGATGATAATGGTGGAATACGTGCAGTTGGAGTAGCGAAACGTGTGTTACGTTGGTGGTGTATGAGTACAGATGGCACTGTGCAATTAACCGTACGCTATGGCAGTAGGGTATTGGAACTTGCTAAGGGCATGGATGCTGTTGAACTGTCTAGTGTTGATGAATTGGTGCCTGTGCTAGAACAGTTTAAGGCAGCTGCTGAGCTTGGTGAGATGGATGATATGGTAGCTGCACAGTTGGCAAAGACAAAATGTGTTAACACACAAAAGCAATATTAATTTACTTGGTTTTGAGCCCTTTAGCTTGTTGATTTATGGGGTGTTAAAGTTGCACAACTTTCTGGTTCATTTTTGCTTCTGTATGATACTAATATTTTAGAGGGTTGCTCAGACTGCTGTTTTGCTTCTCAAACTTGCACAAAAGCTACGCATGGAAATTAGAAGTCAGTAGGTAATTGAAAAAATTTATGAATGTATAGCAAATGCAATTTTTTGAGGACACTACATCATTTTCGTGGAGAGAGCGATGAAATCGAAAACTTCATCTTATATGCTGGGTATTCTGCTCTGGTTACTTTGTGGGGGATTTGTTCAGTCAGCGTGTGCCTACAACATGGAGGACTTGAGACGTCTAAAAGCAACGGGTAGTTGCCCTCAGTGTGACCTCAGTTCAGCCACTTTGGAAGAATTGCAACTGTTTCGCTCAAATCTGTCTGGTGCAAATCTGTCTGGAGCGAACCTTTCCAGAACCAATCTCATTGCGGCAGATCTGAGCCGAGCTAACTTGTCTGGTGCAAATCTGTCTGGAGCGAACCTCTCCGGGGCGGACTTGTCTTCAGCGAATCTGAGTACAGCCGAGCTATCGGCAACCGAACTGACACTTGTTGATCTCTCAGGAGCAAAGTTAGAACGTGCTAGCTTGGAAAAAGCTAACCTGCTCAAAGCAAAGCTTCTCAATGCCGATCTCAGTTGGGTTAGTTTTCGGGGAGCCAATCTGACACTGGCGGATTTTTATAAGTCAGATTTTTGGGAAGCTGATCTGTGGGGTGCCACGCTATGGGGTGCCACGTTCTGGAATGCTGATTTGCGAACTGCCAAACTCCGAGGTTCTAACCTGGATGGAGCCAACTTTGAAGGGGCTAAGCTTAGTATTGATCTGGCAGAAGGAACGATTCTCTGCGATACGATTCTACCGGATGGCTACATCATACGGAGTGGCTGCTAATCCGTTTTTTGGATGTGGAATTACCAGTCGAAGTCATCGGTGCTTTCAGCTTTTTTCTCACGAACTTGATTGACGATTGGAGGCAACGAAAAGCTGTATTCAGCGATTACCTCTAGATCTTCATCGGGTAGTTTTTGGTAGTGTTCAACTGCTATTCTCATCAAATTCCCCAGAAAATCACCATTAGGTAACATCCCCGTCTGCAGAGCATACACTAGATCGTCTCGGCTCTAACCTCCAATTCCAGTCTCTTTGTCAGGCGTGATGCTTGGGGTCAATTTTCCCTCAGGACCATCCTTGGCGCCAGCATAAGCCAGATCAGATCGAAGAACTCCCAATTGATTCCGAGGTGTGTGGCATTGTGCACAGTGTGCGACTGCTTCTGTCAGATAGTGACCGCGGTTCCAGGTTATAAAACGGTTTGGATTGAGTGTGGTGGGTTTGGGATCATGGAAGAAAATATTCCAGAACCAAGTATTCAGATGTAGATCGAAGGGGAATTGCAGTTCATGGGTCTAATTTTTTTGCTGAATGGGAGGCAAGGCTGAAGAGGTCATCTTTGAGGTGCAATAGATCATCTTTGCTCATCTTGGAGAATGCAGGATAAGGAAAGCTCGGGAAATAAATGCTGTCCCTCTGGTCCTATCCCCTCTCGCATGGCACGAACGAAGTCTTCATCACTCAAATAGCCAATTCCTGTGGTTTGATCTGGAGTGATGTTTTTAGCATAAAAGACTCCAAATGGGGTAGGAAGTGGGCGACCCCCACCTAGAAGCGAACCTCTGTTCTCTACATCAGTGTGGCAGCCACAACCACCAGCCGCATGAAAAATTTGCCCTCCAGCAATCGGATCTGGAGTGCATGCCTGAGCACTGGTGAGAATCAGTAGAGAAACCAGGCAACTCAGGCAAAATAGCCCATGCTTCAATTGGAGGTGCGGTAGTTGTCGTGGCAGTTTTTGCAAGCCCCTCCGACAGCCCCAATAGCTCTGCCGATGGCTTTCATATCACCGGATTGGGAAACAGTCACCAGTTCTACACTCGCATCTACCAGGTGCTGGGAGGCTTGCTCAAAGCCCTTTTGATCTGTTTAGATGCTCTCTAAGGCCCCAGTATTACTAAAGTCAGATTCCTCTAGCGGGAATGATCTTCGCTGTATTCTGGATAGCGACTGCATGAGCTGTAACGTGGCCTTTGTAGTCTCCTAGACCAGCACGGATAATTCTTGAGATTTCTCCGGTGTGCCCTCGCATTGAGGTATAGACTGCCTTCTAATATTTGATGATAGCGTCTATGTTATCTGCCTATGAAGTACCTGGGATGAAGAGTCCTCCAAGTACAATAGCAATCAATAGGCTCTCTTAGGTTGAAACATTGGAGATGACTCGATCGGGGTTGGTGTGAAGATGGTTAGTGTTATGGCTACTGATCCCTGTTGAGAATTTAATTCCAGTATGTGTAAAGGTTTTTCAAGTAAGTTTAGCAGATACAATTTATACAATTATGTTGAGTGTTACTGCCAATAAATCCAAGAGTCTCTGAAGAGTTGCTTGCAGTTCAAAGAAAGCCATGGTGATTTGTGTGCTTGTTTGGCAACATCTTTCTACAATTTTTGTTTACTTGAAAGACTCACCTGATTTTGTCCTAGCATCAAACTGTCTGACCAATGTTAACGATTTTCTTAGCTACAAAAGGGGAATAAGTTGACTGTCATTGTGAATATTGAAGATCTGAGAAAGCACGCACAGCGTCGGTTACCCAAAATATTTTTTGATTACATTGATGGATCTGCATTTTCGGACACGACGGCATTGCGTAATTGTGAGGATTTTAACAACTGGTGCTTGGTACAGCGAGTTTTAGCATTGAAGGGTATGCCAGACTTGAGTTGTGAATTTCTTGGAGCTAGGCACACACTTCCTATTATGCTTGGACCGGTTGGATTCCTAGGACTTTATCGTGGTCGAGGAGAAATTCTTTGCGCAGAAGCAGCTAGACAAAAAGGTGTTCCTTTGTGTCTTTCAACTTTTTCTATTGCCAGTTTAGCGACTCTGCAGAGAGAAGTTGGAGGGACACTCCAATTCCAACTCTATATGGATTGTCAGCGTCCTTTTGTCGAAAAGTTGGTAGAGTCAGTTGAAGACGCAGAAGTAGAGACTCTATTTTACACTGCTGATACTGCAGTGACATCTGTACGTGAAAGGGATGTCCGTAATGGATTTCGAGCGGTTAAGCATCTTAATCCAACGCTACTGTTTTCAATGATGCAGCGTCCACTTTGGTGCTGGGATATGTGGCAGTCCGGAATTCCAAGTGTAGAAGCGTTGGCCAACTACCCTGAATTTGGTAGCGGCATCCTAGAGCAGGCGTCCAATCTTTCTGGGCGGCTGGATTCTTCAATCACTTGGGAAGATATCAAGTGGCTTCGTAAGCTCTGGAAAAAACGACTAGTTATAAAAGGTATACTTAATTCAGAGGATGCTCTTAAGGCTATAGATCACGGAGCGGATGCGATTGTTGTATCAAATCATGGCGGCCGACAACTGGATTTTGCAAATTCAACAATCTCCATCTTGCCAGAAATTCGTAAGGCAGTGGGCAAAGATTATTGTGTGATGATTGATGGTGGATTTCGCCGGGGTTCAGAGGTCGTAATAGCTTTGGCTTTGGGCGCTAGTGGAGTACTGCTAGGTCGAGCTTATGCGTTTGGCCTTGCTGCAGATGGAAGGTTGGGAGTTGAAAAAGCAATTGAAATATTTGCCAAAGAAATTTCAATCACAATGAAGTTGATGGGTGTGTCTAGTGTTGATGAGCTAAAGCAGTTTGGGGACCGCTACATTCGTCAAAGATAACAGAACATTGCTGGAAAATTACGATCAAAACAGTAATTTTTACGAATATCCTGAGAGAAAAGAGATTCTCAAAACTTTTGGACCAATCTCTCTATCAAGAAGACTCTACCTGAGCAAGATCTGCCAGAAATTTTTCATTTTCCACTGGTGTGCCAATCGAAACGCGGAGGAAGCTGTCATAGCTCGGCTGGAGCCAAGGTTTGACGATAGTGCCTAGTTTTAGGAGATCTTCCGCAAATTTCACAGAAGAACGGTCAATATTGACAAACAGGAAATTTCCAATAGATTCTCCAACCTGGTAGCCGCGAGATCGAAGTTCTTTTGCAAGATGCTTTCGTTGTAGGATTGTTTGCTGAACACTGTGGAGCATGTAGTCCTCATAATCTAAGGCAGCTTCGGCGGCAATTTGGGCTAAGTGATTTACGTTAAAGGGAGTGCGGGTTCGATCCAGTGCTTGACGAAGTTCAGTTGAACTGCAGACGCCAAAGCCAATACGGAGTCCCGCAAGGCCCCAGCTCTTGGAAAAGGTTCTAAGCACTATCCAATGGCCTTTAATTAGTTTTGTAAGATCGAGGCCACTGGCATAATCTCCATGAACTGCGTATTCGTGGTAAGCCTCATCAAGCACCAGTAGTGTCTCGGGATGCTTGGCTTCAAATAGTTGTCCTAGTTGTTCGGGGTTTAGCCAACTTCCACTAGGGTTCATCGGATTGGCAAAAATAAGTAATTTGGCCGGTTGTGCAGCCCTCTCCATAAGTTTGGCTAGGTCAATCTGAAGATTTGCGTTTATCGCTAGTCTTTCAACAGAACCTCCCATTAACTTGGTGTAATCTTCATGGAGCGGGAAAGAGGGAAAGAGAGTAACAACTTGATCACCCGGATTGACGGCACTTCGACAAATAATTGAAATTAATTCTTCTGAACCATTGCCAAAAATTATTTGTTTTTCTGAAACATCTAAACGTTGAGCAAGGGACTTTCGCAGTAGTTGAGCCTCACTGCTAGGATAAAGATGCAATTCTGAACTGGCTCTGGAGAGACGTTTTAAAACCTGCGGTGCTGGGCCAGTTGGATTTTCATTTGAGGATAGTTTTGCAACTACAGTTATTCCATATCGTGATCTTACCTCATTTAGCCCAAGCCCTGTGTTGTAGGGAGGTATTTCCATCAGTTCTGGGCGCAAAATCTTTTCGAGTGTTGTCATTGAAAATTACTTTTATTATAAGATTTTCTTGTTAAGAATATGCTTATCCCTTTAATTACTTTTCTGCAAGGAGACTTTTAAGTGAAAGGTTTCACCATTGACCTGTCAGGAAAAAATGCAATTGTTACCGGAGCTAGTCGAGGACTTGGTCAGGCAATCGCAATTGGCTTAGCAGAGGCGGGTGCAACGGTAGCGATAACTTCTCGTTCCTTAAAAGCACTCAAGGAGACACAATCTCAGATCACCGATTTTGGAGGTGAGTTCCGACAAATAGAGTTAGATGTGCGTGATGTTCCTGCGATGAAGAGCAGACTTCAGACAGTTGCTCAGCAGGTTGGAGAAATAGATATCCTTGTCAATAATGCGGGCTATGAACAAGTGTGTCCTTCCTATGAATTGACTGAGGAAACTTGGGATACTATTATGGAAACCAATCTTAAGGGGGCCTTTTTCGCTGCCCAAGCTGCTGCAAATAGTATGGTACGTTCCGGTAGAGGTGGTGCTATTGTCAATGTATGTTCCCTCACATCATATGTGGGTGTGCCAACTGCTGTGCCCTATGGTTCCTCCAAGTCGGGATTGTTGGGCATGACACGTGCGCTCTCAACGGAATGGGCAAGTGAGAAAATTCGAGTAAATGCGATTGCGCCAGGCTACTTCCGGACAGAGTTAACCGAGGATTTCTATCGTGAAGAGGCTTGGCAGCAAGCTATGCTGCAGAAGATCCCATTGAATAGCTTTGGCCAGGCCAACGACCTCAAAGGTGCGGTCATTTTCCTTGTTAGTGATGCTGCAAAATATATTACCGGCCAATGTTTGGCCATCGATGGGGGCTATCTCGCATCCATCTGAAAGGCTATCTCTGTTCTCTTATAACAACATTTTGGATTGAACCACCAGTGAATGACTCTAGCCCAAATTTCTTACATTGAATAGAATTCCCGCAGTTTCTGCATCAAACGTCTGGTTTCAGTTTGGGGATGTACATGCGGTCAAGAACGTGGGTTTTGAGCTGGAGGAGGGCCGATTTCTTACAGTTTTGGGTCCCTCAGGCTCTGGAAAGACCACTTTACTCAGGTTGATTGCTGGCTTTCAGCAGCCACATCAGGGTGAAATTTTTATCAAGGGACAAACTGTTAGAGAGGTAGCTCCTAACAAACGCTCGATTGGGATGGTATTCCAACGCCTTGCGTTGTTTCCACATATGACTGCGTCAGAGAATGTAGCATTTCCTTTGAAAATGCGAAGGTTTGATGCACGTATGATCTCTGAGCGGGTCAAGAAATACTTGTACCTGGTTCGCTTGGAAGGGCTTGGTGGTCGTCGGATCAATGAACTTTCAGGAGGGCAGCAGCAGCGTGTAGCGATTGCTCGAGCCTTAGTTTTTGAACCAGACCTACTTCTTTTAGACGAACCATTGGCGGCCTTGGATCGTAAGCTACGTGAAGAAATGCAACTAGAGTTTCGGAGGATTCAGAAGGAACTTGGTGTCACCACGATCAATGTTACCCATGATCAGCGGGAGGCACTGGTGGTTTCTGACCAAATCATTGTGATGAATCACGGAGAAATCCAGCAGGATGCCACCCCTTTGGAGATCTACCGTTCTCCATCGAATCCTTTTGTAGCGAATTTTGTAGGGGTAACTAACCTGTTTCATGGAACGCTGGAGTCACTAGAGGGGCAGCAGGTAGTAATCAGAATCAGTCAACAGATGCTGATTGGTACTCTAAAAAGTGAGAACTCGACGCTGGCCCAGGGAGTTTTAGTGAAGGCTACTGTCCGTGCAGAACAGGTTCGACTGTTTCGGAGGCAATCAGAAAACAGAGACTGTGAGGTTTGTTTTGATGGTCGGGTAACGGATGTTATTTTTGAGGGAGAAAGGATTCTCTACGAACTTTCGGTGGCAGCGTTATCTAATACGCTCATTAGGGTCATTCACCATGACCAGCGAGACTTCTCAACATTTGAGATAGGAGAGACGGTCTTCGTTGGATGGCAGAGCCGCGACATGTATGTCTTTGTCGTGGATTGATTGACTTGGCAATAGCCGAGTCTAAACCAGAGTCAGGAGTTTAGTATGACTTTCGACAAGCAGATCAAACGGAGAAATTTACTGAAGACCACTGCCCTGCTAGGAATTGCTGGTGCAGCTGGATCTATGGCGCCATCTTTACTGAAGGCAGCCCCTGCAAAGCCAAAAGAAATTATTATTCGAGCTTGGGGTGGTCCGTGGGTGGAAGCACTGAAAGCTGGTGTTTCAGACCCATTTACGGCTAAGACTGGCATTCAAGTACGACACGATCTAACAGAGGATAACGAAATACAACCCAAGGTTTGGGCTGCTGTTGCTCAAAAGCGAACCCCCCCGATTCATATCAATTGGGACACGACGACTAATGCTACTAAGTCGGCACTTCGTGGGGTGTGTGAGGATCTTTCCGACCTGCCCAATTTAAAAGGAACCACTGATTTGGCAAAGCCTGTGGGCGTAGATGGGTATCCGATCGTCAATACCTACGGATATGTCTATGTGTTGGCATACCGGCCGAGTGCCTTTCCAAGTGGACCACCAGAATCTTATCACGATCTGCTTGATCCAAAATTTAAGGGACGGCTAGCATTCTACAACGATGGGATTGGATTCCACTTTCCAGCACAGGTTGCTGGTGGTGGGAAATTGGACGGGATTCCAAGTAATATGAAGCCCTGCTGGGATTTTGTATCCAAGATCAAAGCTCAAGAACCATTACTTGGAGAAGATCCTGATTTTGTGACGTGGTTCCAAAATGGAGAAATTGATGCTGCATGTACGATTTCAACAAATGCACTAGGAGCCAAAAGAAATGGAGTAGATATCGCCTGGACGATTCCAAAGGAGGGAGCCAAGTTTGACACAGATGGGCTTTGGATTCCTAGAGGACATTCTGAAGGAGATTTGTATTGGTGCAAAGAATATATCAACCAGGCCCTGAGCAAAGAATCTCAGCAGATCTGGCTGGATGGTTTAGGATTGCCCGGAGTCATTCCTGGACTGCAACCTCCACCAGGATTAGCTGGAGATCCTTCCTATCCAACTAAGCCAGCTGACTTCGATCGGTTGATCCGTATCTCAGGCAAGATTCAGGTAGAAAACGAGAGTGAGTGGTTCTCGAAGTTCAAGGCGATCATGCAGGGGTGATCTTGAACAGTTCAGCCACTGGGCTTTAATTTAAAGTTCCAGTGGTTTCATAGATTGATCGGAAACTGATGAGACGTAATCCATCTTCTTATCCATTGACTTGGCACTTGATGGATATACTAGAGGCTGTTTTCAGCAAAATTTGGCCCAAGGGAGGAGATCTATGGAATCCTTATTTAATGCTGAGTCCTGCAATTTTGTTGATTGGTCTGCTTGTTCTAGGGCTTGGTTATATTGGTGATATATCCCTAAGAACACTTGACACAAGTACCTTCCTTTTCTCGGAGGAGTGGTCGCTAACAAACTACGAGCGAGCACTGACAGAGCCATTCATTCGATCTGTCATCTGGCGAAGTATTCTTGGTGCAACCATTGTTACCATGATTACATTGCTACTAGCCTTCCCCTATACCTACGTTATGGTAAGAACCCGAAGCGCATTTCTACGCAAATTCTTGCTAATTGCTCTGTTTTTGCCTTTTTTTATTGGACAAGTAGTACGCGCTTATGGATGGCTGATTATCTTGGGCAAACAAGGGATAGTGAATGATATACTGGGGTTGGTTGGTATTGAACCATTACGAATGCTTTTCAACTATCCTTCAGTTCTTTTCGGGCTAGTTCAGTACATGTTCCCATTTGCTGTATTAATGCTGGCTCCGGCGTTAACTGCGATTCCTGAAGAAATTGAAGCTGCTTCCGAATCCCTTGGAGCTTCCTGGGTGGAAACGATGCTTCATGTGGTACTTCCAATGGCTAAGCCAGGGCTGATCGGTGCGGGTTTAGTGGTCCTGACCCTCTCTCTGACAGATTTTGCGATGCCAGCTATTCTGGGTGGAGGAACTCAAGATTTTGTAGCGAATGCAATCTATGACCAGTTTTTCCGGACATCTGACCAGGGATTTGGTTCTAGTCTGGCAGTCATATTGATTGTAATTGGTTCACTCTTAGTTTGGGTTATTTTTATGTTAGTTGGTGCAGGGACATTGGCCCTAGGCGCAAAAGATAAATGAACCAGCCAATTTCCCAGAAATTGTTTTTCTGGATACTAGTAGTCATCTCGATCATCACCCTCTCTGCACCAACGCTGGTTGTGCTTGGAGCCTCCCTGACTTCTGGAAATATCATCGTTTTCCCCCCTGATGGGTTGTCCTTGAAGTGGTATGAAGCTCTCGTAGAGAAGCAGGAGTTGCAGGATGCCTTCATCCGCTCAATCTGGGTGGCCATGATTTGTGTGTTTATCTCTTTGCCTACTGGGACCTTGGCAGGGGTCGCTCTGACAAAGTATCGATTACGTAAGAGGGCTTTGATTCAGACCTATCTCCTACTACCGTTTACAATCCCACTGATTGGTTCTGGAATCGGATTGATGCTGGTCTTTGGTGAGGTTGGTATTCTTGGAAGCCTTTGGCCGGTTGGTGTAGCTACCGCTGTGATCAACCTTCCCTTCATGATTTGGGCAGTTTCCTCCAGTGCTGCAGGCCTAGATCCTGATCTAGAGCTTGCTGCTCAAAGTTGTGGTGCTGGCCCGGTTCAAACCTTTTTCTATGTGACCTTGCCATCGGTGATGCCGGGAATCATCACAGGCTCTCTGCTGATGTTCATTTTATCTCTGAATGAATTTCTTGTTAGCCTGTTGCTGGTAGACGCTCGGATTGTTACACTCCCTGTTCAAGTCTACAATTCAATCCGTTCAATCATTACCCCAGACCTCGCGGCTGTATCTGTAGTTTTTATCGCAGTGGCGATGTTGGCTATTACTGTGCTAGACAAACTGGTTGGGTTGGAAATCTTTCTGAAATCGAAGTGACCCTCACCAAAACTCACTTAAAAAGGTACCGCCTCATGTCAACCGTATCTTTTCACGAAACTAGTAAGCTGAAAGCCAAGGATTATAAAGCTTTGCTAAAGCGTTCAGAGGCTGATCTCTCAAACTTTCTGGAGAAGGTGCAGCCTATTATCGAGGCGGTGCGTGCTGAAGGAGATGAAGCTCTAGTTCGTTTCGGCCAGCAATTGGACGGTTCTACGCCACTGAGTAAGGAAGCACTGAAGGTAAGTGAAGCGGAGTTTGCTGTCGCGTTTGAAGAAGTCGAAGAAGCAGTCATTGAAGCGATTCGCTATGGCATTACCAACATCAGAATTTTCCATGAGGAGCAGAAGCCAGAAACTATGTGGATGAAGGAGATTCGCCCAGGGGCTTATGCTGGAGATCGACTAACTCCAATTCGCTCTGTCGCGATCTACGTGCCGCGTGGGAAGGGAGCTTTCCCATCAGTGACAATGATGACTACAGTACCAGGTATGGTGGCTGAGGTGCCCAAGTTGGCAGTCTTCACTCCCCCATTGCCGAATGGATCTGTGGATGCCGCAACTCTGGTAGCAGCAAGCATTGCAGGTGTCGATACGGTCTACAAGTGTGGGGGAGCGCAGGCAGTAGCTGCTGCTGCGTTTGGTACTGAGACTGTAGAACGTGCACTTAAGATTGTTGGCCCAGGTAGCCCTTGGGTCGTGGCAGCTAAACGATTGCTATCTGATATTATTGACCCTGGTTTGCCAGCTGGGCCGTCTGAAGCAATTATCTTTGCTGATGATAGTGTTCATGGCGGACTTGCCGCGCTTGATCTGCTGATTGAAGCGGAACATGGCCCGGATAGTTCAGCTTACTTAGTCACACATTCTCGCCGTGTGGCGGAAGAAGCTATGGCTGCTTTGCCTGATCATTGGGCCAAGATGACGGCACAGCGGGAAGAGTTTTCTAAAATCGTATTGACAGGACCATATGGGGGAATTTTGCTGACATCATCAGTCGAGGAAAGCTACCAGTTCATCAATGACTATGCTCCAGAGCACTTAGAACTTTTATCAACAGAGCCGTTCACCCATTTGGGCCATATCACAGAGGCAGCAGAAATCTTGATGGGCCCTCATACCCCGGTATGCATTGGTAATTTTTCACTAGGTCCCAATGCTGTGCTGCCGACAAGTCAGGGTGCCCAAACCTATGGTCCGCTGTCTGTTCACGATTTTATGAAGCGAAGTTCGGTAGGATACGTTACTCCTCCAGCCTATCCAGAACTTGCCAAAAGAGCTAGAGTCCTGGCCCGCTATGAAGGGTTTTCCTCCCACGAAAACGCGGTTTCTCCGATACGGGAAAGGTATCTCTGAGAGGGGAGGAGTGCTGCTTATGGATTAGGACGCTAGGGTGGGCGGATTTTGATCTTCGTTAGAACTATTTTGATCTTCGGAAATCTTGACAAGCAGTTCTTCCATCCAGGGTGTTTTTGCCAAGAGTTCCTGTGCTTCTGGATTCAGCAATAAATTGATTTTCCTACGATCGTGTTCCCGCCGATCCTGACTGCGCCGATCCGTCAGACGACGATCTGTCAGCTCCACTAGTTCCTCTCTTTGACGGCGTTCTCTGTCTACCTCTCCTGAACCAGATCTTCGGTCATGGTGTCTTCTTTCATCTGATCGACGTTCGTTTGCCCTTCGATCTTGCTGTCTTCGATCCATAACCTTTGGTGGAAATAGCGGATTCATCGTCTACCTTTTCGGGATGAGTAGTGAATCTTCTGCTTGAATGATGAAAGTTTTGTTGACTCGCAAATTCAATGACTCAGATCTGTTTTGAAACAAGGCCATTCAATGATTCAGTTTGAGAAAATCTAGTAATAAAACTTATTGTAAAAAGTCTTTTACTAGTAAATGGAACAAGAATCCAGCCATCTCCTACTTTCGTGATGATATTGATTGAATCAGAAAGAATAAGGAACAAACACGAGTAGGGGAAAACCTCAGAAAATAGATGAATTTGTCTAGAAGGAAGAAAACCTGCAATTGTGTAGAAGTTAAATCACATCAATTCTCTTCAGAACAAAGATTTTGGAGAATAAAATTTTTGGAACCCATTGCCAGAGTCGACCCATGATTTTTGGATTGTTGGCCCTACTCATGATTCTCTTCACCAGTCCACTACATGCGGCAGAAGATGCATTGTTTATTCGCGATGCAAACATTTTGAAGGCCAAGAGTCTCCGTTGTTTGTTCACTCGACAGGTGACTACCAACTGGACTTCTTGGGAAACAACTTGGTCGAAAGAAGATACCATCGAAAACATGGAGTATATCTTTGCGGCCATTCCGCAAAAAGGAAGCAAGGCCCGTTTGATAAAGAGAGTCCCAGGTGAACCAAGTGGAATTCAGGAAGTCTTTATCATCCGTACCCTGGAAGCACTGAATTTTCTGGAAGTCAACCCGGAGCGACCCATCCATACCACGGCAGTGATGGTGATGCGAGAAAACCGGGAGGCAGGAACTTTTGTCGCAACGACATCACAGCACACAATTACTAGAGATGGTGCAGTTATTCCTACGCAGAGCTATGGACGTTGTGAAGTGATGGCGTTTAATGAAGAGATCTGAATTTCTCACAAAATGGACTGGCAGCGCTCACAAAAAGCACAAATACACGAACTCTGAAGTTTTGTTGCTAAATTTACTCGTTAAGGATCAGAACCCAAGATAGAAAGAAGTAAAAGAATACTCCCAAATCCAATAACATAGAGGAAAGCTTCCCGATTCTATTTAGAGCCAAATCAGAGAAAGGAATTACTCTTCTAATTTAGACTCGATTCTCAGATTCGTTGAACAGGCGAACTGTGTTAGAATGTACAGCAAGATCTACAGATTGTTTGAATTCAAAATTATACTTGGTCATTATGCCAAATCTTGAAAACATCTTCACTATATGGGTGCTGTAGGTTAACGATTGTGTAGGATTCCAGTAGTTCAAAATTCAAAACAAGAGATTTAAAGGAATCTCCGTTTGCAGCTTCCAGCAATTGAAAGTCTTCTGTTCTGACGCCAGCTAGAAGATTCATTGGTAACTTACAATCCTTTCAATCTTCACTTTCAGATCAAGTTTGGGAATGTGCTGGTGCTTGGATGAGGTGTCAAAAGAAGCAGGGAAGAAATGTATTTGAGGGGAAAGATTTGGATTGGCTGATCAATAAATTTATATTTTCCAAAAGATATAAATTGGAATCTTTGCAACTATAATTAGCTGCTAGATTTGCATTATTGCAATACGATTGGCTAGGAAATATCAGACAGTTAGAGAACGTCCTAGAGCTTGCTCAAATACTAGGAGAAGAAACTGTTTCTTTACTAGATCTTCCTGAAGAAATTCGTTTTAGTACTTTAGAAAATGATGCTAATCAGTCATTACTCAAAAATATTATTGAAGAATTGGATTGGAATGTTACTGCAGTTGCATCTTACTTAGAATGTGATAGAAAAACTGTTTATCATCGTATCAAAAAAGTAGAAATTTTGATTCAGCGTGAGATTGTGAATTAATAATTTTTGTCATCTCTTTTTAATACTCAAGGATTTGTACTTTTAACTAGATTTTATTATCTGTACCTAGCTCAATCAATCACTAACTTGGTTTTTGTCTTAGAATGTCCCTCACTCCTAATGACCCTCGTCTGCTTACACCAGGCCCCCTGACGACATCTCATGAAACCAAAGCAGCTATGCTGCATGACTGGGGTTCGAGAGATGCTTCCTTTCTGGAAGCCAACGCTCGAGTACGACAGAAACTCCTAGAAATTGCTGGAGCTACTTCTACCCATGTTTGTGTTCCCCTACAGGGTAGTGGAACTTTTGCGGTAGAGGCTACGCTGGGAACCTTGATTCCACGATCTGGCAAGGCCTTGGTACTGGTCAATGGAGCCTACGGTCAGCGTATGACCAAGATGCTTGGCTACATGCAGAGGTCTTTAGCGGTCCAGGCAACACCTGAAGATTCGCCACCGGATTTAGAGACCCTGCAGCAGGCACTTGTCAAAGATCCTTCGATCACACATGTGCTAGCTGTTCATTGTGAGACGACCTCAGGAATCCTCAATCCGGTGGAACAGGTTGCTGAGATAGTTGCCCAGCACAAACGCTCACTGATCATTGATGCGATGAGTGCATTCGGTGCCATTCCTTTAGATGCGGAGCAAGTACAGTTTGATGCTGTGATGGCTTCTTCCAATAAGTGTCTTGAGGGTGTGCCGGGAATGGGCTTCGCGATCCTTCGTCAGGGAGTGCTGGAACAATGTAAGGGCAATGCACACTCGCTGAGCTTGGATTTGTACGATCAGTGGCAGGTTATGGAGGCTAGCTCCCAGTGGCGCTTTACCCCACCAACACATGTTTTGATTGCCTTTGACAAGGCGATTGAACAATTTGATAAAGAAGGAAGTGTAGCAGGGCGCAACGCACGCTATTCGGAGAACTGCCACACACTCGTTGCTGGGATGTCAGAACTGGGTTTCGAGCCTCTGTTACCTTCCGAGCGGCAAGCACCAATCATTGTCACTTTCCGGATGCCTGCTGATCCTGCCTTTGACTTCCAAACCTTTTATGATCGAGTCAAGGAACGGGGATATATACTATACCCTGGCAAACTGACATTTACTCCCAGTTTCCGAGTGGGCTGCATTGGGTGCCTCTGGCCGGCAGATATGCAGGCTGCAGTAGATGCGATGAAAGCTGTTCTTGTCGAAATGGGTGTTGCCAATGGCAAGCCTGTTTGAAGTATTCAATTTATAAAAATGACTCCAATGAATTCACTACTTACTGTAAACAGTAGAGAATACGCCTGGCCTCGGCAACCTCTGGTGGCTGTCTGTATTGATGGGTCCCAACCAGAGTACATCGAAGAAGCAATCGCAGGGGGCCATATGCCCTTCACGGAAAAAATGCTGGAGTCTGGTACCGACTTGCGTGGACACAGTGTTGTCCCTAGCTTCACAAATCCAAACAATCTGTCGATTGTTACGGGGGTTCCACCGAAGGTTCACGGGATTTCTGGAAATTTCTTTCTGGATCCTGAATCTAGCCAGGAAGTGATGATGAATGACCCAAAGTTCCTGCGCGCTGGGACACTCTTTCAAGCTTTCCACGAGGCAGGTGCCAAGGTTGTGATTGTGACGGCAAAGGATAAGCTACGCCGATTACTAGGTCATGGATTGGACTACGCTTCTGGAAGAGCAATCTGCTTCTCCTCGGAAAAAGCAAATGAGACGACACTTGCTGAGAATGGTATCGAGAATGCCCATGGTATGGTGGGCAAACCGATTCCTAGTGTCTATTCTGCAGAGTTGTCAGAGTTTATCTTTGCTGCAGGGGTCAAGCTGATGCACTCCTTTTGGCCCGACCTGATGTATCTCTCCACCACTGATTACATTCAGCACAAGCACGCACCCGGTACATCGGTAGCCAATCAGTTCTACGCGATGATGGATCGCTATTGGGAAGAACTTCACGCACAGGGAGCCGCCTTGGCGTTGACTGCCGACCACGGCATGAATGCTAAGTTCAATCAGGCGGGTGAACCGGATGTGCTCTACCTGCAATCCCTGCTCGATGAGTGGCTTGGTGCAGAAAAAGCCCGAGTAATCCTGCCAATCACCGATCCCTACGTAGTCCATCATGGCGCATTGGGCTCCTTTGCTACGGTGTACCTCTCTGATAAGACAAAAGCCCAGGAGTTTGCTGGGCGCTTAGCCGAAGTTGAAGGAGTCGAGGCTGCTTATACAAACACGGAAGGATGTGTGACTTTTGATTTGCCGAATGATCGCCTTGGTGATCTGATTGTCGTTTCCACCATGAACAAGGTCTTGGGAACAACACCTGAACGTCATGATCTGAGCAAACTCAAGGAACCACTCCGCTCACACGGTGGTGTTTGTGATCGCCAAGTTCCACTTGTCTTCAGTCAGCAAGTGGAGGTAACAGGAGATTTGCTTCATAATTACGATCTCTTCGACCTTGCTCTAAATCACGCATCCTAGCTCATGAACACTTCATATCCGACCACAACGCAATGAAACGATGCGCATCGGTGGCCAGAAGATTTCAGGTGATGCTGGATCGTTAGAAGTTTTCAATCCTTACAACAATGAAGTCGTGGGCACGGTTCCCCGTGCTTCTCGGGGGCAGGTTCAGCAGGCGCTACAGATTGCCAAGGAATTTAAACCCAAGTTGACTCGCTATGAGCGTCAGCAAATTTTGACCAAGACAGCGTATTTGTTGGTAGCACGGCGGGATGAAATTTCAGACCTGATTACAGCAGAGGCGGGACTTTCAAAGAAAGATTCCCTGCACGAAGTGGAGTGCGCCTTCGATGTCTTTAGTCTCGCAAGCCAACTCTGCATCCTAGATGATGGCCAGATCTTCTCATGTGACCTGACACCACGTGGTCAGAAGCGAAAAATCTTCACCCAGCGAGAGCCACTGAAGGGGGTGAAGTGCTATCACCCCCTTCAACCATCCGTTGAACATGGTGGCCCACAAGATTGCGCTCAGCATTGCCACCAACAATCGAATGGTATGCAAACCGACAGAACTGACTCCCCTGACTGCACTGCTACTGGCCGATGTACTCTACGAAGCCGGTCTGCCCCCAGCAATGTTCCAGGTGGTCACCGGGAGACCTGAAGACATTGGCGATGAGATAATCTGTAACCCACTCATTGATCTAGTCACATTCACCGGCAGTGTTCGAGTCGGGAAAATGATTGCTGAGAAGGCCGGTTATCGCCGAATCGTGTTAGAACTGGGTGGCAACTCTCCCCTGATCGTTATAGAAGATGCTGACTTAGACCGTGCAGCGACCCTCGCTTTCGAGGGAGCTACCAAAAATTCAGGGCAGCGTTGTACAGCGGTGAAAAGAATCTTGGTGATTGATTCGATTGCCAATGACTTTGTGAAGCTGGTAACCGAGAAAGCCAAGAAGCTCAAATACGGCGACCCAATGAATCCACAGACGGATGTGGGAACCGTGATCAACGAGCAGTCAGCCATTTTGTTTCAGCGTCGAGTGGAAGACGCAGTCGCCACAGGTGCCAAGTTGTTGTACGGAAACAATCGTCAGGGAGCGGTATTCCCTCCCACGGTTGTTGATCATGTCCCTTGGGACTGTGAACTAGTTAAGCAGGAAACCTTTGGGCCTGTGATTCCCATCATTCGGATTCAGGACATTGACGAAGCAATTCAGGTGGCAAATGGAACGGCTTTTGGTCTTTCATCAGGAGTCTGCACAAATCGATTGGACTATATCACCCACTTCATTCAACCTTCATTGATGTTGGCGAACTGGATCTCTTTCGGGATGAGGACATTCAGTTTGCAGCTCGATTGATCCAGGCCGGTGTTCCAACTGAACTTCATGTGTATCCTGGCGCCTATCATGCCTCTGAAGTGTTTGCTCCTGAAGCTGCGCTGAGCAAGAGTGTCCTAGCTCGTAGGAGAGCCTTACTACGTGTGCTGAAGTCCTGAGTCAGCCTCTCAGCAATTAATTCTTACCGATTTTATAGAGCTGCTGCTCCACTACTGCAAAATTTGGATTGCAGCAGTTGCGGGCCCTCCCAATGAAATTTCTCCTGAAAATTTATAGGTATATCGATGAGTCATTGTAGCAAGCGAAAGGTTTTAGTGACTGGAGGCAGCAGTGGGATCGGAGCTGCAATTGCCCAATTATTTGTGGCAAACGGAGATCTAGTAATTGCAACAGGGGCAACCAAGGAGGAGGTGGAACGTGCTCAGGCTCAGTCAGGATCAAATGAAATCAGCTTTCAGGAATTGGATGTGCGGGATGGGAGTGCTGTTCAAGCCTGTATTGATGAGATTGATTCATTAGATGTACTAGTCAACTGTGCCGGAGTGATTCGCCGTAACGCGGAGCATGAGCCAGAGGTTTTTGCAGACGTGATTGATATCAACCTCAATGGTAGCATGAGATTTTGTACTGCGGCTCGAGAGAAGCTGAAGCAACGCAATGGTTGCATTATCAACACTGCATCGATGCTCAGTTTTTTGGTGGGGGCTTGGTACCAGGATATAGCGCGAGCAAGGGAGGAATTGCTCAATTGACTAAGAGCTTGGCAATTGCGTATGTACCTGATGGAATCCGAGCCAATGCAGTGGCTCCCGGTTGGATCACCACACAGTTCACCCAGGCTCTGCAAGACGATTCTCAGCGCTCAGAAGCCATCCTCTCGCGGACACCATTGGGTCGCTGGGGAGAGCCAGAAGACGTCGCAGGGCCGGTCTTGTTTTTGGCCAGTGACGCAGCTCGCTTTGTTACTGGAGTAGTGCTGCCTGTGGACGGTGGCTATCTGATTACCTGATCCAATTCCCATTTGGAGTGATAGTGATGACAAAAAGAAATCCCCTTGTTTCTGAAAAATGGCAACCTTATCGACACCCAATGCCCAAGGAATCTCCACCTGAGTTAGTGATTTCAAGCGTGATTCCAAGTGATGAGAAGGTTTGGGTTCCTTTGGAAGAGAACGTTTGGTTCAGACCACTCTGTTTATCTGCGGCCCAAGGCTACTGGATGAACCTTCTGCGTGTTCGCAAGGCGGGTGTGCTTTCCCGCCATCGTCATCCTCAACCAGTTCATGGTTATGTGCTGAAAGGCCGTTGGCGTTACCTGGAACACGACTGGGTTGCGGAAGAAGGAGGTTATGTCTACGAGGCGCCTGGAGAAACGCACACACTAGTGGTCGATCCAGATGTGGATGAGATGATTACTCTCTTTCAAGTCAATGGAGCAATGATTTACTGTGACCCTGATGGAAACAGCACGGGATTTGACGACGTCTTCACCCGGATCGCCAAGTGTCGCGAACACTATATTAAAGTTGGCTTAGGAGAAGAATATGTTGAGCAGTTTATTCGTTGAGGACCAGTGAGTAGCTAGGGGAATAGATTGAAAAAAATAAATTCAGTAAAGTAAAAAATTTATTTCATAAAATAAAGAGAATATAACCCTAATTTAATTAACCTATTGGTGATATATTAAAAAAAATAAAATACTATATTTTTACTCTATATTATTACTGATTCTATCAAGTTGTAGTGGAAGAGATAGTTCAATTAATAATGACAATAATACTGTGGAAGATAATTCTACAATTACTTTAAATGATAGTGATTTGGGAGAAAATAGTAACGATGAAAATATTGGAGTTGTTTCCACAAGTTGCAGTTATAATAGTGTTCCTGTTTCGAATGTGAATTTTACATCAGGTAACACGCTGTCATTGTCTACTGCGAAATCATCTGGACTCACTAAAGGGATAAGCGTTTTTGGTATAAATATTTTAGCAACAACTGGAGTTAGTGAAGATAAATTGATACATGCCGCCAATGTTATGGCAGAACTCATTGACAATAACGAAAATGGAGAAGTTGACAATACTTGTGTCGTAAAAAAGATAAATGAGTTAGAAGCTTTTGTTTCAATGTATAATTTAGATGAATCAGAAATATTAATGGAGCCCTTGGAAAAACTAGGACTAGACAGTAGCAGCACAGGACTTGGTGCTTTCGAAACAACTGTCAACTATGAGTCAGCAGATCAACATGATGCCAGTATAGAAGAAATATTTCATTTAATTACTCAATTTGGATACTCTAAAGTATATCTTGAAATATTTGGTGAATCTAATGAATCAACATCATTACTTGCGAAGGCAATGGATGTTGCCAGAGGTGGCCGACAAACTCAGCTCACAAATGGTGCTTGGATTTACAACAACTCTGACTGTGCGAATGCGGGTAAGGTAGGTGGCTCAGATGAGGCATGGTATTTTTACGAGGACAATACTGCTGACTATGCAACTATGATCACGGAATACATCTATTGGGCAGTCAGTTCTAATTTTGGCATGCATGCTTCCGAAGCTGGACGCCAGAAAGCTCAAACTGAGTGGTGTCCACACACAAAATTAAAACTGCAGGAGCAAGATCCAACCATATACGATTTAATTAATAATTCCGAATACGCATTCCCAACAAGTAAAATGCCTATCGCAAATTATGGTTTTCGATCTATTACTCTAAGTGATATTAGTTATTTTTAGTTAATATTCATCTGAAGTAAGACATACAAATACCGAAAAAATTCAATTACTCTGCGGTCTTTCTTTGCTACTACTAATTTTATCAGGCTGTAGTGGAGGTGATAGCAGTAGTGAATCAGGAACAAAAGCTACTAAGCCCAATACAGTTACAGTTCAGCCCAGAGCTGGCAAGTTAGGGCACTCATCCAGTGCAGGCACACTTGCTCCGCTAGTTCCATCAGAGATAGATGGTGAAGGTAAAAAATTACTCGCAGTTTATATGGTGGGCAGTGATTTAGAAGGGAACAATGGTTACGGTACTACTGACCTCAAGGAAATGGTGGCAGCCACAGGTGCAGAATTAAATAATTTAGAAGTAGTAGTTGCCTTTGGAGGAGCGTCCAATTGGAAAGGAATGTGGTTTGCCAATCTGGAGCAGATTCGAAAAGACTCTTCGGACGGTGCCTTTAGCAACGAGCCATCAGACGAATATTTATATGTAGCTCCTGACGCTCACATGGGTGACGCCAGTTCATTGAAGTTGTTTCTCAGCTTTCTAGACGCATACACCGATTTTGATCAGAGAATGCTTGTGTTCTGGGACCACGGTGCCAACCTTGAAGGTTTTGGAAACGATCAAAATTTTAATGGTGATCCTTTGCAACTCAAAGAAATTGAGGATTCACTAGCTACGGCCAATCAAACTTACGATGTGATTGGCTTCGACTCTTGCTTGATGGCTACTCTGGAAGTGGCTAAAGCTGTTAAAGGCAAAGCTAATTTTCTGCTGGCTTCTGAAGAACTAGAACCTGGTCATGGCTGGAATTGGAAAAATGTCCTAGAATCTTACGGTGCAGCAGACAATGCCACCGCTGCGGCAAAAAATATAATCGATAACTTTGTTGCCAAAGGTTCCCATCCTTATGAAGACTCTGGGAAAACACTCTCCCTGGTTGACTTGAATAAGTACGATGAAGTGGTCTCCCAATTAGATTCTGTGCTGGTTAATCTAACTGGCAAACTTCAGGTAAGTGATCAAGCAGTCATTGGCGCTTTAAACAATAGTACATCAAAAACCCAAGCATACGGGAAATCAGCCCAATCTGGTACCCGCTCCTCTGTTGATTTGAAGCATATGAGTCATCTGACTAAGCAGAGAGTGACTGAGGATGATCAAAAGAGCAGCTTAGAATCGTTGATTGCTGCGATTGATAATTATGTTGTCTACAGCAAAGAAGACGGTACTCGTCCTAACTCATGGGGAGTTGCTATCGACGCTCCCGAAAATGCAGTAAAGCCAATTACAGCGCTGACAGATTACTACAATTCGCTGCGAGTTAGTGAAAACTGGGTCAAATTTGCCCAAGCTTACAGTATAGCTAAATCTTCCGATACAACAGCGCCCACAGTGATAAATTATGTAACAGACACTAGTGCTGCCAATGTAAGTTTTAATGAAGAATGGGATGAAGAATGGGACACTAGTTGGGCAGGTGCTGAAGATACTGCTTCAGAAGAGGAGTCAACGGCACAAGAAGACTCATCTATACTTTGTGAGGATGAACTCTCAACAGAAAGAAGTAAACGGGCATTACGGTACCTACCCTTTTTAATTGGTGATCGGCGCAATACGGTTAAGGTGAAAACTGACCGGAACGCCAGAAGTTGTGTGAGTGGAGCAACAGCAGGAGCCTTGGCAACTTTTCAAGACCCCAATCTCAGCTTGGTGAGAACTATCTATGGGATTGCAGAAGAATACGAAGAAGGCACCTACTTGTCTGTAATTGCAGAACTAAATGCTTATCCGACTCAGGTAGAAGGCCAATACTTCACTCCAGAGTGGGACCAGCGCTGGTATACTATCAAAGTGAATACTGATGAATCAATCTTCATGCCCCTCTACTTTGAAGATCAGTACCAAGAAGATAGGCAGACTTATAGTGTATATGTTGGGGAGATTGATTACTATGACTCAGAAAAGAACTATGAAGCATTGGGTTATAATTTTCCTGCTGACTACGCGTTGCTCCGATTGGTAGTTGATGAGAACAGTGCGGTCACCCAATATGGCATCCAAACCTACAAACTACAGTTCAGGGATGATAATGACGAAGAAGGATATATCCTAATCGATAAAACAACAAAAATTTTAAAGCCCAAGGATAAGATTCAATTTTTCACCTACGCTTTTAACTTAAATGATCTTGAAACTGGTGGAGAGTGGTTTGAAATAAGCGAAGTAGTTGAGGTGACTCAAGAGCCAGAGTTCACGCTAGAACTACTAGAGTTGGCGGATGAATTTGGTGAACCTGTCACTTTCCAATATGTCATGTACGGTGAAGATGCTAGTGGTAACAGTGTGTTGACAGAATTGAGTCCAGTGGCTGGATTAACTGACTCAACCAGCGATTCTGACGGTGACTCCAGCCAGTCTGCCGAAGAAGGGCCTAACAGTGAATTGGCAGGTAGCACAGGAAATGAAATTACCCGACCAGTAGTTTCGGATTGCTCTTCGCTCAGTCAAGAAATTGGTACAGAGGCTGTCAATCTTCTTAATCAGTACAACTATCAGAAATGTTCACTAGTTGGGGGGGTATTGGTCGCCAACAGTAACGACTCATCTCCTGCTGGATTGGATATAACGGCACTGACACAACGACAAGCGGATTTGCTTGCTGAAATCTTAGATAATAACCAAGATGGTTACCTTGATGACACTGGTGTCGTCAATTTGCTTCAGACTCGCTCAACAGGAACGTGGATGAACATGATGAGTTCTTCAAATGAAGCATTGGAAGGAGAAATCATTAGTGCCCTGGGTGAATACTTAGGAAAAGACATGGGCGTAAAGCACTCATGGTTGTCCGCGGTTTCGGGTGATGCAGGAGTAAATGGAGTTGAAGAAGTATTGCTGGAAGAAGCAATCCACCTTTGGCATCACTACGGCTACACAAGTGCTTATCCAGATCAGTTTTCGGCTAGCTCAACAGGTTGTAGAGAAGAAACTTCAGCAGGATGCAATTGGAACCAGAGCACTCTTACACGATTGACCTGGGAAGCAATGGCTGGTGAATACCCCTGGTATCGCCATCCCGAAAATGCTGAGGCAGTCAATGGTGTTATTACTGGCACTTGTATTGATCCGTCTTGTGCGAGCATAGAATTTCTGATGAACCTGTTGGTGGAGTATCGGGGTATTAAGGATCATGCCTCAGGGAATGATGAATTCCCGAGTACGCCTGAAGCCGTAAAAACTAAGCTCAGTGAAACAGCAATTGGTCAAGAGATGCTCACCATCCTTGAAGACAGTGTTTACAATCAATTGTTAAATGGTTTGACGCGTAACTATTAATCTAATTGACAAGTCCACAGTCTTTGTCATTAACCCATAAATGTGAACCAACTCGCATTGAAATTGCCATCATCATTAGTCATGTATCAAAGACTGTATCACTATCAGGTTGATCAAAACTGTTTTCTTTGGTTTTGGTCAACCCAAAAGACAGCCCTATAGCTTGAAGGGAACGACCGTCTGCCGCTGCTCTCCCAAGCCACTGATGCCGAGGGTCATCACATCACCTGCCTTTAGGAAAACCTGAGGCTTCATGCCAGAACCAACTCCAGGAGGCGTGCCGGTAGTGATGATATCACCGGCAAACAAGGTCATGAATTCGCTGACATAGCTGATGATTTCCTTCACAGGAAAGATCATCGTCTTGGTGTTGCCTGTCTGCATCCGCTTGCCGTTGACGTCTAGCCAAAGCTCTAGATTTTGAGGGTCTTTTACCTCATCACGAGTCACTAGATAGGGGCCAACTGGACCGAAGGTGTCGCAGCCTTTTCCCTTATCCCATTGAGGACCACGCTCCGCCTGAAATTCGCGCTCACTAACATCATTGACCAGTACATAGCCCGCAACATGATTCAAGGAGTTTTCCTTGGTAACATAGCGAGTTTTTTTGCTGATCACGATCCCCAATTCGACCTCCCAGTCAGTCTTGACCGATCCTCGAGGGAGCATCACGTTATCGTTTGGCCCCTGAAGACAGTTTAGAGCTTTCATAAATATGATTGGCTCTTTAGGAATTGGAGAGTTGGTCTCCTTGGCGTGATCCGTATAGTTCAGGCCAATTGCCACAAATTTGCTGACGTTAGCAACAGGACAACCAAACCGAGGTTTCCCAGGAACCAGCGGGAGTTTGCTAAGATTCATACGACCCAGTTCCGCAAGGCCCTTGTCTGAGAGAAATTGCTCACTCTCCTCGTTGACCAGGCCAGCCAGAGATCGCAGCTTTCCATCATTATCAATAATACCGGGTAACTCCTTACCTTTGGGTCCGTAGCGTACTAGTTTCATGGCTTGCACTCCTAAAATTAATTTCAAGAAATTTGAAAGAACTGCGAATTGTTAGCTGAACTAGCCGCAAAGCGGAAGTCGAAACCTAGGACTCTTTTTGGAAAAAGATTTTCCGATGATTTAAGGATTCAAGGAGAGATTAGGGCTTGACTGAAGACTACCAATTGGTTGATAACAACGGAATGGCAAAGCCACTATGTTCTGCTTATCGGCTTACTTAAGCGAGATTCGCTTTATGCATTGAAGTCAAAAATCACGGAGTTTCAAAATGGCGATGATAGCAATGGCATTACCGATCTTACCGGGCAAAAAAGAGGAGTGGCAAAAGTTTCTGGATGAAGGCTTTAATGGCCCTGGTCGGGCTGAAACTGTCCGAGTCCGGGATGAGGTAGGAGTGCACGAGAGATCTTTTCTGCAGGAAACCCCAGGCGGTGACTTTATCATCATTACTCTAGAGGGCAGGGATCCGCTAGCTAGTTGGGCAAAGATGATGGAATCAATGCCTGACGAAATGAAACAAAAAGCGGCAGAGTTTCATGGTATGGATGTGAAGGCACCACCCCCACCTATGCCTAAGCTAGTCTTTGATTCTTGGGAATGAGACTGTTTAGTCTTCAGGATCAGCATGTTTGAAAAGCTTCAGCACTTGTAATGCTCCAGAAATTGTACTCCCAGTATCTGTTTCCTTGCCTCTGCGATTGGGCACTTTCCAGCAGCGAGTTAGAGCCTCTTAGGAAGTACTGCGTAAGAGAGGCGCATGGACGAGTTTTAGAAATCGGGTTCGGCACAGGCCTCAATCTGTTGCATTACCCTGAGAGTGTTCAAGAGGTACATGCTGTGGACAAGAACCCGAAGATGCACGCTAAGGCGGCCAGTCGGATTGCGCAGATAAATATTCCGATTTGTCAGCACGAACTGGAAGGAGAATCTTTACCTATGGAAAGTGAGAGTTTCGACTGTGTTGTCAGTACATTCACTCTTTGTAGCATTGCATCTGTAAATCAAGCAATGAGCGAAATTTGGCGGGTGCTAAAACCTGGAGGTTGTTTTTATTTTTTGGAACATGGTCTTTCTCCTGATCCAAAAATAGCGAGTTGGCAGGAATTTATGAATCCATTTCAAAATTTTATTGGGGATGGGTGTCAGTTGAATCGACCTATCGAAAATATCATTCGCTCACAACGTTTTGTGATAAAGCCAGTTGAGCATTTCTACCTGAAAAACATGCCTCGCATTGTTGGATGTATCTATCAGGGCCGAGCTCTGAAAATCAAAGATTGTTGAATTGGTGTCTCTCAGGTTTCGGAGGTGGTTATTCAGTGTACAAATTAATTGTTCGTTCGAAGAATTTAAAGCGATGCTCGGTGAATTTGAGGGAGAAATGCAAAAATGTGTTTCTGAATGGGAGATTGCCAAGATCAATGATCACAAGGCAGTTGGATTGATGAATGTAACAGATATGGAAATGTTTACAGCCATGATGTCGTCACCTGAAGCCGCTGAAGTTGATGCCAAGTACAACATTGTCGATACGATCTATTCCATGGATAAAATCTCATAGCCAACAGTTTGATAAACTGTAACAAATCAGCAAAGCAAAATAACCGCAAATCATCTCTTCTTTTCAATAAACTAATAATGAGGATGTGGCTTGTTTAATGTTCATCGATATAGAGTTTTTTGCAAAGTAGTTTAAACTACTTTTTTGGATGAATAATGACCGTTACCAACCAGGAATCTTGCACAAATATTCACAAAATTGCCGACGGTATTTATAGAATTAATACTCCTGTTGATCTTGGTGAAGGGAATAAATTTTCTTTCAACCAGTATCTGGTTAGAGATGATGAACCATTGTTGTTCCATACAGGTTTGCGAAAAATGTTTCCACTGGTGAAAGAGGCGGTAGCTAGTGTAATGCTGGTTGAGAAGATCCGTTATGTTGCGATCTCACATGTGGAAGCAGATGAGTGTGGCTCCCTGAATGAGTGGCTTGCAGTGGCACCCCAAGCTGAGCCTGTTTGTAGTGTCGTAGCCGCAATGGTTTCTGTACAGGACATTGCAGACCGGCCACCTAGAGCCTTGGCCGATGGTGAAGTTCTATCACTAGGATCTCATTCTCTACAATGGCACGACACTCCACACCTACCTCACGGCTAGGATTGTGGCTTTCTTTCAGAGCAAACTACAAAGACGCTATTGTGTGGTGATCTTTTCACACAGGGAGGTATCGGTGATCCCCCACTCACAGAGTCAGACATTCTTGGACCTAGCCAAGCGTTTCGTCAGGCAATGGACGATTTCTCCTACACAAAAAATACAGCTATGCTGATTGAAAAATTGGCGTCTACAAATCCCACGACCTTCGCATGTATGCATGGTAGTGCTTGGAGCGGTGATGGCGCGTCTCTGCTCAGAGAATTGTGCAAAACTCTAACGGAATGAAATACTCCATAATTCGATCTTTCGAGAGAAATTTTATCAAAATTTTGACTGCCCTACTCGTTTGTCTTCAACTCTGGGGCTGTAGCGTTTCAAAAGATTCCTCAGAAATAGATCTAAAAGATTCCTCAAATATCAACATTCCAGATACCACATGGCTGGAATTGAACCATGATGGTGTCCTCCGAGAAGCTCTGGTTTACTTGCCGAAGTCCTCCGAGGGAACAGAAGCTATTCCGCTACTACTAAACTTCCATGGATATGGAGGCTCTGCCGCCAACCATTTGTTGACGAGCGACTTTCGCCAACTTGCAGAAGAGCAAATCTTCCTGCTTGCTTACCCCCAAGGATCCTTGTTCGATGGTTCTCCTCACTGGAACCCGTCTCCACCATCTGCAACCAACAAAAGTACGGTGGACGACTTCGGATTCATCGAGTCGTTAGTTGACAACCTGAGCGCGAACTACCGAATCGATGAAAAACGTGTTTATGCTGTCGGATATTCGAATGGCGCCATGCTCGCTTTTGGCCTTGCTTGCTATCGTGGAGAACGGATTGCTGCGGTCGGTTCTGTGTCTGGAACTATGCTGACCGACATCGGTAATCTATGCCAGCCGCCTCAGCCAACTGCTGTTATTACGTTGCATGGAACCCAAGATTATATCTTGCCCTACTACACATCAGACAATGTCTCTAATCCAAAAGGAGATTCGATTGGTTCTGTGTCTGCGGAAGGTGTGATTGAATATTGGGTTGATTTTAATCGGACCCAATCCTCGCCCACTGAGGAAACAACGATAAGCAGCGGACAGACGGTACATTCCTTTGTTTATGCTGGGGGACAAGAAGGTGTTGAGGTACAGCATTACCAAGTGATTGGTGGAGAACACGTTTGGTTCGATCTTCAAGTCGCAGGCTTTGGGACCAATGAGCTGATTTGGAATTTTTTGTCACGCTTCCGTTTGTAAGGACTGAAAGACACCGATAGGATTCAAAGATTTTGTGCTGTTGGTTGAAGTAAAAGACATGGCCTGCTACAAAGTTGGCAGTTAGTTGTGGTTTTCTAATGACACATGCTCGGTTAGAGCAAACTCTTGTGATACAAGTTTTCTTTCAGGCAAGATAGAGAAAGAAAGGTCTCGAACAAACATATTGTGCACACCGTATCCGATCTCTTTCTATTGCTGAATTAGACCGAAGAAATCTGTTTCAAGAAGACCCATGAGTGTAGCTCCGCACTAGATGAAAAGCCGTTAGTTCTTTCGAATTTTTTTGAAAGAGGGACTCCATGAAAAAGTTTACTTAGTCGTTCTTAGGACTGCTGCTATTTCTCTACGTTGGTTACCTGGTTTTATATGCGTTCTTGTGAAGCAACGCTCACCCACAGAAATATTTGTTGATGATTACCAGCCTTACTGCAGTTGCTGGGCTTTTTTGAGGAGAATTGAGCGATGAGGGCAAGTAAGTTGATCAAATTGTGGCTCATGATCACCGCATTTTGGGGAGTCTTTATCTTTGGCTACTCCATTGGCAAGGATGGTTCACTGAGTTCATATTATTTGTATTTCTGGCTATTGACTTCTTTCACGATTTTTATCATCTGCTGGCTTACCATCCTACTCATGCGCAGTTATCGGCGACAAGCTAGCACATGAGAGATTAGAGATAGGTAAGCGAGGGGAGGTTCCCTGATTAGTTCTGGTGACTAACCCTCTAACTTGGCCAGTATCCATCCCACAATAGTTAGAAACTGATTGGGACAGCCTCACAAATCTCATTGGTCAGAGATTGCTAAATTTCTCTGGATCCACTCGAATACCTATCTGAAATGGTTAGTGCAGGACAAAGCCCTAGTGTCAATGTTCTGGCTAGTCATTTTAATCTCAGTAATTTTTGGATGCCTGACGATGCTCACTCTCGCAATTCAGGAGAAAGTTTGAGCAACCTGACAAAACTGGCCTCGCACTCCTCCTCTCAAATTTTCTGATTAGTCTGTTTCTAAATACAGCCAGGGTATCTTCCCTTTAGGTAAAGTAGACCTCCTAAGCCTATTTCACACACCGAGAATACATCTGTATTGGAGAGGAATGGACCAATCAAAAAGCTCTCGCCAACTATCTCTCCTGTTAGAGGGTTCAATTTCCAAGATGCTCTGGAGGCTCACAGGCCCAAATGTACTTGGTGTCGTAATGACGATCCTGGTGACATTCTGCGATGCCTGGTTTGTCGCAGATTCGGGAACTGTGGCATTGGCGAGCCTGGCCCTGGTATTTCCTTTTCAAACATTGATCGTCTTTATGGCAGCTGGAGCAATTGGAGGAGGGGTGACTTCAGCCATTTCCAGAACGCTCGGGAGAGGAGCGATCAGCGAGGTGAGTGCCTTGGCCTGGCATGCTGTGGTGATTGGTATCAGCATGTCATCGCTCTTCATCCTGCCCCTTGGTCTCTTCCCAGCGGAAATTTTCCAGGGAGTGGGCGGAACTGGTGAAGTGCTGACGGGAGCTGTCAGCTATGCCCAAATAGCGTTTGGCGGTTCTGTTGTTACTTGGATGCTCTACATTCTGGCTGCCATTTTTCGGGGGAGTGGGGATACACTTACACCAGCCAGGATGTTCATCGTTGGCTGCAGTTGTCAAATTATCCTTTCTGGTGCATTGACTCTTGGTTGGGGGCATTTCCCCAAGCTAGGTGTGATTGGTCCAGCAATCGCCATGATTGTGTGCCATGCTGGAATGGCCCTTTTTCTGGCAAGTCGCCTCTACTTAGGCAAAGTTCTTCTCCAACTGAAACCGTCCCCCCTACGGTTGGTTTTGTTCATTGATATCATACGTGTTGGTGGAATTGGCCTGATCAACAACGTCACCGTTGCCTTCAGTGTGGTAGTGGTTACGGCAATTTTAGGGCATTTTGGAGCAGCGGCGCTGGCTGGATATGGTTTGGGAAGTCGACTAGAGTTGATGCTCACACCTCTGGTATTCGGAGTTGGTTCGGCTCTGACTGCTGGAGTTGGAGCAAACGTTGGTGCTCAGAATTTTCAGCGAGCCCGCAGCATAGCTCGGGCAGGAGCCAGCATTGCGTTTCTGGTAACAGGCGGAATTGGTGTTGTAGTGGCCGTAATGCCAGCACTTTGGCTGGATTGGTTCACGGCAGATGAGGCAGCCCATAAGGTCGCTGTACTATATTTGGCGATTGCTGGACCGTTCTACGGGTTTTTTGGTGCGGGTCAGGCGTTGTATTTCGCAAGTCAGGGAACTGGGCGATTGTTGCTGCCGATCTGTGTTGGTGTTATACGCTTACTGACTATTTCCCTAGTGGGCCTTGTGGCGGTTTGGATGGACTGGCCGATCCAAGTGGTTTTTGCAGGAGTAAGCGCTGGATTACTCGTGACCGGTATCGGCATGGCTCTCTGCTTATTCAGTTCAGACTGGCGACCTCGTCTGCAAACAAGCAAAAACTAATCGTAAAACTCCCCTACGAGCTTAATTCTGTTGGGGAAAATTGAATTTCACTAATGAGATCATTCAGCACCTCCTCTTTTGAACCGACTGGCTCAGAAGAACGTAAAAATCATCTGCGAACCCTGAAGTCCTTGGTTGTCTATCTCTGGCCCCAAGGCCGTCTGGATCTCAAATTTCGAGTAATTCTCGCGCTGGCTAGTCTGGCGCTAGCCAAAGTGGTAACGGTATATGTGCCGTTTCTCTACAAAGAAGCAGTCGATCAACTGTCGTTTGAGGAGGCTCTGCTGGTCCTTCCTCTCGGAGTGATTCTCGCTTACGGAGGTGCCCGTTTGCTTCAGCAGGCCTTTGTGGAATTTCGGGACTTCATCTTTGTCCGGGTGTCTCAGCACGCTCAGCGAGAGATTGCCTTGTCCACTTTCCGACATGTGCATCGACTATCGCTCAAATTTCATCTGGAACGGCAGACAGGTGGACTCTCGAGGGTGATCGAGCGAGGAGTGGGGGGCATCCAATTTTTGCTGCGATTTATCCTCTTCAATATCTTGCCAACGCTGATTGAGATCACGATGGTCACGGTGATTCTTTTTGTGCAGTTTGATTGGCGCTTCTCGGCAGCTACAGCAGGTACAATTGTGGCCTATGTCCTGTTCACACAAATCATTACGGACTGGCGGTTACAGTTTCGACGAACGATGAACGCCAAGGACTCGGAGGCCAACACCAAGGCGATTGATAGCTTCCTTAACTTTGAGACAGTAAAATACTTCAACAACGAGGAGCATGAGTATCGCCGCTATGATGAAGCACTAGCTGGTTATGAAAAGGCTGCCGTGACTAGTCAGACGAGCTTGTCGTTGCTGAATCTCGGGCAAGGTGCAATTGTGGCTATTGGACTGATTCTCGTGATGTGGATGGCCGCTGCCGGTGTGATCAGCGGAGATAACACGATTGGTGACTTTGTGATGGTCAACACCTTCCTGATCCAACTGTACCTGCCGCTGAATTTCCTGGGAGTGGTCTATCGGGAAATCAAACGCAGTCTAGTGGATATGGACAAGATGTTCGAGTTACTGGAGCACAAACCGGACGTAGTAGATGTAGCGAATGCCCAGGAATTGAAGGTTGGTCCTAGTCAGATTGACTTCGAGAATGTCTCCTTTGGCTATAGTGAGGAACGCGGGATTCTCAAAAATATCAGCTTCCAGGTCCCACCTGGGAAAACTGTCGCTATTGTTGGGCCCAGTGGTTCTGGCAAGTCAACGATTTCACGACTCTTGTTCCGTTTTTATGATGTCGATCAGGGGAGAATCACTATCGATGGGCAGGATATCCGAGATGTCAGCCAATTGAGCTTGCGCAAAGCGATCGGCGTAGTCCCCCAAGATACGGTGCTGTTCAACGACACGATTGCCTATAACATTCACTATGGGAACCCAGAGGCACCTTGGGAGCAGGTGCAAGAAGCCGCTCAATTGGCCCAGATCCATGGTTTTGTGGAAAGTTTGCCCAAGGGCTACGAAACTGAGGTGGGTGAACGTGGTCTGAAGCTCTCCGGAGGAGAAAAACAGCGGGTTGCGATTGCCAGAACTATTCTCAAGGGTCCACGCATCTTGATCTTTGATGAGGCCACCTCGGCCTTGGATTCTCACACGGAGAAGGAAATCCAGGAATCCTTGCGTGAGGTTTCCAAGGAACGGACAACACTGGTCGTAGCTCACCGTCTCTCTACGATCATTGACGCTGATGAAATCCTTGTTCTCCGACAAGGGGAGATCATGGAAAGAGGTCGTCACGAAGAGTTGTTGAAGCTCGGAGGGGAGTACTCAGAAATGTGGAAGAAACAGCAGAAGAGTGAGGCCCAAGAACAAAAGGTATCTAGTATAGAGAGCCAGTCCTAAGCGTTTTCTCAATGAATCTTTGATTGATGTTATAAATCAATAGAATGTACTGACTGAGAGCCCCTTGCTAATCGATTTCGTCAGGGCGATCAGATAGTCAGTTATCTTGATTCAATCAAAAATACCCATCGTTCATATTTTCATTCAGTAACTGGAGGTAACGTGAGTCTAAAAACTATCAATATCCAGGATGATCAGGGGAGAGATTGTCCGATTCGAGATATCCGCGCTTTCCAGAAACATCTTCAACTGTTTCATCGTACAGGTGTTTCGGTGCATGACGAAGATGGGCATTACTTTACGGTGGATGACGCCTTCCGTCAGAAGATCGATAAATTGGTAGAAGAAGCTGACCGCTCACACGTTTGAACAGCAGTTGTCTGATCAACTGCCTACCAGAGACTTTCCCTTGCTGTTCGGAGCGAAATTCGAGAGACTTTTTGCTTCCCAAGATTTTAGTCAGCTACCGTGCCGCTGTTTATATTGGCTGTGTCGTTCAGCCTTATTGCACTGACGGATATACCAGAAGACTGTTCCGTCATTCCTTTCAATTGGAGATCTACTGATGAGCTTTATTCCACAAGGTGCCAACCTGATCAATGGTAAATGGGTCCGTAGCCAGGACAGTTTCACTTCGCAACCAGTCAGTGGAGCCCCACAATCCTTCAGCGTGGCGACGGAAGAACAGGTACATCAGGCATGCATTGCTGCGGAAGCAGCCTTTGTCTCTTTTTCTCAAACGTCTCGGCAGCGACGAGCTGAACTGCTCAATGCGATTGCTGATGAAATTGGGGCACGAGGTGATGACATCACTGAGATTGGCACCAGCGAAACTGGCCTACCTACAGCCCGACTCCAAGGGGAACGAGGGCGCACTACAGGCCAACTGAGGCTGTTTGCTCAGCACATTTTGAATGGAGATTACCTGGACCGACGGCATGATGAGGCTTTGCCAGATCGCCAACCTCTCACACGACCCGACTTAAAGATGGTTCAGCGTCCAGTGGGTCCAGTGGCTGTTTTTGGTGCTTCTAACTTCCCGTTGGCCTTTTCCACGGCAGGAGGTGATACCGCTTCTGCTCTCGCTGCGGGTTGTCCTGTGGTTGTCAAGGGACACGAAGCACATCCGGGCACTTGTGAAATTGTGGCTGATGCGATTCGGGCTGCGATTGAAGCTGCAAAGATGCCAGCAGGCGTCTTTAGCCTGGTTCAAGGAAACGCCCGACATGTTGGCCAGATGCTAGTCCAGCATTCCAGTATCAAAGCAGTGGGCTTCACTGGTTCTTTACGTGGAGGACGAGCCCTCTTTGATATTTGTGCGAAACGCTCAGAGCCAATCCCATTTTTTGCTGAGATGGGCAGTATCAATCCGGTCTTTATGTTGCCAGGGGCGCTGGCTCAGCGTGCCCAAGCGATTGGTCAGGGCTGGGCAGGTTCACTGACAATGGGAGTGGGTCAATTCTGTACGAATCCTGGCATTGCAGTGGTACTCTCCGGTAGTGATGCAGATGCCTTTGTGAAAGCCAGTAAGGAGGCACTAGCTGCTGTCACTGCACAAATGATGTTGACTGATGGAATTGCCAATGCCTATCGCCAGGGCTGTCAACGAATGCAGGGGGTCAGTGGCGTAGCTGCATTGTTGACCAGTGAGGAGCTTGAACGTAGCGCCAGTCCCTACCTTCTTGAAACCACTGCAGCAAATTGGTTGGCAAACCCAGAGCTCAGTCACGAGGTTTTTGGACCCCTGGGCCTAGTGGTTCGGGCTGAAAGCCCAGAGGAAATGCTACAAATTGCCGAGGCCTTGGAAGGGCAGTTGACTTGTACACTACAACTAGAAGATTCAGACCTCCAAGAGGCTCAAGCCCTGCTTCCAACTCTGGAGCGCAAGGCAGGCCGCCTGTTAGTCAACGGCTTCCCGACTGGTGTGGAAGTCTGTGATAGCATGGTGCACAGTGGACCCTATCCAGCTTCCACTAATTTTGGAGCCACTTCGGTCGGCACCATGGCCATCCGGCGTTTTGTTCGGCCTGTCTGTTACCAGAACTTTCCAGACGCACTGCTGCCGGCTGACTTGAGCACGAACTAAAAACACATTTCACATTAACTGAGAGAAACGATGCAACTGGAAGCCGAAGCCATTCTTCCGACAGATGCAGAGCGAGCCTGCTTGATCGGCCGTGTTTGGAATCCAGAGGTCTCTGGGCCTTGTGTGGTGGTTTATCGGGATGGTGACTTACTTGATATCACCACTTCTTTCCCAACTGTTCATGACCTACAGGAACAAGCTAATCCTGCAGCTGCAATAGCTCAGACTACTGGTCCAATCCTAGGCTCGTTGGTAGAGATTTTGGCAAATTCACTGGAACCCACAGTGAATTCTTATCGTTCACGTTTATTGGCACCAGTTGACTTGCAGGCAGTCAAGGCCTGTGGGGTAACCTTTGCGGAGAGCTTGCTGGAACGAGTCATTGAAGAGCAGGCTAAGGGAGATGCCAAGCAGGCAGAGCGGATTCGAGAAGAAGTTCAGAGCCGGATTGGCTCAGACCTTTCGCAGGTCAAACCAGGCTCAGAGGCTGCTCTGGAATTGAAACAATTGCTGATTGAACGAAAACTCTGGTCACAGTATCTTGAAGTTGGTATTGGTCCTGATCCAGAGGTCTTCAGCAAGGCTCAGCCGATGGCTTCAGTTGGTTTGGGAGCCCGGGTTGGCCTGCACCCAATTTCTAGTTGGAACAATCCGGAACCAGAAGTGGTGCTGGCGATAAACAGTCGTGCAGAAATTGTGGGGGCGATGTTGGGTAACGATGTCAATCTGAGGGATGTGGAAGGACGCTCAGCTCTTCTGCTAGGCAAGGCTAAAGACAATAATGCTAGTTGCTCACTGGGGCCGTTCCTACGATTATTTGATGTGAATTTCAGCTTGGAAGATGTCAAGCAAGCAGAGGTGCAGTTAGAAATCGTTGGTCCCGAAGGATTCCGTTTGGAGGGAAGCAGTTCAATGAACCGGATCAGCCGGAGTCCTGAAGAGTTGACCCAGGCAACGATTGGTCCTCATCATCAGTATCCAGATGGTCTGGTGCTGTTTCTTGGAACTATGTTTGCGCCTACGAAGGACCGAGATACTCCGGGAGGAGGCTTCACTCACAAAGTGGGAGATTGGGTGACCATCAAGACTCCTTGTCTCGGTGCGCTCAGCAACCAGGTGGCCCTCAGTCCAGACTGTCCCCCCTGGACCTTTGGTACTGCAGATTTGATGCGTAATCTGGCTCGTCGAGGACTGCTCAACTGATTCAGGCAGATCTTCTAGCTCTTTGAGAGTTGAATATTCTTGGAGGTTGAGATGCAAAGCAGACAAGACTGGCAAAAGTGGCTGACGGGCTTGCCCAAGTGTGAGTTGCACCTGCACATTGATGGTTCTCTGCAGCCTGAGCGACTTCTGAAACTAGCTAAGAAAAACACAGTGGCACTGCCCTACCACAGTGTGGAGGAAATTAAAGCAGCCTATGATTTTGAAAACTTGCAGAGCTTTCTTGATCTTTACTATCTTGGTGCCTCTGTGTTGCGTAACGAAGAGGATTTCTATCATTTGATGTGGGACTACCTGCTCAAGTGTCGGGAACAGAACATAGTCCATACTGAGATCATGGTGGAGCCACAAACCTACTTCCCGCAAGGAGTCTCTCTGCAGACGGTGCTGTCTGGGTTTGAATCTGCAATCCAGGAAGCACAAAAAGACTGGGGCCAGTCGACTTTGTTAATTCTTAGCTTTCTCCGACACTTGTCAGAAGAGGAAGCGCTGGCTTTGCTCAAGAAAGTCGAACCCTACCGTGAACGTTTCGTCGCAATTGGGTTGGCTAGTTCAGAAATGGGGCATCCTCCAGAAAAGTTTGCACGACTCTACGCCCAAGCTCAGGAACAGGGCTATCGTCGGATCGCTCATGCAGGCGAAGAAGGGCCTCCTGCCTATGTCTGGAGAACTCTTGATCTGTTGAAGGTTCATCGGATTGATCACGGAGTTCGTTCTGCAGAAGACGAAAAGTTAATGCAAAGGCTTGCTGAAGAGCAGGTGCCGTTGACTGTCTGTCCTCTCTCGAATATCCGCCTCTGCGTTTTCCCAGAAATGAAACAACACAACTTGCTGCAGCTGTTGGATGCTGGTCTTTGTGTGACTGTTAATTCAGATGATCCTGCGTATTTTGGCGGTTACTTGAACGAAAATTTCTTCGCATTGCACCAAGAGCTGGATCTCACTCAAGAGCAGGCATTGCACTTGGTTCAGAACGGATTCAAAGCCAGCTTTCTTCCACAAGGAGAAGTTCAACGCCATCTCCAAGCCGTAGACGAGTATATTGCAGCAACTGCGTGAATGGTTTTTTGCTCAGCCCTACCTGCTGTTGACCTTGGTTCCTTTATTCTGGGGTGGCAATGCGGTAGTGGGTCGAGGAATGACTGAGTTCATTTCGCCAATCACGCTCGCCTGGATACGTTGGACAGTTGCTTTTCTCTTGATTCTACCCTTTGCTCTGCCTTCGATACGACGTGACTGGCGGACGATTCGCAGCTCCTGGAAGATATTACTTCTGCTCTCTCTGCTGGGAATCACGATCTTCAACACTCTCTTCTATGTAGCGCTACAAACAACTCAAGCGATCAATGCGGCGTTGATGCAATCAGCTGGACCCGCAGTGATTGTGCTACTTTCTTGGTGGTGGTTTGGTGAACATACAAACCAACGCCAATGGTACGGTCTCCTACTCTGTTTTTTAGGAGTGGGATTGGTGCTGTTTCAGGGAAGTTGGGAGATATTGCGGAAGTTTGAATTAGTACCTGGAGATCTCTGTTTGCTACCAGCAGTGTTGGCCTATGCCTCTTACACCACACTACTTAGGGTGCAGCCATCAGCTTGATGAGTTTACTAGCGGTCACCTTTGCCCTGGGAGGTAGCATGTTGATTCCTCTGATGCTACTCGAGTGGTATTGGATAGGTTTGCCTCAGGGCAGTTCACAACTCATCTGGGCGGTGGGTTATGTATCCATATTTCCATCGATCCTTGCGTTTCTCTTTTGGAATCGAGGAATTGAGTTGATAGGCCCTAACTTGGGAGGACTCTTCATCAACCTAGTTCCGATTTTTGCCTCACTCTTGGCAATTATCTTCCTAGGTGAGAATTTTCAGTGGTACCATGCTGGTGGAATGCTGTTGGTGCTGAGTGGAATGCTGCTTTTCCGCAAGTCGGCCGTGCCCCGATCCACCCGAGAGAAAGCAACAGCCTGAATACTTTTTCTCAACCCATAGTCAGTAACTCGATTTTTCCACTTGGTGGGAAAGACCAACGATCTAATGGAACCGATGAATCAAACCGAATTGGAAAATGTCCTGAATCCGCTGGGACTCACCTTTGAGATCATTGAGATCGACCCAGCACTAGCGGATACTGCTGATTTTTGTACTCACTACAACGTTCCACTGGATCAGTCTGCCAATACACTGGTGATCGCATCAAAAGCAGAGCCGAAGACCTTCGTGGCATGTGTTGTTTTGGCCACAACACGTTTGGATGTCAACGGCAAGGTACGCAAGAAGATGGGGGTGCGCAAGACTTCTTTTTCTACTGCAGAAGAGATGAAGGCCTTAACCGGGATGCAGGTGGGAGGAGTCACTCCGTTGGGGCTTCCAACAGAGCTGCCTTTGTGGATTGATTCTCGGGTGATGGACTGTAAATGGATAATCGTTGGAGGAGGTGGAAGAGATCTCAAGGTAAAGATGGATCCACAGGTTCTGTTGAAACTGGGAGGGGAATCAGTCGTCGATCTTGCCAAAGCCCTGGCCTGACTCAGGAATTGTAGCCCAGCAGTCGAGGTAGCCAGAGGACCAAGTCTGGAGAGAGTACAATTGTTGCGAGAGCAACTAGAAGAGCCATCAGGAATGGAACGACCTCCTTGATGATGCTCCGTAAGGGAATCCCCGTCGTGGCGTTGATCACAAAGAGCAAGATGCCGTAGGGAGGAGTAATGAGGCCAATCATCGAATTGACTACAACAACGACACCAAAGTGAACCAAGTCGATTCCCAGTGCTCGACAGGAGGGAATGAAGAGAGGAATCACCACAAGAATCAGCGTGGTGGCATCCAATACACATCCCAGTAACAGCAAGAGTAGGTTGATCCCCAACAGAAACATGAGAGGATCAATATCAACTTCCTTGAGAACTCCAGCCAGTTGGTTCGGAATGTTTTCGCTGGCTACAATGTAGTTCAGGATCAGCGCTCCACCAATCACAAGCCCCACAGCTGCTGATGAACGCGCGCTCTCCAGCAAAATCTGATAGAGCCCCTTCCAGTTTAGCGATCGATAGAAGAAAGCTGTCAGGATTAGCGCATAGGCTGCAGCAACCGCGGCTGCCTCTGTGGGTGTAGTTGCTCCACCGTAGATCCCAAAGAGCAGAATGACAGGCAGCATTAGTGCTGGGAAGGCTCGGAGTGTTACTCCGGGCATTTCTCTCAAAGGAACTGGAGCCTCAGCTTTCAAGCTTAGTGTCTTGGCCTTGTAGGCGATCATCATCATTAGAACCAGTCCCATTAGTAGCCCAGGAACAACACCACCCAGAAACAGATAGCCAATTGATGCATCTGAGACAAGTGAATAGAGGACCATTGGGATTGATGGTGGGATAATCGGGCCGATGGTTGCGGAAGCCGCAGTAATAGCTGCTGCAAAACCAGGCGTGTAGCGATTATCTTTTGTCATCATTTTGATGATGACCTTGCCAATTCCGGCTGCATCGGCAATGGCTGAACCAGACATTCCTGAGAAAATGATGCTAGCCACCACGTTTACATGACCCAGCCCACCCCGGAATCTTCCGACCAACGCCACGCAGAATTGAAGCAGGCGATCTGAGACTGTTCCAGCGTTCATGATATTGGCTGCTACGATGAACAGTGGCACAGCCAGTAGCACGAAGCTCTCGTAGAGTCCTTGAATGATTTGCTCAGCTGCCAGGGCGAGATCTTGTCCATTAACTGCCAGAAAAGCGATTGCACCAACGATGATCGAGTGAGCAATCGGGGCACCCAGAGCAGCTAAGCCAAAGATTGCCACTAGGCAGAGAATAAAGGCTTCACTCACTGTAATGCTCCGCAGAGTGAGAGATGCCAGTTTCGAAATCCTGATCTCGAATAATTTGTACCAGCCGCCAGAAGTATCGCCCAAGCACTCCAAGCACGAAGAGCAGATAAATCCCAAAGATGTAGTCCAGGCGGATCTTCAGGGAGGAACTGCTCTCGATCTTCATGAATTCTATGTAATCTGCAGTTGCTGGAAGAGAAACAGCGTAGGCAACCAGGAAGATGACAGCAGCTAAGCCAGCCATCAAACGACGCAATTTGTGTGGAGCGGCTAGATAGAGGATGTCAAAGCGTACGTGATCCTGATCTCGCAAAAGTAGGCCACAACCCCAGAAAACTGTCCAAAGCCAGGTGATCAGACAGGCTTCCAGAGTCCAACTGAGGGGATGATTGAAGAGATAGCGGAAGATGATCTGAAGCATGAAGCTGCAAAACATGGCCGCCAAAAAGAGGACGGCCACGCTGTCAGCACCAATCTTCAGCCAACGTAAGAAAGGCACGAGAGATAGTAATCAGCGAATAGCGTTGACTCGCTCGACAACGCCCTTGGGCCATTCCTTGGAGAAGTCAGAGGCCAGATACATTTCCTGAGCTCGCTTGCGAAAGGCGTCCACGTTTGGAGTGTAGACTTGTAGTCCCTCCTTGCGGAAGAAGTCTTCCAACAAGGCTTCGTGTGACTCGACGTTGATGCTGATCACCATCATCGCATCGTTAGCAGCCTTCTGCAGTTGGTCTTGTTGGGAAGCGGTCATTCCGTCCCAAGCTTTTTTGCTGAGAGCAAGAAAGTTCATGTCTGCTAGGTGACCAGTCAGGATGATCTGCTTGGTGACCTCATAGAACTTTTTGTCCTTGTCGGTGGGCAGTGGATTGTCCTGTCCATCAATCGCGCCTGTTTGAAGACCAGTGTAGACCTCAGTGAAGGCCATCGGGGTTGGATTGGCACCCAAGGCTTTCCCGAGGAATTGCCAGGCATCAGTTCCAGGCATGCGCAGTTTGACTCCAGCCATGTCGTCTGGAGTCATCACTTTCTTATCGGTGCGTAGGTTCAAGTGGCGCTTGCCAAAATACATCACACCCAGCAGTTTGACTCCGAGCTTGTCCTCAGCCATTTGAAAGAATTCCTTGCCGATATCACTAGTGAAAACCTTACGCTGATGGTCTGCATCACGTAGCAGATAGCCAGCAGTGAAAACGGACCAGTCTGGAATCAGCTTGGCCAATTCCTGAGCAGAGGTAATTGACATTTCCAGGTTGCCACGGGCAATTGCCGTCAATTCAGTACCCTGCTTGAAAAGGGTGGCGTTGTAGTGTGGCTGATAGTCAGCAAAGCTGCTGACCTTGGCGGCAAATACATTCTGTAGACCTTGGCTGCGTAGATCGGTCTCTGTACAAGGACAGGACATGCGCAGCTTCACTTTGTCAGCAGCCCAGCTTGGTAGGGCAATCAGGCTACTACCCAGAACAAGTCCAGCAGTAACAAGTCCGGTCAATAATTTGTGGCTGAAGCTCATGGTTGGTTTCCTCTTATCAAGAGTGAAGAGACATTGCTCAAACTGAGCGAAAAGGCCTCATTTGATTACCTGAAAAAGCCTAAATGTCGATCTTTTTCTGTGTAATTTTGAACAAAGCAACTCTTTCCAGATCATTGATGCCTCAAAATCGGGAAAGAGTTATTCCTTCTGTAGATTCTTTGAAATGAATGGCAAAGTTGTCCAATACTCGAATTCTCTCCGAAATACTGATCATTTTTCTTTTGACCTTTTAGACTGAAGTTTTTCTGTTTTTTTTTGCTATTTTCAAGTGTGAGAATGTCATTATGTAGCTGATGATTAATTTATCAAACAATTTTATTTCTTATGTTAGTTAATTAAATCAGTATTTAGTATGTATTTTAGATGCATCTCAAGAGAGCAACGGTGGTTTGTTAGTTTTCCCACTGGAGTGATTTTGAACTTTTTTTCATTTACCCATCTATGGCCAAAACCACATCTCACTCAAGAGAACTAGAAGACATCTGTACAATTGCAGTTGGTCTTCTCGGAGCCGGCTTCATTGGACAAATGCATACTTTGGCTCTAAGAAATGCAGCCACGTCGATGTGGGAACCAAAAATTCACGTGTGCCCCAAAATTCTGGCAGATGTTGATTCTGAGCTTTGTGCAAAAGTTGGAGAGCGATTTGACTGGGAAGAATGCACAGAAAACTGGAGGGATATCATTGATGATCCGGAGATTGATCTCTTCATTAATGCTGGCCCGAATCATATTCATGCTCAGCCCACGATTGCAGCAGCAAAAAGAGGTAAACATGTCTTTTGCGAAAAACCCTTAGCTTCTACTGCGGATGAGGCTTTTCAAATATGGGATGAAGTTTCAGAGACTGGTGTCATCCAGATGTGTGCGTTCATGTATCGGTCCATTCCTGCGTTGAATCTTGCACGTGAAATGATCAAGTCCGGCGAAATTGGTGAGGTTCGTCACTTCCGATCTCGATTCTTACTGAACATGCTCACAGACGATGGCAACCTTTCCTGGAGATTCAGTAAGTCTCAAGCAGGCTTGGGCGCTATGGGAGACCTCGGTTCGTATCATGTTGACCAGGCAAGGTTCCTCGTAGGTGAATTAGTTCGTGTTGGTGCATTGACCAAAACTTGGTCCACAGACAAACAACAGAAAATTCTAGATGTGAATGATGATGCCTTTGTTTGCGCTGCTGAGTTTGAGAACGGTGCAACCGCTAGTTTTGAGGCTTCTAGAGTTGCAAAAGCACATAATCTGGGAGGCTGGATTGAGGTAGATGGAACAAAAAAATCCTTATCTTTTCAGATGGAACGACTCAACGAACTAGCCATTTATGAACCGAACAAGGGGCCACGCACACAACTAGTGACTCAAAAAGGACAACCTTATAGCGATTTTTGGCTTCCTTCAGGAATTCAGGGACAGCATCCACTGGGATGGAACGAATGCTTTGCACATCAAGCTCGCCACATACTGGAAGCCATTGCTGTATCGAAAAATCTTTCGCCTAGGGCAGACTTTAAAGACGGCTACCGAGTTGCGGAAGTGATAGAAACAATTGCGAGATCCGCAGAATCAGGAAAGTTTGAGTATGTAAACTACCGGGAACGATTAAGCAAAGCGGATTCAAAGACAAAGTGAGCCTTAGTTCAGCAAAAATAGATGTGATACCTTGCCCGAGAATCATTCCAATAAAGGGACAAGCAGATGAGTGAAATTGATATTGATGAACTCCGTAGTCGCTTTGGTCGTCGCTTACGCATTGGATTTGTTGGTGGTGGACGAGATTCTGTAATCGGAGAAACCCATTTGGCTGCAATGCGAGTTGATGGTTTTTTCGAACTCTATGCAGGAGTTTTTTCTATAGACCCTACAGTTTCTGCAGCCACTGCAAGAGCAGAATTTATTGACGCCAATCGAGTTTACGGCAGCTTCAACGAAATGGCTGAAAAAGAGGCGCAACGAGAAGATGGGATTGAAGTGGTGTTGATTGCAACTCCTCCCCATATCCATTTTGAGGCAGCAAAAGCATTTCTGACAAGAGGAATCGATGTTATCTGCGAAAAACCGATAGCTGTTAACAGAGAACAGGCTGTGCAGCTAGATGATCTGGCCCGGCAGCATGGTCGACTGTTTTGCCTTACCCATTGCTACACGGGTTATCCAATGGTCCGTGAAGCTCGCGCAATGGTTCGTTCTGGCCAGCTTGGGAAAATTCGCATTCTCGAGGCCGAACTAGCCGCAGGAGATCCAGGTGTAAGCTTCGAACCAGAAAACCCTGCAGATCGTCATTGGCGCTTTCGGGAAAACATCATGGGCAAAGGAGCAATTCTTGGTGAAGTAGCTTCGCATGCCCATCACCTTCTCCATTACATTTATGGAGAGGAGATCAGCGCAGTATCTGCAGAAATGTCCACCTTCGTACCTAGGCGGGCGGTATATGACAACGCTTACTTGACTACCGGCTATGCCGGGGGTGTGCGTGGTCGAATATGGGGGAGCTACATTGCTGCGGGTAATGATCATGGACTTTGTTTCCGAATCTACGGTGAGTTAGGTGGTCTGAAGTGGCATCAGGAGGATCCAGAAATTCTTTGGTTCAAACCGATCGGTGGCAAGGCACAAAGAATCGCTCGTGGATATCAAGATTTATCTTTCTGGGCATCTAGGGGCAGCCGATTTAGACCAGGACATCCAGAAGGGTATGCATTGGCATTTGCCAATCTCTATGCAGATTTTGGTTGTGCTATGATGGCACGCCAACTGGGTTTATCGCATGAGCAGTTTTATGATGCATTGCCAAATACAAGGGATGGGATTGTCACAATGTCTTTGATCGAGGCTGCAGTTGCGTCCAATGAAAATGATGGTCATTGGACGTCGATTCCCAAGACATCATCAGCAAGCAACACCTAGTGAATCAAGGCTGTAGACACTTGAGCAAATCATAGATCGTTGTGGGGTGTGGAAAAGTTTTCAAGTTAGTGCTGCTCCGACGGAACAACCGGGAGGGTCCGATCAACTTCTTGCAAATCTTCTCAGATACATGCCCATAAATCCAACTGCACCGACCAATGCGATCAGGGAACCGTAGACCCAGATCAACCAGGGGGCTAGTAAATCGTTGATCAGCCCACCCATGAGTGGACTTGTTCCCATCGCCACCCGATACACCATCTCTAGCATTCCCATGTAGCGAGCCCGCATATGGTCTGGCGCCAGGTTGGAAACATAGCTGGTCACTGTCGGGTTTATTACCATTTCTCCGATTGTCAACACTACCATCGCTCCCACAAAGAACACAAAGGTTTCCAGAAAGGGGACGCTTCCTAGTGCCAATGTGTAGACCAGAGCCCCACTGGCCATCATCAAAAACGGTGAAAAACGTGAGGCCCAGCGAGTTGTGCTATACTGGAATAGCACGACAATCAGGGCGTTCACACTGAAAAGTAGGCTCGATTGGTTTTCAAGGATTTGAAAATTCTGCTTCAGGTAGATTGGCATCAGGATGAACATCTCAATAAAGCCCATCACGGAGAAAGTGTAGAGCAGCAAAATTGTCATGAAGCGACGGTTCTTCCAGACACTCTGAGCGGTTTGAGGAGTATCTTTCTTGACTTCAGGACAGGTCTCCTTTAGTAGCCATTGGGCCAGTCCAGCCAGCAACAGCAAAAGTAACGCAGTAGTCCAGAAAGCAATCCGAAAGGAATACTCAGTGATGATCCAGCCACCAATCAATGGGCCGGTGACTACTCCTAGGTTGATTGCCATTCTCAGCAGTGCATAAGCCTGTGCTCGCTGTTGATTGGGTAGCAGATCAGCTACCATCGCATTTCCTCCTATGGGGAACAATGGACTGACCACCCCCATGACCGCCATCAGTACCAGCCAGCCACCAATCGAAGTGACCTGTGTCATTAGCACCAAGTTTCCAGCTTGTAGCACGAGCCCGGCGATCATCATGACCTTGCGGCCGTATAAATCCATCATTTTGCTAGTTCGTCCCACTGAGAGTAGACTAGCACAGGCCTCCACACTGAACATCAAGGCGGTCAGTGTAAGGCTGGATTGAGTTTGCTCCGCTATATAAATGGTGACGAAGGGCCAGATGAAGCTACTGCAAGAGACACTGAAGAGCATACCGATAAAGAGCAGCCAGAAGCGAGGGGGATAAGTGTTCCATAGGGCAATCAATCGACTCAAGCGACCTCCCACCAATGAGCAGCTCGAGCTAATTCAGGAGGAGGTGTGAGGTCGATTCCTAGGAAACGCAGAGTGGTTCCCTCCAACAAGGAGAGATCGGCTCGATTTCGATCCAGTCGGAGAGGTTCCTTGAGTCCGACAACAAGATTACTCATCACCCAAGGACGACCAGAATGATTGGCTGAAGAAGCGTAGAGCACGGGATCAATGATATAAAGATCACCAGCATTGCTGACTGACTTCTGGAAGTCCTCACACTTGGGAATAATCTATGGGAAGTTAAAAGTTGCAGGTTAAATTCTATCAGAATGTGCCAATAACTCTTGCGATAAAAAACTAGTCTGAAGCAATGAATGCTTACTAAAAGGAATCATTTCATATGAAATCAATAAATAAAATACCATAGTTTTAGATAAAAAAAGAAACACTTAATGCGAAGGTAAAATAACCAATTAAATAAAATTTAAAATTAAATAAAAAAGGCAGTGAATAAAAGATAGGAAGAAAGAGGCTTTTGGATAAATTAATTCTTTAAAAGATGAATATGTTTCTAAAATAAAAGATAAATTCTATTTTTGCTTGACATCTTTATGATAAACTCGTACTTGACCACAATCTGTTCGTCGGTAGAAACAGATTGTGGTCAACGCCACAGCTAAAATATAAGAAACTTATTATGAGTGAGGTAACATGAATGCGAAAAAGGTTACAAGTCTGCTGGCATCTTTAATTCTACCTGTTGTGTGTGCAATCGGAGGAGAATCTCCGATGCTCAAAAAAATGGTAGATGAGGGGAAACTTCCACCCTTGGAGGAAAGATTACCAGAGAATCCATTAGTGGAAAATCCAGTAAGTGAAGTTGGAAAATATGGCGGTAAACTAGTACTCGGCACAGCATTTTTTTTAGATGATGAACGATTGCCGTCACGGGTGGACAGAAATGGATTCTTCCAATTTTCCTATCCCTTTCCAGCACAAGGGCCTATTAAGCCTAATCTGGCTGAATCATGGGAGTGGAATGATGATGGAACAAAATTAACGATTAATTTGAGGAAAGGAATAAAATGGTCTGATGGTGAACCATTTACCACTGAAGATGTAATCTTCTTTATGGAAAATATCGTAAATGATGAAAAAGTTGCTTACATATGGTTTTATGAAAGTAACTTCTATGATGCAGAAGGAAATTTTCCAAAAATAAAAAAGATAGATGATAATACGATTGAGTTTGAATATGATGCCACTGCATTTCTATTTGAAAAAAAATACGCAAATGTAGTTTGGCAAGCATTGCCAAAACATCACTTTAAAACGTGGCACCCTAAATACAACAAGACATCGAGTTATGAAACGCTTAATGAAAAGTTAAAAATCTTGGGAGCCGATTCTGAGGGAGGAAGAGTTACATTGAATGCATGGGTTGTAGATGAATATGTGCCCGATGGAAAACTGCACATGACTAGAAATCCATACTATTGGAAGGTGGATTCAAAAGGTAATCAATTACCTTACTTTGATGAATTCGAAATAATAATAGCGGGAGACAGACCAGCAGTTGGGCTAGGTAATATGACAGGTGAATTTGATCACGATCATATGTGGACAGGTTTCCCGCATTACTCAATGTGGCTTGAAGAACAAGGAAAACCTCAAAGGGATTACTCAATCGGGTTCTCTAATGCTCCAGGAATGAAGATCAACTTTAATTTTGATTCAGAAAATAAGGCTGCACGAAAGATAAATCGGAGTATAGATTTCAGGAGAGCAATATCGTTGGCAATTGATAGACAAGCAATATCGAGAACTTTAGCTTTTGACTTGATGACGCCAATCGGAGCCGCCTGGGCACCCGACTCACCATATTTCGATGATGAGTCAGGATATTTATATTCAGAATATGATCCCGAAAAGGCAAAAAAGATTCTTGATGATGCCAATATAATTGACAGAGATAATGATGGTATAAGGGAATTACCATCAGGTGAGAAATTAGAGTTGATCTGGGATATGTATGCTCATGATCTTTACACGCCAATGTCAGAAATGATCGTTGAAACCGTGAAAGGTATTGGTGTCAATCTGATCCTAAATGAAAAGCATCAAACACTGCACAACAAAAATTTCACCTCTGGTAATTTTGAATTGTCAACTCATGATTTTGAATCATATAATGAACCATTATTGATGATTGATAAATGGATTCCAACGAAACCAGGATCACCAAATTTTCATGTAAAAGCATATGAGAATGGTGGTTTTTCAAAGGAATACAATGAATTTACTCGATTGTTAAAACAAGCTAATACAACTAGCATTGAAGAAGGAATTGCCTTGGGTCGAGAGGCAGGAAAAATAATGGCTGAAAATGTATTCATGATTCATGTTGGTGTTCGTAAGAGACCATTCATAAATTCAAATCGACTTGGAAATATGGTACTAGAATCAACAAGGGTTCAAGAATATGGTAATTTTGACCCACCATTTCGCTATATGCAGGTCTATGAGAAATATCCTCCAAACAGACCGTGAATGCAAATTTGAAAAAATTTAAAAATTAATTATATAAAAAAGGAATTTTCCTATGAAATTTATTTAAATTGAAGAAAAGCAAGCTGTTATAAAAATAGCTTGCTTTTGTAAGAAGAAAGGACAGGAAGATTTATCTAAAATAAAGAGTATTTGAAAATTTGTACTTGTGATTAAAAAAATTATGCTTTGAATATTAGTTTAAAGACGAAAAGAAGAATCATTCTCGTGAAAATCAATTTTTTCCACCTGAAAATAGTATGAAATTTATACTGCATCAGTAACGTATTTAATATGGGTATATTAAGCTACATTATCCAAAGAATATTGCTCTCAATACCAGTAGTAATTGTGATCTCCATAATTTGTTTCGGTTTGATCCAACTACCCCCTGGTGACTATGCAGACGCTTATGCAGCGCTTGCTTCATCAACAGGAGGCGGAAGTGTATCAAATGAATATATTGAGCAAATTCGAGAACGATACGGTTTGGATCAACCATTTTGGATACAGTATTGGAAATGGGTCAAAGGATTTCCCGAGGGAGATTTCGGAATCGCAATGTCGTTGCAGGGAACGCCAGTAGCAGAAATTCTAAAAGAAAGACTGCCAATGACTCTTTTCATAAATTTCTGGGCATTGATATTTGCCTTAGCTATTGCACTCCCAATTGGTTTATATTCAGCTACTCACAAATATAGCTTATTAGATTATTTACTAACTTTCATAGCGTTTATCGGTATAGCTATACCTGGGTTTATTTTAGCAGTTATAATTATTGCAATCTCAATTTTCTGGCTAGATTCTTCATACATTGGAAAATTGTATTCAAACGAGTTTATAGGTAAACCTTGGACCACAGAAAAAACTATTGATTTCCTGAAGCACCTTCCAGCACCAATCATTGCAATTGGCATTGCTCAGACGTCAAATACCATGCGAATTATGAGAGGCAATATGCTGGATGTTTTAAGACAGCCGTTTATCCAAACGGCGCGGGCGAAGGGGCTTTCTGAAAACGCTGTCAACTGGAGACACGGTGCTCGAATCGCGGTCAATCCAATAATAAGTAGAATTGGTGTCTATCTACCTGAAATTATTGCAACGGAGATGTTAGTTTCGATAGTCTTAAACCTTAATACAATAGGCCCTCTCTTTTATGATTCACTTATTGCACAAGACATGTACTTGGCTGGGACTATATTGCTCATTATTTCAGTAATACTTGTTTTAGGGAATCTTTTAGCTGATATATTATTAGCTATATCTGATCCACGAATTAAATATGAATTAATGTAGTCATTCAAAATTAATAAACGGAGGTTAATTGAGTGGCAATTCGGATTATATCTATCTAACGGAAAGACAACTTAAACTAAAGAAATTTCTAAGACATAAGGTAGCAGTTTTTTCATCCTTCGTACTTTTTATACTATATTTGATGGTGATTTTTGCAGATTTTTTTGCACCATACGGAATGCTTACCAACCATAAATATCATTTATATGTTCCCCCACAAATATCTAAAATAAGATTTGTAGACAATGAAGGAAATTTCAGTTGGAGACCTTTCATTTATCGTCAAGTAGCGAAAAGAGATCCTAAAACACTCAGATTCATCTATGTTGATGATACAAATAAAAAAGATTTTATCTATCTTTTCATTGAGGGTGAAAGGTACAGAATGCTCGGTCTATTTGAAAGCAATATTCATCTTTTCGGAGTTAAAGAAGGCAATTTATTTTTATTTGGAACGGATATTATTGGTCGCGATCTACTAAGTAGAATTATATTTGGTGGACGAGTTTCACTATCGATTGGTTTAATTGGCGTAATTATACTAGTTATTTTGGGCACAATTATTGGAACAATATCTGGCTATTTTGGTGGATGGTATGACAACATAATACAGCGCATAATTGAAATTGTGAGAACTATTCCACAAGTTGCACTTTGGATGGCTCTTGCGTCAATAATCCCAAAGGAATGGCCATCTTCTTATGTTTATCTAGGTATTGTCATTATTTTTGGCTTCATCAGTTGGGCTGGTCTTGCACGTGAACTGCGCGGTAAAGTACTTGCCATCCGTCGATCTGATTTTATCTATGCTGCGGAGATAACGGGAGCTAGTGCTGCAAGGATAATAAGAACTCACATCATTCCAAATGTTTTTAGTCATATTATCGTAATTGCGACTTTGAGCATTCCAATAATGATCATCGGTGAAGCCGCTCTAAGTTTTCTTGGATTAGGAATAAAACCACCGATGACTAGCTGGGGATTGTTACTGACAAAATTAAAAGAGGTTCAAACGCTTAAACACTATCCATGGTTAATTACTCCTGCTGGATTTATTGTTGTTTCAGTTCTATGCTTTAATTTTATTGGTGACGCGTTAAGAGACTTGAATGATCCTCATTCAAAATGAATAGAATTATTTTTATTAATTAAATCTCGATGAGTGAAAGTTTATTTAACAATTCAAAAAAGCTCATTAATGTTGACAACCTTGCTGTTTATTTTCATATTCCGCAAGGTACAGTTAAGGCTGTAGATGGGATCAGTTTTGATATTGCAAAAGGTAAATCTTTGGGAATTGTAGGTGAAAGTGGTTGTGGCAAGACAATCACTGCACTAACAATGATGCTTTTACATCCACACCCTGAAGCTAAAATTGAAAATGGAAATATAAATTTCTATCGTCATGAAAATGATATGATCAATTTAGCTAGCTTGAATGTTCATAGCAAAATAATCCGCAAGATAAGAGGTAATGAAATCGCTATGATTTTTCAAGAGCCGATGATGTCTCTGAATCCAGTTCACAAAATTGGTGATCAATTGATAGAAGTAATTAGGCTACACCAAAAAATTTCTAAATCTAACGCTAGGAAAGTTGCTTTAGATTCTTTAGATATGGTGAAGATTTCAGCACCTTCTCAACGAATGAACGAATATCCTTTTCAGATTAGTGGCGGGATGAGGCAAAGAGTAATGATTGCGATGGCATTATGTTGTAAGCCAAAATTATTAATCGCCGATGAACCAACAACAGCACTTGATGTAACAATCGAGGCTGAGATCTTAAAGCTGATCAAAGATTTGCAAAAAGATTTGGATATGTCGCTAATGATGATTACGCATGATCTCGGTGTAATCGGCGAAGTGACTGATCATGTGGCTGTTATGTACGTCGGTAAAATTGTGGAGAAGGCATCAACTAAAGATCTTTTTAACGAACCTCTTCATCCTTACACCCAGGGACTGTTTAAATCCCGTCCGGAAATTAAAATTTCTGGTCGGCTTGAATCTATCAAAGGAGCTGTACCAAGCCCGTATGAAGTTACTGAGGGCTGTAGCTTTGCCCCTAGGTGTGATTTTGCAATGCCATTGTGTAGGTCCAAATCTCCAAAATTAATTAGGTTGGATGGGCGTGAAGTTAGTTGTTGGAAGTATGCAGAACAGGGAGAGCTCTGAATTATGGATGAGAATAATATTCTCGAGGTCGATGGCCTTAAGAAATTTTTTCCGAATCGTAAGGGTTTTTTCAATAGGATCTCCAGTTTCAACAAAGCTGTCAATGATATCAGCCTGCACATAAAGAAAGGCGAAACCGTAGGGCTCGTTGGTGAAAGTGGGTCTGGTAAAACTACTGTTGGTAGATGTATTGTAAAATTGTTTCCTCCAACTGCAGGAAAAATAAAATACAATTTTAATGGGAAAATTTTAGATATTTCCCGAACTCCTGAACATCAAATCAAAGATTTCCGGAAAAATTTTCAGATGCTTTTCCAGGATGTGTATTCTTCTCTCGATCCAAAGATGAGGATACTTGATATCGTAACCGAACCACTAGCAATTCATAATATTGGCACACAAAAGGAGAGATTTAATAAAGCCTGTGAGCTAATAACTAGGGTTGGCTTGTCCCCGGATGATTTACAAAAATATCCCCATCAGTTTAGTGGTGGCCAGAGGCAGCGAATAGGAATCACAAGAGCGTTAAGTAGCCAACCGAAATTCATTGTATGCGATGAGCCTGTATCGGCATTGGATGTTTCAGTCCAAGCTCAAATTCTGAATCTTCTCCTCGATCTCAGGAAGGATTTTAATCTTTCCTACCTTTTCATTGCCCACGATCTCGGAGTAGTTAAATACTTTAGTGATAGAATTATCGTGATGTATCTGGGGAAGATTGTTGAAGTCGCTCCGGCTGAGAATATATACACTGCACCAAAGCATCCCTACACTGAGGCACTTTTAGCTGCTATTTCAAAGTATAAAGTTGGTAGTGAAAGAAAAATTTTATTGCAAGGTAGCATTCCAGACCCATCAAAACCACCTACTGGTTGTGTTTTACAGCCTCGCTGTAAATATGCTCTTGATGTATGCAGACAGAAAGTTCCTGCTCTATTGCCCGTTCCAAATAAAAATGATTCGTTTGTTGCTTGCCATCGATCATCCGAGCTAAACTTAGAAAGTTATTCATCCAAATAATTGTTAGTAAACTCCCAGCTTTAAGTTCTTTTAATCTTACTATTGAGTAGTTTCTAATTTTTAAAATTTATTCCATATTGGTTCACGACACCAACTAATTGGTTCTACATTTGATCCTGATGAAGGAAATAGATGAAAAACTTTGGCTTTTTCTTCAGTTGGCCATCTTTCCAGTGTCATTGAATTTTTACCTAGTGGATCAGTGTCAACACCTCTTCTCTGAAACATTTCAAAAATCCTTTCTTTAATTTCTTCTGGCAGTTTTTCGTAATTTGGATGGAACCAAAGGGTAATTAGTAAACGTTCGTTTTCTGTTCTATTTGGTAGCGCTCCGTGTACCATTCTAGCGTCACCGACAACCACATCACCATAAGATACTGGCACCTCAACTTCTCCTTCCATTGAGCAATATAGTGGGTCTTCTGGATTTTCTACTCTTGATACACTATCACTGTGCGCATTCTTATAATCCTGTAAAATTTGAGGATTCCGGTGTGTTCCAGGGATTACTCTCAAGCAGCCATTTTTCTGATCAGTGTCCTGCAAATAAATCATAACAAAAAATTGAGCTATCTCTTCTGTGTAAGAGATCTCGTGCTGCGATTCAATGCCCAGAATCTTGGTTTCAATCCGCTCTTCTCCTCCAACAACCTCACAGATGGTTTCCCAAGCCGCTGGGGCGATTTGCTGGATTGGAGCCTGGTTGTTATGATTCATCCAAATGATCTGTTCCTCACACTGCTTTGCGGTTCCGTATCCCACTCGTTGAAGAGCAGTTGCTGTCCACGACTGCATCAACTCTGCAGACAATCCCGAAGAGATTTTT
>JACLAC010012862.1_pt1 | contig 57144 bp, 50 predicted proteins | sample 8027881 | NCBI WGS metagenome assembly JACLAC01 (sample SAMN15725517, study PRJNA655200) | protist metagenome | isolation source: fluorescence activated cell sorting (FACS) single amplified genomes of... | place: Spain: Blaines Bay Microbial Observatory, Mediterranean Sea | collected 2016-01-19
CACTCTAAAAAATATGGATGATTCGTTGAAGCCATTATCCGTATTGATTGATGATGCTATCCATCCAGATCCGCCCGTCACAATTACTGATGGTAACCTTATTAGAGATGGATATCACCATGAAGTAGATGAATTACGCAAATTATCCAACTCAGGTAAAGACTGGATTGCTCAGTTACAACAAGAAGAACGAGAAAGAACTGGTATTAGCTCACTAAAAGTTGGTTTTAATCAGGTTTTTGGCTATTACATAGAAGTAACTAAAACTAATCTTGATTTGGTCCCTGAGAATTATATTCGAAAGCAAACACTCACCAATTCTGAACGATATATTACACCTGAGCTGAAAGAATATGAGGATAAAATACTAAACGCAGAGGAAAAATTGCAGTCTTTGGAATATGACTTGTTTTGTCATATCCGGACTCAGATAGCAGAAGAAACAGAATCTATTCAGAAAGTGGCGAGCGCTATTTCTACAATTGATATTTTGGCTAATTTTGCTTACTTAGCTTCTAAATTTGACTACACAAAGCCCGTGGTTACTGACAGCGATAAAATTGTGATACAAGGCGGTCGGCACCCCGTTGTTGAGCAAATTTTTCAAGAAGAAGGCTTTGTTCCGAATGATGTCACCCTCGACTGTACTCAGCAACAACTCCATGTTATCACGGGACCCAACATGAGTGGAAAGTCTACCTTTTTGCGGCAAGTAGCATTGATTACACTTCTAGCTCAAATAGGAAGTTTTGTACCAGCTTCGGCTGCGGAAATAGGACTAGTAGACCGTATCTTCACCCGAGTAGGTGCTTCGGATAATTTAATAAAAGGCCAGAGTACTTTTTTAGTGGAGATGAATGAGACTGCTAATATTCTCAATAATGCAACAAGTCGAAGTTTAATTATTTTGGACGAAATCGGACGAGGAACTAGCACCTTTGACGGCATTAGCATCGCATGGGCTGTAGCTGAATATATTCTAGATCAAGAGTTGATCGGCGCGAAAACCCTATTTGCTACCCACTACCACGAATTGGTTGAATTAGCAAACAAGTACCCCCTAGCCAAAAATTTTAACGTAGCTGTCCAAGAAAACAATGAACAAATTACATTCCTGCGTCGCATAGTGGAAGGAGGAACTGATCAGAGCTATGGGATCCACGTAGCTCGGCTTGCTGGGTTGCCTCGACCAGTCATAGCGAGAGCTTATGAGATTTTGGAGGTGTTAGAACAACATAATTTGAGTGTCGATCAAGAAAATCAAAATAAGGAGGGGTTAACCAACTTCTCCGAAGCGAATATTAAACCAAATCTCACTAAGAAGGCTACCCAACAAACCTTCAGATCCGATAATATACAAATGTCGATGTTCAGACCAAAAACGCATCCCATTGTAGAAAAGTTAAAGGACTTAGATGTAAACCAAATAACACCGATGGGGGCACTCAACCTTCTCTACGACCTGAAAAACCAAGCAAAAAAATAGAAAACCTTATCCCAAAACCCGAATCTCTCACAGTAATGTTTCGCTAATTTCTCCACTTTTGGCATCTTTAAAGATTTGCTTGGTTTTTCCGTCCGGCATAACTTCAGTTTTTATCAAGATTTTACCATCTATCTCGGTTATAGTTCGAACATGTTCGACATCTTCGTCACCTTGCCAGATATCAAGCTCAATAGCTTCCCACTGTCTTGTCTTTGCCGAGCGATAGCAAGCATCAATGATAGTGTTAACAACATACCCATCATAGAAAGTTTCCATTGGTTCTGTCCCCTCATCTAAGCAGGTAAACATTTCCTTGAACATGTCTGTATAACCAAGTTCTGCAGCCTCATCGCCGACAGGAAATAACCAACCAGTATCACCTTCTGCTTTTTCGGCTACGTATCCACCTTGTCCTACTGAAGTGAACATCTCATAGCCAGTCCTCAGCCAATGGTTAAGCCAAATGGTACCTTCAGAACCTGAAACCTCATCTCGTAAGTCCATTCCACCACGGAAGGCCCAACTAACCTCGAATTGTCCCATAGCTCCGTTTTCAAATCGGATTAAACCAATTCCGTGGTCTTCTGCTTCAATCGGGTGAACCAATGTATCGGCCCAGCACATAGCTTCGACTGGACGGACACCTTTTCCAATGAAATTACGGATAATCTCAACACAGTGACAACCCATATCAATAATGGCTCCTCCTCCTGCCATTTCGTTATCCCAAAACCAATCACTGTGAGGGCCAGGGTGTGTTTCTCGAGACCGAACCCACAAGATTTTACCTAAAGCCCCATTTTTTACTGATTGAATCGCTTTCAGTGTCTTTGGAGGATAAACTAGGTCTTCCAAATAACCGTGAAATACACCAGCTTCTTGTACAGCTTCTAGCATTCGTTTTGCTTCTGTGGCGTTTCGGCCTAATGGCTTCGTACATAGAACGGCTTTTCCAGCTTTGGCAGCTGCTAAGACGGCTTCTTCATGACGGTGATTAGGCAATCCGATAATCACAGTATCAATATCATCTCGACTGACAGTTTCTTCCAGATTGTCGCTACCATGCATGACATTCCACTTTGACTGAAATGCTTCCGCACGCTCTTTTGACCTTGAATATACTGCTTGTACGCGATCAATGCCGCGTTGATTGTGCAGTGTGGAAGTATAAAAATCAGCTATAAAACCAGTGCCAAGCATGGCGATTCTGTGGGGAGATAAAGACATAAATCACTCCTGAGGTAGCTCATCCATTATAGCATTTCAAACCAAAAATTTAAACACATGATGTGGGAATCAAGATGAATAATGCTTGTATTAAATACAAGCGTATGCTAAAATTCGCCGGTAGGCTGGGGTCGTTGATGATTAGGGGTGGGTAATCACTTGATTCACGACTTAGTACAGGATCGATGTTCTCTTTTTAACTATATTGCAGGGTTCTTTTCGAGGAGGAACTGATGAAAAAACCGTTTATGCTATCGCTTCTTTCCGTATTTGTGTTTAGTATAATTTTATCCGGTTGTGGCTGGATCAAAACTGAAAAAGAGTTTTCAAACTGGCTCGATGGATACACTGACAAAGAGGGGCAGGCTCACGAAGGGTTCCAGTCCAAAGTTGACAAAGCAGACCAAGCTCTAAGCGACCGTGTCTCTGAATTAGATGGTAAAGTTGATGCACAAAACGAAGCCTTGTCGGGCGATATTCAGCAGGCTAAGGAAGCAGCCATTGCTGCTGCGGAACAAGGTGATGCCGATACAATTAGCGCAGCACAGGACTTTGCCAAAGGTCTAGATACTGCCGTACGTGAAGAATTAACTGCTACGGCCCAAGGTGTATCTGATAAGCTACTGAATGCAGTGGCTGATGGCGATAAGGAAGTCTTAGGTAAAGTTAGTAGCCTGAATGAAAAATCCCAAGCACAAGCTGAAGCGCTGGATAAACTCGAGTCAGCAATCGCTGATGCAAAAGAAGGTGTAACTGCTAACCAAGCATCGATTGCTTCAAAGCCCCAAACTGTTGCTGTTGTTAACTTTGGCAGTGGTGGTGCAAGTTTAAATGCTGAAGCAAAAGCTACACTTGATGCTGTTGTTGAAGCTGCTCAATCAGCTCCAGTGGATGCCAGTATTCTGGTAGTAGGACACGCTGACGGAACACCCGTTCTTGGTGGACGTTACCGCAGCAATTGGGGATTATCACAAGCTCGTGCAGATGCCGTAGCCAAGTACTTGAAGGATAATGGAGTACCACATTCAATCGAATCGGTTGGCAAAGGACACACTAGTCCGATTGCTCCTGTAAATACAAAAGCAGGCCGAGCTACTAACCGTAGGGTAGAGGTTATACTACAACCTGCCGGCTAACAATTACAGTAAATTGACAAATATAGGGAAATTGGAGAATCCTCCAATTTCCCTTTTTTATTATCTAATTCTATGGTGGATATCGGATTAGAATTAGGGGTTTGTATCTCTTGTTCAAGAATCAGCTTTAGGATAAGAGAGGAAAGCCCGAGGACCTCTCTAAGCTAACATCATATGGTTATTCTGCTTTGGATACTTATCCTGTGTATTCCAACCTTTATTTATATTACTCAACCCATTCTTCGTCATGATAAGACGAAAACAACGTTAGACGATTCTGAAATATTAGTGAAAGCTGTTGACCGTGAGCAATATTACGGGGCCTTAGTCGATTTAGAAGAAGATCATGAAGTGGGCAAAATTTCGAGTGAAGACTACGACCAATTGAAAAAACTATTATTGTTAGAAACCGCCGAAATCCTACAAAACCTAGATTCCAAAACAAAAGAGAAACAACCTATTGATGATTCCCAGATAGTTTTAGCTGAGACGATTTTTGCTGAAGCTGAGATTGAAATTGAAAAGTATAAAAAAAATAAGTAGTGCAGAAAATCATTAATATTGCTTTTTATTGTTTACTGATGTTTTTCTTTTCCTTGTTCTTTTCTCTTAGAGGGGATGCAAACCAAACTGGTCAAATCCAAGGCCGAGTTTTCGATTTTGGTCAAAATCGCCCATTGGTTAACCACTCAGTGGTCCTAGAAGCGCTTCAGAAAGATAAAGTAGAAAAAGTAGGAGACTTACCTGATAGTAAAGAAATCAAAACAAACGAAGAAGGATTTTATGAATTTCGAAATTTACCTCTCAGTTTCTCCATCTACTATACAATTTCCACTGAATTTGAAGGAAATACTGAACAAGAAGAAAACATCATGGTGACTAATTGGATACCTTCTGTTACCGTTGATCTCAATTTAAACTTAAACACTTTTATAAATGATCCTCAGGTCATTAAAATACTGCGCCATTCGGTAATTCTTCGCCCCCTACCTGATCATGCACATGGCGAAGCCGTTCAGGCCCTTGAAATTTTGCGAATAGAAAACAGCAGTCAATTTGGATTTCAACAGGAAATTAACGGGCAACTACTAGCGTGTTTGTTAGATTTACCGGCGGGGGCAGAACAAGTTCAGGCTGGAAGCGCAAGTATAGAATTTACCCAAGACAGTATGAGCGAAGACCCACTGAGAGTCCCGGCACCAATTCCTACAGGACAAACAGACCTAACAGTTACTTACATTTTACATACTGATAAAGTCATCGACTTGTCCCGAACACAGCCATTTCTAACGGAAGATTTTCAGTTGTTAATTCCCGAATCACTTCCCTTTTTTGTTCAATCACAAAGCTTAGGTACGAAAAGTTCACAGACGATTCACAATGTCGTCTATTCAGTCTACCAAACGATCGCTCCGATTGGCATTGGGCGGAAAATCCAGATAGAAATGAAGAACACTCCTTCTTCACCAACATTACAGATTGTTCTAGTAATTGGCCTAGTGATTTGCTTAGCTGGATTTGCTTTTACTTTAGTATTGAGAATTCGAAAACCTGTCCAAGTTGAATCTGTCCCCCCTGTAGCTACGGAAGTAGTACCAGATGCTAGTTGGCTGAAGAAGTCGAATACAATAGATCTAGAAGCGATAAAAAAAGTTCGGTTGGAATTTATAGCTCGCCTAGACGAAATGCATCAAAAAAGAGAGATGTCGGACCGAGTTCATAAGCGTATACGCCGCGAACAAGTTGAACGCCTATCAGCGACCTTAGCCCAAATACAAGAACAGTAAAACTACATACTAGAACTGCCTAAGATTCTCATTTCTTGGACCAAGCGAGCGAGCGGTAGACCCATGACATTGAAATAGCATCCATCAATCCGTTCAACAAATATAGCGGCTTTACCTTGGATACCATAGGAGCCTGCCTTATCGTCTGCTTCACCACTAGACACATAATCCTCAATCTCAGTATCAGTCAAAGACCGAAAAAAAACGTTTGTACCTTCACACCATACTTTTCTTTTATTTCGATTAACATCAATTAATGCAATACCGGTCAAAACCCTATGTTGACCATTGCTCAGCATTTTTAGAATTCTTTTAGCCTCAAATCGTCCCTTTGGTTTTCCCAAGGACTTTGACTGAAACACAACTGTTGTATCCGAGCCGATTATTAATCCTGTACCCTGTTTTTGAGCTACATAATCAGCTTTTTTCAGGGCTAATTCTTGAACTCCCTTTTCGATATCTTCAATGTTTTTGCCGTCAAGCTCTGGTTCTTGGATTTGACTTGGGGATACGATAAATTTCAATCCAATCTGTTGTAGTAATTTATATCGACGAGGTGAAGCTGATGCTAACGTAATATTGGGAAATAGATCATTGAGTTCATTCATTAAATATGAGTATTATCAAGAAATTGGTATTAATATTAGTTGAATTTGAAACACTTAACAACCTGTGTTAGAATAGCAGAACGTACGTCTTCCTTTCAAGTTCTCACTCTTCTCCGATGCGAATGTTGACTTCTTTAATGATTTTGACTACTGGTTTGTTGATCGCCATATGGCTGTTAGCAAGGTTTGGTCTGCTGGCTGGTCTTGCTCCTAGCATAGCTGTTTTGTCTATTGTCGCCAAATTTGCACTCATTTCCATCCAGATTAGAAAACCAAAATCGAGATTCAAGAAAGAATTACCAGAAGAATCCTACCAAGAATTGATAGAAAAACTAGATGAAACTGGCAAAATTGACATTCAACGTTTGATTGAACTAGAATGGGCCTTCAATGATCTGGTTGATAATAAAATCAGTCAGCAGTTCATAGCAGCTGAAATCCCCAATGCTTTCCAGGTTTTGAAATCAGAAACCGTCGTAATTATTGAAAAACGAAATCAATACAGACAACAATTGTCCAAGACCGATGTATTGGAATTACGTTCTGAACTGGAAAAAACTCGTTTAGCTATGGCTAAGGAAGATAATACCCAATTTCAATCGAAGTTGATAACCAAGGACCAAACTCTAAAACAACAATTAGCAAATTTGAAAAGAATCAATGTTAACCTAGAAAAGCTCGACGAAGATATCAATTCCTCACTAAATTCTTTGCATCAAACCGTTATTCTCTTAAGTGAGCCTATAACCGAAGATTACGATAACCGACTCATGAAACAAGCTGATAAGTTAAAACGTGAAGTGAAAATTTCTCAAGAAATTAACACCGAATTATCGCGCTACAATTCAGGCTAATCAGCAAAATATCAAACAAATTCACCAAAAAGTAGGAGCAAATGATGAACTTAAACGATTACTTATTAACAGATTCCCAACTTCAGTTTTATATCGAAAATGGGTATATTAGCCTCAAAAGTAGTCGTCCCGCTCAACTACATCAGCAAATTCTTGAAAAAATGGAAACGGTATTTGAGAAGGAAGGTAATCCGGGTAATAATATGTTACCTCGAATTCCTGAAATTCAGGAAGTCTTAACCGATCCTGTAATCGATGGAGCACTAACTAGTATTGTGGGGCCAAATTATTATGCTCATCCACACAGACATCCACATTTCAATGCGCCTGGTAGTAGTGGACAAAACCTGCACAAAGATTCATGGTCAAAGCGACGACATCATACTCGTTGGGCAATGGCTTTTTACTACCCACAGGATACACCAATCGAACAAGGTCCAACTGGTATTACACCTGGCAGTCATTATTTGAATCATGGCCCAGGCATGACAGATGAGATTGCATTAGATGGTATCGCAGGAACTGTGGTTATCGTACACTATGACCTGTGGCATCGTGCAATGCCGAATCTAACTAACCGAAAAAGATTCATGTTAAAATTTTTATTTGCTCGAATGGAAGAACCGAAAGAAATTCAAAACAGTAATTGGAAAGTTAGTGATCCATTACATCGTGCAATGTGGCGATGGCACACTGGTGGCTCGGCAAAAATTGAATCGAATGCACGCGAAATATCAGTTCAAGACCTGGCACAATCAGATGAAGCTTTAGCTATTCGATCAGCATATCAGCTCGGTGAAAAAGGAAAATCTAGTATCTCTGACTTAATTTGTGCAATGACTGGACCTAGCGAAGGTATGCGACAGAACGCCAGCTATGGTTTAGCTGCCATGGGAGCATTAGCGGTCGAACCTCTTGCAAAATTAATGGATCATAATGATGAATCTGTTCGAGTTTCTGCTATTGATACCCTAGGTGACCTTGGCCTTGAATCAACTACTGTTTTAGATCAAATAATTTCGGTTGCTGGCGACGATAACCCAACGATTCGACGTACAAGTATTGATGCTCTTGGTCTAGTTAGTCAAAAATCTGCCAAGGCAGTGCCAGCACTTGCGGCAGCATTACAAGATAAAGATGAATGGGTAAAACGTAATGCTTCCCTAGCTTTATCCCGATTAGGTCCGTTGGCTCAGTCAGCTACCAGCGAATTAGGGAAAGCCCTCCAGGATGAAAATCGGTATGTCAGGGCCAATGCCTTAGAATCGCTGAAACGTATTGGTACTGAGCAATCAGAAACAATTATGTTTGACTTTTTGTGGAGAGCTCGATGGTGTTCATCGACAACATCGCAAAGTACATTCTAAAGATCTTTTATGAACGTTTTCACTCCGAATACTTTCCAAATTGCCAATCGGCGTCTTTCAGAAAAAATGTTGATCTCAGTAATAGATGCCATTCGACAAGATGGTTATGCTATTATCGAGAATATTGTCAACTGTGAAGATCTGAGTCAGATTAGTGAACAAATGGATAAGGATTCAGCCATTTTAATGAAAGAAAAACGTTGGGGAGGAGCAGGAAGAATTCCTGGACATCTACAACAAGGCCCCCCTCTTCACCCACCTTATGTTGTTGAGGATGTTGTAGCTAACCCCTTTGTAATTCAGATAACCAAGTCCTTATTGGGTAGCCAAGCATTCAACGGTTTTTATAATGGCAATACTAATTGTCCCAACAGTCAAATTCAACCACTACATCGAGACGGGCCAATCCTATGGACTAATATGAGCAAACCTCATCCGACAGCGTCTATTGTAGTTAATATTTCGCCCGGAGATACCAACGAAGAGAATGGTAGCACAGAGTTATGGCCAGGAACTCATCTAGATACCACTCAAGAATTAACTAACATAGTAGAGAATCTCAGAAATGATATTTGTCCACCAATACGAGGTAATGTCAAAAAGGGAGGAGTGCTAATTCGCGATGTACGTCTTTGGCACCGAGGAGTAACCAATCATACTAACCGCCCACGACATATGATCGCCTGTGTATACAATATCAAATGGTTAGCGCGTGAACGGAAATTGTATTACCAGACAGGCTGCGAGTCAGTTTTTGTAAACCCTGACTTGGATCACAATGCTGTTTTTATTGACCAAAAAATTGATTATCTGACTAACCCGTTTGCACACCAATAGATTATCTTGCTCAGCAATTGTCAATGTATTATTCGATAACTATTGCAGATCGGTGTATTGCTAATATGATGTAATGAGTTCCAGCAATCAATTCTCTAGTCGGAGCCTCATTTTAGCTATTTATCTGCCAACTTTTTTGCTAGCCTTCGGCCACGGCGTTGTTAATCCAACTCTTAGCCTCTATATCAAGTCATTCGATTTGTCGTATTCCATGACGATGTTTGTTATTGCAATAGCTGTTTTAGGTAATATTCCAGCTGGATTATTAGTAGGTAGAATTGGCTATAAGCGATCCATGGTGCTTGGAACCGTGATACTCTCGGCGTCAAGTATCGGTATTGGCTTAGCGACTACAATTTACCATTTAGTGTTTTTGCAACTCTTCAGTGGTGTAGGTGCTGCCTTATGGGCACTATCGCGGCATGCCTTTATGACCGAAAGAATTCCGATTACCAGTCGAGGTCGATCGTTAGCTATTTTTGGTGGAGTTAATCGAATTGCTTCTTTCTTAGGACAAATAGTAGTAATTTTTCTGGGTGAAAATTTAAGATTACCTTTCTTTGTTTATGCGGCCACTGCAATATGTACGAGTACGATATGTTACATTTTTGTTGAAGACTATTTCACAAAACCAGTAACAATTGATTCGTCTTCCCAAAGTTTGAAAAATATATGGGGGAACCAATGGAATTTGATAAAGACCAATTTTACTATTTTAATTACTGCTGGTTTCGCGCAGATTTGCATTCAGACTATTCGTAGAGGCCGGACTTTGCTCGTACCACTTTTTGCTAATGATATAGTTGGGTTAGTGCCTAAGCTTGTCCGGAAGGTTGTTGCGGTTTCATCCGCAGTTGATATGTTGATGTTTCCTGTAGCTGGCACTCTGATGGATACATATGGTCGTAAATCATCGATGATTCCTGGTTTTAGTATATTTGCTACGGCTATATTGGCAATGGCATTTACCCAAAACTTCTGGCCGTTATTGCTCTCAACGGTTTTTATGGGTATCGGTAATGGTCTTTGTTCGGGAACTATGATGACTTTGGGTGCAGATTTGGCTCCCGCCGACAATGTAAATGGTTTTTTGAGTTGGTGGAGAGTGACAGGGGATATCGGGGGAAATGTAGGGCCACTTCTGGCTGGTGGGCTTGCTGACTTGTGGCATCTACGAACATCAATTATATTTTTATCTGTTATCGGATATTTAGCCGTGCTGATTTTTTGGCGATTAGTACCAGAAACTTTACCTCGTCATTCTGATGACAGATTATAGAACTGAGTAGATATTTTGTTGTGTTATAATACGACGAGTAATTGATCCATATATGAGAATAAAAAATTGTGCACGGTGCTTTTATTAACGCTAACTATTGGGTTGTACGAATCGCGATATCCGACAATTCATCTTTTACACAAGCGTCCCATTAATCGTGCTGAAAAGATAGAACCTAGTTAAAAAAAGCCTAAGAGAATGGTTTCATGATTTCAACGTAATCTGAAGATACAAACTAATACTAGTATAAGACTAAACCGATTACATAAAGGGTTAAAAATTGAAGATAAATCAATTAAAAGGAAAATCCGTTGGTATAGCAGTTTCCGGTGGACTAGACAGTTGTACAATTACTCGATGGTTAGTTGACCATGGAGTTGATGTATTCTGCTTTACCGCCGATTTAGGACAACCCGATGAGAAAGATATGAACGAAATACGGAATCGGATGTTGGACTGTGGAGCTCTCGACTCAACTGTGGTGGTCGCTGTTGACCAATTGGCTGAGGCGGGATTACAATTGATTCAAGCACAAGCAACCTACGAAGGTGGATATTGGAATACGACTGGAATTGCCCGGCACATCACCGTTGCAGTCCTATTAGAATCGATGAATAAACGTGGGATAACGATCCTATCACATGGGTCCACTGGTAGAGGAAATGATCAAGTTCGTTTTCAGCTAGCTACTAACATGATAGAACCCGATTTTGAGGTGTATGCACCTTGGCGCGATGAAGCTTTTTTAGAGCAATTTGGCGGTCGAAAAGAAATGATCGACTTCTGTAACCGAAACAATATACCTATTACTGCAACGTATGAGAAACCATATTCGACCGATGCTAATTTATTGGGATTAACTCACGAGGCAGGTAAATTGGAATCCCTGCAGACCCCAGCCAATTTCATCACACCAGGGATGGGAAAGCACCCTAAAGATGCACCGGATAAAGCTGAGCATATGACCGTCCGATTTGAGAAAGGTAGGCCTACCGAAATCAATGGGAAGTTGTGTTCTTTAGTAGAGGCTTTTGAGTTGACTAATGAAATTGGTGGTCGAAACGGTGTGGGAATTGGTATTCACGTGGTGGAAAATCGTTTTGTAGGTATTAAAAGCCGTGGAGTTTACGAGTCTCCAGGAATGGAGTTACTCGGTCAATGCTACGAATATCTTTTACAGCTGATTCTAGATCGACGTTCAAGGCGCGTTTTTAATCGGTTGTCTGATCTAATAGCTGAACAGATTTACGAGGGATATTGGTTTGATCCTGCCACTCAAAGTCAGCTAGCAGCTATTCAGCCATTCAAAAGGTTGGCAAGTGGTGAGATTACCGTAACTCTTTATAAGGGAAATATTTCGTTTCACTCAGCAGTTTCTATACCTCATTCTCTCTATTCAGAAGAAACAGCTTCAATGGAAGATGTCGGTGATTTTAATCATGCCGACTCTGAAGGATTCTTGTCAGTTTTGGGGGTTAGCGCTAAAGCCCTAGCAGTTGCTAATCAAATTGACGAGACGCTATAGGGGTAATATAAAGTTCTAATTTTCTAATGATTTTACAGGTAATCAAATCGTCTTTTTTCCTGATTGTACTATCAATGATAGTTTTATTTGGTTGTAACAGCGAGGGTTTTTTTGACCCAATTGATGAATCCAAATTCCAAATGCCGAGAACTGATGGACTTCATGCTCCTGAATTTCCAACTCCTACTGGGGCTAAATGGCAGTATCAAAATGTAGAGAATCCAGATCAAAGGCACCAACTGTCCGTAACTGAGGAAACTCGTTTTGATGCAGGGTTTACTTTCCGTCAGATGACCTCTAAATATGAGAACGCTGAAAATCCAGGGGGCGAATTGTACCTTTTCGATATGGATCAAGAGTTTGATCGGATTTTGGATGAATTGTCTCGTATTGAATTACCGGAATTCGAAGAAGGAAAAGAGGAAGAAGAACTCAATACTGGACAGTTAGAAGACTTGGCAATCAAGCGGGAGCTAGAAACACTAATCGTTGGTATTTTTAACCGAAACGGTATTAGATTACCTGACCCACTAACCATCAAAAAGGCAAATACACCTTCGGTCCAAGCAACAGCAGGCGATTGGTTAATACAAGATATTTTTAAGCCCTATATTATCCGCCGTGAAACCAACCAACTCTCAGTCTATACCAGACAAACAACAGATCACTTGTCATCCAATGGCTGTTATTTCCGACAAAATGGGAAACTGCTGGTTGGCGCAGCTCTTCCTATTTATGCGACTTACTTCTTCAAGTCATCAACCGAGTTCGCTGAAAGAGCCTTTGACCTTTATTTTGGTAGTACGATGCCTCCTATTATGCACAACGTACATCCCAACTTCCGTAAGTTATGGGTTTTTCCCTTACGAAAAGACGTCGAATGGACAGTATTAGAACAGACTGTCAGTCCCACCGTCAGAGTGAAACGACGTGTTGTAGATGATCAAGTGAGTATAAGTGTTCCTGCTGGGTATTTTACTGATGGGTATTTAGTGGAAGAGATTATTGAGGGTAAAGAAGCTTTCACGTCTAGTAGCGACGAATCCACCAAATTAGAAGACCTTGGGGACAATACTCTGCCTCCAGATGGCACTAATTTATTACCGGCGGCTCGATACTGGGTTATACCCCACGTTGGGGTAGTTAAATATGAATACTTTCCCACTGCTGACCAGCCAGTCACATACGAATTAATATCCTATCAATTATAGTAAAGACGCTAACTTTTCTGATTCCTATTAGCAATTAGACTTTCGACTCCGAACAGTAGTAATGCTAGTGTGAGCAATTCGCCCCAAATTTCTTGTCCTTGCCGAAGTCTATTTAGTCTCTGACTTAATTCCTTATCGTCAACTAGTTGTTGTGCCGATATAGTTTCTTTAGCTATTTCTATGTCAATAGGTCGTAAGTCAGATTCTTGAGAGGATACGTTGACACTAAAGAATTCGCGCTCTTTTCTACCTTGGGAATAAATATCAACTTGGTAAAAACCTGGCTGGTCCGTCCGGTCAAAATGAACTACTTCTTTCGCATCGACAGTAAGTGGTTCTGTGGAATTGGGAGTAGTAATTTGCACCTGATCTACCAGTCCTCCAACGTCTAAGGTGAATTTTTGACCGACGATCAGCTTACGATCAATCACTTTTTGTCGAGACTTAGTATACAATACCGCTTGTTGGATTAAGGGAAGAAAGTGAGGACAAACCAATAGACTTGTATCAGTTAACGAATAAGCTGATGTGTTAAATACTAGTACAGTTCCTTTATTGTAACCACTTGTGATTTCTGGTTTATACTCGACTAAAAATGGCGTTTTTGTTTCTTGGTTTTCCAAATAAGCTAGGACTTGAGCAGACTTATTTACTGAAACCCTTGCACTACGGAAAAATCGTGGAGCTAGTTCACTGGAAAAATCAGCAGGTGAAAAAGGGGCAAAAATAGGATGTTGTTCTTCTTTTAAGACAATTTTAGCGGGTGGTGTCCAATTGACTTTGCCTGATAAATTAACACCAAGCCAGTCAAGTAGTTTTCTATCAAGGTTCAAATTAGACCCGGTAAATAGGATAATACTTTTTCCATCTCTCAAAAAAGATTGTAACTTCTGAACCATTTCAGTTGAAAATCTATCCAAATCAGCTATTAGTAGTAGATCCCAATCTTCTGTTGAAATATCTATTAGGTCATCCGTATTGATGATCGTTGGTAGGATGTTTGTATAGAGTTCCGTTTGGATAGTGATTGATGCGTTCATTGAAGTCGTAGAAGAAGGGTTTAATGCTGTTTGTAGGTAAAGCGAATTATCAGAAACACACAAAGTTCTGATTTCTCCATAAATATCAAAAACAACATACCTTCGATTATCTGTTTCGAGTCGGTCTGGTGGTAATTCAAAATAACCTAGATGTGTGCCAATCCGATTGAATTTGTGCGTAAAACCGACCGACAGCATAGAATTAGACTGGATCGGAGCTTGTAACTGACGCCGCTTTTGGTCATTAAAAAAAACTTCCACTGATGTTTGAGCTAATGGTGCATCTGTAAAATTACTTACCTCGACTTCAACGTGAACTGGAAGGTCAGTAGTAAACAGAGATGTTTTTGTATTTACCGCCGCTAATCCTATGTTTTCAGCTAATTGTTGACCAATGGGCAAAATGAAAATTTTAGATTTCGATTGATTAACGATGGGTTGGGTTTCTTCCCAACCAGCAAGATCAGTAATCAAATAAATTTCTCGATTACGATTTTTAGATTCGACCAAAATTTCATGAGCTAAATCTAAACTATTTGTGATACTTGTAGTTTGATTAGTTAATCGAGACTGTTGTATCGCTGTTCTTATAGACTGGAGGTCCCTGGTTAGTTGTGGGAATATAGCTAAAGCTGTATTAGACATTAGTACCAGTGTAGCCTCGTCTCCATTTCTTAGGGAACCGAGAATCTCAATTGCTTTTTCTTGAGCAAGGGAAAAACGTTGCCCATCGGCATCTTGGTAGCCCATACTATATGAATGATCGAGGATAATAACACAACTGGTCTTAGTTCTGTAGCCGGCGAAAAATAAATTTTTTTTCAGTAAAGGTCGACAAATGGCCAGAGTGATCAAGGCAACAATTATCATACGTAGAATCAGAATTATCCAATTGTATAGTTGTATGCGTCGAGCTGTCTGCCTATGTGCAAGTGTCAAAAAAATTAGGCTACCGAAATTGATACGTTTAGCTTGGCGCCGATGCCATAAATGAATTAGTAAAGGTACGGTGGTTGCCACCAGAGCGAACAAAAAAGCTGGATTTAGGAAGCCCAAATTACGAGGCTCCTTTTTTTAATTGGAAGAATTTAGGTTATCAGTGTCTTTCTGGTCAGGCATGTCAAGTAGTTGACATAGAACCGTCGAATTAGATCGTCCGATCAGAAAGTTAAGCAAATATTGCAACGACAACTAGGGTAATTCTATCATTTGAATAACAGATACACAATTGTTCTATTTGTTGGTTAGAATCGATAGTAGTTGTGGCCATACTGTTGGGTAGTGCTATTAATCTTTTATCCTAAATTTCTAATATTATGGTTCGTAGGTTTTTTATTGAATTTTTGGAGGTAGTTTTTCTAGCAACCTTTGAAAAAGAATTTACATTATGTGATAATTCTGAAAGATATTATTAGCGTAAAACTGGTCTTTTCTGTGTTCGATGCTAGTCACAGAGATCTAACAGTCAGATTATAGAAAAGACCTCCTATAGGTCAGCGAGAATAATGAGCTTTCGCATTTTGACTTTATGAAAACTAACTTACAAAAAAATAAGTAATAGAATGGAACGATTTTTTGGTTTAGTAGGTGTTTTTTTCCCATTAGCTTGTGCTTACCTGATGAGTTCTAACAGACGATCGATCAATTGGCGTCCGGTATTTTGGGGAATTGGATTACAAGTTACTTTTGCTATTTGTATTTTATATGGTCGAGTAGGTAATTTCAGCTTCGGTGAAGTATTTTTTCGTTTGTTTGATGACTTTTTTACTAAGCTCCTGGCGTATTCTGATAGGGGTGCTGATTTTATTTTTGCTTCCTTCGTGACGGATTCGGTGGAAGCACCGATGTTAAACATCGCCTTCCGAGTTCTACCTACAATAATTTTTTTCTCTGCTTTCATGTCCATTCTGTACCATATTGGTCTAATGGGCCTAATCACTTCTATTTTTGCGAAGTTGATGCGGAAAACTATGCAAACATCGGCAGCCGAAACACTTTGTACATCAGCCAATATTTTTGTAGGACAGATAGAAGCACCACTCATCATTAAACCATTTGTCAAAGATTTAACTCAGAGCGAATTAATGGCGGTGATGACGGGAGGGTTTGCAACTATTGCGGGGGGGGTGATGGCAATTTATATTCGAATGTTATCCGATCAGGTACCCAATATTGCTGGCCATTTGTTGGCAGCTAGTGTAATGAGTGCTCCGGCGGCTTTAGCAATTTCAAAAATCATGATTCCTGAAACAGAAACGCCTGTTACTGTAAACATAAAACAAATTACAATTGAGCGGACTGATTCTAACTTAATAGAAGCGGCAAGCCGAGGAGCAACAGAAGGTATGCATTTAGCACTTAATGTTGCTGCTATGTTAGTAGCTTTCGTAGCTCTAGTCGCCCTTGTCAACGGGATTCTGTCGATTGTTGATCTCAGCCTGGAGCAACTATTTGGTTACTTTTTTGCTCCATTTGCCATCCTAATGGGAATTCCATACTCAGAAGCCCTATCTGCAGGTGCATTGTTAGGTGAAAAGATTGTACTGACCGAATTGATCGCCTATAAAAACTTTGCACAACAGATACCAGATGATATTTTTTCGAAACGAAGCATAATTATTCTTTCTTATGCACTGTGTGGTTTTTCTAACTTTGCTTCGGTTGCGATACAGATTGGTGGAATTGGGGGGATCGCACCCGAACGAAGAGTTGACTTAGCAAAAATTGGTCTTCGCTCAATGATTGCAGGTTTTCTTGCAGCTAACATGACAGGAACCATCGTTGGCTTGCTAATGTGGTAAATAATTATTGGAGGAATTTCAACAGGTGACCTATCTTGTGAAACTCTGTGGTACGACTACAATAGATGATGCGCAAATGGCTGTTGACTATGGAGCCCATTACTCTGGGCTTGTAGTTGAGGTGCCTTTTTCAGAACGTTCTATAACAGTAGATCAAGCAAAACAATTACGTCAGCAAACCTTGATTCCAACTGTCGTGTTATTTTTTAACCAAACAACAGATTGGGTTTTATCTGCAGTTGACAGGATTTCCCCATTTGCAGTTCAGCTTTTAGGCCATGAATCTCCAGCTCAAGTAAATGAGTTGAAAAAAAATAGTGAAGTTGAGATATGGAAATCGTTGTTCATGCCAGTTAATAAGCCTGCTAATGCAGCTGAATTGACAGAACAGGTAATGAATTACGTCGATGCTGGAGCTGACTCGATCTTATTGGATACTGTTGATTTAAGTCAAAACCGGTTTGGTGGAACTGGAAAAACAGCGGATTGGGAAGTTGCGGCAGAGATTACAAAAAACTGTCTTCTGCCAGTTTTTCTATCTGGTGGCCTCAATCAGCAGAATATAGCGGAGGCTATCAGAGTCGTTCAGCCTAGCGGCATAGATTTATGCTCCGGGGTAGAAATATCCAAAGGTAAAAGAGATAGAAAAAAGGTAAGAGGACTAATGACTGAGGTTGAACAAGTGGCTAGGAAATTGTAATGTTATTATTCTCAGCTACCGACCGAATGTACTCGGCTGCCATCCTATATTCTTCCGCAGTTGATAAATGTTCCAACATAAGAGGAGTATCCACAGGCAACTTATCCAACTCTGTTAGAAAGGATACGTAGTCAAGTTGTCCTAGTCCTGGTCGAGTTTCATCTAGATGGACCGTAAGGCTAGATGATAGGATAATGTCTTTCCCGTGGCAGCTTTTAATTTTCGGACCAAGCATTTCAAAACACTTTCGAATTAGGTCTCCTGTTGAAAAATAGCGGGCTGGACTATTAACAATATTTACAGGATCAAGATGAACCGCAAAACGAGACCGATCTATAGCGTCAATTAACTGCATGTAACTTTCTGGGCTGTCAGGAAATACCCAGGGCATCATTTCCAAAGTGTAATATGTGTAGCTAGGTTTTACGTAGTCTATGATTTCTTGGGTCGTTTGTACGATTAGATCGAAAGTTTCGGGTAACAGATTATCAGCAAATGGACCATCCCATTTATCTCCCCTAGCCCCAGCGATGTTAACACAGCAAAATGCTTTCATCCGGTCAGCATGTGCCAAGGATTCTTTACATTTTTGAATAGCAGTTTCTTTTTCCTTAACATCAGGACTGATAGGGTTACTCCAAGCACCTACTTCTGCGATGACAATATTATTTTCTTTGGCTGCTGTCACATATTCTTGAGCTTCACGTTCACTAGCGGAGGAACTGACTGGGCAATAAGCGGCACTGTAACCATGATTTTTTACTAACTTGATCCAACTATCTGCATCTGTTGATTTACCAAAGAGTGGTCCACCAAGTCTCATTAGAGTTTCCCTCGCTTTTCTGAAGTTAAAATATGCTGTTTATCCCGTGGATGATTTCGAGCTCATATACCGCAATAAATCAAAGCAAAATAGCGTCGGACATTGTTCATATTCTATTTCTTTGTTGATCAAATCTTGAAGGCTTGATAACTGATCTTTTGCCATGTTATTTTCTAAGGGGCCGGAATAAAGTTGTTTCGCTAGTTGAGCAATAATCCCTGTAACTCTCCCTTTACTTTCTAGGATTAGTTCCTCAGATTTGTAAACATCGCGATACCAGTGCAGTATGGATACTAATTGAGCTACCTGAAAACCTAAAGCCCGAAGACCAGAAGTTGAAAGTAACATGGACGTATGAGAAACTGACATTCTAGTGGGTATAACCTGACCAGTAAGAAATAATTCAACGGCTAAGACCGAGTTGCCCATATTTAAATGATTTTCGATTTCAGTAACCATTGACATGAATCCCTGATCCGATATTAGTATTATTGTATCATTATCTCTTGTGTTTCCTTCTGGCCTAAATTGGTAAAAAGCAGCTAGCAAGCCATTATCAAAAATTAACTGCCCTCCCTTCCCTTTCTGATGAGTCAGTTCGACTCGGCTCACTACGGTTGATTGGTAACGGAGGATATGTTGCAGTTTTGAAGGCAATTGGCTTGCTTCCAAATTTTTTTGATACATAATTTTGTTGGCTATGGTTTTAAAATTAGCAGTTTTATCAGGTAAACCAACAACTAAGTCCTCAAAAGACAAAACTTCACTTTCTAATTCTAGGTCACCATCCTGAATCATTGGCAAATCAAAGTGCTTAGACAGAAAATGGTACAGTTGTTTACGATTATCTTCGTCGTAATTATGAGTTCCAGGACTAATGTTTTTGTAAAAAACGAAGTTATTTGGAGTCGGGTAAATCGACTTTACTAATTCGTAAATGGCTGGTTTAGCACGGTCAGCTACAAAACAACAATCATCTTGGTGATTGTAAATTAATAAAGCTGGCCGAGGAGATAAAAGAGCCGTCAAGTGAGTGTAATCGGCTAAGGTCAGTAAGTCATTTGGGTTCTGTTCTAAGTCGCCAATATCACTAGCATGAGTCAACCGGTTAGAAATGTCGATGTACCCGGCATTAGGTATAGCCACTGTAATTCGCTGATCCAAGGCACTCAAAAAAATTGTTTGCCATCCCCCTCCAGAAAGACCCGTCATAGCAATTTTCTCTTTGATGACAAACGGATGTTCCCATAGAAAATCTAACCCACCTCGCATTGCTAGATAGAAAACAGATAAACCACTAACTCCACACAAATCTAAATATGCTAATCGATTATGTGTATAGTTAGGATCTGTTAGTTCGCCAAAGGATAACCATTCTAGATGCAAAGTCGTAATACCTCGTTTGGCAAGGTTAATACATCGTCGTTGAACAAATTCTATCGATTTACCAAGGGGACCAACATGGCCATTAACACTAAGTACAGCTGGCCTTGGTTTATGTAATTTAGGTAAGTGTGGTTGGTAGAGTAAAGCTGGAATCCAAAAATCTGGCAAAATTTCCAAACGCAGTTTTTCGATCTGATAACCGTGACCTGTTTCTATACAATCAATCGTTTCAGCTTTTGTTGGAAAGGTTCGCCAGTCCGGTGGGGTACCTTGAAAAACAATCTGATCTAGAATCGTTTTTCGAAGTTTATTTGCTTCTTCTGGTTTCCAATTCGAAGGATTAAAAGCAACTGCTGACTTATGAATTAGCTGATGGACAGCTGCACGCAGACCATCAGTGTCCACATTAACCGATTTTATGATATGTTGAATATCCATTTAATTTACTCTTGAAGAGTCATTTTCATTGCTGGGTAAATTCTACCATCGACTGAAAGTACTGCGAAGTAATTACCACTAGTAATAGCCTGACCTGATTTGTCGCGACCATCCCAGTAAACGGCTTGATTAGTATCCAGGTAATCTCCGGCAGCACATTCACCAACCCGCATTTGTTGGACTAAATAGCCCGCAAAATCATAGATGCTAATTTGAACATTTCCATTAGTAGGTAAGGAAAATGGAATCCATGTCTCGGCATTGAAGGGATTAGGATAGTTCGGTCTAATTAATGGCGATTTGATTTGACCAAATAAAGTCTTTAGGGATTTTTTTTTGTCAATGAGAATCGGTTCTGGTTGGCCCACATGAAGAAATTTATCTAGTAGGGACTGGTGAGCTAATTCTGTACGAACCACGCCATAGCCAACTTCGTTATTAGGTTGAGCTGAATTACTTGCTGTATTACGAAGTATCGATACTAGATCAGTAGCTGTAACTCTTGGAAAAGCCTGAATCAATAGGGCCGCCACCCCAGAAATTAAAGGTGCCGAAAGAGATGTACCACGATGATTAGTAGCAAAACCGAATTGACTACGTGGCCTAATGCTAGCAATTCCCTCACCTAAAGCTACCAGGTCAGGTTTAATTCTACCATCCACTGTAGGACCTGGCGAACTGAAAACAGAACGTTTCCCCCAACGGTTGACAGAGCCGACAGCTAAAACATCAAATCCGTCCGCTGGGACTGTGATACGACCTCTCAGGCCAAGTCTTTGATCCTCGGGCAATTTCGCTCCCAAATTTCCACTGGCACTGATAACAAGTATTCCTTTTTCTAATGCTATATTAGCTGCTATGGTAACTTTAGATGTTTTTCCGTCGAGATCTGAAAATCTATACCAATTAGCATAACCAAGTGAGCTATTAACCACCTGAGCACCTTTTTGCTCTAACCATTCAAGTCCGGCGATCCACCAATCCTCCTCAATCTGACGTTCAAAGTCAATACCCTTATGCCAATTTTTTTCAGTTTTAGCTAACAAGTATTTTGCCTGAGGAGCTAGACCAACCAACTGTCTTGGTGTATTAGCCGCCAAAACACCCAAAATAATTGATCCGTGATCAGATTGACCAACATCATCCTGATCTGGCTCGTCCTTGGTTATAGGATCATTATTAACAAAGTCCCATTGGTCTAATACCTCAATTTTATTTAGTGATTGGTGGCTCAGGTCAAAGCCAGTATCTAGTATGCCAATTACGACTGTCTTGCCCCAATATCCTTTCTTGTGTAAAAAGTCGGCCTGCAGGTGTTCTACTTGTTTTTTTGCCAAACCATATTCAATTGGGTTCTCCTTTTCTCCTTCGCTGGGAGCAGAAAAAATATTGTGCTTTTGATTCAGCCATACTGGTTCTTGAACTATATTTCTGTAACTTCGAACAGGTTCAATTGATTGTACAAAAGGTAGGGATAAAATTGATTGGTGATTCTCAGATGAGATGTTCGCAGAAACAGCATTTAACCAGCGACTTTGGTGGTGAATTTTAGCACCCTGGTCCTTGATGGTGGATAGATAGACTAATGGGATTGGCTCGTCAAGAAATTTGACGGGACTCAAACTTTGATTATCTATCCCCTTATCGGAAAAGAACACCCAAACCTTCAAACCGCTCGCGACTTGTGATCTTTCGGTAGAACTAACTGTTGGACTTGACAGAAAAATAAGATTTGCAAAAAAACAGATAATTCCAAATCGAAAAAAGAAAAATGAAAGTCGAGGAAGCAGTAATTTATTAAAAGGCAGTAGAGACACCATTAATCATTCTCTATCATTGGCTGTGGTAAGGCTCGCTCAACTAGGTCAATGTCTTCTCTGTTCGTTATCAAAGAACCCTTCGGAGGCTCGACTGACTCCTTTAGATTAGATAGACTTATAACCGACTCTGACATTTTGGCAAACTCGATGAGTAATAATTTACCCACTTCAAACAGTAAAGGGAAGTCTTCTTCATGTGCAAATACGTAATTGACCTCTTGAATTTTTTCGATAAAATCTGCACTCGAGTGCTCGCCATCTCCGAGTTCGGTATTTTTCAAAATTGATCTTAGATATCGCGGAAGTTGATATACCCAATCTCCCGACTTCATGGTAGGGACAGAAGAGTTGGCAGTTTCATTAGTTCCCATGATTGATATATCGTGCAAGAGACTACGTTATCACTAAAAACCCCGTTTTTTGTGAACTAGGTTTTTAAGTTCATAATCACCTCGGACAAACCGTTTTAGATTTTCGAAAAAAATTTGGGTAACGTATTGACCTTCAAGTTGAGTGCCACCGGCTATATGTGGGGTAATTAACATATTTTCAAGATCCCACAAATCGCTATTTGCTGATAATGGTTCTGGGCTGAAAACGTCCGAAGCGGCAGCGAATAAATGACCATTTTTCAAAGTTTTGGCAAGAGCATCTTGATCAACAATTCCCCCACGAGACATTATGACTAACATAGCAGAAGCTTTCATTTCGGCTAACTCTTCTGTGCCAATCATGGCTTTTGTTTGATCAGTATAAGGGGCCATAATCACTACGTAGTCAGAAGTTTGGAGAAGGTCGCTGAGTTGATCAATACCCCACAGATGATCAACATATTCCGGCTTATCACTAGGAAACATATCGACAGCTACGATCCGCATATCGAAAGCGAAGGCTCGTCTGGCCAATGCACGACCCGAAGCTCCGAAACCGACTATTCCCATGGTGCTTCCAGTTAATTCTTTCATATTGCCTCGAATATATCGGTGCTCGCTCCACTGCCTAGTATTTTGGCTTTGAATACACTTGCGAATACCACGAGTAAAGGCAAAAATCATTCCCATTGCACTTTCTGCTAGGCAAGCACCATGCGTACCACTAGCACTAGTCAGTAAGATATCGCTATCCACTAATCCGGGAATATTCAAGTAGTAGTTTGTTCCAGAACTAATTGATTGAATCCATTTTAGATTTTTGGCAGCTTCAAGTATTGCTTGGTTTATCCAACCTACCATAATATCAACATCAACAACTTGTTGTGCGGCTTCAACGTAACTAGTGGAAACCAGAAACTCGACGTCCGGAAATTGATCTGATAACTCTGGAATAGAGTTTTCTAAATCCATGTCTCCGTTAGGTCCAATTAATACTTTCATAAAATCCTTACTCATCTTTTTTTAATATCCACCGATACAAAAATTCATCAGCCACTCTATGCTTTTGGCTCCTGGAAATAATGATATATATTTTCTGCCACTTTTAGGTCAATTTGGCTGATACTAAGTAGATCATCAATACTCGCTTTTCGAATTTGTTCAATTGATCCAAAATGAGAAAGTAGAGCTTGTTTTCTCTTTTCACCCACCATTGGGATTTGAGTTAAAACCGATTTTTTCAAAGCTAATCGTCTCAGTCTTCGATGGTAATTAAGAGCAAACCGATGTGCTTCATTCCGCAAGCGTTGTATGAGGTGCAATGTTGGGTTATTATGCCTTAGTACTATAGGCATTGATCGATTTGGAATAAAGATATGTTCATTTTTCTTCGCTAAACCAATGATTGGTAGGTCCACCAATTCGAGTTCATCGAGAACTTGACATGCTGCATTGAGTTGACCTTTACCACCGTCAATCAGTATCAAATCAGGGAGATTATGATCTCGAAATGATTTATTAAACCTCCGCCGGATGACTTCTTGCATCATTTTCACATCATTTTGACCCTTGACTGTTTTAATCCGAAACCGGCGGTATTCCGAGTATTTGGGCTGGCCTTCTATTGCTACTACCATCGAGGCTACGGGTAATTGATCACCTAAGTTGGAAATATCGAATCCTTCAATTCGTTTGGGGATTTTTGGTAAATTCAGTAATTCTTGGAGGTCTCCTAACAGATCTATTTTGTCCGATAATCTGGATTGTTCATCAACTACTGTGGCATCTTTTTTTTCTAAAATCAGCTGGGCATTTTTCTGGGCTAGGTTTATGAGTTGTCGTTTTCGTCCTCGTTTTGGTACTTGTAATTTTACTTGGCTTGTTAATTTACCCTTGGTCAATTGATTACGCCTTACAGTTAACCAATCTTGGATTGTATCAGGTGAGTCAATTTCAGTTGGTAAAATAATGAATTTAGGGATAAATGCGGCCTCAGAATAGTGCTGCTGAATAAATGCCGTAAGAGATTCGGATAACCAGGTATCTGAATGAGTAATAATATTAGAAAGAAAATATGTTTCTCTATCTACCAATGAACCGTCTCTCACCAGCATTAGTATCACACACATTCGTTTACCAGATCGGGCAATTCCGAGGATGTCTTCATCTTCTGCCATTGGATCTTCAACGTTTTGTGGATTAATGGCTTGTTGAATGGTTGTGATTTGGTCTCGATATTTGGCTGCATTCTCAAAATCAAGATGTGCTACAGCAGTCTCCATTTTTTGAACTAGGATTTTGATGACAGAAGTGGTATTTCCATTGAAAAACCTCATCAGATCTTTGACGATTTTTTCATACTCTTCCGGCGTTACGAAATCGGCGCAAGGCCCACCACATCTACCGATGTGATAATCTAAGCAGACTCGATGATTATTACCAGATGGCTTCAGATCCAAATCACAAGTACGAACGGGAAAAACCTTGGTTAAATCTTTGACAGTTTTTCGGAGGGCATTCGATTTCACGAAAGGGCCTAGATAATGAGCACCATCCTCAGAAATTCGATTCACAACTTTTAAAGCAGGGAAAGGCGAATTAGTAGTCACTCGTAGGTACGGGTAACCTTTGTCATCTTTTAAACGAATATTGTATAGCGGCTGGTATTTTTTGATTAGGTTATTTTCTAGTATCAATGCTTCAACTTCATTACTAGTGATAAAAAAATCAATGTCTCTCACATATGGCAGCATCAAAGCTGTCAGGGCGTGAGGCTTAGAACCTGTGAAATACGACCTCACACGATCCCTTAAGGAGTTAGCTTTACCGATATAAAGCACAACATTCTCAGCACCCTTCATTAAATAAACACCAGTCTTAGGGGGTAACTGGGTCAATTTATGGGTTATTTGTGACATTAGGCCGTGGCAGTATATTGAATACCATAACTTCAATAGCTAAATTAGTATTAACATTACGATTAATTCGATTTTTGGTCTCTAAAATCATTTCAACTGCTTTCTGCAACTGGGTTCGGGAATAATTCCTGACGATCTGTTTAAGTTGTGAAAAATTTTGCTGGTGTGTAAGCAGTTGAGGATTAACTTGTTGGTGGATTAGTAACAAATCTCTGTACCATGTCAAGAGCTGATCTAGCATTTCTGGTGTTTCACTTATGTACTCAGCAATCCTGAAAGCAGATAAACGATCAAGAGTGGTGAGGATTTCTGGAATCTGATCAACCTCGATAGCTTCTTCCGTTTGGCAAATAGAAAAAGCTTTTCCTATTGCTCCTTGCGTTCGAGCAGAAACTACCATTGCCTTACCTAGATCAAGATCAAACTGATTAACTAGGATTTTCGCCAAATCGCGGACTTCCATTGGTTGAAAAGATAAAATTTGGCACCGAGAGCGAATAGTTGGTAACAAAGCATCCATGTTATTTGCAACTAAAATTAGTGTTGATTCTGCGGGAGGTTCTTCCAATGTTTTCAGCAAGCAATTAGCAGCCTCTAAGTTCATCTTTTCAACTTCTGTCAATAGATAAACCTTCCGTTTTCCTTCAAGGGGGCGAAATACAATCTGGCTTTGAATCGAACGAATTTGGTCTATTTTGAGATGATTACCATCCGGTCTAGTAATAGCAAAATCGGAGTGATTTCCAGCTACCGTTTTTTTGCAGGAAAGACACTGTTGGCAGGCACCCCTTTTTTCCTGACTGCTAGGTGCATTATGCTGATAGTCAAGGCAATTAATCGATTGAGCAAAATCCAGAGCCACTTTCTCTTTTCCTAATCCTTCCATACCAACGAATAAATAGGCTCCTGCAATTCTACCCGTTTCAATTGCGTTGTAAAGTTGGCTTTGTATTTGTTGGTGTCCGAAAATCGAATCAGTGGTCATGATTAACCTTGATTAAAGAAATTTTCACTTTAAGTATGGACCAGATCTCGTTAAATATGACGTCAATCGGCTGAGTAGCGTCAATAATTTTAATTCGATTAGTATCTTCTTTTGCAATAGCCAGATACCCATTTTGTACCCGTTCGTGAAACTCAAGACTCTCTCGCTCAATACGGTCCAGCTTGCCACGGCTAATTGAAGCCCTCTGCAAACCAATTTCGACGGGCAAATTTAGCAAAAAAGTGAGGTCAGGTGCCAAGCCGTCAGTCGCAATCTGGTTTAAATGATTGATCAATACTAAGTCTAAATTGCGCCCATACCCTTGATACGCAACCGTAGCATCACTAAATCGATCAGAGATAACAATTTTACCATTTTTGAGTGCTGGTACGATTATCTCTCGTACGTGTTGGGCTCGAGAAGCTGCATAAAGTAGTAGCTCAGAAGTCGCAAAAAGTTTTTCATTAACCGGGCTTAATAGGATTTCGCGAATTTGATTTCCGATATCTGACCCACCCGGTTCTCTTGTGTTTTGAACTGAATAACAGGCCTCTGACAGTTTATTGGCCAAATGGTTAATCTGGGTAGTTTTTCCAGAACCTTCTGTTCCTTCAAAGGTGATAAACATTTCTTCTAATTAGATAATTTTTAGTCGATGATAGCTTGATGTTTCTTATCTGTCAAGATCCAACAGTGTTGGCATAGTACACCTACATTCGAGTTACCGAACTATTTTTACTGGTTCTACTGTCATCAAGTTAATTGCAAAAACGCCGCGAGAAAATTCGATTATGGGCGAGGTTTACCGTCTTTTCTCTACAATAAAAGCTTGGATGAAGAAATAGTTTGGGCGATGCTCAATTTCAGATTTTCATGATTTGACTTTTGTTCTTTAGTCATTATGTTACTTATTTCTGATGGCCTCAATTGGGGTTAGACGAGCAGCTTGGCTGGCTGGATAATAGCCAAAAGAAACACCTACTATCATGCCCATTAATACACCAACGAAAATCGATTCTAATGTTACTGAAGAAGGCCATTCTACGCCAAAATCAGCAGAAAATTTAGTGTTGAAAAATTGTCCTAAAATATTACTGAACGTGAATCCCACAACCATACCTAGAATACTACCAATCAGACTAATCACGACCGATTCCACTAAGAATTGGAGCCTGATCTGAAAGCCTTTTGCACCAATTGCCTTGCGCAGACCAATTTCTGGTACACGCTCCACGACAGAAACTAACATGATATTCAAAATGCCAATCCCACCGACGAGGAGGGGAAAGATGGTAATTATAATCATTAGTATTTGAATAACTGTTAGTATTTTGTTAACAAAATCTAATTCTTCGTCGACGCTACTAATTTGAAAAAATGTTTCATCTTTATGCCGACGGAGTATTAATTCCTCAACTTCTGATCTTGCTTTCGTCAATAAATCAGGGGATTTAGCACGAACACTGATACTACTAACCTGATTCCTTGGCCCGCTGTTGCCAGTACCGAAGTAAGTCTTACCCGTCGAAATGGGAATCAGAATTTTGTTATCTTCATTTCCGTTCGGGTCGAGCCCTTTCCCTTTTTTTTCCATTACGCCAACCACTGTGTAGCGTTGATTATCAATCTTGACTTCCTGACCGATGGGGTTAAATCCGAAAAATAAGTCTTGCCAGACCTCGTTGCCAATCACACACACTTTGCCCCACAAATCTAGATCAGTACGGGTGAGATAGCGACCATAATCTGGGAACCATTGTTGAAAACTAGCGGATTCCTCGGTTGTCAGTTGAAGATCAGCGCTTTTGCTTTGACTACCTTTTTGTATTTTTCTTCTTCCTAACCCATCTGTAGGGATAACACTTTCAACGGCTGAACAACCCTCTTTGATTGCGTTTAGATCGTCCATGGTAAGATACTCAGAACTAGTATTACGCTTCCATTTCCCTCTTTTTTGGGTCCATTCTTCTCGAAAAATGGTGAATGTACCAGCTTGTTGATTCAGACTACTGGTCAAAATTGTTTTCGCGTTTTTGCCAATAGTAAGGATGGAAATTACCCCGGAAATACCAATGGTAATTCCCAAAATTGTTAAAGCTGTCCTGAGCTTATTAGTTCCTAAAGTACGAAAAGTAATAGATAAACTTTCTGCGAGCATATTTTCGATATCCTCTAGTCTATCCTAAGAGCTTCCACTGGTTGTAGTCCTGCAGCCTTATTTGATGGATAAAAACCAGAAATAACTCCTACCATGGTAGAAACTAAAAAAGCGACAATAGCCGATTGTAACGACACTGCAGCTGGCCACACTGAATCTTTAATTACAAAACGGGTAATAACTTGGCCCACAGAAAACGTCACCCCTCCAGCTAATCCAGTACCAATTAGACCACCTAACAGGCAAATAATCACAGATTCTATAAGAAACTGGAATCGGATATCGTTTTTATTAGCACCTACTGCTTTTCTTAAGCCGATTTCGGCAGTACGCTCCGATACTGAGACTAGCATAATATTCATGGTTCCAATTCCGCCAACGATTAATGTAATAGCGGCAGCACCACCTAGTACCCACTGAATAACGGTTACTATCTTACTGATTTCTCGGATCATCTCAGCTGGTGATCCATAATCATGATATATATCGGCCCCAAATCTTTGTCGAAATAGCGCTTTAATTTGAGATATACTTTGGTTCACAGTTTCATAGCTATTTGCCTTTGCCATGATGGCTAGCCATCGATTCTGTTTGCCCCAATACTGCGCTACAGTAGTAACTGGAATATCTATTCCATCATCTAACCCAATTCCTAGTATACGGAAAAGGCCTTTTTCCATACTTTTATAACTACCTATAACTGTGAATCGGTGCTGATGGATTTTGATTTCTTGCCCTACAGGGTTGCTATCACCAAACAAGTGATTTTTGACTTTATAACCTAGAATACATACTTTTTGTCCGCGTTTTATCTCCCAAGGCTGAAAATTGCGACCATATTCGAATTCAAAATTAAAGAGTTTTTCATTCGTGTCTAATACGCCAGTGATATTGTAAGTTCTACTTTTACTACCAAATGTAACTGTTTGTGATCCGACCCAATTAAAGGCTGCTGCAGTTTTTATCGAGGGACATTTACGAACGATTTGATCAACATCATCAAGCCATAAATTCTCTTTGATTGGATTTTCGACCCATTTGTTCTGCTTCTTAATACGACTTCTTTTCCCAATCCAGATCATGGTTGTTCCACTGAAATTTTCGAATTCGGAAACCGCAAATGATTCAATACTACCTCCCAGAGATACAGTAGTTACCACTATAAAGATACCAAGGATGATACCCAACATAGTCAATAGGGTACGAAATTTATTTCGTAAAAGTGCCTGCCAACCAACCTGGAAATTGATGTCGGCCTTCAGTAAATTAGAAAGATTCATTTTAAATATTATCTTCGGGTCTATTTTTAATTTAATACTTTATAAGTTAAACAGTGAATGAATAAGACTAGCAATTGACACTTTTTCTACAATACATATATCAATCTAATATAGACCAAACAGCTGCAATGGTAAATACACCCAAAGCCCCACCAACAAGGAATCTGTAAGGATTATAATGAAATGAATCTTCTTCCCATCCATAACTCGTTAATTCTTCTTCATATTCTTCTATCACTTGATCTTTGGACGATATAGCTTCTGGAGGAATTAGATAGTCTTCATCATCGTCATCCTCTTCTTCCGACCACCTGAGCTTAGTTTCTTCTATGCCTTTTATTATGATATCTTCCATTACCAAATTACCATCAATTTCTTCAGCACTTTCATCATCAATATAACTCAAATCCTCAGGCCAGAGATTGGTATTAACGATATCAATAACTTCTTTCCAAAAGGCTTCCGAGTACAAGTCAAATTGCCAGCCAATTTCTTGCCCAATTCTTTTCTCAGATAAAAGAGACATAAAAGCAATCGTAAAAGGGTTGAGGTCCGTTCTTCTCCCTTCTTCTTGTGCTATTCGTTGCTTGTATATACAAACAGCTACACGTAGATCCTCCCATATTAACCGATCTTCTTCGTCAACCGAACCCCAGTCAGCATCGTCCTGAGCAAATTTACCATTAAGCAAATCAACACCAGCGTATATGTCATAAGACAACAGGAAATCCCACCATTGAGCAATGAAGTTTTTGTACAACATTTCACCCTTTCGGGTGGCGACATAATTACCTGATTCAGAATCAATATACCAATAATCATCGTAGTAAGCAGTTAATATTTCGTCAATATATTTGTGGTTACCAGTTAGTAATGCTGGGATTTCTTCCTCATCTTCTATCACCTTGTATAGAATGAAACGAGTTTGTAATTTTGTGCGCAGATGATCTGGCAAATCTAACTTTCGGCTGAACATTTGTTTTTCCATCTGTTTATGCAGTATTCCTTAATATTTCTATTATCAAACGATTTATTCATTCTGGTGATTTATTTTATCATTTAGAATAGGAAAGTATTTTTATAAGCAGGTATTATTTTCTAAGTAAATGGAGCTTGATCATAAAAAGTTGCTCTATTGAATAAATCTACGAACCGCCAGACAATTTCTGTTAAGTCTAGTAACGAACGAGTTTACGTTTGTCTTAACTAACTTGGTTATGTTAAATCATTTTCTTGTTTTGTATTGATTGGCTAATCATTAGTTAGTTAATTTTCATAGGCCGTAGAATTATAACTTTTTTTCAGTACGATCTAATTTGAACCATTGACTACTTTGCATTAGACTGTGACAATCAAACTTACTAACGGAGTACTTGTTAATACAATGAATTAAAAAAGGCCAAACGTTATCTTCATTTTGACGGATGACCAGGGGCCTTGGGCCGCAGGCTGCTATGGAAGCAATGAGATCCGTACGCCAAATATTGACCGACTAGCTTCGTCAGGCATGCGTTTCGAGAACTCTTTTTGTACTTCTCCTATTTGCTCACCAGCTAGAGCTAGTTTGATGACGGGCCGAATCCCCTCGGCTCATGGCATTCATGACTAGATTAGAGTAGGAAACATGCCACCAGCAGCAGATCAGTACTTAGACGATCTAAGTTGTTATACAGGTGCCCTCATGAAGACGGTTATATAAACGGTCTGTGTGGTAAGTGGCATTTGGGGGATAGCCCGAACCCACAACATGGTTTTTCACACTGGTTTGCTTTACCGACTGGTGGTAGTCGTTACAACAATGCAGAAATGATTCAGAATGGAGAAGTGGGGATATACACCGGTTATATTACTGATAACGCCATGAATTTTATCAGACAGAATGCCGAAAATCCATTTTACCTTAGCGTTAACTCTAATGTTCCACATTCTCCTTTTGAAGGACATCCTTCCGAACTCATGGATTTTTATGATAATTGTCCTTTCAAAACCTGTCCGAAAGAGGTTGCTCACCCATGGGCTACTGCAAACCTCCCGCGCCACTTGGGTAATCGGGAATCATTGAAAGGTTATTTTTCCGCTATTACAAATATGGATCACAAGATTGGTCGCCTCATCGATCTAATTGAACATCTTGGTTTATGCGAAACCACACTTTTCGTATTCAGTAGTGATAATGGTTATTCCTGTGGGCATCATGGATTTTGGCATAAGGGTAATGGAACCTTTCCACTAAACATGTATGAAAGCTCAATTAAAGTACCTTTCATTATGAGTCAGCCAAGCAAAATAGCTGAAGGCAAAAGCACTGCAGCAATGGTCAATCAGTATGATTTCATGCCGTCTTTTCTTGATTATATTGGTTTGAACAATAACGAAGATAACTTAAGTCCAGGGCGGAGTTTTACCAACGTGTTATTCGAACAGCACAACGAGGTACAAGATGAAGTAGTGATTTTTGATGAATATGGACCAGTGAGAATGATCCGTAACCACGAGTGGAAATACATTCATCGTTACCCTTATGGCCCCCACGAACCGTAAGCAAACGATCATAATGAAAGGAAGAATATGGTCGACGAAAAATCAAAGTCTGCTTTGGTAGAAGAAATGAGACAATTATTGGCTAATTGGTTCGACCACTATGTAATTCCGAACCTCGATAGTTCTCGTTATCCCGTGACTGGCGGTGGGCAAGTCAAAAAGATAGGTCTCTTTCAATCAGGAGAAACATCATTTTTAACACGTGGTTAGTCTGTAATATCATCTAGTTGTAAATTAAGTCTAATACTAAGCGCCCAACGATTTCTAAACTATCCGCACTACACTTATCGACGGTGTCATCAATTGTATGCCAGTATGGATAATTGAAGTCAATTAAGTTAACTGTAGGCAAGCCAGACCTAATCAGTGGTATATGGTCGTCCATAACGGCTGCCCCGATTTTTTTAGGGAAAAACTCTCTTAACCCCAAATCAGCAGCTCGATCCCATAATGCTCCCATTAAGTCAGACGAAGTCTGCCATGAATAACGTTCCATTGGAATTTGTAAGTCTTTGTCACCAACCATATCTAATAAAATACCAAAATTTGCCCCCCAACCTTCTCGATTTTGGGCAAAGTAGGTTGACCCCAAGAACATATCACCAATTTCACGACCATAATCTTCCCCATCAAAGAGTACAACTACAACTTCGCTGGGGGGCGGATATTGATTAAAGCTATTTGCTAACTCTAATAGAACGGCCACCCCTGAGGCCCCGTCATTAGCTCCCAAGATTGGATCTAGCTGATTTTTTGGATTTACATCTTTATCGGCAAAGGGTCGAGTATCCCAATGAGCACATAGAAGAATTGGGGAACCATTTCCTTTACCAAATCTAGCTAATATATTAGTCATAGTGATGTTATATGCGGTAAAAGATTGTTCCACTACCTCGTCTGCGAGCCCTTCTAATTCATTTCGCAAATATTCACGTGTTTTTCCATGTGCTACAGATCCCGGGTTACGAGGGCCAAAATCGCATTGTTTTTGTAAATAAGAAAAAGCCCTATCAGCATTAAATATGGGGATTCCTTGTTCTCTGACTTGGCAAGCGAACTGGGGGTCTGAAAAACCAAGTAGGCAAAAGATCAAAACCAAAAAACCAAGATTACAACGATATTGGTAGCTCAACATTATGATTAGCTAAAGTGAATGTATTTTCTCATTTAGTCAAGGCATGAAGACTCGTCTTCCTTCTAATGCCCTAGCTATTGTAAGTTCATCAATGTAGTCTAAATCACCACCCACTGGTATTCCTTGTGCGATTTGAGAAACTGATACACTGAAATGCTGTGTCAACTGCTGTGTCAAATAGAGACTGGTAGCTTGCCCTTCTGTTGTACTGCCAACAGCCAGAATGACCTCGTTAATTTGTCCTTTTTTGAGGCGATCGAATAAACCAGAAATACGCAAATCCTGGGGGCCAATTCCATTCAGTGGGGACAATACACCCATTAGTGTATGATATAGTCCCTTATATTGATTAGTACGCTCAATGGCAAGTAGATCATCGGGTTCTTCCACGACACAGATCAAATTTTGGTTGCGCTTGGGATCAATACAAATTCGACAAGGATCAATGTCAGTGATATTACCGCATAGCTTGCAGTGATCTAGGCTAGCCTTAACATCTTTTATTGATTCCGCAATCCCTTTTGCGTCTCCTTCAGTCATTTTTAAAAAATAGAAGGCGAGTCGCTGGGCTGACTTAGGACCGATAGTCGGTAGCTTTTGTAGTTGGCTGATCAACCGAGCCATTGGTTCTGGATAAGGGCTCATGAGCTATTCTACATCATACCTGGGATTTTGATTCCACCAGTCAATTTACCCATCTCATCTCCCATTAATTCTTGCGCCTTGTGGTGTGCTTCGCTAACAGCCGCAACGATCAAGTCTTCTAGCATCTCAATATCATCTGGGTCAACGACCTCAGGCGATAACTTGATTGAGACGATCTCACCACTGCCATTTGCCGTAGCTGTTACCATACCCCCACCGACGGAAGCTTCAACCGTCCTATTGGTCATCTCCTCTTGTACTTCCATCATTCGCTTTTGCATTTTTTGGGCTTGCTTCATCAAATTGTTCATGTTCATTATTATTACCTCAATTGAGTGAGTAAGTTTTTCTTGTCATAACAGAATTACTTGGTTTGGATTTTTAGTATCTTGGCATCGAACATACTTAAAACTGGGGACAAAGTCTCGTCCTGCAGGACTTCTCTCTGGAGCATCAGTGGTGTTCTATCCTGTTGTTGGCGTCGACGTGGTGTTTCGGTAACAAGATGTTCAGAAGAATTGTCTTCATCTGCTCCCATTTCTTTTTTAACCGAGTTTGTTCGACGTGAAACATTACTTGATCGACTTCCTTTAGTCGATGATCTTGATGACTTTACTACTAGGTTTTGCTGACGGACAAATTTCAGTTCGACTGTTCTACCAAGATGCAGGCTCAGTAATTTAGCAGTTAATTCTTTATCTTTATCAGCTAACAACAGGACTGGCTTCACCAAAGCTATTTGAAAAGTGAAAATGCCAGGTTTTATGGCGTGTCCTAGAGTATTTGAATCGGGTAGGGTTAACATTGCATCCTTGAGTAACTGATATGCAGACAAACGCTGATTTTGCAAATCAATCAAGGTTTTTCTCCATATAGCATCAAGATCTATATCTTCCAATGTACTTGTAAAATCGTCATCAATTGCACTTGCTTGACTTTCTGGATCTTCATCTTTTTTTTTGTCGATTTCGACTACCTGATTTTCAATGTTCTTAAAACCAGTTTCGACATCTTCGTCTTCGTTTATCTTGTTATCCGCAAGATCAACTTTTATTGGAACTGTATTGGCTGAATCGAGGCGTCTTTCAATTGCTTTTAACTCATTGAGTAAATGAGTGACTTCACTCAAACTCTGAATACCATGGTTCGTAGCACAAATCTCAACTAATGCCGACTCGAAAAGTAGATGTGCATATCCGTTTTTCTTAATCTCGCTGTATGTTTGAATCAGTATCCTAAGGATACGGGATAGGCGTTTCGCTGAAACCTGATTTTGACTAGTTTGATTAATCATTCGCTGTACGTCAGTCGGTGAAGCTTGAATTAGATCGGCCAATTTCGTATCGATAGCTAACCGTCGTAGATCACTAAAGTAAGCAATTAATTGTTGTAAACACTGGATTAAGTCGGCCCCAACTTTGGATAGATTAGCCAACTGCTGTATCGATGAAGCAACATCACCTTCAAGTATTTTTTGGGATAAGTTCTCGATCAATTGTGCCGCGCCCAAACCTAAAATTTGGTTAATAGCTTCGACCGAGAGATTCCTTCCTATTGACGCTGTTAATCTTTCAAGAATGTTAGTTGCATCGCGAAGACAACCCTCCGACTGATGACTGATTGCTGCTAGCCCTTCTTCGCTGATCTCGATAGACTCTGTCTTACAAATTTCTTTTAAGCGCTGTATAACCAATTCTTGTTCCATAAAACGGAAATCAAATCCTTGGCAACGCGAAACAATAGCTGGAGGAACTTTGTGATGTTCTGTAGTAGCCAGTATAAAAATGACATGAGCGGGCGGCTCTTCCAACGTCTTAAGCAGAGCATTGAAAGCTTCCAACGAAAGCATATGAGTTTCGTCGATAATATAAATTTTGAAGCGACAACTAGCAGGAACTAATTGTGCATTTTCTTTCAACTCTCGGATAGTATCGATACCACGATTAGAAGCAGCATCCATCTCTCTTACATCGAAGGAGCGACCGCTAGAAATTTCCTGGCAATTTACACAACGGTTACAAGGTTCTGGATTACTTATTTCTTCGTTTGTGGTACAGTTAACAGCCTTTGCTAAAACTCGGGCAATGGTGGTTTTACCCGTGCCTCGTGGCCCCCAAAATAGATAAGCATGACCTACCCGACCAGTACTTATTTGGTTTTGAAGAGTCGTTACAACATGTTGCTGACCAACGACATCCGCAAAAGATTGGGGACGCCATTTTCGAGCTAAAACTTCATAAGACATAACAATCGTCCATAGGTGAGGTTTTCACAGGAATGAAGAAACACTTTACTCTGAAAGGCGGGCGACTCGAATTTAGGAACTATCTGCAGATCGTAAATCTTGGCTATGCAACCAAAGGTTGATCAACAATCCCAAGCGTTACAGTAATCGTTAGCTCAAGCTAGGCTACCCTGTGTCACACTGTCAGATTACCTACCGCTGCTTCCTTCCGGATCTGACGGAGTTCGGTAACATTCAGTTGCTCAGGACCCAGCTCTCAACACCACGTACCACTGGCAGTCCAAGAGAAAGTTCACCGTCCGATGGTAATTCAGCCCTGCTATAGCGGATTGCAGGTCTAGGGCACCGCTACCTCCCCGCTTAGCATAACCAAGTCGGTCAAAATGGCGGAGAGTGTGGGATTCGAACCCACGGTACGGTTGCCCGCACACATGATTTCCAATCATGCCAGTTCAACCACTCCTGCAACTCTCCTATTTTGAATGGAGTAAACGGGACTTGAACCCGTGGCCTCAACCATGCGAAGGTTGCGCTCTCCCAGCTGAGCTATTACCCCTTAACTACTTACTAAAATTAAGAAAATATGGCCTCTATTCTTCTCGAATGGCGGAGAGTGTGGGATTCGAACCCACGGTACGGTCGCCCGCACAACAGTTTTCGAGACTGCCCAGTTCAACCACTCCTGCAACTCTCCATGAGATGCTTTTATTTCTCTCGCCTACTTCGAAAAAACGATTGTAACAACTCCCTACTTTCTTTCCACAAAACACCTGCTGTAACCTCGGTCCGATGATTCAACCTATGATCCCGGAGTAGGCAATAGAGGGAGTCGACTGCCCCTGCCTTAGGATCTGTTGCCGCATAGACGACCCGAGGGATACGTGCGAGCAAAATCGCACCGGCACACATTGTGCATGGCTCCAACGTAACGTATAGAGTTGTGTCTGTTAGCCGCCAACTGCCAATATGGGCAGAAGCCGCCTGAATTGCCAATACTTCGGCATGGGCAACGGGATTGTTGTTGCCCTCACGACGATTGTGTGCCATTGAGATGGGGGAATTATTCCGCACGACGACAGCACCTACAGGAACCTCACCCAAGCTAGCTGCAAGCCTAGCCTGCTCCAATGCCACGGCCATCCAATCTGTATCAGAAATCATAAAAGCGCCGGAAGGGATTCGAACCCCCGCCCTTCTGATCCGTAGTCAGATGCTCTAATCCACTGAGCTACCGGCGCAAATACGGAGAGTGTGGGATTCGAACCCACGGTAGCTTTCGCTACAACTGCTTAGCAGGCAGCCCGGATAGACCACTCTCGCAACTCTCCACTTAGACCAACGGTGAGGGTGGGATTCGAACCCACGGTAGCTTTCGCTACAACGGTTTTCAAGACCGCCACGTTCGACCACTCCGCCACCTCACCAAGAGACGCAAATTGCGGGCTAATTCTAGCAGACCTAGATTTCGATGTCAATGTCAATTTGATTTTCAACGTTCCTATTTAAAGCAAGAAATGACACCGTTTTCGGTCAAAATAAAATCAACAGGATAATCCCAATTTTCTGATGGTAGGAGGTCCACAATTTGAACAGAAAAAGCCAGACCAACGAGTAAAGCTCGTGGACAATTAGGAAGTAGACGATCGTAGAATCCTCCCCCATATCCAAGCCTGTAACCAAATTTGTCAAAAACACAACCTGGAACTAATATCATATCTAAGAAATTGGAATCGAGAGAAGTACATTGATCAGGATTAGGCTCTTTCATTCCCCACTTATGAGATTGAAACTGTATATCGGGGTTTTGTATCTGGTAAATTTTGAGATTTTGTCCCTCAACTCTTGGTAATCCAACTAATCGATCACTTGACAATTGGGACTCCAGTAAATAGCTAGTTTCGACTTCGCTTCTCATATGAAGGTACAGTAGAATACTATTTGGTTGATGAGTATCGATCAACTGTTTGGCAAGCCGACAAATTTTTTGACTTAGGTTTCGTCTTGTCTTCGCCGGCATTTTATCCCGATTGTTTTGTGCCTTAATACGTAACCTTTGTTTCTCTGCTTGGATTTTTTTCATCAACTGACTGATCTTAAGGACAATTTACTGATACCAGAAGGTCAATTTAGCTAATAAGGATCTATCAGTAAAGCGTAAAGCTGTCGGAAGTGTTAGATCATATACTTGGTTTAATACCAAATAGAAATTACTGCCTGGTTGATAAATATAATTAATCAATACATTCGTCGATATGATTTGATTTCCACTATTCCATTGAGTGAACAATTTCACGTAAGCAGTTGTTGAGACAGTATAAACTATTCTGGTACCAATTACATTGGCGTCGAAAGAGCCAGTAGGTAGTTTAACTCTATTCAGACTATAACTGGACTCCAATGTAAATCTATTGCTTGGCTTAAATCTCACAAACCCATTTAGTCCCGACCGTTTCCCATTGTAGTATTGACCAAACCCAACAGAAACTCGCGCTGATACTGAACGAGTCTGATCAGTCTGTGTGGTCAGCCAACAATTCGTATAAAAGTATTGGTCAGGTGGGATTTCGTGATCTTTATGGACCTTAAAAGGTTGTTCTAGTCTATCTAATGTTCTTCGAACATCAATGGCAAACCAGTCATTACTGAGAAAGTTCATCCAATGTAAATATCGCAAAATGATAGTCTCTGGCTGATATTTGCTGTTCAAGGAAATATCGGTTTCTGGCCCGCTGAACATCTCTTTCAAATTCATAATTTCTAGTATGGAACCCAACCAGCCATCTATATCTTTTACCCATGGAGACCAGCGAAATTCACCACGCAAGCGTTGTCCACCGCCCCGCTCAGCAAAACCTACACCTGGTTTGAAATCGGGATCAATACCACTGTAACCAACAGAAGCTCGCCAAGAATCGCTACGCCACCCACCAGCTAAGGCGTATGCTCGCCCAATCTGTTCGCTAGGGCTAGTCTCATTTTCTCGATTTACGTCAAGTGAACTTGCGAATAGGGTATTAACGGTTACTGTATCAGTTGGTCGATAATTCAAATCTATTCCAACTGTTCGATTGAACATATCTTTGCCGGATTGTCGGTTAGTAGTTATAAACCCAAAATTTGACGAAGATAAAATATCCCTCCGTATTCTAAAAACAGAGAAATTAGTACTTGGAATAGTGATTTCACTTGGGGACGTTATTGTTTCACCAGATAAGGCATGTAGTAAACCAATTCCATAATCCCCAACTTTTCCAGTTATTTTACTACCACCTACAATCGGGATCATTTGCCCTTGTTCAATTCCGATTCGACGACTGTAAAATAATAAAAGTGGTGGCGCTTTACTTAAGGTAGCTTGTGGAATACTGAATTCGAAAAAATTCGATCCCTCTAGAAAAAAGGGCCGTTTTTCTGGGAAAAAAGTACTATATCGAGTCAGATTGATAGACTCTTGATCTGCCTCAACTTGTGCAAAATCAGTATTGTAGGTCGCATCAAAAGTTAGATTAGGAGTAAGACTGTATTTGAAATCTCCACCCAATTCTATAATCCTATTTGGTTTATTTTTTTTTTCCTCTTGTTGGTTTACTACACTAATCCCACTTGTCAAGTAAGGCAGGACTTCAAATTTGCGTGTGGGTGAAATCAAAGTCAAGCCAGATAAAACTGCAAGGTTTTGTGTACGATATTTCGCCTTTGAACCATATTTTTTTGGTACAGGAACCAAAATTGCCTCCTCGTGTAAACGGGCAATTTCACGCCCAATGTTCAATCCCCATTCATTTATATCTTTCGGTTCGAAACGTAATTGACTGAAAGGAATACAAATTTCGGCCACCCAAAACCCTTCTTCATCGTTTGTTTTGTTAATTTTCGTCCTAGCGTTCCAAACCGCGTCCCAGTCAAAATTTAGACTATCACCATTTTTGAATATTCGGGCATCCTGTAGGGCTCCAAGAGGGTTAACCCGAAAGAAAAAGCCGTCCCGCCGGTCATTGTAACTGTCAATTAATACAAACACATTGTCGTTTTCGTGAATATTTGATCCGTCTCGACGCATTTCGTTAGAGACGAGTTGGTCAATTTTACTGTCATAACAAGTAAAACCAAAGTATATAGATTCAGAATCGTAAACGATACAAACTTTTGTCAGCAGGGAAGCTGGTTGGCCTTGATCAGGCTGAATTTGCACTAGGTTGGAGATTGGGTTGGCCTTCGACCAAATGTCCTCTTTTAAAACGCCATCAAGTTCGATAGGTTGATCAGTGTAAGTAGCAGTCAGATCTTGACTGATTGAGTCAAAGACTACTGTTGTGAAAAACGAAATAAAACCAATTAAATATAAAAAAAACATTCTCGAGAGTATTGAGAGCTTAGTCTCTCGATTTTCTCTATGAATCATACTCTTCAATTGTTTATTCTCATAGAAAAATATACTTTCCTTGTTTGATAGTCTGTTAGTTACCAATTGGTAAATGAACCATCTGATTGGTGGAGTTGTGGTGGAATTTCCATACGGAAATTCTGGTCTAAGGCCGCCTTTTCGTCGAAAACGATTCCTAATCCAGGCATCTTTGGTGGTAACAAATGCCCATCGACCAAAGAAACTTGAACAGGGAAAACGTCGGGCAAGATGGAATTAGGACCTCGAACTAATTCTTGAACACCAAAATTAGATGTAGATAAATCTAAGTGTAAGCAAGCAGCCGTTGAAATGGGTCCTAAGGGGTTATGAGGTACAATGTTGATATAGTGTGTCTCGCACCAATTTGCTACTTTTCTGGCTTCAGTCAATCCTCCAACAATACAAACATCAATACGTGCGTACTGCATTAAATCATCTTCGATCAAATGACGGAACTCCCACTTACTTGCAAATTGCTCACCAATCGCTAAAGGGACTGCCACATGTCTTGCCAGTTGGCGGTAGCTCGCCACATTTTCTGACCGAATTGGATCCTCAATAAAATAAGGTAAAAACTGTTCCAGAGACCTACATAGAGGGATCACATATGGAGGATCTAAGCGGGTGTGGATATCAATCAGGATTTCAACGTCGTCGCCAACCGCCTGGCGAATTGCTTCGCACTGTCTCAGCATTTGGCGAGCAGCCTTCCGAGGCTCAATTAGTTCACCCTCGGTTGGCAAACCCAAACGTATAAAACTCCATCCTTCGTCTATTCTTTTCTGAGTGTTATCAACTAACTTCTCTAATGTATTTCCACCAACATGGGGGTAACAAACTACTTTCTCCCGAACCAATCCTCCAAGTAATTCATATACTGGAACACCTAAATGCTTACCTCGGATATCCCACAAAGCAATATCAATAGCACTGATAGCCGAACAAGCTATTCGTCCTGCCGGAAAAAACCCACTTCTGAACATTACTTGCCAAAGGTATTCAATACGACTAGGATCTTGACCAACTAACAGTGGCTTCAGATGATCTACACAGCCAGAGACTGCCATTTCACGCCAAGTTAAACCTCCTTCACCTAGACCATAGATGCCAGCATCAGTTTCTACTTTGACAAAGAAAAAGTTTCGACCATTTTCCCAGACAACAAATGACTTAACGTCAGTAATCTTCACGATTTCCTACTCACAGCACTAATTTTCAGAACTACCAAAAATAGTATTGACGACTAACCGCTGGAAATTTGCCGCCAGGTACCTATATCCTTCAGCATTCGGATGTAGTTGATCCGGTAGATACTGGTTGAGCTCAGGCCCAAAAATAGTCAGCCCATCGAAATAGAACAGGTTTTCGTCGTTTTGTTCTTTTAGAATCGTTACTGTTTGAAAAACCTCGTTTCGCATTTGAGCTAACGTAAATCCTGCTGCATTTTTGCTATTTTCTCTTGTTGGTGAATAAATTGGAGAAATTAAGGCGATCGGAATGTCAGGATGCCCCTCCCGAATAGTTAAAATGGTACCGATGATGGATTGCTGAAAAGCTCTGGGACCTAAACTACTTGCACCGTAGATATTAATACCACAGCAGATTGATACAAAATCAGCTGGCAGATCTCGAATTAATCGTGCAACCATTAGGTCTAGATGGCACTGGCCATCGAACCCAAGGCAAGTCAGATTAAAATGGTTTTGTCGAGCTACGATGGCAGGCCAAGTAAAACTTGGTGATTTTGCTCCAGCACACTGGGTTATCGAGCTGCCATATGTAATCCAGCGCAACTGAGTATCATCGTAACGCTTGATTGTTGCACCACTAGAAAGCTCCAAAGATTTTAACAGGAATGTACTTTTTTGGGGCAACCACAACTCGACTAATTTTTGTCTGGCGGGAAGATTCTCAAATAAAAAATGATTGGCATTTTTTAGGTCATAACTTTTTATCCATTTACCGTCACAATACAAATCAATTTGGCTATCATTCGGCGTGTTTGCAATTTGGCCTTTGATTATTTCTGTATTAGAGTGAAAGGAAAAACGTACACCCGCCGGCATAGACGCTTTTTCTTGGAGTTGCGAGTGATATAGATTTCTTATTCCATGAGGAATCCGCCATGGCATTACGCCTTTCTCATTAATTTCTAAGGAAACAGCACCAACCCAATTCAATCGAACATCATCAGCTTTCAGTTGCATAATTTCTTAGACCTTGATGATTTTTAGAGTTTGAGTGAATGAAAATTCAAATGGTCGTGGTTGGTCTTCTAGCAGAACAAACACCATCAACCACAAATGGCTCAGCATTACCCCATAGTCGACTACCGTCTCGAGATAAAATCGGCTCGGCTGAATATTGTGCCAAATAAGCCCGACGAGGTTTTTGAGTCGTATTATTTCCACTACTATGGAAATTTATACTTGTAAAAGCCACGATACTCCCTGCTGGCACAATTGCTGCGATACCCTTGTCCTTACCAAAATAACCGACTAAGTCATTAGATCCTTCCTCTCGAATATGTTGGACCCAAGATCGAATACCTGAATGAGAAAAGGGCAAAATATGAACTGTTCCATTTTCAATAGTCATGTCATCCAATGCACACCAACAAGTCAAATAAGGTCGATGGTCTGGGTAGCCAACATACCCTGAATCTTGATGCCAACTGAATTTCATACCTTCTTCGGCACCCTTAACCACATATTGTTCCCAAAACAAATAGGCTGTATCCCCAAGGGTTGCTTCGCAGACTTCCGCCATCAGGTCACTGAATAAAAAATCTCTTAGTTTGGGCTCTCGCTGAAAACAATTAGCTATGAAGTAGCGCTTGTGGCGATGGTTAATACCCAAGACGTCTGTACCTTTCTGATCCATTTGCAAATTGACCTGATCAACAAATGCTTGGCACTCATCTTGTAGTAACTTTAAAAAATTATTAGGAATCACACGATCTAGAATCAAATAACCTTCATCCTGGTACTGCTGTTTTTGTTGTTTTGTTATTTTCAGTGTCATTAGCTTAGATACCTATTCAAATTAACAAATACATTGTGAGTTGATTAATGTATAAATGTTTATAATACTAACCACATACTATCCACAAGTTCACACCAATGGCTCCCGTACTATTTCTAAAATTTGTTCGTATAAACGATTAGACCGAGCATTTCTTGCCCAACGTGCTCCACCCGGCCCTGAATTTAAATTGCCGCCGGCGTTAGGGTGGCACTTAGGTCTATTGCTCAAATCGATGGTAGCGGAAAGCACATTGTTCACTGACGAAGTAGCTAAAGTTTCGCCAACTGAGTTGATAATTGTAGCTGGTGAATTCAGCGTCGACGCAACTAAAAAGACATTATTGTCAATTGCACGAGCTGGTAGAATTCTTTCTTCATAACCGGCATTAGGAAATAAGATCAGTTCAGCTCCTTTAAGTCCCAAAACTCGTGCTGATTCAGGCCACCAGCTATCGTAGCAAATCATGATACCGACTACGCCGAAATCGGTAGTAAAAACGTCGAATTGGTCTCCTGGTGATATACCTTGTGGCCCTTCTGGCCAATAGGGATGGACTTTACGTTGCTTGCCGATCAATTCTCCCTGGCGATTATACAGAATCGCCGAATTAAAGATGTAATTACCATCTTGTTCCAGCAAACCAGAACAAATATAGCTATTGTGGGTGGATGCTTTGCGACTTAACATTTTACAAAAAGGGCCAGGGATCTTCTCAGCTAGTTCCCACAGAGATTGGCCGCGTTTTTGAGGTGCTGAAGCTGTATTAGCAAACTCTGGTAGTAGAATGATGTCACAATGGGCCAGTTGGTCAACTTTCTCTGCGTATAGTCGGATGTGATCGGATTGGCTAGCCGGGTGATACGGGCGATATCGCATAGCTCCTACAGTAACCATACGGGAAGGCAATGGCTCGGAAACCATTAGAGAAACATTATCAAACCATACTTGTCCTTGCTTTGCGTACCGCATTAAAAGACGGATTTCTGCTCCATCACAATCATTAGGCGCTGTAAACGTGTTTTTGGCAACAACTTGTCTCGTGCCTTTTTCAAAACTGCGGAAGTCGTATACTGTGTCTTCGGAACAATTGTCTTCAACAGTTTCCTCTCGGCGCCAGACAATGTGCGGTGTAATATGCAAAGATAGGTCTGAGATATTCTGGCACTGAAATCGGACTTCGAGTTGATAGGTGCCTCCAGCCTGGATTTCCACATATTGGCACCAAGCTCCAAACACATGATGATTTCCGTTACCAGACAAAGAGAGACAGTTTTTTTTCGATTTTTTTTCAATGCTGAACAAAGGAGATAGGCTAGGCATGGGGGTCCACTGGTACCAACTATCAAAGTTTACTTCAGGATCCCAAGTTAACAAATTATGCATTTTCGCAGATTATTACTATCAATGATTATTACTATCAATGAACCTAATACTTCCAATTTTTACGCCTCATTATACAACTGTTTAAGACTTAGTCAAATTGTTTTAGAAATTAATCTCAAGCCTTTCACCACTTGTGTTTGAATAGTGCCTGTGATATAATCGGCTGCCTATAGCTTGTTGTTTGGTGATCTTGGATTCACAGGTCTGTTACGTTCGATTTGTCGGTGGATAAGTCCACTGCTACCAAAAGGAGTAGAAAATGAAAAAAATTAATACGCTGGTCTTTGCAGGTGGTGCTATTCACGATTGGAAAGGGTGTAGTCAGGAAATCGTTAAATCATTATCAAAAACAGATGATTTCGAAATCACTGTGATTGAGGATGACCTAGATGCACTAGTGGCACCGAAACTTGATCCTTACGATCTGATCGTTTTCTATTACACGGTAGGTGAAATCTCCGATGCCCAAAAAAACGGTTTACTGAACCATATTTCTTCTGGGAAAGGATATGTTGGCGTACATTCAGCTGCTGATTCATTTCGAGGTTGTCCAGAATATCAAGCCATGGTGGGCGGTCACTTCACTACTCATCCACACTACCGTGAATACCAAGTCAGCATCGTTGATTCTGAGCACCCAATTACCGAAGGTTTAGTTGAGTTTAGTGTGACCGACGAACAGTATATTTTGGATTATGACAAAAGAGTTAGCGTCTTGGCCTCAGCCCTACACCAAGGTGAGAAAATGCCAGTAGCTTGGACGAAAAGCTGGGGGGAAGGACGCGTTTTCTACTTAGCTTTGGGACATGATGCAGCTGCCTGCCAACACGAGAACTTTTCCCTTTTACTCCAGCGGGGTGCTGTTTGGGCTGGAAAGCCAGCAACTTAGGCAAACTCATCTGAAAAATGGACCCTGTACCGAAGATTATAGACCTTCAATTCCTACCAGAAGACCGATTACGTGTTGTGTTTGATGGGAAATTAGATGACCAAATTGTTCCTTCAGATTTTGTACTTATGCTTGGATTACAAGTTGGAACGAAAGTTTCCCCGAAAGTTTTAACAAAATTGGCCTTTGCCTCGTCGGTAATGGAAGCCAAGAGAGAAGGTCAATTAATCTGTAAAAATTCGGATAAAAATATTACCCGATCTTCGTTAAGAAAGATGCTAGAGCAGAGAGGATACCTACCTGAAAGCATTGATCAGGCTGTCGCTGATTTAGAAAAGTCAGGTTATATTAAGGGCGCTGTATTTGCCCAGAAATGGGTTGATAGACGACACAAATCCTCCCCTAGAAGTAAACGTTTAATCCAACATGAACTCAGAGCCAAAGGTGTTGACAACCCAGATATTGAACAAGTCTTGTCTCAGTTCAGTGAAAACGAAGAAATAGAATCAGCTTGGCTAGTTTATCAAAAATATGCCAAAAGATATCGATCACTAGCACCTCATGTAGCTAGACGTAGATTGCACGGACTGCTAATGCGCCGTGGATTTAGTCATAGTACCATCCAGAGTGTTGAAGCCCGATTTGAAACTGAAGTTTTTTGATGAGTATTTTAATTCGGTCACTGGTTAGAAAAATGGTAATGTTGAGTTTCATCCAACTAGATGTCAGAGAGTAACCTATGAAATCCCACGAAGTCCGACAGAGTTTTCTTGATTTTTTTCAGCAAAAGGGACACACCATTGTCCCCAGTGCGTCATTGGTACCGGCAGATGACCCCAGTTTGCTTTTTACCAACGCGGGAATGAATCAATTTAAAGATGTTTTCCTTGGCTTAGGCAATCGCCCATATTCACGCGCGACGGATACACAAAAATGTATTAGGGTTAGTGGAAAACATAATGACTTAGAAGAAGTCGGATACGATCAGCATCACCATACCTTTTTCGAAATGCTAGGGAATTGGTCTTTTGGTGATTATTATAAACGAGAAGCTATTCAGTTCGCTTGGGAATTGGTCACAAAAGTTTGGCAAATACCAAAAGAAAAAATTTGGATTTCTGTTTATTTAGATGATGATGAAGCGGCTGATTTGTGGGGAGAAGTTACTGATTTACCTGCAGGTCGGGTACTCCGATTCGATGCCAAAGAGAATTTCTGGGAGATGGGTGAGACTGGGCCGTGTGGCCCCTGTTCTGAAATGTTCGTTGACTTAGGGCCTCAAGCGGACCCCAACTTTACTGGTGATCCTAAAGATGGCGTTAATGTCTCAGATCGATTTCGGGAATTCTGGAATCTAGTTTTTATCCAATATAACCGGGATGAAAATGGCGAATTGCATCCGCTACCAGAAAAGCATGTTGATACTGGGATGGGCTTTGAGCGAATCGTTGCCATCATGCAGGGAGTCGATTCCAATTATAAGACAGATGTCTTTAGCCCATTACTCGAACATGTCTCTGATTATACTGACCAACCTTACTTTGATGATGAACGGGGTACGCCACATAGAGTAATTGCAGATCATATGCGTTGCCTGACTTTTGCCATTGGCGACGGCGTTTTACCTTCAAACGATGGACGTGGTTATGTTATTCGTAGAATTCTGCGGAGAGCTGTACTTTACGGTAAGCGTTTAGGCATGAATGTTCCCTTTATTCATAACTTTGTTGATCCTGTAATTGAGCAATTAGGCACAGCATTTCCTGATGTTATACCTCGCCGATCACTAATTCAGAAAATTATTCATAGTGAAGAAGATCGATTTCACCAGACTCTGGACCGAGGTCTTGAATTGTTAAGTTCGTCAATTGGTAAGCTTGTGTCCAATGGAGACTCGGTCCTAGATGGTGATCGTGCGTTCGAATTATATGATACTTTCGGTTTTCCTCTTGATTTAACTCAGATTTTGACTCGTGAAAACGGTATAGTCGTTGATGAACAGCGCTTCAAAGATAAGATGGTAGAGCAACAAGAACGTAGCCGGTCGTCTTGGAAAGCAGCTGGAAAAAATCAGGATGGTCTCATTCTCGGCGAAATTCTAAAAGAAAACGGTGGCACCGATTTTGTCGGATATAACACGGACGTCGTATCGGCTGACATTGTGGCGATCATTCGGGGGCAAGAAATTGTGTCTGAGGCCACAGTTGGAGAGCAAGTTCAGCTAGTATTAGATCGAACGCCATTTTACGCTGAATCTGGGGGGCAAGTTGGTGATCAAGGTACTCTTGACGGAGAAGGTGTTACCCTCAGTGTTCTAGATACGCATACGCCAATTCCCAACTTGACAGTTCATATTGTTCAGATTGAAAAGGGCTCTATTGTGACAAAGATGACACTCAGAGCCAAAATAAATAAAGAACGACGTCAAGAAACAGCCGTCAGTCATACGAGTACTCATCTATTACATAGTGCTTTACGAAATATATTAGGTGAGCATGTTGGACAATCGGGTTCGCTAGTTGAACCAGGGCGGTTACGGTTTGATTTTTCTCACTATGAAACAATCTCTAAAGAGCAACTAAGACGGATTGAGACTTTTGTTAATGATTGTATCCGACAGAATGATCCGGTCGAAACGAAAGTATTACCATTAGAGGATGCTAAAGAACAAGGAGCCTTAGCTTTTTTTGGTGATAAATATGGTGATGTTGTACGGATGGTACGAACTGGAGATTATAGTATTGAGTTGTGTGGTGGTACACATCTGAATATGACCGGTCAAGCGGGGTTTTTCAAAATAATCAACGAAAGTAGTATTGCTGCGGGCACACGTAGAATTGAAGCCAAAACTGGCGCATCGGCTATACAGCACCAACTATTAGAGACCGAAACACTACAAGAAATATCTAATTTACTAAAGACACAGCCTAGTAAAACCTCCGACCGATTAACAAAGTTATTACAAGATAATCGAAGGCTAGAGCGAGAATTAACTAGCCTCAAAAAACAACTTTCTTCTGCTCAAAACTCTGACTTAATCAACCGTGCAGTTGATGTTAAAGGCGTTAGTGTCGTGGCGGAATTTGTTGAGAAATTAGACCGTACGGAATTGCGAAATGTGACCGATGACCTAAGAAATCGGTTAGAGTCTGGAATTATGGTATTGGGTTCAGGAAAAACGGATAATGTTTCTTTGATTGTTGCTGTTACCTCTGATTTGGTTGGTAAAGTCCAAGCCAGTGATATTATGAAGCTTGTTGCTAATTTGGCTGGCGGTCGTGGAGGGGGGAAACCGGAACTCGCTCAAGGCGGTGCAAGTGATCCAAAAAAAGCCAAGCAAGCTATTAGTAAGGCACCTGAGCTCATCACTAGTTTGCTTACTTAATTCTATATCTGGCTACAAATTAGAATGAATAGATAGAGGATAATTGGCTATGAAAGTAGAATTACTATGGCAAGTTCCCTTAGCTGTTTCTTTGCTTAGCTTATCGTGGTTTCTTCTATCTTTATCCTTCCGGTTGGGAAGAACACTGAAATCGGTGGAGTCTGTTCTGGATGGAGAGATCCTAACACTCTTAAAGCAACTAAATCAAACGATAGGAAGTCTCGATCAGGATTTACCTGAGCTACTAGAAAGTCTTAATGGATTAATGGTAACTTTGGAAAAAATCAGTGCTCAAGAAATTCAGCCAACTTTGCACTCTTTGCAAGAAATAACCGAATTAGTTAACCAAAGAGTCTCTGAAATTGATTTGTTCATTATGGAAGTTAATAAATTTTCTAAGGAAACGTTTACTCGAGCGGAGTACTACAGAGATCAGTTATCAGTTCCGATCACGGATATTCTGAGTTTGTGGAGCGGTGTCCGGGCCGGAATAGAAAATTTACTTCACTTAGTCAAGCAAAAAAAATGAGTGATAATCTACTTAGATGTAACTATAAATATCTTTTCGAGGTAAAAGAAAAGGAGAATAATTATGAGTAATGATAGTAATAATAGCGTTTTAGCTGTTGTTTTAGCCTTTTTTACTGGTGGATTAATCGGTTCTGCCTTGGCTGTTTTGTTGACTCCCTTTTCAGGTCGGGAAACACGAGAGCGTATTGTAGAATCAACAATTGATACAAGGGAGAAAACTGTCGAAATAGCTGGACAAGTTAGTGAAATAGTATCCCAATCGATTTCGGCTGGAACAAAAGCCTTTCAGGATAAAAGAGAAGATATTAAGACAACTGATATAGTAGAAGAAAGCTTAACCGAATCCCTAGAAGAAACAGTAATTACAGATTTAGAAAGTGAACGCCAGGAAGAGGGGAATCTAGAAGTATTGGAACCCTTTGCTGAAAAAACTACTGGATAAAAGGTGTTATATTAATTGATTATCAGAGTCAGAGACTCGCTCTTTGGCTCTTTTTTTTGTCATATTTTCAACCACAGATCATGATTACTTTCTATGAACATAGATAAACTGACAACACTTCTAAATCAGGTTCAACAAAATCAAATTAGCATCGATCAAGCAATATCTTCGCTGAAACAGTTACCATTTGAAGACCTTGGTTTTTCAAAAATTGATTATCATCGACAGCTAAGACAAGGGTTTCCGGAAGTCATTTTTTGTGAAGGTAAGACCATTGAACAAGTTGTAAAAATAGCTGAACGTCTAGTAGATGTAGGTCAACCTTTATTCGCTACTCGTGCAACAGTTGAGATGTACCAAGCTGTTCTTTCTATTGCTCCGAAAGCTGTTTTCAATCAGGCTGGTAGAACCATCAGTTTACCTGCCGAAAAACTAATACAACAAACTGGGATTTTGGTCGTCTCCGCCGGAACTTCTGATATTCCAGTAGCAGAAGAAGCGGTTGAAACCGCGAGTATCATGGGAAATCAAGTCGATCGACTATATGATGTCGGGGTAGCCGGCCTCCACCGCCTATTAAGCAACTATGAACAGTTGACCGGTGCCAATGTTCTAGTAGTAGTTGCCGGGATGGAAGGTGCACTAGCGAGTGTCGTTGGAGGATTAGTTGATAAACCCGTAATCGCCGTGCCTACTAGTATTGGCTATGGCGCTAGTTTCAATGGATTAGCGGCTTTACTCACTATGCTAAATAGTTGTGCGTCAGGTGTGAGTGTAGTAAATATCGATAACGGGTTTGGTGCCGGTTACAACGCGGCTTTAATCAACCGTCAAATCCATCAACGAGTTACTAATGATGAAAACAATTATTGATACTGACCCAGGTATCGATGATGCATTGGCAATTATCTATGCACTTAGCCATGAAGACTTACCGGTTCATTCTATTACTACAGTTGCCGGTAACGTAGATGTTGATAGGTCGAGCCAAAACAGCCAAATAATTCTACATCAACTAGGTTTAACATTGCCTGTATCAGTAGGACAAAGTCAACCCATCTGTTACGAACTTCAGACTGCAAGGCACTTTCATGGCCAGGATGGGCTTGGCAATACTACATCGGAATTTGATTTTACTGCTGGTGCCGAATACGGACTTTCCTCTGCTGCCGAATCTATTCTTGGCTTAGTCCATGATTCGTCGGATTCAGGTGTTCGTTTGATTTGTCTTGGTCCACTAACTAACGTGGCTCAAGCTATTCTAGAGAATCCTAAACTGATGAAGCGAATTGACCAAATTGTATTGATGGGTGGAGCCTTCGAGTGTTATGGTAACGTTACTCCGACCGCTGAATTCAATATTTATGTTGATCCACACGCAGCAGAAATTGTTTTTTCTTCTGGAATTCCAACCACCATTTTACCACTGGATGTAACCCAACAGGTTGAAATCAGCGCAAATCAGCTGGAAAAGGTGGCCTCGAAAAGTAGTGTGCCATGGAAGCAATTCGCTTGCTCTATAACTCACCATTCCATGAATGTTCACCAACTGAAAACTGGAAATCGAAGATTATATCTGCACGATCCCTTGGTAGTGGGTTACGTTTTATACCCAGATTTATTCAAAACTATCAAAGCAGACGTCCGTGTCGAAACAGGATCCAGCTTGACAAGAGGAATGACCGTAGCCGACCTACGTCAGCCATCCGATAACTCTAACGTTCAGGTGTGTGTTAAGGTTAAGTCTCAGTCATTTCTCAATGATTTCTTCTCCACTGTCTTCGGCCTTGCTCAAGGTGATTTTTGAACAAACCGATACACTCTCTCATTTGGTTTTATATAACCAATTTTTCGTACTAGTGCTTCTTGAGTTAGTGAATCTGATTCAAGACGATTTAGCTGATCCTTTAAAGTATTTCTTTGCTGTTTGAGCTGTTTTAACCTTTCTCTTTGCAAAGATTGATAGACAGTTGCTTGCCTCCATTTTAGAAAATTCCCGACGGTATGCAATAGGCTCGCCGCAAGGAGTATTAGTAAGAAAGAAAATAAAGAGGCTCTCAAAAAACGAAACACGGCATTTTCAATTTTGTATCGCTGAGTATATTTATTCGGTAAGCAAGTTGCTGAACCAGAAATAAACAACGTCATAAATCAAAGCTTGGTTACGCTCGCTTTTTGGTCCATCGAAGGAGTGTATCGTTTTAGCCTAAATTGTAGAAAACTTTTCTTCCGCTGAATACAGCAAAATCCCCTAGTTCTTCCTCGATTCTTAACAATTGATTGTATTTACAGGTCCGGTCTGTTCGGCATAGTGATCCTGTTTTTATCTGACCAGAATTTGTAGCAACTGCGATATCAGAAATAGTTGTATCTTCAGTTTCACCCGAACGATGTGAGATAACAGCAGTATAATTGTTCTGTTTTGCTAATTCGATCGCATTAAGTGTCTCGGTTAAGGTCCCAATCTGATTAACCTTAACTAAAATTGAATTGCCAACGCCACGTTCTATACCCAAACCAAGACGCTCAGTGTTAGTAACAAACAGGTCGTCTCCAACCAGCTGTACTTTGTTACCAATTGCTTCGGTTAGCAATTTCCAACCATCCCAATCATCTTCGGCCATTCCATCCTCAATGGAAATAATGGGATACTTTTGGCATAGATCGGCGTAGAATTGAACCATCTCATCGGGGGATTTTTTCGATTGGGCTTCAGCCTCTAAAATATAATTTCCGTCTTTGTAAAACTCGCTAGATGCCGGATCAAGCGCAATTAATACGTCATCTCCTGGTATGTATTTCGCTTTTTCAATCGCCTCCATAATTACTTGCAACGCTTCCTCATTAGATTTCAAATCAGGAGCGAATCCGCCTTCATCACCGACTGCAGTATTGTAGTTTTTTGATTTTAGAACTGATTTAAGATGGTGGAAAATTTCTGTTCCGATTTGTAAAGCTTGACGGAAATTACTGGCCCCAACGGGCATGATCATAAACTCTTGTAAATCAACGTTATTATCAGCATGAGATCCACCATTGATGATATTCATCATTGGTAATGGTAACTCTTTAGCGTTTGTTCCACCAACATAGCGGTATAATGGCAACCCGAGACTATTGGCTGCAGCTTTGGCTACCGCTAATGAAACACCTAAAATAGCATTAGCACCTATATTTTTCTTATTATCACTACCATCAAGTGCTATCATTTTTTGGTCGATAGCTGTTTGATCATAAATTGACTCACCAATTAAGTTTTCTGATATGATAGTGTTAACATTTTTGACGGCTTTTTGGACTCCCTTGCCTAGATAGCGATCTTCTTCATCTCTCAGTTCGACAGCTTCGTGCTCGCCCGTAGAAGCACCTGAAGGTACCGCTGCCCGCCCCATTGTTCCACAAGCGAGGTATATATCAACTTCAACTGTTGGGTTACCCCTAGAATCCAAAATTTCCCGTCCACGGACGTCAACGATTTCTGACATTGAACAAATCTCCTTTTGTATATCTCATATGTAGTTAAAAAATCTCCCATAGATCAGGATTATCGGTTAGAATCTCTGGTCCATCTGAGAGAATTGCGACTGTGTGCTCGAAATGAGCTGACAAGCTTAAGTCTGAGGTCACGGCAGTCCACCCATCATCCAAGGTAGCTGATTGACTTGTACCAATGTTAACCATAGGCTCAATAGCTAATACCATACCCGGTCTTAACCTAGGACCAGTACCGGGCACTCCCACATTTGGTACTTGAGGTGGCTCGTGCATCTTTTTGCCAATACCATGCCCCACAAAGTTATCTGCCACGTAAAAACCATAGGTTTCGACATGAGACTGAACAGCATGACATACATCTCCTAATCGGTTCCCAGGTTTGGCTTGTTCAATAGCTTTATAAAGTGATTCCTTGGTCACACGCAGTAACTTTTGAGCTTCTGATGAGATCTGGCCAACTTTAAAGGTAAAAGCGTTATCGCCATGAAAACCATTTAGGAAAATCGCAGTATCAATACTAGCGATTTGACCTTCCTGCAAAATTTGATCTTCTGTTGGGATACCATGAACAATGACTTCATTAATGGATGAGCAGATAGTTGCAGGGTAAGGCGGATGGTTAGGTAACTGGTATCCTAAAAATGAAGACTCTCCACCTAACTCCTCAATAGTTTGGCGACAAATCTGATCCAATTCTGCTGTCGATATACCGGGTCTCACAGCTTCTCCTACCCGCTGTAACATGATCGATGCCGAACGTCCACTTTGTCTCATTTTTTCGATATCTCTTTTTGATTTAAGCCGGATTCGGTTTCGCATATCAATTCTTAATCGACTATCCTATTAAGTACTAGGGGTGAGAGTGAGGTAGGAGAAATTCCCAATATTTGGTTTATTAATCGTGAATGTAATCACTGATTAACGGAAATGATGTCACCAATCAGAGTCTGTGCGGTGGCTGTATGTATTTTTACTTCGACAGTCTCTCCCACGCTAGTATTTCTTCGAGGGAAAACTGTAGTTTTAAAACTTCTTGTTTTTCCAAAAAAATCTTCTGAGGACTTTTTCGATTCACCTTCAATCAGTACTTCAACAACTTTACCTATGTAGGTTTGGTTAATCTGTCTAGAGATTTTGTATTGTTGATCTATAATTAACTGAAGCCGTTCCATTTTTACTTTTTCTGAAACATCATCAGTCAATGATCTATGAGCTCGAGTGCCGTCACGATCAGAATATTTGAACATAAAAGCTGAATCGTAACGAACCTCAGCCATCATATCGTAGGTGTTTTGGAAGTCAGCTTCTGTTTCACCACAGAAACCTACAATAACATCAGTACTAATAGCTAAATTTGGCATCAGTTCACGCATCCGATTAACCAATGAGCGGTATTCGTCCGCAGTATAAGTACGATTCATACTTCGGAGTATGCGAGAAGAACCTGACTGTAACGGCAAATGAATTTGTTGACAAACTTTTTCACAACTGGCCATGGCCGAAATCATCGGTTCTGAAGCATCACTAGGGTGAGGCGAAGTAAACCGAATACGTTCTAACCCATTGATTTCATTAAGGGAAATCAGCAAATCTCCAAAATCATTCTGTCCATCATGATACGAGTTGACCGTTTGTCCTAGCAAAACGACTTCCTTAAATCCTTCATCAACTAATTGGTAGCATTCATCCACAAGTTTTGATAAAGTGAGGCTTCTTTCCCTTCCACGTGTGAATGGTACAACGCAAAAGGTGCACATCTTATCGCAACCTCGCTGAATGGTCAGCCATGCTCGGACTCCGTCCTTTCGGATAGGCGAGAGATCAGCATAATCTTCCGATTTATCTAGCTTGAGACCAACGAATGGATCTTTAGAGCGAACCGCTTGAATAGCTTGTGGAAGGCTTCGGTAAGCATCTGGCCCTAAAATAATATCAACGAATGGTGCAGCATCGATGATTTGTTGACGAAGGTGTTGTGCCATACAACCACAAACTCCTAGAACAATATCTGGATTGCGTCGTTTTAGGCTGTTAAGATGCTTAAGTCGATGAAAAACTTTTTCTTCTGCATTTTCCCGAATAGCGCAGGTGTTGATTAAAATTACGTCCGCAGTTTCGGCATTGTCGACCATCTGGTAGCCAATATTGGACAAGATACCTGCCATCAGTTCACTATCGCTGATATTCATTTGACAACCGTAAGTCTCGATATAGGCCGTGGCGGTCATTTGGGAGTATGATGGCGTAACCAATAAAGTTGGGTCAGAATATTTCTGTTTATCAGTGTAGAGAGGAAGTTGCTTTTTCATTAGTACCTTGAGTCTTTATAGGTAATTAATAAGACTGAACCAAACACTTGTATTATACTTCAGAGCCGAAATTATCTGCAAGCTGATGCTGATCAATGTGGATTTGTATGGCTTTTCAGCCTGTGATATAATTTACTGCTGAGAAGGTTACCGATGACGTCTAAATTGGCTCAAGAAGTTTTCGATCAGGGATACTGTGTATTGGAAGGTTTTTTCGACAAAAGTAGCAGGGAGCAAATTATAGCAATCTTGCATCAAGTTTGGCTAAACGCGAATCGACCCAGCCTGGGTGGCCGGTTTGGCTATGTATTGCATCCAGCTCTAAAATTTGCTCCCGATCTAGCACCCTTCTACGCTCAATCAGAGATAGTAACACTGATGGCCGAGATTTTACAAGACGAAGTACGTCTCGCGCATAGTGGAGCTATATTGTGCGATGAAAGCCGAAGTTTCTGCGATTGGCATTGCCACTTGAACGGTAGCGAATTCAATCAATGGGACCCAAAAAAAAATACTGATCAAGGAATAGATCGGTTGCTATGTAATGTTTACCTACACGGTTCTACGGTAGAAACAGGAGAACTATTAGTCTATCCCCGAAAGACTACGGATTCCTGGCAAATTCCTTTCGAAAACCTACTGTCAGAGTGGGAGGGCCAATCAGTAGTGACCTGT
>JACLAC010014302.1_pt1 | contig 57048 bp, 51 predicted proteins | sample 8027881 | NCBI WGS metagenome assembly JACLAC01 (sample SAMN15725517, study PRJNA655200) | protist metagenome | isolation source: fluorescence activated cell sorting (FACS) single amplified genomes of... | place: Spain: Blaines Bay Microbial Observatory, Mediterranean Sea | collected 2016-01-19
TTATGCATGGAACGGGTATGTGGCTGGGCGCATTCTTACCCCTGCTTCTTGGTGGCACTGCAATAACTACAAGCAATCTTGGTTTTGATCCAGATCAGTTATGGGCTCAAGTTCAAAATAAAAAAGCAACAAATATTGTGATTGTTGGTGATGCATTTGCAAAGCCGATGCTTGATGCCTTAAATAGAGGTGCATCAGATGGTAATGCCTATGACATAAGTTCTGTACAAGTAATTATTTCAAGCGGTGTTATGTGGAGTGCCGAGGTGAAACAGGGGCTGTTAGAGCATCATGATATGAAGTTAATGGATACGATGGGATCCACAGAGGGCGGAATGGGTGCCTCTGTAACAACAAGAGATAACCCTCCAGCCACAGCTAAATTTGCTCTCAATCCAGGTGTGATTATTTTAGCGGATGATGGAGAAATTCTTACTCCAGGATCTGAAAAGATAGGTCTGATTGGAACATCTGGCCTTGTTCCAGTTGGTTATTACAAAGATGAAAAAAAATCCGCTGAAACATTCAGAGAAGTTGATGGCGTCAGATATAGTTTTCCTGGCGACTATGCAAAACTTGAAGTGGATGGAACAATTACTCTATTAGGGAGAGGCAGTAATTGCATAAATTCTGCAGGTGAAAAAATTTATCCAGAAGAAGTAGAAGAAGCTTTAAAAAAAGATGCTTTGGTTTTTGATTGTTTGGTGGTTGGCATGCCAGATGAAAAATTTGGCCAAAAAATTGTAGCAGTTGTCTCAACTGTAGATAATAAAAAGGTTAATGAAGCTGAGTTAATTGAAAATACTAGAAAAAGCATTGCTGGATATAAACTGCCTAAAACTATTCTATTTACTGATGAAGTTCAAAGAGCTCCAAATGGAAAAGCAAATTATAAATGGGCTAAAACTTTTGCAGAAGAACAATTAACATAAAAAATAATCCATACCCAAGCACAACCAATGAAAAGATTTAAAAATAAAGTTGTATTAGTTACAGGGGCTGGGTCTGGTATTGGAAGATCTACTGCGTTAAGAATGGATGCCGAAGGTGCAATCCTGATAATTATAGATATTAATGAAGATGAGCTCATTAAAACAAAATCTATGTTAAAAAATAAAGAATCGATCGCAAAAGTTTTAGATATTTCTACCTTGGCCGATGTTAAAAAATTTTTTAAAGGCCTAAATAAGTTAGATGCTCTAATTAATGTTGCAGGGATTTTAAGGTTTGATAATTCTCACGAAGTTCAAATAGATGATTGGGAAAAAATTCTTAATGTAAATCTTACTGGAACATTTTTTATGTGCAGCTATGCTCTTCCATTGCTGCTTAAAAGTAAAGGAGCAATTGTAAATGTTTCATCAAGTGCTGCGCTTGGCTCTCATGCTTGGACTGCAGCTTACAGCGCGTCAAAAGGTGGAATCAGTGCCTTCTCTAAAACTCTTGCAGTTGAATATGGAATGGAGGGTTTAAATGTGAATTGTGTGTGTCCTGCTTCAATTGAAACTCCAATGTCTACAAATCCTGATATGCCTAAAGATATTGATACTCGGCTCTTAAAAAAGATCATGCCAATTGATGGGGTTAATAGATCTCCCGATGCAATTGCCAGCACCATAGCATTTTTAGCTTCTGAGGATGCAATACATATCAATGGAATTGATTTGAGGGTAGATGGAGGGCTACTTACATAAAAATGAAATTTTTATTGTTTCTGCTATTAACCTGTACATTAAATATAGAAGCGACTATTTTTAATTCAAAGGCAATTGTCCATCCTGAAGTTGGCAAAAATGGTATGGTTGTTTCGCAGCACTACCTTGCTACAGATGCAGGTCATTCCATCCTTGCAGATGGAGGTAATGCCTATGATGCATCTATAGCAGTTGCATTTGCTTTAGCCGTAGTCTTGCCAAGAGCAGGCAATATTGGCGGCGGTGGATTTATGGTCATGTTTGATGAAGCTTCGCAGGAAAGCTTCAGCATTGACTACAGAGAAATGGCACCCGAAGCTGCAACTAAGGATATGTTTCTTTCTTCTGATGGATTAGTAGATAAAAAAAGAGCTACTCAAGGAGTCTTATCGATTGGAGTTCCTGGTACGGTTTATGGAATGTGGGAAGTCCATAAGAAATTTGGGAGTTTGCCCTGGTCTGCATTATTGGCTCCTGCAATTGAATTAGCCGAAGATGGATTTCTGATTTCTCCATTCATGGCTGATGCACTTAATAAGCGATATAAAAAACTTGCAAAATATAAGAATTTTAAAGGAATTTTTTACTCAAATTATCCAGTACAAATGCATCAAAGGCTTAAACAACCGGATCTAGCCAATACCTTGAAAACTATCTCCGTAAATGGTGTAAAAGGTTTTTATGAGGGCGACGTAGCAACTAAAATTGATACTTTTATGAAAGAAAATGGTGGATTAATAACTAAAAAAGATTTAAAAAATTACCGTCCTATCTGGCGAGAAACGCTTCGTGGTAATTTCAATGAACATGAGATAGTGACTATGGGCCCTCCTTCATCAGGTGGCGTTCATATTATTCAGATGCTAAATATTCTAGAAAATTATGATTTAACTAAGATGGGTCATAATTCTCCAACTTATACAGCATTACTCACAGAATCAATGAAGTATGCATATGCAGATAGATCTAAATACTTAGGTGATCCGGATTTTTTTGATGTCCCAGTTCAATCACTTATCAGTAAAGAATATGCAAAAAATATATACAAGAAGATTAAGCTTAATTTGATAACGCCCTCTGAAAAGATTCTTCCTGGATCTGAGTTGGAACATGAAAGTATAGATACGACTCATTTTTCAGTTGCTGATAAAAATGGAAACATTGTTTCAAATACCTACACTTTAAATTCAGGCTTTGGATCTGGCGTAGTGATTGATGGAACTGGGATTTTAATGAACAACGAAATGGATGATTTTGTCTCGGCGCCGGGAGTGCCTAATCAATTTGGGTTGATTGGCGGAGAAGCAAATAAAATTGAGCCATTTAAAAGACCTTTAAGTTCTATGACGCCAACAATAGTATTAAAAAAAGGTAAGCCTATTTATGCAACCGGCTCACCTGGTGGCTCAAGAATTATTACAACAGTTCTTCAATTTCTACTAAATACTCTAGTTTTTAAAATGGAAATCTCTGATGCAACTGTTGCTCCTAGAATACATCATCAGTGGAAACCAGATGTTCTAATGTTAGAAACAGGCTTTGATATTCAACATGCTAATAAAATTGAATCATTAGGCCAAAAGATATATTTTTCTGGCCCTGGAACTGCATTAGAAAGCATAGAAATTAAAAATAGTTTATTTTATGGCTTTGGAGATACAAGACGCCCGGATTCCAGAGCTAAAGGACTATAATATATGGTTGATAAACTTTTAATAATTGCTCTCTACGCTATCCCAACGATCGGTCTATTGATCGTATGCTTTTTGATTTCACGCAAAAAATAATTAAACAATCATGGAGTTAGTGTTGACTAATTTATTATTGATTGCGCTTGGTGGCTGTCTTGGAAGTTTTGCTTCAATGTTAATTTACAGGCTGCCAATAGAAAATAGTGAAATTACTATTTTTCACCCTAGATCATTTTGCCCACTTTGCAAAAATCAACTATCAATTGTGCAGCTAATTCCATTCGTAGGATATCTTTATAGCAGAGGAACTTGTCGAACGTGTAATGCCAAAATAAGCTACAGCTATCTAATTCACGAAGTATTAGTTACGGCTTTTATTTTATTTATATTTAATAAACTGGAATTTATCAACTTTTCAGCATGGGTAGTCGTCTTAATTGTGATTAGCTTGTATATTCAATCAATAATAGATATGCAAACTCTATATCTATTTCAGCCTCTAAGTATCATTTTAGTTATAGCTGGATTATTGCTTAATATATCAACTGGATTTTTTACAATTCCTTTAGATGCATTACTTGGGTTAATTTTTGGATATGGAATATTATTTTGCATCAATCATGTGCATAAAATGATGAGATCAATAGATGGAATTGGGTCTGGTGATTTCTTATTGCTTGGAGGAATTGGATCTGTTTTTGGTGCTTCAGCTATCGGTCCAATTCTATTAATTGGATCAAGTATCACTTTATGTCTATACGTTTTTAATAAAAATAAAGATAAAGAACTTCCATTAGGATTTGGCTTGGGCTTAGCTGGAATATTTTATTGCTTAATCTTTATTTCTATTTAATCTTCTGCAGCACCAGGAGGAAAAACTCCTTCATGAAATGGATATGGCATTGATAACATGCCAAGATTTTTAAATTCATAAATAAACTCTTTTGTCATAACCCCATCAATATCCTCTAATGACCAACCTTCATCTTTTTTCAAGGTCTTGCCATAATGTGGTTGAACCATCAAAGCTAGTCTTTCACCTCCACATCCAAATATTTGACCGCTAATTTTTTTTGCCAAGTCGCTCGATAGATATGCAATTAAGGGGCCATTTGATGTTGGGTCTATGAATGGTAGATTGTCATGATTTGTATTTTTGCTTGAAGCAAAAGTTGCAGACATTCTTGTTGATCCCGTTGGACCAATCGCATTTACTCTAATCCCATACTTTGCAAGCTCAATTGCCCAAGTATATGTCATTGATGCAATAGCTCCTTTTGCAGCAGCATAATTTGTTTGTCCGAAGTTACCAAAATGAGCGCCTGAAGTAGTGTTAATAATTGATCCGCCTTTACCAGATTCTTTCATTCTCAGAGCTGCTAATTGAGAAGACCAAAAGGTGCCTTTAACATGGATATTCCAAACAGAATCAAAGTCCTCATCGGTCATTTTTAATAAGGATTTGTCTCTAAGGATTCCCGCATTATTAACAAGAATATCAATGTTGCCGAATTCTGTAACACACTCATCAATTAAAAGACTGCAGCCCTCTCTAGATGAAATATCCTGACTGCTAGTCTTAGCAACTCCTCCTTCATCTAATATTTCATTAACAACTTCTTCAGCTTCTTCGGAATCTATATCATTAACCAAGACACTAGCTCCAGATTTAGCCAGGTGAAGACTGTGCCCCCTACCGATGCCTCTTCCTCCTCCTGTAACAATTGCAACTTTATTTTTAAGCAGTTCCTTCAAGGCGCTCTCCTATTAAAAATGAACAATGACTATATTTTTTAACATAACAAATGCAAAATAAATAGAGTTGTAATTCATAATAGTAAATATAGAGAAATAAATGATTGATCTTATATCCAAAAGAAAAGATTTTCCTGAAGGCTCTGCGATCGTTATTGGTGGGAGTGGAGGTATTGGCTCAGCAATATGTAAAACATTTGCCTCGCATGGTGTTCCAGTAGTATTTTCTTATCATGGCAATGAAACTGCGGCCAATGATTTAAAAAAAGAAATTTTAGATCATGGCGGAGTTGTTTCATCAAAAAAGTTGTCAATTAATGACAAAACTCAAGTAGAGGGTTTCTTTCAAGAATTACAAAATGAACGAATTCATAGCATAGTAAATGCAACCGGATCAGATATAAGAATGAAATGGATCAATGAATTGTCATATGAAGAATGGGATGATGTCATGCGAACAGATGCAGATGGGTTTTTTAATATAATTAAAAATAGTCTGCCTATTCTTAGAAAGTTTGGAGGTTCATATACAACTCTTAGCTCCATTGGTTTATCCAGATGGCCTGCAAAAGATGTCCTATCTGTTGCCCCAAAAGCAGCGATTGATGCCTTAGTCAATGGAATTGCAAAAGAAGAGGGTCGAAATAATATTAGAGCTAATTCTATTCAACTTGGAATTATAGAGGCAGGAATTTTCTTAAGAATTAAAGGCAAGGATTATGATGACAGATACATAGAAGCTGCAAAAAACAATACTGCTCTTAAAAAATTAGGTGAAGCTCAAGATGTTGCAGATGCCGTCATCTTCCTTGCATCAAATAGAGCTAAATATATAACTGGTCAGACGTTATATCTGGACGGTGGTTACAGAATTTAATATAAAAAGAAGGAGGATTTATGCCTACAAAAGAACAAATTGAAACAACAATGAAAATTCATTTTAATTCTTGGAATAATGAAGAGAAGGAAAAATGGATGGATAATTGGACTGATGATGTGGTTATGTTTGATCCTGTAGGAGGTCCTGATAAAAATGGAAAAATAGCCCTTGAAGAAACTTGGCGAAATAGTTTTAAAGATGGGCATCATTGGAAAATAGAACCAGTTTTTATGCAAATATGTGAAAATCAAGCAGCACTTCATGTAAAAAATTATGGGACTGTAGAAAATGAGCCAATAGAACTTGATAGCATTGAGATATATTGGATAAATGACGATGGGAAAGTTTACAAAGTCCAAACGTACTTTGGACCCCCTGAAGGAAGAACCCTTGATCCATTTTTTTCTAAAAAAGAGATTTAAAGCTTATCTTGGTACCTAAATTTTTACGTAAAAAATCAGTTATGCCCAATTCTCAAAGGAAGATAGGGTTTTCCCGGCAATATATGCGAAGGTAAGTGCTGGACCAATTGTGCCTCCACCCCCTCCATAGCTTGGTCCTGGAGAGCCTACTCCAGAAGAATTCCCAGAAGCACAAAGTCTTTTGATGGGAATTTCATTTACATCTAACACCTGTGAAAATCTATTTACTCTAGGGCCTCCACATGTTCCTAAATGGGCAGGTGCAATTTCTGCACCATAAAAAGGTGGTTTGTCGAGTGGCTGAAGAGCTAAACTAGTGTCCTTAAGGCCCATCCTATCGTAATGAGTTTCGCCTCTGTGAAAATCTGGATCAATTCCTAACAAGGCATTTTTGTTAAAATTAGAAATGGTTAATTTTAAATTATTTTGATTAATGCCCAACTTTTTTGCTAGTCCTTCTATGGTGTTAGATTGAACAAACCAATTTGGCAATGACTGATCAAATGTTTTGCCACCCAATGTGCCATTCAGTCTTACTTTATGATCAAATATTTGAAAAGCAGGGATATTTTTATATTTTAATGCTCCCCAATTTTCTTTAGCATGAAATGAGCGCCATGAAGAGTCATAATCTGCTTTCTCATTTGCGAATCTATTTCCATAACGATTTACTAAAATGCAGCTAGCATAATATTTTTTTTCAGTCACAGCATTCAAAGATCCTAAAGCTCCAGCCTCCCCTTTGTAGACCACACTTCCCCATACCTCATTCATATTTCTTAAATCTGCACCAAGTTTCATCGCCATCTTTATACCATCTCCGGTATTCGATTTGACTCCAACCCCATAAGAAGGAATTGATAAAAAATTTTTTTTCATTTGTGCATCATGATCAAAGCCACCACTTGCTATGTGAACTCCTTTTTTTGCTTTTAAATTATATAACTTTCCTTTTAAGCTATATGCGACTCCAAGAACTTCAGAGGAGCCGTCTTCATTTTCTCTGCTAATTAACTTTGTAGCTGGAGCATTTAAAAGCATTTCCCCTCCTAAATTCTTAAAAGTATTTAATAAATGAGAGATTAAAACTCCTCCAAAATGAGCTCCATCTGGCCCTCCAGTATCGGGTTCAATACTGCGCCCCTTAAGAACACTTCCCTCCCAATCAGTATGATACTCTGAAGCTTCTCCCATAATTTTTGAGACCCTCCATTTTAATGAGGTGTTATCCTCAACAAATTTGACCATTCTGGGACCTTCTGTAGCAAATGCCTCAATCAATTCTTGATCTGCTTGCCCTTGAGAAAGTTGAGTGAGATATTTTAAAGAATTGGATTTTGAATCAGCAAAACCTTCTCTTTTCATTACATGGTTATTTGGAACCCAAACAACTCCACCTGAAATAGCTGTAGTACCTCCAGCTGATCGAGCTTTTTCTAATACTACAACTTTAAGCCCTTTTTTTAATGCTGCTATGGCGCCAACTAATCCTGTTCCTGCTCCTATAACCACAATATCAGTTTCACCATGCCATACAAAATTATTATCTTTAGAAGGTTTTTTTGAGCTAAGAAGTAGGCCTGTGCCTATAAGACCAATAAAGCTTTTTAAAAAAAAATCTCTTCTTTTAAATAAGCTCATTGTTAGCTATAAAGTATTGGACCCGCTAATATGTTTGCCAGCAATAAATCCAAAGGTCATTGCAGGGCCAATTGTAGCTCCAGGTCCAGGGTATGTAGTTAATAGGGCTGGAGTGCAATTTCCTGTGGCATATAAACCTGCAATAGCTTGATTATCATTATTAAGAACTTGTCCGTATTCATTGATTGCCATTCCTCCGCATGTTGCAAATTCACCTGGGTCGATTCTCATTGCATAAAATGGAGCCTTATCAATAGGGCCTAAACAAGGATTCAGAAGACTTGGATCCCCAGAGAATCTATCTCTCTCATTATCACCTCTTTGAAAATCCAAATCTTTGCCTGTAGCAGAAAAATTATTTACTCTTTCAACAGTGCTTTGCAAGGCTTCGCTATCAATGCCTGTTTGAATTGCTAATTCTTCAATTGTGTTAGCTGTAGTAAGAAAATCACTTCCAAACCAATCTCTATGGATAATTTTTACAAGTTTATCTGGGAAAAATTTTCCTGGCATTAAGGGTCCAACTGGATAGTTTTTTCTATGATTAGCATCAAAAATCATGTACATGGGAGCACATGACTCACCCTTTTTTTCTTTATCAAGAACTTCAAGCATGAACGTAAGGTAGTTTTGAGACTCATTTGCAAAGCGTTTTCCAGATTTATTGACTGTATAATTTCCAGGAAGAGACTTTTCTACTTCACTTAATCTTGGGAACTCCTCATTTGGAGCTTTTACAGTTGTAACCCACCATGCTTTATCCATAAACTTTAGCTGAGCTCCTATAGCTTCTGCAGCTTTAATGGGATCACCAGTGTTAGTTTTAGGTTCACAGCCCCAATCAGAGTTAGTTGGCTTGGGAAGATATTTTTCTCTCATTTCTTGATTTTGACCAAATCCTCCCGAAGCAACAATCACTCCTCGCCTAGCTTGAACTTTTATCAATCTACCATCCTTTTGAATAACTGCGCCTATAACTTTGTTATCTCGTAGAATAAATTCCTTCAATTCTGCAGATCTCCAGATGGGAATATTTCTTTTTTTTATTGATGCGAATAATCGAGTCACTGAGGCAGCGCCAAAAGCAAGTCTTCTTGACCTTTTTCGCTTAATCCTCCAAGAAAAATCTAACCAATAAGTAAGAAAAATCTTTGCAAATAATCGGAACCATCCTGGGGACTGGGTAGTAAATGCATGTGATTCCTCAAAATTCACTCCATACCTCCCAAAAACAATGGTTTGCGGGCCAGAAGGATGAAGATTATCCACATCGTCTCCCAATACATCTGCTGAAACTGGAAGAGGTTCTAGAGCACGATTTCCTAATTTCACTCCCGGAGCATCTTGGAAGTAATCCGGATAGTGTTCAAGGCTTGTATATCTTGCATCGGTATGGTCTTGCATAAATTTAACCATCTTTGGTCCCTGATCAAGATAAGCATCAATCAATGGCTCGTTAAATTCATCAGCTGGAATTGTAGCTTTCAAGTAATCTTTGGCTTCAGAAATTGAATCTTGTGCACCCTTTTCTTTTCCAAGATGGTTGTCAGGAATCCATATAACTCCTCCGGAGGTGGCACTTGTTCCTCCAATGAGGTGGCTTTTCTCAATAACCAGTACTTTTGCAGGATTTGAAATGTCAGCAGTTAATGCAGCAGTTAAACCACCGCAGCCACTACCAATTACAAGCACATCAAATATTTCATCAAACTGTTCTGACATAAATATATTCCTACACAGTATATTCTTTACGTTGTTCTAATTTTTTTGGAACATCCCCTCTATCAACATAAAATTGGTCATACCATTCTCTAAGTTTATGTAATGGGCCGTCACCATCGCATAATAAGGGATTATCTACTCTAAATTTATTATGCCAAATATCAACATCTTGTTTAAAAGAGAGTTGAGTCATTTCAGTGTACTCAGCAACAACGGCCTTATTCTCTTCTTTGCTTAAACCAGGAATATTTTGAACTTTTACTCCGTGTCTAAGCATAAAACTGTCTCTATCTATAGGAACATGACTTACCAATTGAATTGAGCTATGAGAAAATCCAGCAGCTTCATTATCAATTGCAGCAATCATATACGCGGGGCCGTAATAGGTAGCAGAAGATCTTAACTCACCTCCTTCTCCAAATTCTGAACCTTCATCATTATCTGCATTCATAATTTGAGTTAGCATATGACCTTCAAAAATATTTTTAAAAAGATGTGGCGGCTTTAAACCGTGAACAGTAATGAAATGGGCTTTGTCAGACATATTATCAATTAATTCACGACAATTAATATTGATTACATTTTCTTCAATCACCCAGTCAGACCAATCAGCTGCAAAAGCAGCATCCTCTCTGGGGATAATTTCATCTTCTAGGGGAGGAAATCCTTCAGGGTCATTCCATATAAAAAGTAAATGGTTTTCTTCGCAAACAGGCCAGCTTCTAATCCTTGCATTTTTAGGAATTTTTTTAGCATAAGGGATATCTAAGCACATTCCCTCTGCACCCCATCCCCAATCATGATAAGGACACCTTACAACATCTCCATCAACTTTTCCCATCGTCAAGTCTCCGCCCATATGAGGACAAGTGGCCTCAAGAACCACTGCATCACCCTTAGAGTTTCTGAAAACTACAATGCGCGTTCCAAAAGCTAATATTGCTTTAGGTTTATCTTTGAAGGAATCGCTTAAACCCAAGCAATGCCATCCCCTAGCATATCTATCAGGAGGAGGAGTTTGATCTATTTGTCTAAGTGGTATTGAATTCATAAATATTCCCTTTTGTTGAATTAAAGCATTAAATTTTCAGTCTCAACTCCAAGAAAACTTGAGCCATAATCCATTGCAAATGGATCAGAGATATTTGCAACATGAACTTGAGTCATCATAATATCCAAAAACTTGTCAGTAATTTCACTACCTTGATAAACAGTTGAACCTCCGCTTGCTTTCACTAACTTTAGAGCGCCAGCAACACATCTATCATTCACGGTGCTTACTTGGTATCGAAATCTAACCCTATCATTGATATCAATCTCTTGAGATTGATTAACCGAATCCATCATAGATTTCATATTTGCTTCAATGTTATGCCAAAGCTGATCTATTTCGGTTGAAATTTCAGATGCTAGGGTTAATGTTGCGGGATTTGTCTTAGCTTCAACTCCAAAGCTAGAAACTCTTTCTTTTGCTCCTTCAATAAATGCATTTAATGCTCCTCTATAAGCACCTAAAGCAGGAATAGCTACCGCATGTGTAAAAATCTGCCCAAATGGAACTTTATATAATGGGCCTTTATTAGTTTTGTCAGGATTATTATTTGCAAAAGCATCTTTTAAGTAATGAATCCTGTGGGCTGGGACGAAGATATTATCTACCTTAATTCTTTTGCTTCCAGTTCCTTTTAAACCATATGTATGCCAATTATCTATGATTTCATAGTCTTCTCTTGGGATCAGTAATGTTACAAAGCTATCAAGACCTTTAGCGGGATCAAGAATTGCTCCACCAAAAAACCAATCGCAATGATCACTCCCCGAAGACCAATCCCACTCACCAGAAACAACAAAACCATCTCCTTCAGGCTTGGCTAATGCTTTTGGAGCATAAGAGGAAGAAATAAGAACTGAATTATCTTCACTCCATACTTCATCTTGAGCTTTTTCATCAAAGACAGAAATTTGCCAGTTATGAACTCCTACAGTTGCATAGACCCATGCAGATGGCATACATGCCTCTCCAATGATAGATGTAACTTTGTAGAAGACAATGGGGTCCATTTCATAGCCACCCCACCGTTTGGGTTGAACGATTTTAAAAAAACCCAGATCTTTAAAATCTTGGATAGTTTCATCTGTAAGTCTTCGTAATTTTGCAGTTTCTTCTGCTCTACTTTTAAGAACGGGTTTTATATCATAAGCTCTCTTATATAGATCTTCTGCTGATGGAATTATATTTTCTGTCATCCTATTAAGCCCCTAATAATTAATAATAAAAAAACATATATATCAATAATATACATATAGTATGTTTTTTCAAAATTATAAATCTGCTTCATTTATGAAAAAATCAATAAATTAGACAAATGAATTTAATATAAAAAAATTATGAACTTTCTCTAAATAAGGCTGTCATATAAATAAGTTGGTTAAAAATTTTCCTCTAAAATTTTTTCCCTAAGACCAATTAGAGCGGGTTAGCCATGCCCGCTTGCTCATTTTAGACAATACCCTATTGAAGCTTTGGATTAGCGCTGATATTTTGTATCTCTTTGATGACACCTTCCCAAATGGCCCACTCCTCGGTGTTTAGATTGGCAGCATATTCGGCCGCTCTAAGCATTGCTATTGATTCAGCATCTTCACCATATTGAGAAATAAGATCCATGGCAATTTGATGATGGGAGTTTTGAGTATTCATTTCAATAGTATTTTATGAATGTATTTCCTTCACAAGACTTCATAGACAGGGTATTTTAAACATATCAAATTATAAGTAAAAATTTAATGAACGTTTACTGGTTTCAAGATTCAAAAACTGGGCATCTCAAACAAGTTAAGGCTCTATTAGATCAGCTGAAAAAAGAGATAGAAATATCGATAACTCCCATTGATTACTCAAATCAAGAAAGCTTGTCAAACATCTTGTCTAATGAGAATCAATTTGATGGGCCAACAATGCTTATAGGAGCCGGTCATGATGTTTATTCAAAAATTCTTCAGGGGAAAAAATACTTAGAGAAACTGACTGACCAGGATATATTTTCAATAGCTGTACTTCGACCAAGCTATAAACTAAATTCGTTTGATTTAATTATTGCTCCAGAACATGATTTTCGTAAGAGATATCTTCCTAAAAATGTTATTTCATTTCAGGGCTCTCTAGCACCGACATCTCAAACTCCAATTGATAAAAATAAGGCAATAATAGCTATTGGAGGGCCAAGCAAGCATTACAAATTTGATCAAGAAATTTTAATGAGGCAGCTTCACTATATTTTAAGTGTGTATCCGAAACATAAATTCAAAATTTTCAACTCCCGGAGAACGCCTGATACCCTCAATGTAATGTTAAAGAATGAGCTTGAAAACTACCCTGATGTAAAATTTATTCACTTGAATTCACCAGAGTCCGATTCATTTCAAGTAACCCTAAATGAATCTGCTTTGAAGTTTATAACACCTGATAGTTCAAATCTTGTATTTGAGGCACTATCTACTAAGGGGCAGACCTATTTAATACAAATAGAGAGCTCTAAATACAGACGGATTTTTGGTGCTAAAAAAATAAGAGAGTCGATGAGTGAGTTAGTAAATTCAAAGCGAGTTGGTGTAGTAAGCATATTAAATAAAAAAGGAGGGATAGATATTTCTAAAATTGAAAATCCTTCACTGCATTTTGAACCTTTAGCAGAAGTTGAAAAGGTATCATTTTCTTTAATGAAATTTATCAATCATCAAAAATGAAAATTGCTCATTTGCTATCAAGTAAAATCTTTGCGGGGATTGAACAGCATGTTTATGAACTGTCATCATTTATGTCTGATGCATCTGATCAAGTCATTATTTGTGATGAGGATATTCATCATCATATGGATCGAATTAAAACCACTGATTTGAACATCGGGTCAAGGTATTCTCCTTTGAATTCATACAAATTAATTAAGTTTCTTAAAAAAAATAATGTATCTATTTTGCATTGTCATGGCGCCAAAGCGAGCACCATTGGAAAGGGAGTAAAGATTTTTAGCAATATTAAGGTTGTGTCAACAATCCACGGCCATAAAAAAAATAATAGTGCATTTACAAATGTAGATGCTGTTATAGGCGTCAATAAGTTGCTTAATAAAAATATCCCTGGCAGCACTTATATCTCTAATTGGTTCAACCCATCTCATACAGGAGAGCGTTCTTCACGCAGTGGACCCATTATTGCGATTGGCAGACTTGAAAAAGTTAAAGGCTTTGATCAGCTGATTAAAAGTTGGATTAATATTAAGGAGTATCTAGAAATTATCGGCTCTGGTCCAGAAGAAGAAAACCTTAAACAACTTATCCGTGACTTAAATCTTACAGATCGCATTAAAATGGTTACGAGTTGTGATTACAACTCCATTGAAGGTAAATATAAAACTGCCAGTGGGCTTATTGTATCAAGCTATAGAGAGGGAGGCCCAAGAGTTGTGCTGGAGGCAATTAATCATGAAATACCTGTTCTTGCATCAAGAGTAGGAATGATTCCTGATTTGATTCCGAGGGAATGCTTGTCAGAGCCCGGCAATCAAAAGAGTTTACAAATTCTTTTAGAAGAAATGGTCCCTCTGTTATCTCAATTAAACATGGAAGGTATCAAGGCAGCTTTAATTGAAAATTATTCAGTTGCAAGTGCTGCTAAGAAAACCAAAGAAATTTATGAGACTTTGCTTAAAGCCAGCTCATAAATATTCATTGTTGCATTTACCAAAGCCTCTTTTGTAAATTGTTCAGGTATAGATTCGGGTGGTGATGTTGCTAAAACTTGATCAATTTGTTTGGCAAGCATCTCCACATTTCCATAATCAACCAAGCCACTTGGATTAATAGAGTTGATTGATTCTTTGACGCCACCTCTATCCCAACCCATCACATGACTCCCGCAAGCAGCTGCTTCAATAATTGTTCTGCCAAATGGTTCAGGTTTTGAAGATAAATTCATAACGATATTTGAAATTTTATAAATCTCGGCAATATCTGATCGAGCGCCACAAAAAGTAAGATGTTCAGAAAGATTTCTTAGTTTAATCAGCTTGTTTAAAGAATTGAAATAGCTTCTTTTATTGGTTGCAACTGGGCCTGGGATAATGCCATGAAACCTTGATGTGTCTATATGAGAAAAAAGGTCAACAAAACTCTCTATGCCTTTCCAGCTAGTTATTCTGCCAGGCAGATTGAGGATAATTTTATTTTTTGTTTGAGGAAACTCATTAAACCAAGCTTCTTTCCATTCTTGACTTAAAGGTGATCTATTGAATTCCTGAAGATCACATCCTCGATATATTAAATGTAAATTGGATTCATCTACAGAATAGTTTTTCTGGATATATTTTTTTACAGTTTGAGAAATAGCGATAATTTCATCTGCATAAGACATAGATTTACTATAAAAAGGTTTGCTGTATAAACCATGAAATGTAGATATAACAATTGGTTTGCATTCATGAAAATTTTTTAACGCAAAGTAATTTATCCATGCTGGAAATCTTGACCGAACATGAACAATATCAGGTTGAAACTCTGAATAAATTTTTTTTAAATTAGTAACTTGTGATAAAGCTTTTATGTTTTTCTTTGCTATAGGAAGTTCGTAATGTTTTGCACCATGGTCATTCAATAGATTTACAAGTTGCCCTCCTGCAGATATAACTGCAGAATCATGACCGAGTTTTACAAGGTGATCAGAAAGATCTACTGTGCCGCGTTCAACACCACCGACTTTCAGTTCGGGAAGTAATTGAATAATTTTCATATTCTATTCGTAACGTAGGGCTACTGCTGGCTCTAATTGCGCTGCCTTTCTTGCAGGCCAAATACCAAAAAATAATCCAACACATGCCGAAAACATAACTGAGCCTAGAATAGCTGAGAAAGGTATGGTGAATACCCAATCTTGAAAAACTGTTACTAAAAAATATAAGCTAGATCCAAAAATAACTCCAATAATTCCACCGATAATGCATAAAGTAACAGCCTCAATAATGAATTGAAGAAGTATTGCTTGTTGAGTTGCGCCTAAGGCTTTTCTCAGACCTATCTCTCTTGTTCTTTCGGTTACAGATACTAGCATAATATTCATTACGCCAATGCCGCCAACCATCAAACTTATACCAGCAATGCCAATTAATAAAGCTGAAAAGATGGCAGTGGCTTGTTTTTGTAAATCAGTAAACTGTGACCAATCATTAATTCTGAAATTATTTTCCTCGCCTGGACCTATGTCATGCTCCCTTCGAAGAACTCTTTCAATAGAAATCATTGCCTCTTCAGGAGTGTAGGTATTTGGAACTTCTACACGAATTGAATCAACCCTATCTCTACCGAAGACTCTATCCGATGCTGTTAACAATGGTATATAAATTTGCTCATCAGGATTAGACCAACCCGAAGATCCCTCGGATTTAGTCATTCCTATGATCTTAAAAGTAACGCCACCTAGATCAATCTCCTCTCCAACCAAAGCCTTTGAGGATGTTTTGAGCTCAGTGCCAACACTTGAACCAATGATTGCAACTCTTTTTCTGGCCAAATCATCTCTCTCAGTAAAAAAAGCTCCTTGTTCAATTTCATAGCCTTGAATGCTTAAATAGGATTGTCTGGCACCAATAACTGAAATGCTAATGCTCTCATTCTTATATTTCAGAGATTTACTACCTCGAATTTCTGGGGATACCCTCCAGTTTATCTCCTGGTCTTTAATTAATGCATCGGCATCAGAAATTGAAAGAGGTGCTGCGCTTATTTTTTGACTACCCCTGCCACGAGATGGATATACAGACAATGTGCGTGCAGATAAATTAGTAATTGAATCGTCAATTGCTCTCTGGGCACTCGATCCAATACCTACCATGGCAATCACTGATGCTGTGCCTATAACAATAGCAATGGTTGTCAAAAGAGATCTTAATAAATTAGCTCTAATGGAGTCTACTGCTGTAGAAATCGATTCCTGCAAGAACATAAGTTAACCGAACCTACCTTTTACTCTTTCAGAAAATTTTTGCTGATATTTAATAAGGCCTTCACTTGGAAGAACATATACAATCTCGTCATACTCTATACCTTTTTTTACCTCAACGTAATTAAGATCTGTTTTTCCAATTTTTACCCAAGTTGGTATTGCGCCCTTCTTCGTTTTTTTTAGAACTATGTAAGCGTCAAAATTTTCACCTTCAACTTTTTTGGTCAAAAAGTTATTGAGCTCATCTTCTTTGATCCCAAGCAATGGAGCAACTGATCGAATATCCTTTCTTGTTCTCAAAGAACCTGCTGGTAATGCTAGAGCAACCTCTTCATTTAAAATTTCAATCTCAACATCAGTATTCATTCCAATGAGAAGTAAATTGTCTTGATTCTCAATGTCTATTAATACTGGAAATGTTGTAACATTTTGATCAATTTTTGACATAGGTTCGATCTTAGAAACAACTCCTACAAATTTTTTGTCCCTGTATGCTGAAACCTTTAATGTGACTTCTTGGCCAATGGTAATCTTACCAATATCTATTTCATCAATTAATGCTCTAACCCTAACTTTATTAAGATCAGCCATCTCCATTAATAATGTCCCACCACCCACAGCCGAAGTTGGTGAGGTGATCACTTGACCCACTTCAGCTGGTCTGCTGATAACAGTTCCAGCAATTGGCGATCTTACACTTGTATCATCTAAGGCTATTCGAGCATTTTCTAAAAACACTTCTGCTCTTACTAGCTGAGCTCTTGCTGAGGAGAATGATTCCTGAGCATCTTCAAATGATTTATCAGAAATATTACCTTCATCATGTAGTCTTTTAGACCGCTCAAATTGATTTTTAGCATTGCTCAACCTAACTTTGGCAACCTCAAGATCTGCATTAGCTTGAGCTAGAGTGTTTGTTGGCGTTCTTTGATCTATTCTTGCAAGAACTACCCCCTCATCAACATAATCCCCAATTTCGGCTCCTAAAAAAAGAATTTGACCAGATGCCTTTGATTTAATTTCAATTGAGGAGATGGCCTCTACAGTTCCAGAAGCCTCAACAGTAAGCTCAAGCTGTTGAGATGATGCTTCTTTTAAAGCGTAGAATTTAAATTCTTCTTCTTCTTTACCTCCACCACAACTACCAACTAATAACACAGATAAAATGATGCTAAAAATTTTAATTATTGAGTGCTTCATGATTTTTCCTTTCTAGTATCTGATTCTATCAAACCATCCTTAATAAATATTGTTCTTTGAGCTTCTGCAGCCACTTCATTCTCGTGAGTAATTAAAATAATAGTTTGGCCTTGTTGATGCAGATTATGAAAAAGCTGCATTACATCATGCCCTGTTTGGCTGTCTAAGTTTCCAGTTGGCTCATCAGCAAATAGTATAGAAGGGTTATTAACTAGAGCTCTAGCTATAGCAACTCTTTGCTGCTGTCCTCCAGAAAGCTCGGATGGGTGATGATCCATTCTTGACTCAAGCCCAACTTGAGAGAGAGCATTCTTACCTCTTTTTAGTTGATCTTCCTTGTCTACTCCTGCATATTTTAGAGGCAACATAACATTATCAAGAGCACTATTGCGTGCCAGCAAATGGAAATTTTGAAATACAAATCCAATTTCTTTATTTCTGATGCCTGCCAGCTCATCGCCTTCTAGCGTACTCACTTCTTGGTTATTAAGATGATATGTACCATCTGTCGGACTATCAAGACACCCAATAATATTCATAAGCGTTGATTTGCCAGACCCTGATGGGCCCATAATTGCTATAAATTCACCTTGTTCTATACCAAAACTAACACCTCTTAAGGCTTCTACTGTTTGTGTACCAAGCAGGTAGTGTTTTGTAATATTTTTAACGTCTATAACATTCATGCTTGCTTACACAAAAATACAGGTATCTCTCTAGAGGTATTATTCTGATAGGTTTCATAGTCTGGATAAAACGAACAAATCAATGGCCATAACTCGTTCTTTTTTTCTTTAGACACCTCTTCTGCTAGATAGTTCCCATGTCCGTCAATGGTTGAGATCCTGACTACGGGATGAGCTTTAACGTTGTAATACCAATCAGGGTTCTTTGGCATCCCACCTAAAGAAGCAACTAATATTGGCATACCGTCTTGATGAACATAAATTAGAGGTATATTTCTTATTTTGTTTGACTTGGCTCCCTTAGTTTCAACAACCATGATTGGAAAACCGCCTGGCCATTTATTCCATAATTTGCCCTTACTAAACAAAAATATAGATGCTTGTAATTTAGCAAAATATTTAATTATTCGCTTTGCAGTTTTAGCTTGCTTTATAGTATATTTTTCAGACATTATTTTAAGATGTAAAGTTTACTTTACATTAAAAACTTTACAATAAAAAGCTTGTAGGTTGTACAAAAATTTTTGCTCAATAAATAAGAATATTGCTTGCTGGTCAAACTTTATTCAAATGCAGCTATTCCAGTTTGAAAATTACCAAGAATTAACGCATGCAAATCATGGGTGCCTTCATAGGTATTTACAGCCTCTAGATTCATAGAATGTCTCACAACATGGTACTCATCAATGACGCCATTTCCACCATGCATGTCTCTTGCCATTCTTGCTATGTCCAGAGCTTTACCACAATTATTACGCTTTATAAGTGAAATCATTTCTGGAACCATTTGATCTTCATCAATCAGTCTTCCAACCCGCAGGGCAGCCTGAAGACCTATAGTAATCTCTGTTTGCATATCAGCTAATTTCTTTTGGATCAATTGCTTGCTAGCCAAAGGATTGCCAAATTGAATTCTATCTAATGTGTACTGTCTAGCTGCATGCCAACAAAACTCAGCTGCGCCTATTACTCCCCAAGCAATTCCATATCTAGCTAAATTTAAACAAGTAAATGGGCCTCTAAAACTTTGCGCTAAGGGTAATACATGATCATCTGGGACAAAAACATCTTCCATAAAAACTTGGCCAGTGATAGATGCACGAAGTGCAAATTTTCCACTCATTGGTTTTGCTTCAAGGCCCTTAAACTCTTTTCTTGCAATAAAGCCTCTCAAAACTCCTTGCTCATCTTTAGCCCAAATTACAAAAACATCTGCAATAGGCGCATTTGTGATCCATGTTTTTGACCCATTTAGTTTATATCCACCTTCTACTTTCTTGGCTCTTGAAAGCATGCTACCTGGATCTGAGCCAGCATCTGGCTCTGTCAAACCAAAACAGCCAACAAGCTCACCTGTAGCCATTTTTGGAAGTAATTCTTCTTTTTGCTCTTCTGATCCAAAATTATAAATTGCATACATTGAAAGCGATGACTGGACACTAAATGCAGATCGATAGCTGGTATCCACTCTTTCAATTTCCCTTGTTATCAAACCATAGGCAACGTAATTAATCCCAGCGCAACCATACCCTTTGATTGTGGCTCCTAAGATACCAAGATCACCCATCTCCTTCATAATTTCAGGATGAAAAATCTCATTTCGATTTGATTCTACAATCCTTGGCATCAAAGATTTCTGACAATACTCTCTAACATTATCTCGAATCATTCTCTCTTCTTCGGAGAGCTGATCGTCAAATTTAAAAATGTCTTCCCAGTTATTTTCCATAAGTTTAGTACCAAAAAAAAAGCCTGAAACTAAGTCAGGCTTTTTATTATATTCGAGAATTAGAATTTATAGTATAAGTCCATCCCTATTGTTCTTGGATGACCATAAAAATCTAAAGTTAATTGACCAAATCCAGGTCCAAATGGAATCATGTTAACAACATAAGATGCATCATTAAGGTTTTTAATCCAAAATGTAAGATCTAAATTATCCATTGGGCTAGTCATTAATCTAAAGTCTGTAATATTTCTTTCTTCAACATGCGTTAAAGCAGATCTTGGATCTAAACTACTGTATGGAAATGCATTGTGCTCTCCAACTCTTGAATGATCTAATCTGATTCTATAGTTTCCAAAATCTTTTTCTAATGATGCATAGATCATAGTCTCTGGTGCGTAAGGAAATAACTCAGGAGCAAATCCATCAGGAGCCATTACTGATTCAGTGTATTTACTGTCTAAGCTTCCATAATTTAAGCTAAATTGAGTTGTATCATTAAGCAATGCTACTGCTTCTAACTCAAAGCCAGATTGTTCTGCAGAATTATTCAGCACAACAGATGCCGCCGCTTGTTCAGCAGTAAAATATGCAACTTGCATGTCTTCATGCTCGTTATCAAAATAAGCAGCATTAATTGAGAGTCTGTTATCCATATAGCGCCCTTTTAAACCAAACTCAATTGATTCAATGAGCTCTGGACCATACCCTGCTCCAGCTTGAACTGGATTTGAAGCTTCAGTGTTGTAGCCTCCTGCTTTAAAACCATCAGCAGCTTTAGCATATATGTTTGTTGTATCGCTGAGCTGATGGGAAAGGATAAAGGTATTGCTTGTATTGCTATCACTTCGTTCCTGATCAACTGTCCAAAAGCCTGAATAAGATGCATAGCCTTTTTTATCTTCTTCAGTCCTTCTTGTTCCTACAGTGACATCAGTTCTATCACCAATATCAAAAGTTGCTTGAGCATAAAAAGCGTTAGCATCTCCTCCACCTGAATACTTTTGATCAATAGCAAATCCACCTAGAAAACCTGACTGCGGATTAGCTGTAAATGCATCATCATCAAATTGATAATATCCAGCAACATAACTCATGAAATCATTTGATCCAGTTAACTGAAGTTCAACTGTTTTAGAGGAATAGGAAGTATGTCTTGCAGTATGGAAGATATAATGAGGAGTTCCATCCATGTCCAATTGATCATCCCAATCAAGCTTTCTATCAGCAAGAGTTAGCTTTAGTTCGCCAATGCCTGTTTGACGGGTGATTATTAAATTGACACCTTCAACCACTGAAGTCTCATACATCTCATTATCTAGAGATGTATATCTATCTCTGCCTAACCTATCATAGAAATGAAGAGGAGCTACTTCTAATCCACCAGTTGCTGGTGATGCTCCAAAGCCTAATGCGCCTGCCCACCAATCAGCCATATTTCCAAGCTGAGGATGAGGTGGAGTATTATCTTGATCGGTCCAATCAAAAGACAGATCTACCTGGGTATTCTCACCAGCATAATAGAGTGAAAATTTAAAACCTTTTGAATCAATAACATCTAACTCTTTAGTTGGCGGATTTATATTATTTGGAACAACTCCCTGTGCAGGCTGATATGGACCAGAATTATTCTTTACAAAACCATCTCTAGATTTATTATGAAGAACAACTTTGGCAAAAATATCTTGCCCAATTTCATAATCTGCAATCAATCGACCTTGCTTAAGGCCATAGTTACCAATCGTAACTGCGCCTGAAACACCAGCCCCAGAAGGTTTTTTGCTTATAAAATTAACAGCTCCAGCTAAAGTGTTTCTTCCATAAAGTGTTCCTTGAGGTCCTCTTAGAATTTCAACTCTTTCTAAGTCAACTAAATCCCATATCCCACCTTGGGTTTTTCCCATGTAAACACCATCAACATAAGTACCAACAGATGGTTCCCAGGTGATCGCAGGGTTCATAGCAACACCGCCGCGAATAGCTAATGAGGCTCCGGTATTATTGGCTGGAGCTGGAAGAAGCATCACGTTTGGTGCAATACCCTGTAAATCAACCACATTTTTAATATTTAGATCCTGGATAGTTGCTTCTGTTACAGCCGTAACTGCGATTGGTGTATCTTGAAGTGATTTTTCAGTTTTTTGAGCTGTCACCACAACCTCTTCAAGTTCTACAGCAAATAAAGATGCAGATAAAAGGGTTAACGGCAATGCAAAAAGAGTTAATTTTAAGTTATTCATAGGTTCCCCCGTACATTAATGAATGTTCTTAGGTATAGTAGAGCAGAATTTATTGGTATATGTCTAGTTTTTTAACAAAAAAATATTCTTAAACCTTTTCAATTCGCATGATTCCAAAGCGTGGGGAAGAAAATTTAATATCAACTTTTTTTAAAATTATGGAGACAATTTGAATCATTTTGTTGCTATTTCCACAAATAATAATTAAAGGCAATTTATCTTGATTTTGATATATAAAATCTAAAATCTCATCATCCACATCTTTATGTTTAACTCCATGAAGATCTAAATGAGTTATCCCTCTTTCAATAAAGATTTTCATTCCATGAGAGTATTGAATTTAAGATAAGTTTGTTTCTACAGTCATAACATCCATTCTTCGAGCGTTGTGATGGTTGTAATCATAAACAATTTCATCACCGAGACTTAAATTGGGGAATCGTTTGAATAATTCTTTTAGCATTACCTCGGTTTGAGAGCGAACTAATGTAACTCCAATACAATAATGTGGTCCCTGTCCAAAAGATATGCTTTTGTCATGATCTCTTTGGATATCAAATTTACGGGGATTATTGTAGATAGATGAGTCCATACCAGCTGTGCTAGTTATAAGCTGAACCATTTGACCTTTTTTTACATGATTGCCATTTATCTCTAAGTCTTCTGAGGCATATCTTGCTAAGCCTGTTTTACCAGATGATTCATATCTCAAAGTTTCAGATATAGCGCCCTGAACAAGACCTGGATCTGATTTTAGTGATTCAAATTCCTCAGGATGTTGTAATAAATTTTTAATTAGATAACTGTGCAAATCAACCGCTGTATCTGAACCAGCTCCAAGGACTGCCCCAACCAATGCACACATTTCTAAGTTTGACAGCTTTGATCCTTGATCCTCAGCAAGAATTAAAGTAGATAAAAAATCATTACCAGGATTAGCTCTTCTTTCATCAATAAGTTCATTGAGTAGTGCTAATCCCTCTGGCACACCTTTGATAGCATCTTTTCTTTCTTCAGGAGTAAGCATAGGGTTAATTCCCCTCACAACCCCATAAGCCAAAGAATCAAAAATAGGGAATTTATCTCTTGGAATACCAACTAAACTTGCTATCGCTTGAGTTGGAACAATCTCTGCTATTTCTGCAGCAAAATTAAACGACGCGGGAGTGCCTATCTCATCAAATCTTTCTTTCACTAAAACCGAGAACCTTTCTTTCATTTGCTCCATAATTCTTGGAGAAAATGCAGGAAGGGCTAATTTTCTTAATCTAAGATGATTTTTTCTATCAAGAAAAAATAAATTGTTATTCATTAGTTTTTCGAAAGCATCCATTTCTTCAACTGGTTTTTTTGGAGGTGCATACTCCCAAAGATTGAAATCTGTAGATAACCTAGTGTCTAACAAACATTTAATTATATTTGCATGGCCTGTGACCAGCCAAGCTTGCCAAGCATCAAATCGAGAGATTGGATACTCAGCGCATAGCTTTTCTAATGTAGGCACTGGGTCGTGTATAAAATCTTTTGAAGAGGGATTAAAAAAATGATCGACTGTTTGAACACTCATGAGATATTTAGTTAAAAAATATTGGGATTAGGCAAATCACTTCGAGAGATAATAGATTCAACACGATCCTTAAAAGCTTGTTCGCTTTTTTCATTAATGGGATTTATCCAGTACTTACCCAGCTGAATTTGCGATAGGCAGAATGAAGCAACTTCCTCAGGCTCAGTGGTTTCCATTTCAATACCCATGGAGCTCATCATTTCCAGCATATCCTCAACAGAAGAGATTGGATGTTCTGGTGCATTTGGGTCTCTAGCTAATTCTTTGGGGCGATTGCGTTCAGCGGAAAATAACTTTGTTCTGACAGTATGTGGCCCCGGGAAGAGGATCGAAACCTTTACATTTGCATCAGCCTGCTCTAGTTGAAGCTTTAATACCTCAGTTATGCTAGAGACAGAAGCTTTAGATGATGTATAGATGGGTGTAGAAGGTAAATTGATAAATGCCCCGTTACCCGAACATGTATTGATAACTCTGGATTCTTCTCCATGAGCTAACATCCCTGGAACAAACGCTTGAATACCGTGCAGCACTCCCATCACATTAACACCATAGGCCCATTGCCAATCATTTGGTTTGGTATCCCAAATTGGTAATAGTTCTGCAGGTGCAACTCCAGCATTGTTAAAAAGTAAATGAACTGGGCCAAGTTCAGCTTGACACCAGCTAGCAAGTTCTTGCATGGACTCGACATTTGAAACATCAGCAACCTTGCAAGAAACATCAAGAGATTTTTTTGTAAGCAAGGCAGTTGAGCTTTTAAGACTCTCTTGTTCAATGTCTGTAAGAACAACCTTTGCGCCCTGCTTTGCCAAAGCTTCACCGATGGCAAAACCTACACCAGAAGCACCACCAGTAACAACTGCTAACTTGCCATTAAAATCTTTCATATTTATCCTTAAGCAGAATCGTATCTAGAATGCATAAATGGAACATATGACATCGCATCAACCTCTTCCATAACCGAAGCATTTGAAGATGAGGTTCCTTCCTCCCAAACCAAAGAAACCATTTCTTTAACTGGCAAATCGATAACTGGATCCACGGGTGATTCTCTAAGTATGATTTCTCCATCAAGCTTTGTATGAACAGATTGCGTTCTATGCATATTAATCTTAACCAACAAAGGGTTTTGATCAACTGCTTTGTGTTGCTCGCATGAAGGAAATACCTTGAAGCAATATACATCATCAGTAAAAGACGATGTTTCTAAGGAATTAGTAGCTTTACCTTTTAATTCCAGATATGTGATTCCATGTCTAGTTACTGTAGCAACACAATCATCGCCATCTTTTGACGCAGTTACATCTGCTATTTTTTTTGGCTCACCATATGTCTCTCTCCCACCAACAACAACCCCTTCGGTTTCCATGGGCATAGTGATTTCATAAATGCCTTCTTGGCCTTTATACATACAGTTAACTCCAAAAGTAGCAGCACCAAAATCCATGCCACCGTTTAAGTCAACAAAGACTCGTGAAATAACTATTCTGACCATTGGATCAGCATGTGGCTGCAATGGCGCTGGAATTAATTGTTCAATTAGTCCTGGCTCAGTTTTATACCAAGCTTTTATTGCTTGCATATTTGCATCAAAAAATTCTAAGTTATTTTCTGCAGCTTCAATTAACTGCTCAGGTGTTTTAACAAATCTAAGTTGTGTCATTATTTTTCTCTCCCAATGTTTTATCAATCATACATTTTATAAAATGTATTTAACAATAATATAACTCGCAATTAAATAGTATGTATTTAAGAGAAAATATGTTGATTCAATTAATTAATAATGAAATCATGATTAATGTTTATTTTTAAAAATAACTGAAAGCAAATATAATTTGTAATAAACATATATAGAAATAAGGAAGTAAAAATGCCGAAACAAGAATTTCCATTTCCAATGCCAAACGGGTGGTTTTGTATTGTAAGAAGTCATGAGCTAGAAAATGGTGGATTAAAACAAATAACATTCTGTGAAAACAACGTTGCCGCTTTTAGAACTGAATCAGGAAAAGTTGCTGTTTTAGATGCTTATTGTGGTTATTCAGGAATTAACCTAGGGATAAGCGGTCATGTTGAGGGAGAAAATCTTGTTTGCCCAAAACATGGAATTAAGTGGAGCATAAACGGATCATGTGCAGAAATTGAAGAAAAAAGCATTGTTCCTGAATCTGCCAAAAAAATACAAATGTTTAGTTATCCCGTGGTTGAGGTTAATGGATTTATTTGGGCGTGGCATCACTTACACAAAGAAGAGCCAGAATGGGAAGTTCCTGCTATTGAAGGATTCAACGGCGATGATGAAAAATGGGGTAAAACATATTATTACGACTACAACATCAATACTGTTTTACAAGAGATAGCTGAAAATGATGTTGACCAAGCGCATTTTCCTAAAGTGCATGGGTCGCCAAGTCTTCCTGAAACTGAAGCAATTACCGAAGGAATATATAAAAAAACTATTGCGGAGACGTTAATGGATCCCAACAATGATAGCGTTTCTGAGGAACATAAAGTTGAGGATCACGGTATGTTTACTACAACCTTTACTAGAGAATCATGGGGTCTTGGAACTGTTGGCTTAAAAATGATTAACCTGCCTCCAAGTGGAGGAGAATTCATTATGGTAAATGCTTCATGTCCAGTTGATAGCTCTAACTCAATTCTGAGATGGTCAATGAGAGTTTCAAAAGACATTGAAGATGAGCTGGGAATGGCAATAATAGATGGAATAGCAAATGGTGTATTGGATGATATGCCTATTTGGGATCATAAGAGTTATGTTGCAGATCCAATCCTATGCGATGGTGATGGACCCATTAACAAATTTCGAAAATGGGTAAGTCAATTTTACTCAGAGCCAATACAAAACTGATTTTTGGCTAAAGTACACTTTTTTTACTCAACCATGAATGCTGGTAAATCAACAGCATTACTTCAATCGAATTATAATTACAACGAAAGAGGCATGGAGACCTTATTATTCCTTCCAAAAATTGATGCCGATATTAATGATGGGAAAATTCATTCAAGAATTGGTTTAACTGCAAATGCTGAGTCTATTGATCAAAAATTTAATTTCTTTAATTTTGTTTCTCAAGAAAAAATTAAAAAAGACATTAGTTGCATTTTAATTGATGAAGTTCAATTTTTAACAAAAGAACAAATCAGGCAAGTCTGCAAAATAAGTGACGAGCTTAATATTCCAGCTATGTGTTATGGAATTCGTACTGACTTTCAAGGTAATTTATTTGAAGGAAGTTCTGAACTTCTTGCTCTTGCAGATAATCTAATTGAATTAAAAACAGTATGTGATTGCGGCAGAAAAGCTATTATGGTCGTAAGGCTGGATGAAAAAGGAAAAGTCGTTACTGATGGTGATCAGATTAAGATTGGAGGCAATGATACTTATAAGGTTTATTGTAGAAAACATTTCAGAGAGTTAACAAGGTTAATATAACAAGACTCTCTCTAAATACATTTACTCTTAAATCATATAAGAGCCTCCAGATGGAGATAAGGTCTGCCCCGTATAAAAGCTTGAATCATCCGATAGAAGAAAAAGACTTGTTAGCGCTACATCATTTGGTTCGGCCAGTCTTCCGAGAGGAATGCTAGCTGCGAGTGAATCTTGCCATTCCTTAGGTATGCTTTCTAACAACCTAGTAGCAGTTGGGCCAGGACAAATTGCATTTACTCTAATCTTTTTAGTGCTTAAATCTATAGCCAAGGCTCTAGTAAAACCTAAAAGGGCTGCTTTTGAAGTGCAATAAGCCAAGGGGCCCTCTCCGGTAAACGCCGAGGTGCTAGAGATATTCACAATAGAGCCTTCAATATCTTTAGCGAGCATTAACCTTATTGCTTCCCTGGTAACATGAAATGCGCCGTCAAGATTTACACCAATGACTGCTCTCCATGATTCATCATTTGTTTCATGAATTTCACCATTCTCACCGTCTCCTGGATATCTTCCAATCCCTGCGTTATTTATAACACCATCAATTCTTTTATAAGATGAGGTAATTAATTTGAATAATTCTTGAACTATTGAGCTATCTGAAATATCTCCGCAATGCATCTGATGGCCATCTCCTTCTAGTGCTGCGAAAGTAATATTAAGATCTTTTTTATTAACATCATTTAAAATCAGCTGAGCACCTTCTTTTGAGAAAAGTATTGCGGTTGCCCTCCCGATTCCCGAACCAGCGCCTGTTACTAAAATTGTCTTATTTTTTAATCTCATATATTTATTGCTTCTTATAAAAATTTATTAGTATTACTATATTAAGCTTAATGATAGAGAAAAAAATATGCTTTTTGGCGATTACAAATTAAAAAATTTAGAGCTCAGAAATAGAATTGTGATGGCGCCAATGACTAGATGCATGTCTCCTGATAATATTCCTGGTAAAGATGTAGCTGAATACTACGAAAGACGGGCAAAAGGTGAGGTAGGACTTATTATTACAGAAGGTATTGAAGTGAGTCATGTGGCATCAAGCAGTTATCCTAATGTACCTCGACTTGATAGTAAAAAATCAAGAGATGGTTGGAAATTAGTCGTTAGCAAAATCAAACAGGCTGGTGGATCTGTTATAGCTCAGTTATGGCATAGCGGCGCAATGAGAGAAGCTGGTATGGGACCTGATCCAAGCATTCCAGCATATACACCATCAGGTCTTTCAAGCGCAAATAATAAAAATGCTCATGCTTTAACACATTCGGATATAAAAAAAATATCCGATGTCTTTGGGCAAGATGCAAAATGGTGCGAAGAAATAGGATTTGATGGAGTGGAAATTCACGGAGCCCACGGATACCTAATCGATAATTTTTTTTGGGATACTTTAAATAAAAGAGAGGACCAATATGGGGGATCTATATCCAAAAGATCTCAATTTGCAAAAGAAATAACTGAGTCGATTAGAGCTCATGTTAGCAATAATTTCATCGTTGGTATGAGATTTTCTCAATGGAAACAACAAGATTTTGAAGCTAGATTAGTAAATGATCCTGATGAGTTATCAGAGCTACTTATGCCAATTGTTGAATCGGGTCTTGATTATCTTCATGCTAGTAATCGAAGATATTGGGAAAAAGAGTTTCAGGGATCAGAAAATAATTTAGCCTACTGGGCTCAAAAAATTACTGGTCTTCCTACAATTACTGTCGGAAGCGTTGGCCTTGAATCCAAGGGTGAGAGTTTTGTTAACATGAGCTCGAATGCTCAACCAGTTAATATTGACCAAGCTATCACTGATGTAAAAGAAAGAAAGTATGACATGGTAGCTGTTGGCAGGGCTCTGCTTGCAGACCCAGATTGGGTAATTAAAATGCGTGAAGGAAGATTGAAAGAAATTTCTCCATACAGTGAGCAAGTTTTAGCGCAATTAATTTAGCTAACGAATACCTCTTTTAAATAACTTTAAAAGCTCATAAGATGGATCTTTTTTATTAGGGCTCCCAATATGAGCCCCCTGGATCATAGAATGTGTCAAATTTACTTTTGAAGGATCATTTACATAGACCCAGTCAGCATCAACTGCCCTGCTTGAAAATTTCCATAAATTATTTCTTTTTTCATATTTATCAAAATATCTGCCGCCAATTAAAACATCATAATTTCCTTCTTCAGTTAAAACTTGATGAAAAGCAATAATATAGGTTTCACCCTCAGCTCTATCTCCATTAAGTTTAATATTATGAGTGGTCACATTGTGATGTAAAATGCCCATCGATTTTTGTATTTCTGGTAGCAGATCAATAAATTCCATAGCCTTGCCTTTAAAAAATGATCCATGATCGTCATAAGCATCCTCATGGTAAAGAGAACGCATTAAATTATTATCATGTCGATCAGCTGCCCTACAGTATGTGTAAACTAACTCTCTGATTGATTCCTTATCGAGGATTTCTTGAATTTTGCTATCTATATCACTCATACTAATTACCTTTATTAAAATCTTTGTTTTAATATAAATGAAAAATTTTCTTAATGAAAATTAACTAAATGAATCAGCAAATTAAATATCCACTTCTTACTTCGCCAGCTTCTATTGGAAATTGCGAATTAAAAAATAGAATGATTATGGCTGCAATGGGTTCAAATTTTGCCTCAGAGGATGGTCATACAACCGACCAATTAACAGCTTATTACGAAGAAAGAGCTCGAGGAGGAATCGGATTAATTATTTTAGAAACTTCAGCTATAACATGGCCAGCAGGAGCCTCTATGCCAAATATGATAGGTTTTTCTAAAGATGAATTCATCCCTGGTCTTCGATCCTTAACCCAGCGCATCCATCAACATGGCACAAAAATAGCCGCTCAACTTAATCATAGCGGTAAAATAGCTCAAGAAGATGTTATTGCTGGAAGGCCTATTCCAGTGCCCTCAATTCCAAAATCTGAACCAAGCGATATGTTTGGTCTGCTCACTCATGATGAGATTATGAACTTTATAAAAGCTGGCGGACCTGATGGAAAAGGTCCTCGCTATCATGAACTTTCAGTTGATGAAATCCAGCAAGAGGTTCGGCATTTTGTTAAAGCAGCAAAACGGGCTAAAGCTTCAAATTTTGATGCAATAGAAATTCATGCTGGTCATGGATATCTTATTTCAAGCTTCCTGTCTCCTGCAATTAATAAAAGAACAGATGTGTATGGAGGAACTACCGAAAAAAGAGCAAGGCTGCTTGTTGAGATTATTTCTGAAATAAAAAAACAAATAGAAGACTTTCCAATAATGGTTAGACTAGATGCCAATGAATACCGTATAGAAAACGGTATAACTCCGGCTGATTTTTTGATTACAGCATCCATGGCCCAAGAAGCAGGCGCTGATGCAATTGATGTTAGCGCATATGGAAATACCAGTAAGGGCATAGCATTTACCGAAGCTCCTCTTGTCCATGAACCTGGTGGGTTTTTGGATTTCGTTAAGATGGCCAAAAAAGAATTAACTATCCCCATCATAGCAGTAGGCAGGATTGAGCTTGATGTCGCAGAAAAGGGATTAAAAAATAATGAATTTGATTTTTTAGCTATGGGAAGAAAGGTATTAGCTGATCCTGGACTACCAAACAAAATTATCTCTGGTCAAGATCATCTTATTCGACCCTGCATTTATTGTTATATGTGTGTGAGTCAAATTTTTATGAATAAACCAATGAAGTGCGCAGTCAACTCCCAACTTGGTAATGAGTATCGGAATGAAAATATCATTCATTCAACAGCTGACCAGAAAAAAATCTTGATAATTGGTGCTGGTCCAAGCGGAATGGAATCGGCAAGGCTGCTTGCCATGCGAGGTCACCATGTGGAGGTGTGGGAAAAAGATAAAGATATCGGAGGGACTGTCAGAGTTGCAGCATTAGCCTATGAGCCAAATGGACATCTGGTCAATTACCTAAAGAATTCTTTAAATCAACTAGGCGTAAAAATAAAATTACAAACTAAAGCAACGGCTAAGTCTGTTCAAGCCTTCAAACCTGATCATGTGATTGTCGCGGTAGGCGCAAACAGAGATGCGCCAACAATCAAAGGAAAAAATGGCAAAAATGTTTTTGATGGAGAGCAGTTAAGAGGTTTATTATTCGGCTCAGACATTGACGCCACAAAGAAACTGTCATTCTTTCAACAATTAATATTAAAAATTGGAAGAGCATCTCAGCTTTTAAGAAATATCTCCGCACTAAGGTTTCTAAGTAAAATCTGGATGCCTCTTTCCAAAAATATTATTGTAATCGGAGGAGATTTAGTTGGTTTGGAGTTAGCTGAATTTCTTGTAGAGAGAGGAAGAACTGTAAAGGTATTGGAGCCAAGTGGTTCACTGGGTCCTAACTTGAGTATCGTTAGGCGATCCAGAGTTGTACATATGTTAAAAGAACATGGGGTTGATCTTTTGACCAATGTAGAAATTAAAGAAATTTCTGATCAAGAGGTAATTTTTAATCATGAGGAAGTTAAAAAATCGCTGCAAACTGATCAGGTAATTATTGCGTTAGGAACTAACGCAAATTTAGAGCTTACCGATCAACTCAATGGTCTAAATCTACCTCTTACCTCAATTGGAGACTGTACATCTGTTGGCTATATTCATGGCGCTATAGCTGATGCAAGAAAGGCAGCAATTGATCTTTAAACTTAATTTCCTAAAGCTTCTTTTATTGCTGGATGGATTATTTCTCCATTCTGGATATTAAGACCGTTCATAAGATGTTTATTTTCATTTAATGCTTGATTGATACCCTTATTAGCAAGCTCTTTTATGAATGGAAGAGTGGCTCTGTTTAAAGCACAGGTTGCTGATAAAGGAACCGCCCCAGGCATATTGGTTACACAATAATGCAAAACACCATTTTCAATGAATGTTGGTTCATCATGATTGGTAGGTTTGCTTGATTCAAAGCATCCTCCCTGATCGATCGATATATCGACTAACACACTTCCCTCGTTCATATCATCAAGCATTTCTCTAGAAACAACCTTAGGCGCCTCTTTGCCAACTACGTATACAGAGCCAATGACTATATCTGAATCGGATATGGCTTTTCTTACCGCATCAGGAGTAGAAATAATGTATTCCATCTCCTCTTCACCAAACTCTATCTTTAGTTCCTGTAATTTTGAATGGTTGAGATCAATAACCCTAACCTGGGCATGATTTGCTTTAGCTTTTGCTATTGCTTCTTTGCCAGCTACACCTGCGCCAATAACAGTAACTATTCTAGGATCAAGCTCACTTAACAGTGTCCCGCGACCATTGTTTGGTTTGAGAAGATGATATGAGCCAACAACAACTCCTAGTTGCCCTGCTATGGCACTCATCGGAGCTAGCAAAGGCAAAGAACCATCATCAGCAGTAACAGTCTCATAAGCAATTCCAGTTACTCCTGTTTCCAATAGTTTTTTTGCCTGTGAGAGATCTCCTGCTAAATGTAGATAAGTGAACAAAGTCATGTCATTTCGTAGAAACTGAAATTCACTTTCAACTGGCTCTTTGACCTTAATAATTAAATCAGATGATTTGTAAACCTCTGCAGCTGAGTCAATAATTTCCGCTCCAGATAATTCATATAAATGATTGGTAAATCCAATTTCATGACCAGCGTTGGATTGAACGAATAGTTGATGCCCTAAATCACTTAGAGTTTTTACTGATTCAGGAGTTAGGCCGACTCTATGCTCATTATTTTTTACTTCTGCGGGCACGCCGATTTTCATGGTGATAATCTACCATAGATTTTGAAGATTCTAAGTAATTAAATATAACCCTTATGGGGTTAACAGAGTTCTTGGTAGATACTCTCTAAGATTTGGCACTGCCGTTTAATATTAAACAATCTGTTTGTGCGTTCAACACCCGCGCTAGAAAACGAAGTTCTTAGTGGATTTGACTTCAATAACGTTAATAGGTTTTTTGCTAATTGCTCGATATTTTTTTCGGGGGACAATAGCCCTGTAACGCCATGTTCGACACCTTCACTTACACCACCTGTATTGAACCCTACCACTGGAGTTCCCATAGCCTGTGATTCCATGCAAACAGTTGACATTCCTTCTTCATTGCCTCTGTCAATTTTTATACTAGGTAAGCAGGTTAGCCAAGCTGAAGACATCAACGCTTTTACTTGAGTTCTGTTTTGCGCGCCTAAGAAAGTGATGTTTCTAAAGTCCGCACTTGATGTCACTAGTTTTTCTTGATACTTGCCATCACCCGCGATGATTAGTTCAGCCTCAGGTAATTGTGCTTGAACTATTTTCATTGCTTGTATCAAATACTGGCAACCCTTTTGCTCTATCAATCTGCCAACAAATAAAATAGTCGGCTGTTCACTTTTTTGGCCCACTGATGAAAAATACTGGGTATCAATGCCAATATAATGCTGGATGATTTTTTCTGGTGGGCATCCTGCTTTTAATAGCTTGTTTTCAATGAACTTAGACACGGCAATTATTTTTGATGACTGTTGGAATACTATCTTGCGGTGCTTTTTATTATATGAGAATTTATCTCTTTGAGTGATATCAGAACCATGGAAAGTAGTAATAAGAGGTAAGTTCAACTTCTCTGCGATTGGACTACAATAATACCCCCCTTTCCCAAAATGAGCATGAATAAGGTTTGCTGATAAATCGGTAAGTGCGGTTTTCCAGGCAGGCATTAAATGCTGCATACCATCAAGCATCAATCTTGATATAACCGGAAGTGCTTCGTATTGTTCTTGCACGCAGGTAGATTGACCATCAATTAAATCGATACCGCTTTTGTTACTCCGTAACCCAATGTAAATAGGTTGAAAATTAGGAAGGTTATTTCCTTGGTCCGCCACAAAGGTATTGGACAAAGGCAAAACGCGCTTGGTAAATATGAGTACCTTGTTAGCCATCAAGATTTGCTACACTTTAATTTATGTACACATATACTAATTACTATTGCTCTAGCAAACATTATCTTTTTCCATAACGCATTTGTACTGCCTTAAACAATCTACCAGGCTTGGGATCTAACTCAGCTTTGAGCACCTTCGCAGCAAGATTCATTTATTTGTGGAGTTATTGCTACCCCTCATGCTGAATATCCCGATAACATGGCACGATTGTCCTCGCTACGCTCAGTTCGATTGGCAGTAATGTTAAGCAATATGCTATCATTTTATTAGAACAGATTCCTTTTTTTGGCTTACTTATTTATCATGATAGAAACAAAAACATTTTCACCAAATGGCTTTAATAGCTTTGCTATACAAGCTTATCGTTTGGTGTTTGGTCGTATTTTACCACAGTCATTGTTTCGCGATAAAATACCTGCTGAAGTAGATCGCAAGGCAGTAAAGGGAAAGTTTGATTTAGAAATTGTTAGTCACTGTTGGGGTTATGCCAACATGTTAACCTATCAATTAAGTTCGTTTGTAAACTATCCACCAACAAAACTAAATTTAACTGTGACCGTTTTTTATGCTGAAGAAGATACTAAAACAAAGGCTACATTGGACTTCTTTAGTCAAATAACCATGCCAAATATAACTTGGAATTTCCACCCACTTTCCAAAGGAAAGCTCTTTAGACGTGGCATAGGCCGAAATATGGCTGCGCGGTCAACAGGAGCTGACTGGATATGGTTTACAGATTGCGACATTATCTTTTATGAGAACTGCTTAGACTCACTCGCCGATAGTTTACAAGGCGAGAAAGGTTCATTGTTTTTTCCTAAAGAAGAAAAAATCACTGAGATGTTAAAAGATGATGACCCATTATTGTCAAATGATGCCCAACCACAAGTTATTGATATAGAAACAGAAAATTTCAGTTTATACGAGCGTGGTAAATCCCGTGATAAAGCACGCGGCCCATTTCAAATTGTTCATGGTGACGTTGCTCGTGCTATCGGTTATTGTGAAAAACTGTCAATATTTCAAACTGAATCTGACCGTTGGCGTAAAACCTATGAAGACACCGCCTTTCGCTGGCTACTTGGCACTGATGGTGAGCCTAAGCATATTGATGGTGTTTTTCATATTCATCATGTTACAAAAGGACGTTATACTGAAAATTCTCAATTGTCTAAAGTGCGTAGTAATATCCGTTTAAGCCAAAAATAGATGCCCTTGAAGATAAATCAAGGGATATTTATTTTACTAAAAGTCTTACCTAACTTGAATATTAAAATGATATGAAGCTAGACTAGGAAGCATGCTGAAAAGATTAAAAATAAAAATATTTTATTTCAGTTCGATTACTTCGAGTCGAATTTTGGTTTTTAATAATTATTCTTAGTATTATTTGGATCAAAATTGTTACATGGCATACATACAACAAAAAGCAGTTAAGTCCCACATCATGTTGTTTGATGCAGGCCATTTCCCCGTAATTGTCCCAAAAATGTTTACGGGTCAATATTGGAAGACACAAAATGCCATAACAGGACAGGCAACCGGCCGTAGCACCACCTACTTTTTTCAACATAACAAAAATGAATATGTGTTACGGCACTATCGTCGCGGTGGCTTGATTGGAAAAGTACTAAGTGATCAATATATGTATACAGGTATTGAAAAATCACGAGTATGGCAAGAATTTAAGCTACTACAGCACATGAAAAATATGGATTTAAATTGTCCAACTCCGATCGCAGCGATGTTGAAGAAGACAGGCTTATATTACCAAGCCGATATCATTTCAAAAAAAATTTCCAGCGCTAAAGACTTACATCATATTTTACTAGCAAACAGCTTAACCGCTGATGTATGGAAAAAAATTGGGCAAACCATTGCCAAATTTCATCATCATCAGATTTATCACCACGATTTAAATATCCGCAACATTATGCTCGATATAGAAAACGAGGTTTGGTTAATTGATTTTGATAAATGCGGAATTAGACAAGGCAGTAATTGGAAAAACTCAAACATGGTGCGTTTAAAGCGATCGTTTGAAAAAGAAAAACGATTACGTAATATTTATTGGCAACTGGCCGATTGGCAAATACTAATATCTGCCTATAACGAAGCGGCAATGGCTAATTAAACTAATATTCTTATAGGGTTAAAGTATACTTGGTGGAGCTAGGCGGGATCGAACCGCCGACCTCTTGCGTGCCACGCAAGCGCTCTCCCAGCTGAGCTATAGCCCCGATATTAATTGAGCTAAATTATAGTGGCCAGAGAGCAAAAAAGTAACTATTTGGAAAATTTTGAGATGATTAATTGTCTCCTCTCTAGATACTCTTGCTTGGTGATAATTTCCTGTTCATAGAGTAGGGTAAGATTTCTTAAAGCAGTTTTTAAAGTTTCCGAGTTATCTCGAATATTTTGCAACTTATTACCTGTATTTGAAGGTGTGAAACTTAAATCATTAATTCTGTAACCATAAATTTTTCCTTCAGATTGAACTAAAGAGGAAGAAAAAATTTTATTTTTTTTACCAAGAGAGACTTTATATAAACCGGAATCTAATAAATTTAGATTGTATTTATTCTGAATCTTTCCTTTTAAATATGATTGAAACTCAATGATCAAACTATATTTTTTTTCTTCCAAATTCTTATAAAAGATTTTTTTATTTCTATTGAGTTTTTCTTTGAAAATAATTCCATTTTCATCCTGGAGAATTACATTTAATTTGAATAGATGTGAGGTTTTTGACTCATTGAAAAGAAATGAATCTCTAGAAATCTCTATATTTACATTGCTATGAGAATAAGCAGAAAAAAATATAAAGGAAAAAATTAAAAATTGTTTATGCTTATAGTTCAAAATTTTGAATTATTTCATTCCTCTTCGATAAGTATTCGTCTTTTGTGATAATTCCCTCTTCATATAACCTTGAGAGAGCTCTTAATGAGTCTTTTAGTGCAATCTCAGGGTTTGAATTTTCAAAACCAGAGCAGTTCCTTTCTCTAGCCATCCTCTCGAGAGCAAAATATCTACCTCGAGCTGCATTTAATTCCACCTTTTCTGACTCGGTCAGGTTCATAAAAAAAAATGGTACTATTAAAAAAGTTCCTGCTGCTGCTAACCCGTAGTTTGTTTTTTGCTTACTATTTTCTTCTCTTGAAAGCTCATTGACTGCCCTGGTAATTGTTTGGATCTGTAGTGATATTTGCTCACAATCTAAGAACTTATCAGATGCCTTTGTAACAGGAACAGGTGCAGGAGGAGCCCCTGCACATGAGGCTATTAATAAAAATAATGTTAGATAAATTCTTATCAGTTGAACAATCCAGCTTTGGTAGTTACATCAGATTCAGCCATCGATGATCTTTTAACTGTTCCATTATCATTAAATAATAATACAAGCTCTTTTCGATCACCAGAATAACTTTGAGTGAAAAAGTTTACTATGGGAATATAGTTAACTGCATCAGCATCTAGGTTATCAAATCTATATTTCCAGATTTCCATGCCGCCATCGGTAAAAGTTGTTTCAAATGGCGAACCAAACATGGCTTTGATTTCAGATTGAGTTGTAACGCCTTCTATAATTTTTGAATCTACAGATAATTCGGATTCTGCTAATAGCACTCTATTACCAGATGTTGAGCCGCAAGAAGCAATTATTAAAAAGGATAAAGTGATAAAAAGATATTTTTTCATAGTATGTATAAATTATATTAGTAACCATTACTTATATAGCATATTTATATATGTGTAAATATAAATATTCTTTTCTAATGATAAACAATAGTTTGTTATATTGGCCCAATGAATTTTAAAATTCCAGAGAGATCTTCAAATTTAGGAATAGAAATTGAAAAAATTAATCTATCGAGGGCATTGCCAAAATCTGAATTAACAAATATAAGAAGCCATTGGGTGAAATATGGCGTTGCCATCTTTCCAAATCAAGATTTAAGCTTGCAAGAATACGAGAATTTTAGCCAGCAATTTGGTGCTTTTGGTGAGGAGCCTTTCTTGATTCCTATGCAAGAGCACCCTCACATAGTAAAACTGCACAGAAAACCTGATGAGGAAGCTGCTCATTTTGGAGGTGCTTGGCATTCAGATTGGTCTTTTCAAAGCTCCCCTCCTTCAGCAACTATGCTCTATTCTGAAATCATTCCACCAACTGGAGGTGATACCCTATTTGCGAATACTGCAGATGCTTATGATGATTTAACTTCCAAAACAAAAGATAAAATTAAAAACTTACGCTGCCTTCATAGCGCAAAACTCCCTTATGCCAAAGATGGTGTATATGCAACTGAAGGTAAAAAAAGAACTATGAAGATTCATACTTCAAACGAAGCAAACAAAACAATGTCTCATCCGCTTGTAAGAACTCACCAAGAAACAGGTCGAAAAACACTCTTTATAAACCCAGTTTATACAATTGAAATAGAAGGTTTTAACAAAGAAAAATCTGATGCTTTATTATTTGAGCTATATGTTCACATGGCACAAGAAAAATATATATATCGACATAAATGGCAACCAGATATGTTAATAATGTGGGATAACCGCACAGTCATGCATATGGCTGAGGGTGGGTATGATGGTTATGAAAGGCTTCTTCATAGAATTACTATTGCTGGAGATAGAACAGAGTAATCTGAATTAATATTTAATGAAAAATAGACCCGTCCTTGTAGGTATTGGCTCTCTGCAGCAAAAAGGTTCATTTGAAGAGCTTGATGAAGCATTGATCTTAATGGAAAAAGCTACCCTGGATGCCATTGAAGACACGCAAGCTCCAGAAATAAAAAATATTATTGATGAGATTCAAATCCCCAAAGGTTATTGGGCCTATAGAGATCCTGGAAAATGGATTGCTGAAAAACATGGGTTTTCTAAAGCTAAAACCAGTGTTACAAAAATTGGGGTCTTGCAACAAAATCTAATTAATTCTGCCTGTAAAAAGATTATCAATGGAGACATACGAGCAAGTCTTATTGTCGGTGGCGAAGCGCGATTCAAGAAAATTCAAGCCCTAAAAGAAGGGTTGGATTTTGAAGAAATACAGCTGACAGTAAATCCTGATCATTATGTAAAGGCCAAGGAAGATTTGTATGTTCCTGAAGAACTTGATGCTTTGGGGATGATGGCAGTTGGTTACTACGCCATCATAGAAAGTGCTATGCGCCACAAAAGTAAAAGAACCATAAAAGAACATGAGAAATTCCTTGGTGATTTATATGAGAGGTTTTCTGAAATTGCTGCGCAGAATCCTCATGCATGGAATCAAAAAATTTTCACTTCAAAGGAAATTCAAAATCCTTCACTTAAAAACCAAAGAATCGCATATCCTTATAATAAACTTCACAATTCAAGTTGGAATGTTAATCAAGCCTCAGCTTTGATTCTTACCAGTGAAGAAATTGCAAATAAATTAAATATTCCATCTTCTCAAAGGGTCTACCCATTAATCTCAAGTGAGACCAATCATATGATTGGGGTCGTTCAAAGACCTGATATTTCTCATCCTGTTGGCCTTCAATTGGCAGCTGAATTTTTGCTTGAAACAGCTGCAAAAAACAAAGTTAACCCATCTTTATACGAGCTATATAGCTGTTTCCCTGCAGCAGTCCAACTATTCTCTGAATCATTAAATGTGCCTAAAAACATTGATAAAACTATAACAGGTGGAATGCCGTTTGCAGGCGGCCCATTAAATAATTATATGTTGCATGCCACAGCTCAAATGCTGATGAAGATTAGGGAACACACAAATGAAATAGGTCTTATTACTGGAGTGTCTGGAATGATGACTAAACAAGCTATTTCGATATGGGGCAAAGATCCCATGATGGATTTTGAATCAATGGATGTTACGGCAGAGGCAGAAAAACTAGAAATTCCTGTACCTATGTCAAATCTAAAAAAGGGTGATGCGAGAGTTATTGGATGCACTGCCCTATACGAAAAGCTTAATCCACTTAAAGCTGTATTTTATGCAGAAGATTCACAAGGCTGCCGATTAGTATTAACATCAAACGAAGAGGACATTATCAAAAAAGTAGAGGAAGAGGAATGCATAGGACTAAAAATCAATTTTTTAAACAAACAGCTTGTATCATTTGGCTAATTGCTTCATTGCAATTACAAGCAGATTCAAGCTTAAATTTAAGTATTAACAAGCATCAAGAAACCTTTGAAACTGCTGCAATGAAAATCTGGGATTGGGCGGAGGTTGGATATCTAGAATATAAGAGTTCAGAACTTTTAAAGACCGAATTGAGGGCTAATGGATTTTCAATTCAATCAGGTGTTGCAGAAATTCCAACAGCATTTATTGCAGAATACTCAAATGGAGGTCCAGTAATTGGAATTTTAGGTGAGTATGATGCTTTGCCTGGTTTAATGCAGACTGCTTCCCCTTTTAAAGAAATTAAGGATGGCGTTGATGCAGGTCATGCATGCGGGCATCATTTATTTGGAGCTGCATCAGCCTGGGCTGCAGTTGCAGTAAAAGAATGGTTAGTGAGGACGAAAACAAGAGGAACAATCAGATTTTATGGAACTCCTGCTGAAGAAGGAGGCTCTGGAAAAGTGTATATGGTTCGAGCTGGCCTATTTGATGATGTTGATGCAGTGCTCCATTGGCATCCTGCCAGCTCAAATGCTGCAAATGCAGAATCTTCTAACTCAAACAAATCTGCAAAGTTTAAATTTGGTGGTATTTCTGCACATGCTGCTGGATCTCCTCATAAAGGAAGATCAGCTTTAGATGGTGTAGAAGCAATGAATATGATGGTCAACATGATGAGAGAACACATACCTCAAGAATCAAGAATTCATTATGTAATTACTAAAGGTGGACTAGCACCAAATGTTATTCCAGATGTTGCTGAGGTTTATTACTATGTAAGAAATCCAAGAAGAGAGAAGGTTCAGGAAATTTTTGATTGGGTGGTTAAAGCGGCTGAAGGTGCAGCTATGGGAACTGAAACTACTATGGAATATGAAGTTATGCATGGCAATTATTCAAAACTTCCAAATAATACTCTTCAAAAAATTATGCATAAAAATCTTGTTGCACGAGGTGGAATTAAATATTCCAAAAAAGAAAACGAGTATGCAAATGAAATTTATAAAACCATGCTTTCTCCAGGAGGTAAAATTGGAGATCAGGAAAAAATTAGACCCTTTGCATCTAGTCATACATATGGATCAACAGATGTGGGAGATGTTAGCTGGGTTGTTCCTCAAGCAGGTTTAAGAACAGCTACATGGGTTCCTGGTACTGCTGGACACTCTTGGCAAGGAGTTGCAGCAGGAGGAACATCGATTGGTCTTAAGGGAACAAAACTGGCAGCTCAAGTTCTTGCTGATACAGCCCAAGACTTATTCAAAAACCCTGCAATCATAAAATCAGCAAAAATAGAATATGAAGATAGGGTTGGTAGTGATTTTCAATATTATCCATTGCTTGGAGATAGAGATCCACCCCTAGACTACAGACGCTAAAAGGATTTGATTTAATAAACATTAAACTGCTAATATTAGTTAAACCAACTTAATATTTTGGGGAATATTATGAATATGAATACTTATATAAAATTAACCTTTAGCATTCTGCTGTTACCAATTTCTTTCACGCTTTTTGCTCAAGAGGACTCAACCAAACTAAGTGACGTTGAAGAGGTTGTAGTTGTTGGATCTCAGATTAAAGGTGCAAAAATAACAGGCGCTTTGCCTGTATCAATCTTTTCAGGTAAAGATATAGAAGCTTTGGGTGTTGATGGCGGTGATGAGCTTCTTGAAAATATTGCTGAGCAAGGACTGAACTATTTTAATGAAGCTGAAGATGCATCGGGTGGTGTGAATGCATCTCGTGGAGATGTTGGTGCTTATAATTTAAGGAATATGGGAGTTGGTAACACTCTTACCCTCCTCAATGGAAGAAGACTTGTTAATAATGGAACTTATCAGACAGAGTTAATTGGTGGTGACTTTGTTCCTACTGTATCAGTTAACTCAAATTTAATTCCAACCTATGGGATGGAAAGACTGGAAATTTTACGTGATGGAGCGTCAGCCATTTATGGCGCAGATGCTGTAGCAGGAGTTGTAAATAATGTCCTTCAAAAAGACTATGAAGGATTGATGGTCAGAGCAAAAGTATCTGCTTATGATCACTTTTCAACTGAAGACAATACTTTCAATGTGAAATGGGGTTCATTCTTTAATGATGGCGCAACCAATGTTAGTGTTTTTTTTGATCACTATGATCGAGGCAATATTAACGCTCAAGAGGATCCAAGATGGGGCGCAGGAGATCATAGGCCCTTCGTGGCAGATGACTCTCCATGGAAAACAAGTACGTCTTTTAGGAATTTGAGCTCCAATTCACTATATGGACAATTTGATATGGTCAGCTCTAGGGAACATGCAGGAGAAAGTTATAATCATGTTTGGACAGATTCCAATGGTGAGTTTGAATTATTTCCTCTTGGGGATGCAAAATGTACAAATAGAGGTCATCCTCTTTTCGATACTGGTTTTGGTACCTGTATCGCACAAGATGGTAACGGAGCTCTAAGAAGCAATTTCTGGGGACCTACAGATGTTAGATCTCAGCTTATTAGAAATAATGTTGTGGTGTTTATAAATCACGAAATGGCTAATGGTATTGAATCTTTTACAGAAATTGGAGCTTATAACTCTGACAGCGATAGAACTGCTCATGCATCATATGCTTTTAGTTCTTCAAAACATAGAGTTGGTCCAGATAACTATTATTTAAATCAACTGAAAGTAAATGTTGATGGGGTGCCAACTGCAATCTTCGCAGGGAAAAATCTTTATATTGACAACTATCGTTACGAAGAAAGACAGAGACTTGTTAATGTGAGAAAAGAAACTTACAGGTTCCTGCAAGGATTTAGAGGTTCTGCAGGAGATTGGGACTGGGAAACAGCATACGTTAACTCAATCGCAAGGCATAGAGACGTGACTAGAAATAGAATGTCAAATAACCTGCTTAAAGCAGCATTATATGATTCCACGCCTGCTGCATACAATCCCTTTAGTGCCGGAGTTAATTCAAATATTGAGAGAGCTTTAATTAGCGTTTACAGAAAAAATGAAAGCACCCTTGATATGTTTGACTTCAAAATGTCAAATGCATCATTTATGACTCTTCCTGCTGGAGATGTTGGTCTGTTAGTTGGTTTTGAGTATCGAGAGGAAGAGGTGATAGATGATAGAGATCCAAGATTGGATGGAACAATTACCTACACTGATTATGAGGGAGATACCTACCCATTAGTTTCTGATGTGGTTAACTCTTCCCCTACACCAGATGTATCTGGCTCAAGAGATGTGACATCTTTATTTGCTGAGTTCCAAATTCCACTTACAGAATCTATTAACGCTCAGTTAGCTGTAAGAAATGAAGACTTCTCAGACTTTGGAGATACCACTGTTGGAAAACTGGCTGTTGGGTGGGAAGTTGCTTCATGGATGACACTAAGAGGATCATTCTCTACTGCATTCAGAGCACCAAATATTATTCAAATCAATGAAAAAATTGTAGCAAGATCTGGAACAAGATATGACCGTGCTGCTTTTAGAGTAAATGAGGTTCAAAGCGTTGAGAATGTTATTGACTCTGACTCACGATACACAATTCAAAGAGTCGCAACAGGCGCTAAGGGCCTTGAAGCTGAAGAGTCAGACAATACATCATTTGGTGTCGTTTTAACTCCAATGGATGGTTTAATCGTGACTGTAGATGCTTGGACAATTGAAAAAGATAAAACTATTGGCTTATTTGGCAGAGAGAATCAAACTGTTAATGATATGTTATTGCGTTTTGCAAATGGCTTAAATAACTGTGATACCTTTGCAGGCGATCCGCTTGTAGTAAGAGAAGCTCCTGATGCTGGAGATGCTGCAGGTTTTGCTGCTGCAGGTGTCTGCCCATTTGGAGACATTAAGTATGTAACAAATAACTATACCAACATGGCTCTTAGAACCATTGAAGGAATGGATGTAGGTATCTATTACGATATTCAGACTGATTTTGGTGATTTTGATTTGAGATATATCGGAACTTTCCTTGATAAATTTGAGCAAAAAGCAAGTGGTGAATTTGCTGCATTGCAAGCTAAGAAAGATAGTGGTGAAATCCCTGAATCAATTCCTTTAAAAGGGTTTGGTGACTTGCTAGAAAAAGATGGGATTTATGATAACAAGCACACTATTAGAGTTTCTTGGGATAAAGGTCCATGGGGTGCAAGTTTAACTGGACTAAAAAAAGGCTCCTTCGTTCAAACTTCACTTGGATTAAAAAATGGGGTTCCATATCTAGTCCCAGAAATGACAACTATGGATGCAACCGTTTCATATAACTTTGATCTTGGTGATCACAAAGCAAGACTTAGATTTGCTGTAAAAAACCTAGAGGATGAAAGAGCCCCAACTGCTGATAGATACTATGGATACTATGCAGATGCTCATTCGGACTGGGGTCGAAATTATTACTTAGATTTAAGAGTTACATTCTAATATTTAAGCTAAAATTAAAGGGAGCTTTGGCTCCCTTTTTTTTATAAAGATTGATGTATAAATTTATTTTTACTTTTTTGTTTGCTTCTATTGCATGGAATGCGAGCGCTGAGTTGACCGATTACGAGTTCGAGGACTGGGCAGGCGCTTCTTTGCCTACCTTCGTAGCCAAGCCTAATAAAATAAATGCAGAGACAAGGCTTGTGGTTGTTATGCATGGAAGGAAAAGAAACGCTGAAGAGTATAGAGATCAATGGGTGAAAGCATCTCAGGAGTTAAATCTTTTGGTGATTGTTCCTGAATTTAGTGAAGAGAGTTTTCCAGAAGTGTGGGGTTTTAATTATGGAAATATCAAAACTAAAAATCTAGATCCTATTGAGCAAGATTTGCATGCGTTTATGGCTATTGAACCTCTTGCCAACAATGCATTGAAGAAATTTAAAATTAAATCAGAGAATTGGGGTATATATGGTCATGGTGCTGGAGCACATTTTGTTCATCGGTTTGTGCTTCATCATCCACAGGCGTCTTACGCCTTGGCAATTGCAGCGAATTTAGGGTGGTATCTGTCAATGTCAGATCAAGAGTGGCCTTTTGGTCTAACTAATTCAAATATAGATGATGAAAAGCTAAGACAAGCTTTTAGTAAGTATTTTCTATTAATGCTTGGAAGAGCAGATACCTCAACTAAACCAAATACACCTTATGTAGCAGATCATTGGGACATTATTAACTTACAGGGAGAGCATCGTCTTGCCAGAGGAAGAAACTTCTTTAAATCTGCAGTAGCTAAATCAAAAGAAGTTAATCAATTTTTTAAATGGGGAATGGTTGAAGTTCCAACCACTAAAGGCCACAGCAATACAGAGCAAATGGTTCCCTATGCTGCTGAAATGTTTTATGCGAGGTTGAAATAATGCAGGCTTATAAAAAAAGGGGTTTTTGGCTAGGTTTAGCAGCCTTCTTTTTTATTCTTCTGACGCCTAATCCAGATTCTCTCTCGCCAATAGGTTGGGCTGTGGCTGGAGTTACTCTTTTGATGGCGATTTGGTGGGCAACTGAGGCAGTTCCAGTGGCCGTTACTGCGTTATTGCCATTAGCTTTGTTCCCAATGCTACATGTAACTGATTTTAAGACAGCTGCTCTGCCCTATGCGAATCCAAATATTTATTTATTCATGGGTGGCTTTATTTTAGCTCTGGGTATTGAATCATCCGGATTGCATAAACGATTGGCATTAAAAATGTTAATAGCTATTGGAAATAGTGGAGCAAAATTAGTTGGTGGCTTTATGCTTGTTTCTGCCTCTATAAGCATGTGGGTGATGAATACATCAACGACTTTGATGCTTTTACCAATTGGTTTGGCGGTATGCTCAAGTGTTGCTGAAACTATTCCAAATTTCTCAGCAAAGGAAAGAAAAAACTTTGAAATATCGCTTTTGCTCGGCATTGCATATGCTGCTTCAATTGGAGGGATGTCAACTTTGGTAGGTACAGCTCCAAATATAATATTTGTAGGTTTTATACAAGAAACCTATGGCATTGAAATTTCTTTTGTGGATTGGATGAAATTAGGGGTACCTTTAGCCATTCTTATGCTAGGCGCATCCTGGTATGCAATTACAAAAATAGTGTATCCGGTTCATTTTATAGCTAGTATAGAAACAAAATTACAGCTTCAAAACATGCTGACTGATTTAGGTCCTTTAGGCAGAGATGAAAAAAAAGTTTTAATCATTTTTTCTATGGCAGCGAGCGCTTGGATGTTCAGAACATTACTTGATAACTTTGTTCCTTTGTCTGGCCTTACGGATGCAGGGATTGCTATATTTGCAGCATTGAGTTTTTTCTTTATTCCCTCTGAGAATGCAAAAACAGATTTACTAACTTGGGAACAAGCTAATAAGCTGCCGTGGGGATTGCTTGTCTTGTTTGGAGGTGGATTATCTTTAGCTGCATCTATTGGTTCATCAGGTCTTGGGGGTTGGATTGGCCAAGGCTTAACCATTCTAGGAAATGTCCCACCCATTGTCCTGATACTAGCAGTTGCAACTTTGATTATATTCTTAACAGAAATCACATCTAACGTTGCAACCACCTCAACATTTTTACCAGTAGTTGGAGCAGTTGCAGTTGCTCTTGGTATAGCTCCAGTAGCCTTGACAATCCCTGTTGTATTAGCTGCAAGTTGTGCATTTATGTTGCCTGTAGCTACACCACCTAATGCAATTGTTTTTGGCTCAGGAAAATTAACCATACCAGATATGATGAGAGCAGGATTTGCATTAAATATTATTGGGGTCTTTTTAGTCACCATATTTGCCTTCTATTTAGCTCCAATGATATTTTGAAATTCATGACTCTTAGAAATATTTTATTTTATCTTCTATTTGTTTCCTTTAATGCTTGGGGGCAAGTTAGATATATTGACTATCCCTCCCCCTTTCATCCCACCATTGGGAGTTCTGGAATGGTCGTTTCACAGAATCAAGCTTCTTCAGATATTGGAATAGAAATTTTAAATATGGGTGGTAATGCAATTGATGCAGCAGTTGCAGTTGGGTTTTCTTTGGCAACAACACTTCCTAGAGCAGGTAATTTAGGGGGTGGAGGCTTTATGTTGGTTTATTTAAAGGATGAAAATAAAACAATAGCTGTAGATTTTAGAAGTGCTGCACCCAAAAATATTTCAAATAATGACTTTTTATTTTTAAAGAATAATTATGATCAAAGGAGATATGGTTATAAAGCATCTGGGGTTCCTGGAACTGTGGCTGGGTTACTACAGACACATGATCGGTATGGGAAATTACCATTAAAGAAAATATTGCAGCCCGTTATAAAACAAGCGCAAAAAGGAATACAAGTTAGTTATGATCTCAATCAAGCTATTGGTAGTGCTGATCAAATAAATCTAGATTCAGAATCTGAAAATATCTATTATCAAAATGGTGATCCGGTAAAAGAACATTTAGTAATGAAGCGGCCTGATTTAGCTTGGACTTTTCGAGAAATAGCTAGAAATGGTGAGGAGGCTTTTTATACTGGATCTATTGCCAAGAAAATAGTTCAAGCCATGAAACAAAATGGTGGGTACATTTCTGCTAAAGACCTTAAAGAATATAAACCTAGGTTTGCAGAACCCATTCAAACAACTTATAGAAATCATAAAGTTCTTGCCCATCCTCCTCCAGCTGGGGGCGCTGCAGTATTGCTTGAAGGATTAAATATTCTAGAAAACTTTAGTACTGATGAAACTGGACCAAACTCAGCAAGCTTTCTTCATCTATTCGCAGAAGCATTGCAACGTGGACACATGGATAGATCAAGATATATGGGAGATCCTCAGTTTTATGATGTCCCCATAAAAAAAATAATTTCAAAGGAACGAGCGAGCTCTTTAGCTAAGACAATTCATTTTAAAAAAGCAACTCCACCGGATGCATTAAATCCTGATTCATTATTTCAAGAGGGTGAAAATACCACTCATTATTCAATTATTGATAAAAATGGCAATGTAGTTTCTAACACTTACACATTAGGCTATTCATTTGGTTCAGGGGTGACTATTCCTGGAACTGGAATTCTTCTTGATAATCAAATGAATAATTTTGCTTATCAGTATGGAGATCCTGGAGTCATAGATCGCTCTGCAAGCGCAGGTAACCAATTTGAGCCAGGTAAGAGGCCTATGAGCACTATGACTCCAGTAATCGTCTTTGATGAAAATAATGCATTAAAACTCATCACAGGCTCTCCAGGGGGTGCTTTAATACCAGCTGCTGTATTGAGAGTTGTAACTGGGGTCATAGACTTTAATTTAAATCTTGGCGAAGCCACCATGCTCCCAAGAATTCACAAAGATTGGCCCTATAAAAATTTACGCATGGAAAAGGGGTTTAGCAAAGATACCCTTCAAATTCTTAAATCATATGGTCATGAACTTGAAGAATCAAAAACTATGGGTTCAACACAAAGCATTTTAATATCTGCAAAAGGCAAAGAAGGTTTTGCTGATTTAAGAAGACCTAATGCAGGGGTGGCCATTCAAATTGATTAAAGCTTTAGCATTCATTCATAAAATAGATGGGCTATCTGATAATGATTTCAGGGACTACTACGAGAACCAACATGCCCCCCTTGCCTCCTCTCTCCTTTCTTTGGAAGGCTATGAAAGAAATTATGTCAATTCGGAACTTAATCCACTCTATAAATCGCTAGGATCAATAAGTATTTTTAAATACCAATCAATGGGATCTTTAGATGTTATTGACAAACAAATGTCCTCTGATGCTGGTGAAATACTTCGAAATGATGAGGTTAAATTTATGAATGTTCCAAAAAACTATTTTGTTCTGACTCAGTCAGATCAATTAAACGAAATAGAATTCAATAAAAAGATTTTTTATTCTGCTAATAGCAAAGAAAACTTAAATTTATTAGATTCTTATGATGGTATAAAAAAAATTTCAGATAATTTAGTTATTGAGCCTAATGAAATCATTGGTATTGCTGAATATGGAATTACAAAAGAAGTATCCTTAAATACCTTGGAACAGTTAACTCAAAAACATCCCCAGGCAATCATCGCTTCTTGTGTTTCCTAAGTAGAATTAGCCAAATATTTTAATGCTGCATCAATTCTGTTGTTCACCTCAACCAAGTCAAATAATGAAAGCGTTAAACCCAAAGAAGGAGATTGAGTAGATCCTGTCATTGCAATTCTTATTGGCTGATTGAGTTTTGGAGTTGGCAAGCTTAATGCAGTTTGAGCCTCCTGCAATGCATGATCTATAGACTCTTCATTCCAAACTTCAAGGTTGTTTAATTTTCTTTGCACAAATTCTAAAACAGACTCTGATCCACTTAAAAATTTATTTGCTGCTTTTTCATCATAAGAATCTACTTGGAAAAAATAAGGTATAAGATCTTTAGCTATCCCAAGGAGAGTTGGCTTAGAGCTCCTCATGGCTGCAATAATCTCCTTACTATTTTGCTTTTGTGTTAAGTCAATCCCAACTCTATTAAGAAATGGGATCAATCTATCCATAAAATCATCAAAAGATAGAGCTGCTAAATGATGATTATTAATCCAGTCTAGCTTTGCTGAGTCAAAGATAGCGCCAGCTTTTTGAACTTCCTGAATTCTAAAATCTACAATTAAATCATCTAAATAAAAAATTTCTTTATCGCCCTTAGACCAACCTAATCTAGCAAGCATATTGATCATAGATGATTCAAGGTATCCATGATCAAAATAATCCTGCAAGCTTGTTACAGTATTTCTTTTAGATAATCTTTTTTTATCTTGGCCTAAAACCATTGGTAGATGTGCATACTCTAGAAGCGGATAACCTAATGCCTGTTGAATGTGTATTTGCCTAGGCGTATTACTTAAATGATCCTCTCCTCTTACAACAGTTGTAATTCCTTGACTGAAGTCATCAACAACGTTACATAAATGATATGTTGGAGATCCGTCACTTCTTAAAAGAATTAAATCATCTAATTCAGAATTTTGAAAAACCACTTCGCCTCTCACCAAATCATGAAAAGCTAACTCGCCATCTTGAGGTGTTTTTAACCTCAGAACTGTATTGCTAGATTGTTTTAGGCCAAGATTTCTACTTCTTCCGTCATACATAGGTTTTTTGCCAGCTGCCTCCTGTTCTTTGCGCATTTCTTCGAGAGCCTCTTTTGAACAATCGCACCAATAAGCATTACCAGATTCTATTATTTTTTCTGCAGCCAACCTATATAGCTCAGATCTTTCAGATTGCCTGACAGGAGGTTCATCTGGATCAATGCCAATATCAGATAATCCTTTGAGAATATTTTCTTCATACTCTTTCGTTGATCTTTCAGCATCTGTATCCTCAACTCTGATTAAGAACCTTCCTTTATTTTGCTTGGCATACACATAGTTAAATAATGCAGTCCTTACTCCTCCTATATGCAAGGCTCCGGTTGGACTGGGAGCAAATCTAGTAACTTTGGTCATGATGAGTCCCTTTTTGAATTAATTTCAGTTATTCTTTTCTCATTGGACAACATATCTTCTTTGGAGACGATAATTTTAGGAATGGGGAATTTCTTTAAATCAATATTAAGTGAGCTCATATCACTTTCAGAGTTAGAATTTGTATTTGATGTCATAAATTCAAACTTGCTTTGACCCCCAGTTAAATGAATATATACATCTGCAAGAATATTTGCATCTAATAAGGCACCATGAAAGCTTCTGTCGTAATCGCTTATCTCAAATCTGGTTGCAAGGGCGTCTAATGAGTTACGCTGACCAGGGAATTTACTTCTTGCCATTAGTAAAGTGTCTTCAATATCACATATTTCCTCAAGAGCTGGATACTTAGATGAGACTCTCTTTAATTCCGCATTAAGGAAGCCTAAATCAAAAGCAGCATTATGAATGACCAATATGCTTCCTTCAACAAACTCTAAAAAACTCTCTGCAATCTCTGAGAACTCTGGTTCATTTGAAAGTCGCTCAATTGAAAGGCCATGAACTTTCTCCGCCTCCTTATCAATAGACCTTTGGGGGTTAAGATATGAATGAAAATGTAAATCTGTTCTTCTTCTATCTGCAAGAGCAACGGCACCCACCTCAACAATCCTGTGGCCTTGCTCAACCTCCAATCCGGTTGTCTCAGTATCGAGAACAATGAGTTTCTTTGTCATAAGATGGAATCTATTCCTTTATTAGCCAATAAGTCTGCTGCTTCATTGCCAACATCGCCAGAGTGGCCCTTTACCCAATGCCATTGTACTTGATGCTGGGAAATTAACTGATCTAATTTTTGCCACAATTCTTTGTTTTTCACATCTTTTTTTGCAGCAGTTCTCCAATTATTTTTTTTCCAGTTTTGTATCCATTTAGTTATGCCATCCATTACATATTTTGAATCGGTAAACAGCTCAACACTACAAGATTCTTTTAACGTAGCTAAGCCCTCAATTGCAGCTGCAAGCTCCATTTGATTGTTTGTTGTATTTGCTTGACCTCCATAAATTTCTTTTTCTGCACTATCAAATTTAATTAAAGCCCCCCACCCTCCTGGGCCTGGGTTACCTCTGCAGGCTCCATCTGTGTAAATAATTACCTGTTTCATGAGTTAAAATATGACATTAATTCTTATGACTAATCTATCTATAAAAGCTTATACTGATAATTATATTTGGTTAATTGTAACTAATGAAGACAATCTTTTGCTTACATACAGAGATTTCCAACTTATCCAAAGAATATAAAATTTAAAGTCATGAATAGATTCTTGTTAATTCTTGTTTTACTTGTAACCTCAAGTTGTGAATTACCTACTATCATTCAAGCTGATCAATATATAGAGCCTATTCCGTTTAAGGTATCTGAAGATATTCTTGTATATGAGAATGTTTGGGATCGAATAAAAGATACCAACTCTAGTGAACAAGCCAATCTTGATAAAAAAACACTTGGATACATTAATACTTATCTTGCTAATCCGGCTCAACTCGATAAGCTCCTTGAAAAAGGAAGGTACTTTATATTTTTTGTTCTTGAGGAATTAGATAAATACAGGCTGCCAGCTGAATTAGCACTTCTTCCCTACATTGAAAGTAACTATGATCCATTTTCAATCTCAGCATCTGGGGCAATGGGAATTTGGCAGTTTATGCCTGCCACAGCAAGAATATATAACCTTAAAGATACATGGTGGTATGAGCAAAGACATGATCCCTTGGTATCTTCAAAAGCTGCCGTAAGATATTTGGCCTATCTTCATAACAGATTCAATAAGGAAATTACCTATACCCTTGCCGCATATAATGGCGGCCCAACTCGACTTGAAAAACAAATCAAACTCAATAAAAGAGCTGGTAAACCCACTAATTATGAAAATCTTAAACTTCCAAAACAAACGAGGGAGTATGTACCGAAATTTAGAGCAATACTTGAATTAGTTCTTAATGCTGACAAGTATGGAATTAATCTACCAAATTTTCCAAATAAAAAAGTTTTGGGTAGCATAGAGCTTGATGGTCAAGTTGAAATATTGGCTTTCAGCGAGTTTGCTGGCTTAAAACCTGAATTTGTTTATAAATTAAATGCAGGATATACAAAATGGGCTTCTCCTCCAGGAAATAAAACTATATTTAACATCCCCGTTGAATTAGAAGAAACATTAAATCTTAAAAAAGATCAGTTTATTCAAACAAATCAAATCAATTGGGTAACACATAAGGTTTCGAAAGGAGATAGTCTATGGAAGATAGCTGAAGAATTTGAAACAGAGGTAAGTGTACTGAAGAAAGTTAATTATCTAGGTTCTAATGTTTTAAGCTTAAATCAAGAGCTATTAATTCCTTTGAGCAACGATCAAAATCAAACATTTATTCCCTATCAGGCTCATATCATTAGCGAAGGAGATACTTTATGGAATCTTGGAATTCAATATAAAATTTCTCCTGCAGAAATAGCAAAGAATAATGGTTTAAGGATGAATTCACCTTTAACAATTGGGAAAGAGTTAAATATTGGAAATAAAAATATTTATCGAACAATTAATTCAAAAAAAAGAACTATTTTGTATAGCGTCAAACAGGGAGATAGCCTGTATCGAATAGCGGATATATTTAATATTGAGATCTCAGATATAAGAAGTATTAATGAATTATCAAATAATGAAATCAAACCTGGGCAGGTATTAAAAATTATTATTAAGGCTTTTTAATTATCAGAAGTTTTTGGGTCTAGCGCATCTCTAAGACCGTCTCCAAAAAAGTTTAATGCAAACAAGGTAATTGTGAATGTTATGCCTGGGTAAATTAGTAACCAGCTATATTCCTCCATTGATTCAACACCATCTTTAATAAGAGTTCCCCAACTACTCATTGGAGGCTGAATGCCTAATCCAAGAAAACTTAGAAATCCTTCTAAAAGCATTACTTGGGGGATCGTTAAAGTTGCGTATACAGCAATTGGTCCTAAAATATTAGGCAATAGATGTCTCTTAAACATTGAGAGATTTGAAACTCCCATAGCTTGAGCTGCTAAAACAAATTCTTGATTTTTTAAACCAATTACTTGACCTCTTACTATTCTTGCCATGGTAAGCCATTCAACGGCACCAATTGCTCCGAATAAGAGCCAAAGGTTCCTGCCAAAAATTACCATCAAAAGAATAATAAAAATAATAAACGGTAGTCCATATAGAACATCAACTATTCTCATCATAATTGAGTCAACTCTTCCTCCAAAATATCCGGCAACTATCCCCCAGGACACCCCAATAACAAGAGCAACACCAGTTGCAACAAATCCTACTAATAATGAAATACGTGCGCCGTATAAAATTCTACTTAATAAATCTCTTCCCAAAATATCTGTTCCTAAAAGATGATCTGAAGATGGAGGGCTTGCACCCAAATTTAAATTTTGAAATGAATAAGAGTATGGAGCTATCCATGGAGCTAGTACTGCGCAAATTACTAGAATTACTAATACAAAACCACCCAACATAGCAGCTCTATTCCTGCTTAATCTATATATAGCATCTGACCACAAAGAATTATTTTTCATTACACATCTCTTGATCTTGGATTCATCCACAAAGCAGCTAGATCAGATAACAAATTAAAGAAAACTATCATTGCAGAGAAAAATATTGTGGTTCCTAGGATCATTGTATAGTCACGATTAAATGCCGCTTCAACATAAAACCTTCCCAGCCCTGGAATTTGAAAAATAGTTTCAACAACAAAAGACCCTGCAAGCAAACCAGCAATAGCTGGTCCTAAAAATGATACAACTGGAATTAGCCCACCTTGCATAGCATGCTTGATTACAATTATTCTTTCAGCAAGGCCCTTTGCTCTAGCTGTTCTGATAAAGTCCTGATTTAAAACTTCTAACATTCCACCTCTACTCAATCTAGCGATATAAGCAGCATATGCAAATCCCAATGTTAGAGATGGTAAAATTTTATCTCCAGGTAATTGATCCCAGCCAGATACAGGGAGTAATTCAAGATTAATTCCAAAAATTAAAACCAATAAGGGTCCCATAAGGAATGATGGAACGCATATACCAATCATTGCAATTGCCATAGGTATAAAGTCTAAAAATGTATTTCTTTTTAATGCAGCGAGTACACCTAAGAATACACCCATAACTAAAGCAATTAAAATTGCGTAAAAAGCTAATTCAAAAGTAACCGGTAATCCGGTCGCAATCATTTCTGTAACAGACCTGCCTGGAAATCTAAATGATGGGCCTAAATCACCTTGAACCAGCCCAGTCATATAATCAACATATTGCTCCCAATTGGATGCATCTAAGTTATAAGCTTCATTAAGATTCTTCAATACTTGGGGAGATACTGCCTTATCTGCATCAAAGGGTCCTCCAGGTGCAATTTTTATCAAAAAAAAGGTGATGCTAGCAACTGCAAATAATACCGGTATAGCAAGTAAAATTCTTTTAAAAAAAATTGCTATCATTAAATATCAATCTCTTTCTAGATAAATAAACTTTGGATGATGATGATCTAAGATGTGTGGATTGTAACCCTTAACATCAGGTGATAATTGATAAGATCGAACATATGTATAAAGGGGAATGATTGGCATATTATCGATAAGAATTCTTTCAGCTTCTTTCAATAGTTCATATCTTTGAGTTTGGTCATTCATTGAATTTGCTCTTTCAACAATTGAGTCATAATTAGCATCCTCCCAGCCTGTCTTATTATTTCCTCTATTAGGTCTCATAAGATCAAGGAAGGTATTTGGATCTTCATAATCTCCTATCCATCCTGCTCGCGAAACCTGAAAATCTCCTACCATTTCTCTACTCAAGTATACTTTCCAATCTTGATTTACAAGCTCAACCTCGATTCCTAGATTTTGCTGCCACATTTGCTGTATCGCTAGAGCTAATTTTCTGTGATCTTCATTAGTATTAAACAAGATTTCAAGCTTAGGAAAAGGATTGCTTTCAGAGTAACCAGCATCGTTCAAGAGTTCTTTTGCTAATTCTGGATCAAACGGAATTTTAGTATCTGGCTGGTATCCATTTGAGCCTGGAGGAGTAAAAGAATATGCTGGAATTTGCCCACATTTGGTTACTTTTTCTACTAAAAGTTTCCTATCAATTGAAAATGCTAAAGCCTTTCTCACTCTTACATCCTTTAAAGATGGGTTATTAGTATTCAATCGATAGAAATATTGACCCATATATGGATCAATTCTTAAATCAGGATTATTTTCTGCAATATAAATTGGGCATTTTTGTGATGGCAATGTAGAGGTTACATGCAACTGTCCAGCTCTAAACATTCTATCTTCGGTCATTACATTAGAAACTGGATAAAAATGCATTTCATTTAAACTTACTTTTTCAGAATCCCAATAATTAGGATTCTTTTCTACAACAATTTTATTATTTAACTCCCAAGATTTTAATTGAAATGGACCATTACAAACAAAATTACCAGGTCTTGTCCATTGGCCATTTCTATCATCTATTGCGCCATGTTTTAAGACCGTGTCTTTATGAACAGGCCATGTACTGTAATGACTTAACATGCCAATAAAAAAAGGAGTTGGATTCTTTAAATTAACTTTTAAAGTATATTTATCAACTGCTTTTACACCGACCTCATCAAAATTACTCGTTACCCCAGTATGATATTCTTCCGCGCCTTCTAAGTAATAAAGCATATCGGGATATTGAGAGCCCAGGCTCGCAGTTAATATTCTCATCCAAGACCACACAAAATCATCAGCAGTTACTGGGTCTCCATTAGACCATTTTCCATTCTTATTTAATTTAAATATATATTCTTTACCGTCCTCACTTACTGTCCATGACTCAGCAGC